>Ga0153916_10001524_pt1 | contig 16657 bp, 11 predicted proteins | sample Opewatmetagenome_FD_109642 | JGI IMG/M metagenome (GOLD analysis project Ga0153916, IMG submission 109642) | Freshwater wetland microbial communities from Ohio, USA - Open water 3 Core 3 Depth 4 metaG | ecosystem: Environmental > Aquatic > Freshwater > Wetlands | place: USA: Ohio, Lake Erie...
GGCGGGGCAGCGATAAATGACTCGAAGATGATTCGTTGCCTCGCAAAATTCGGAGACGTTGATGTTATCTTTCTTCAAAAGGAGAAATACGGCGGTCTGTTGCTCTCTCTTTTTGTTTTTGCATTCTCAGTTTTGACCAGCCTCAGAAAATCCTACACAGCGTATTTCTCCAAGTCGTTTGTCGCCTCTTTTATGCTTGTGTTGCTTGGTAAATTCTGGCCCCGCAGACTAGGATTTGTTCACCAAGCTTATTCAGTGCCTTTTCCCACGAGTGAAATCTCATATTTGAAAGCCAATAGACTTGAGAAGTCCTTTCGATATTATATTGGGCATTTCCTCGAGAGAGTAGTGTATTCGAAAGCAGACGTGATCACAGTTGCGGCTAGGGAATACGCAAAAGAGTTGCTTAGTCAAGGCATCAGAAAAGACAGAGTCGCAATTGTTGCTTTCTACGTAGAGGATGAATTCTTCAAGCAGCCAATAAAAAAAGAACCTGGTGCGGTGTTCACATATTGTTATTCAGGCAATTTTCATCCGTATCATGACTTGTCAACGTTAGTGCAAGCATTCGAACTAACGACCCGGTCGGAACCTAATGTCAGACTATTACTGATCGGCGATGGGCCTTCGCGCCCAGAAATCGAAAACGAAGTTCGTAAGAGAAAACTGGGCAGCAAAACAACATTCAGAGGGAGGATTCAGCACAAAGCATTGCCTCTTTGTCTCTCTGAAGCTGATTGCTTTGTATCGCTTTTGCGCACACCAGGCATGTCCATCAGTCTTCTTGAAGCAGCTGCAGCTGGAAAGGCTATCTTGACATATAAGCGGAAAGGGGATACAGCAGTCGAAGAACACTTCCGGCCGCAAAGAGAAATATACATGGTGGATTCGAATTCCCCCGCTGAAATCGCAGATGCAATGAAAGTCCTCGTCAACAATCCTGAGCTTACATATAGTTTGGCATATGGAGCTAGAAAAGTGGCATTGCAGTACTTCAGTGAGGCATCCGTCACCCGGCAATTGCAGGAGCTGGTGCACAAGCTTCGCTGAAGCCAAGTCCCACTCAAGAAAGCTTAACCTAAAGCAAGCATAGAAGGCCTTCTGGCATGTCGAATCTGGCTCATTCAACCCCGAACACTCAAGAGGAAGTCACAGTTCGATCCATAAGACCAAAGGAGTTCAGCCAGCTATTCGAACTTTTCAACGAAGCCTTCAGAAAAGAAATAGAAATATTCGGTTTCGACCCGTCAAGATTTTCTCCAGCAGTAAGGCTATACCGCATAGTCTATGAGCTGCTCCCTCTTGTCCGTGTTTTCCAAAAAGAGCTTCCAGCCGTTTTTGTTGCAACAATAGGAGGGCGAATGATAGGATACATCAATTCCACTCCCTTAGGAAACGGAGTTTGGAATTTGAGTTCGATGGCTATTTTGCGAGAAGCCAGAGGTCGCGGGATCGGACTGCGCCTAATGCAAGAAGCTCTGAAAGATGTGAAACTAAAAAACGGAAGAACAGTGTTGGTAGACGTGTGGGCGGACAACCAAGCCTCTTTGAACATGTGCAAGAAATTGGAGTTCACGACTTATGAAAAACAAGCGTTGCTGCTGTCGGAATCGATCAAAGCGCCGAGTATTAAGCGTGGCACAGATATTCAAGTCAGAGAATTCAAGAGAGCAGACGCAGAACAGGTTGCTGCGATGTTCCGAAGGCTCTATCCAAGAAGAATCTGGATAAAATCAACGACCCAAGGAGCTCCAGTTGGTTTACTTCAAGCAAGCTTGATGAATGCACTTACTTCATCCAAGACAAAAGAGTTTGTGGTAGAGCAAAGAGGCAGAGTCATAGGGTACGCGCGTTTGAGCTACACTTCTCCTCGAGAGATGGGAAAAATCGACTTCTTCTGTTTGCTCCCATCCGATACCCTCGCAGAAGCCGCAACATACTTTGTAAGTGAGTTGCTTGAATTCTTTGTTTCGATAGACATAAAGAAGGTTACAGCGAACATCAGCGAGGAATTGCAGGAAGTCATAAGAATTCTTGCACTTTTTCACTTCAGACAGGTTGCATCTGTCTATCTTCTTGAAAAGGAATTGACATAGGCGGCTGCAACGTGCAAGCAATGATTATATTGCGCCCCGTGAATGATTTAGGATCTTCGTATGACAACCATTGCATATATTCATGATGGAACCAGTGTCTATGATTCCATTTTTCTCAAACACTTGAGCAGCGGGAACGCTGTATACTTCCTTACATTCAACGGCAATCCAAAATTCGTCCCAAAACAAGTGGCATTAGTAAAAATGCCAGGCTTGTTCAGTACCATTATGTCTGGGATGCTAGAGGGCTTCTTAATGTATGCAATTGCCCCATTACGTGCACTCATTCTGCGATTATACTTCACTTTTGTAAGACCACAGATAGCGTTGGGTTGTATGGCCACAAAATACGGGTTTTATGTCGCCCTTTCAGGTTTCAGACCATTAGTGCTGATTGTCTGGGGCTCAGACATATTACTCGCACCTAAACGCCTTCTTCCTTCGCGACTCGCGGTCAAATTGACCTTGAGAAGAGCCGATGCGGTCATAGTAGACAGCGAGGTGCAGAAGGACGCAGTCATCGAGCTAGGGTGCAACCCTGAAAAGATCTTGAAATTCCCATGGTTTGATCCGAAGAATGTCCACGCAGCACGCTCGCCAACTTCAAGAGACGATATCCGAGATAAGCTCGGCTGGACTGAAAATCCAATCGTAATCAATACTAGAAGTCATGAGCCCATCTATGGCGTTGAGTACTTTGTCGAAGCCATTCCGGAGGTAATAAATAAGCTTCCTGAAGCTAGATTTCTCATTCTTGGAGCAGGTCAACTTTCTGCAAAGCTCAAAGAAAAAGTCAAAGAGCTAAGAATAGAGAACTACGTCAAGTTTTTGGGCATGCTTCCTCGTGAAAACACCATTGCCTATGTCAACGCAGCCGACCTTTACGTGTCGGCGTCTCTTTCAGATGGCACCTCATCGAGCTTGCTTGAAGCAATGACGCTTGGCATTCCTCCACTTGTCACTGCGATTCCTGGAAACATGGAATGGATCAGGGACGGGTGGAATGGCTATCTTGTTGGAATCAAAGATCCACACATGTTGGCGGAGAAGATTACCGTTCTACTCAATGATAAAGATCTAAGAGACAAACTAGGAAAAAACGCTCAAGAGACCATAGAAGCGCGAGTGGATTGGCAAAAAAGCTCTCGAGCCTTTAGCGACTTGATTTTTAAGTTGGCAAAGGATTAGGTTAGGATATGAAGAGTTCTCTAGGCTCATTGCTTATCATAAGTGAGGATTCGCCCGAGTCGTTCAGTCCAGCAGGAGAACGGATCAGACATATGGCTTTGGGGATGGCAAGCAATCGAGTTTTCGACAAGGTCGTTGTTCTAACGTCAGGCGCTAAGAGACAATCTCAACAAACTGCAAGGAAATCAAGGGTGTTCTTGTATGCGATCAACTCGACCATGAGAGTCCCTTTTCCTATTTCATCATATCTGAATCCTCTTAAGTTGCTGATGTTTCTGGTGCAAGGGGCTTTTGTGTTAAGAACTGAGAAGACTCGATACATTATAGCATCAATGCCTCCCGTAGAAACGGGTCTAAGCGCATGGGCTCTGTCCAAAACTCTGGGCGCGAAGCTAATAGTCGATTTACGAGATGATTGGGAAGCTTCCTTAGAGTCGCAAGTTACACGTTTCATACCTAAGCAGCTTTTCATTCCTCTGTTCAAGCTAGCAGCAATGGTTTATTCTTCAGCTGTGTGCGTGCTTGTCGTAACTTCGACGCTAGAAAACACGGTTCGAAGACGAGTAGCGCAGACGCGGACAATCTTGGCTCAGAACGGAGCTGACACTGCAGTTTTTAAGCCTCAAAATGAAGAGTTGCGGACCCGCTCAAAAGCCAAATATGGTCTCCCACAGAACAAAATCATAATGATGTATTGCGGAAGTGGTATCAACCCCTACTATCGTTTGGACATCGTTTTGCAGGCTGTCAAATCCTTGCCCGATTCGCTTAAGAACAAGGCATTTTGTGTTTTTTACTTATACAATGGTCAGAGCTACTACAAGAGATTGAAACACCAATTGGATATCCCCGACAATCTGGTTGAAATCAGAGAACCTCTGCCACGAAGCAGCTTATCTGGAGTCATGGCCGCAAGTGACATAGGGTTAGTTCCATTTGACGACAAGAGATTCCTCCTTTGCGCTACTTCTACCAAAGTGTATGAATACCTTAGTGCTGGATTGTACGTTGTAGGATCAGGTCCGCCCAAAGGAGAACTGGAATCATTCTTCATGCGAAATCCAAAACTGGGATTGTTTGCTCACGCCAGTCTTCGGGACTATGCCCGCGTTCTTGCGGAAGTCCTCAAAGACACTTCAGAGTATGACGATGGCTCTCGAAATTCGCGGCATCAGTTCATAAGTGAGTTCTATGATAGGCAGAAAGTAATGGTGAAGACTGCGGAAAGAGTGGGGCGCTATGTCAGAGTCAGCTGATCCGAATACAAACAAAACTAGACGAGTTGACAAGCTTAGCTTGTTAAAACTGGCCTTAGTGATTGGGCTGTCAGCTGTGGCAGTGTTGAATTCTTCAGTGATACAATCACCGTTGATTGGTATCCCTGTCACGTTGGTCCTTTTAGTTGTCTTTTCTCAGGCATTAGGCAAGATTTTCTTTCCAAGCGATAGACCATTTATCAAAGAAGGTCTCGGTTTTGCTTCATTCCTAGTAATCGTTAGTTTGCTTGGAACAGCTTTGATCATGATATCAAACTTCACCGAGCTCGCATCGGTGATTTCCATGTTGGCGCCTGGCCTTATCATCTACATAATCTCAATGCAGATGAAAAATGCATCTCACATGGATTTGACAAAGCAAACTGGGCGATTGAAGGACGGAAGGCTCTGGATTGTTGCGTTGACCATAGTTTTCCTGGTTTCGGTTTCTGCGACTTTTTACGGTCTAATGCTTGGAAGAACCGATGCAGGAGAAACCTCCGTCTGGTTAACTACACCCAGTTTCGTTCTTCCTACGCTTTTTGTATCCTCAGCGTCTTTAGCGGTTATAGTTTTACTCACACGTATGAGGCAGACATTGAAATTAGTTCTTGTCTTGATTGAATCTTTCTTAGTTCACAGTATCTTCTTGATAGTTTGGTACCCTGGAAGATACGGAGATCCTTGGGGACATCTTGGGCAGGTTAGATTCATTGACAACTATGGTTTTTCTTATGCCTTTGGATGGGTGGTTTCGCAGCGCCTTGTGGTTGATATCGTGAAGTACAAGGCCTATTATGCACTTGTTGTACTTTTCAGAAGAATGTTCTCCATAGACATCTATTGGATTAATGCCGTTTTTATCCCCGTGTTGTGGTCATTTCTGATACCGCTATTCTCCTACAAGTTAGCTGATATGATCTCAAAGAGGAAGGGGTCGACTCTTCCTCTTGTCGCAGCGATTAGCGCCAGTCTTTTCTCCAGTTTAATATATTGGGGTGCTGTTTCGGTTCCTAACTCGTTTGGGTTTGTTTTCTTTCCGTTTGTGGTCTTTCTCATCCTGTATTGGGCGAGAGTTGGTTCTAGCAGAGTCTGGTTTCTTGCGCTGGCATCTTGTGTTCTAACTTTTTTCATTCATCCTCAAGTTGGAGTTTTCTCCTTTGCATTTCTTTTCTGGGGCACAGTGTTTCACAAGACCTCACGGCGGACTTTGAAACTCGTTTCGTTTCCATTGATTTTTCTTGCATATCCTCTGCTGCTGTATCTTTCGGGCGCCACGTTCACGCTAGACAACCTCGTGAATCTGGAAAATGTTTCGTCTTTCCTTCCCATTGTAACAACAGTGCTCTTGGTTATTGGCCTTATAGGGGTGTTCTTTGGCATGAGAAGCAAACGAATCGAGAGGAATGCTGCGGTTCTGCTTTTTGTCTTCTATGTTGTTGTTGTGGGCAACTATTATCTAACAATGTATGGAATGAAGAATCTGCCTTTTGGTCCACAGAGAATTCTAGTCATGGCAGATATTATTCTGTTGCCTTTTTCAGCCGTTGGGTTCCTGTCAATTGTGAGCTTGCTCGGCGGTTTTTCGCGTGTTCAAGTTCATACTTCAAAGAATGTACTTCGTTCAGCTCGTTTGCTCTTCGTGTGCCTTTTGATTGCATCGCTGGGCACGTATGCGATTTATGTTGCTTATCCTCAAAAAGAGATCTTGAGTGTCCAGCCTGCAGCATATGAAATTGATGCAATTCATTATATTGACTCAGATGCTACAGGACGATTTGTTGTGCTGGCTGATCCGAGTTTTGAGAATCTGGCTGGCGGTTTCTTAGGGGCAGACTATGCTTATGGTGCTAATCCTAGAGGATTGTTTGGTGTGCCAGAATGGAGTTTCTGGACTGTTCAGCTTTACTTGCAGATGGCTGAGACGCCTTCAATAGGCGTTATGGAAAGCGCGCTTTCCAGTGCTGACGCGCAGGTAAGTTACTTTGTTGTTTCGGTTAGGAACACCAATTTCCAGAGAGTTGTAGAGCAGACGTCCAGAGTTTTGCCACCAGTAATATTCTTCGGTGGAAATAGACTGGCGATTTTCAAATATCCTATTCCCGCTGTAGAAGGCGTTGGACCAACTGTTAGCGTCGCTTTCGATAATGGCACGGCAAGTGATATTCCCACAAGGTTCAGTTATCTCACCAAAAATGATGTGAAATATAATCTCACTCTTTCTGGCAGCTCTGTTTATTCGATCATTGGTTTTCCTCAATCATGGACTTTTCAAGACTTGATCGTTAACGACTCTTCAAGGTTGCCAAGTGAGTCAAGTGATGTCAATTCCCTTGTTCGCGTAGACGGCGTCAGTCGAAGTGATGCTGTAACGGTAATTTGGGAGGCTAACGAGTTGTACTCAACTGTGGGGTGGAAGGAAGATTCTTTCAAGTCTGGGTGGCAGACGCATCCTTTGTATTCGGGCACAATTTCGCCCAGCATATCTACTGACGGCAATGTCCTTAGTCTTTCATGGGCTTTCACATCAGGAACTTATCAGTATTATTACTATGTGAAACGTCTGAATGTTTCGACGAATGATTACCAATATATCCTTGTGAGGTGGAGGGCAACAGGACCAGTGGCTGTTGTAGCAGTTGCTTATACTGATTCTGAGGCTTCAGGATATCCAGTTGTGCCTTTCAACAGCAGAAGCGACTATTGGGTTACCACGATATTCGAATTGGATCCAGGTAAGGACCTAGCTTATGTAATGGTCGGAATCACTAACTTGAATGATCGGAACATATCCGGATCCTATACGTTGTTTGTAGATTCCATTTTGATAGCCGCCAGCTCTCAATAAATGGATTCTCGTGCTTGGCAAACGAAGTCTCTGTTAGATCCCAGAATCGTTCTGGATTATCATAGTTAGCGGCGGTCGCTATAGATGACGGCTCTGAATCACAGTGCGGCCAAGAAAGTGGGCGTTGCGATTTTGGGACGTAGACCATCTGGATGAAAACAAAACCGAGAGCTTGGTATAGGTGCGGATTTATACTGAAGCCTTGACTTCTGGTGTTTTGGTCTGGATCTTTCTTTTCCTGAACCTGACAAAGTAACCCACAACCGCGACTCCAGCTGCAACGCCTACTCCAAGCAGCACGATATAAAACGGTGAGATAAGGAATCCTACTTGGTAGCTGTAAACCTCTGATTGAATAGTATTTCCAGCTTGATCATAGGCCATAACAAAAAAAGAAACGGTTGTGGCGTCGCTTTGGCCTGGAATTGCCGCGGACCAGGTGTTGTCGTTATCGCGAGTCATATTAACAGAAATGGCTTTTGCAAGATCCGTGACATCCTTACCCAGATAGTACCATAGCCGAAGCATGCTAATACCACTAGCATCTTGTGGCTCATTTGCAGAGATCTCAACCTGCACTGACCGGCCAGCAGCCGGTGCTGATGGAGTCCACGTAGGCACACCCAGCTCAGGGGCAATGTCATCAATTACATTGTAGCCGAAAACACCCGAAGCTAACCAATGCCCTGATTCATCGAAGATGTACATCCTGTACTGCACAGCAGTTCCGTATGGCATGCCAGGTATCGACGCACTCCAAGCTCCGGCAGCGTATGTCATGCTGACGTTGAACCATTTCTGATTGGCACTATAGCTCAAGACGACTTGGCTTATCGCCACTGGCATTCCCGTGACATTAGCTGTTACATTTACACTCCTACCATACTCCGGAGGAGTCTGATCAAGTGTCCAGAAGACTCCCACTTGGAAACTGACAAACCCGTCCGAGATGGACCAGTAATCCAACATCCTCGACGTGCTGTCAAAATTATAGTTCCATCGTCTTTCATTAGAAAAGATGCCCCAACTCGCGTTGAATGGGCCAACTTGAGGCAAGAATACACGAACCGAAACATTGAAGCCTTGCGAGTAAGACATCGAGACATTCATCCGATATCCATCGTACACAGCTCCCACGACCTTGTACCTGCTTCCAACAACTTGAGGACTGGAAGGCGTGCCCAGGACAATCTTCACATGTGACAGAGATGCGGAGACGGGTATGCGAATTGAATCTGCATCAAAATAGAACCACGGGTTGTTGTCGACGTAAACCTGTTGAATCGAATCGTTGGCATTGATTCTCAACCAAGTCATCCCTTTTCCAATACCGACAACATTGGGAATAGCTGAACTGTCAAGGTCGAATTCAATCCCGGACTCGCTCCTCATCACGTTTTCCAGATGCATCCACTTGTTCCCGAAGTATAGCCCTGCCTCCATTAGCGGAACATATCTTATGTCAGGAATTTCGGATACTAGATTCTCATAGACCACCTGCAGACTGTACATTCCAACTTGATTCTGTCTAAAGTTCTGAACGTAGTAAATGAAGCTTGGAAATCCCTCAACTACGGCAAGTGCCCATTTATCTCGGAGAGAGAAATACTTGTAGTTAATAGAACTCATATCTAGTCCTGGCTGTGTGAAATTCTCAGCATTGTCGAATTTCAGAGTCGAAGCATTCCAGACAGCTTCAGGCAGCATCTGTACGCTGCTGTGTTCGATAGTTTCCGAAATGACTTTCAGACTCCACCAATCGAAGAAACCTTTCGCCAAGTCTGCTGCATCTCCAGCTGAATCTATCAAAGACATGTTCGCTCCGCTCATAAAGTCCAGCATTGTTTGATTCCAGTAGCCGACCCGAGTCGACACAGTTGAAAACTGTCCAATTCCCAGTGAAGAAAAATTGCCGTTGATATTCTTCATCAGATTTTCAGTTGCATCGAGTGTCAATGCCGTTACGTTCTTGTTTCGTAGTGACGAGCTCAACTCCCACTTACTGTAGGCTACTTTGAGTTCGGTCAGAACCTTGGGAGCCACTTGTCTCCAATAATCTCTGTAGTAAGGAGGGATCTCTGGCGAGTCTAGAAAGTCGGTAAAGCTAATGGTTGGAGAGATGCCATAGTTCGCGACGCTAGAGTTGAAATTCTGGAGGCTTGTGTCCAAGTACGTTTGAGGGAAATATTTTCCAACGTTATCAAGTCTCACACTTGCTAGGGGCTGAGGTTTGATCACGGTGTTAATGTCTTTTTGCAGCGAGTAGGCGATCAATGAGGCAAGGAGTGCTGATCTTTTCGCTATGTCCGTCAGCCCAAAATAGCTTATTTGGGTTCCAGATCCTGCTCCATAGATGTATGCGCCTTGTACATATATCCCCACCGCGTTATCTGGTCTTCGATAGAATGTCACGCCAGGAGCCGTTATGCCAATCAAACTTGGTGCGGGGCTTGACGTCACAGTGAAATCGTAAATTGTTCTTGCCCCGGCAAGTGACGTGATCATCTGGAAATTTATGCTTGTGTATTGTTCAGTTGCATATTGTAGTGTAGAAGGCAAGCCCTCGATTGAGTTGTCTGTTAGAGTAAATGTGCCGCCATTATGGTAGGCTCCGCCGCCACCTAAGAATCCCGTAAAGTCCACGCCTAGTCTCCGTTCCAGTGTCAAGACCGGTTCTGTTGAAAATGTTTGATCCCACCACGCGCCGGTTTTGTTCATGAACAAGGCGTTTCCGATCACAATTAAAGTTCCATTGTAGTTTGTGAAGTGGTTAAGCTCCTCTTGAGACACTCGAGTGGGTGGAAAACCGACAACACCGTGAAGAATGACGACGTCGTATATGCTGAGATCTGAGGTCCTAGAGTCGGTTAGATAGTCGGTTGACATGGCATCATCGGAAGCATAGTGCGTAACGTCAAAACCATACCGTGCAAGGTCCGAAATCATATAAAACGCCCCGCAGAAGTACTTATTGGCTGGTGAGACTACCAAGACTTTGACTTCGTGAGGAGTAAATGGACTAGACCCAAAGTCGGAAGCCGCTCTTGCGTCAGGCGAGGGAAAGAACAACAATGAAGTAACTAGTAGGAGAACAATGGCTGCAGAAAGTACACTCTTCATGATACCCACTCCAATCATCTGCGAAACGGCACGAGCTACCTTCCTCTCTAAAAAACATCGATTCCCATACACTTATACATTGTTCTGATGCAGTAGCGAATCATACCGCAAATGATGCGTGGATACTCAATTGAGTCAATGAAGGGGTCTTCTTCTTAGCATGAGATGTTAAGGCGCGGATGGAGCAGCGCGCTAGAATTCGCGACGACAATATTTAAGATTACCATTGCAGGTTGTTATCATGATTCAAGCACTTCCAGCGATATGAAATGTGCAGTGAGATTCACCTTAGCAGATTAGAGTCAATCATTATTCGTGATTCCAAGCTGGTTTTCACGTTATCCTCTTATCTGATCGTCTTGGCGCTGCACTTGAATCTCAACAGTCTTCAATGGCCTGCTCTCGGAGTATCGTTGTCAATTCCATATTTCTTGATCAACGGAGTATTCCTTTCGCATGCTTTTTTCGGAAGAGAAGAAGGCCTTTTCTGGACGATGTTTGGAATCCTCTTGCTTGTGATGGTGCTTGGTTCTGTGGGCTGGCTGGTCATGTTAGTCTATAATCTTGATGTTTCCATGACTACTTTGACTCTACTTATTACTGCTACGCTGTGCTCCTTGTTGAACAGAAGAAGGATGAAGCATGACAATGCCATCTGAAGTTCGCACGTCTCATTGGATCGTGCGCGCTATCGGGATTCTGTACGTGTTTCTTGTGGCTTTATCCTTCTATCTACTAGCTGCCTCTCGAACTGGAGAAGCGCAGACGGTTTGGCAAGTTTTGCACCCAGCTTTCCTGCCTGTTCTTTTCGTGGCAACTGCTCTTCTAATTGTCTTGTCAATATCGCCGGGAAATACGGCGTTGAAGATGTTCCTCATAATGGTTCACTCTATTCTTGTTCATTCGCTTTTTTCCATAATCTTTCCCGCAGGTGACCTGAGTGGACAACAGATAACTCTCGGACATATTAGACGGGTTTATGATAATACCATTCTTCACGGACTGAGCGGTTGGCCTTCAAGATCGCCACAGATATTGTTTGTCGAATCCCTCGCAGGCTCCAATCTCCAGGCAGCATTGAGCACGATATTCGCTAGAATGTTCTCCCTCGATATTTTCTATGTCCACCTGTTTTTTATTCCTGTTTTGTGGGGGGTATTTGTGCCGTTTGGTTCCTTTCTTGTGGCTAAATCCCTGAGTGGGAGCGAACAGGTGGCAGTTCTTTCGGCGTTGCTTGTTTCTGCCTTTCCGTACACGATCTATTTCGGAGCAATCTCCGTGCCTAACAGTCTAGGTTTCATATTTTTTCTTTACTCATTGTATTTCATGATGAGGTATATGTCTACGAGCGATTCTAGAACTGCATATTGGATGGTAGCCTTCTCCGCCTTTGCTTTTCTGGCACATTTCTTGGCTGGGGTTGTAGCTTTTTCTCTGCTCTTGCTGGCAATCGGATTCAAGTCTTACGAGACAAACGGAAAAGCGTCAACCAAACAAGCCGCTTTACTGATTGCTTTCGTTACTGCAGTCTGGGTTCTTCCATTATCATTTATTTGCTTGAGTTACTTTGGCTACCCGGTTAAGGTCACTTTTACATCAAACAGGATTTCGGGCTTGCCGCTTCAGGAAATCGTAGGGCTTTTCCTACTGGGTGACTTGATTTTTGGTTATGATCTTTTGCAGATTCTTTTGGTGCTCCTTGGAGCCGTTATTGGTGCTTTGACTATGATTTATCTCATCTTCCGTTTGGGGAGAGCTCATCTTACTAAGTTCCGACTTTCAGCCTATTTTCTCATGACGTCATTCGCTGTGCTGCTGGCGGATTACGGGATTTTGGAGATTTTCATGGATGGTCTTCCGCTTAATGCTGAGAGACTGTGGGTGTTCCGAGATTTCCTTGCGGCACCTTTCGTCGGACTTGCATTCTATTCTATAGCTTCATGGACGAAGGCTCTCTTGAAAGTGGTTAGAGGGAAGCAGGAGCGTAGAACTCTTCATGTTTCAGGCTTGTTGCTTGCCCTGAACGTGTTGATACCCATAGTTTTGAGTGCATGGGTAACGTTTTCTCTGAGTGCTGGCTATCCCCAAGTTGCACCATTGCAGACAACTTCGTATGAACTGGATGCAGTAAGAGCCATAGATTCCGGTGCACCTGGAAAGTATGTTGTTATTGGTGATACTTGGACCATTTTCGCTGGAGAGAGAATCGTCGGAGTACATAATCCTAGAGCGTATTACTTTGAAGAATACGATAAGGTTGGGCATGATCTATTTGCGAGCATGGAGCAGAATCCCTCCAAGGAAGTAATGCTCCAAGCAATGAATCAGACAAACACATCAGTCGCTTACTTCATCGTGACCCAACCTAGGATTGGCAATGAGCTTTTTTACTCCGTAGTGGCAAAAGCTGAACAAAATGATCTTCAAATATACGGGGCTTTTGGCGATGGAAAACTCTACGTCTTCTACTATGAAAAGCAGACGTGACGCCAAACGCTTCATTTTGTGAGAGGGATCTTGCGCCTATCGCATGCCCAAGCCTACGGCATAGTATGTGAAGCCATGAACCTTTGCGTCCTGCGGATCAATTATCCTTTTACCATCCACTACAAGTGGTCGTGGGTGCATGAGTCTCTTGGTCTCTTCCAGGTTCAATTTCTTGAAAGTGTTATGATCTGTCGCAATTACTATGCAATCCGCTTCATCAAGTGCGTTTGTGATGTCCTTAGCTGATCTTGCGCCAAAGTTCAGTAGTAAACAAGACACCGGGGCGCCAGTCGATGATCAAGCAGGACTGTTTCTACAAGAAAGATGTATAAATCCGCTGTGCATCATGAAAACAGCAAATACAGCAACAACCAAGCACAAAAAAGGGAACTCAAAATGGACAAAAAGGTGCTCGTCACTGGAGGAGCGGGCTTCATCGGAAGCACATTGGTGAAGCGGCTTCTTGAACAGAAATACGCTGTAACCGTTCTCGACAACTTGAACACAGGGCTGGCTGAGAATCTGCCCGCAGATGATCACCTCAAACTAATCGATGGCGATGTGAGGGATTTCAACCTTGTTTCGAAGATCGTACGTAATCATCCGTGTGTTGTGCACTTGGCCGCACATGCGTTCATACCTTTCAGCTACGAGATGCCTCTGGAAGTTGCTGAGGTAAATGCTATGGGAAGCATCAGCGTTTTCAAAGCATCTGTCGACAACAAAGTTAGCCGAATCGTGCATGTTAGCAGCAGTGAGGTTTATGGATCAGCTCAATACACTCCGATGGATGAGAAACATCCTCTGCAACCGTATAGCACCTACTCTGTGGCCAAAGCAGCCGCAGACATGTGGGCTCAAACTTTCTTTTGGGAACATGAAATGCCAGTCGTGATACTAAGGCCTTTCAACACTTACGGTCCACGAGAAAGCTTACCCTACTTCATTCCAGAAATGATCAGACAATGTCTAAAAGAACCTGAAATCCGCGTAGGTGATCTTAGCACAAAACGAGACTTCACTTATGTCGTTGACACCGCAGATGCAATGGTCAAAGCCCTCGAAACTGAAAGCATTGAAGGCGAGATCATCAACATAGGCACAACGCAGACGCACACCATGAAAGACATACTCACATTAATTCAGAGGGAAACGAACGCTGACAAAAAAGAAGTAGTAGCCGACAAGGGGCGGTTTAGACCCAAGGATCTCAACGTGTTGATCACTGATAATAAGAAAGCAATGAGGTTGCTAAAGTGGACCCCGACGACAAGTTATGAAGAAGGTATTAGAAAGACCATCCGATGGTATTTAGATAACGGTCAAAGGTGGGGTTACGAAGAACACGGGTGGAAATGGCGATACTAGCTAGCAAATTCAATGCACAATCCAGAACCGAGAAGGAAAAATAGCACAGCAGTTGGAGAAGCTGCTCCTTCATGGATCTCAGCCAGGTATTACGGAGAAATATGGTTCCGGCTCTTCTCCTTTGGAGGCATATACTGCTAGCGCAAGAGCCCACAGTTGATCATCATGCATTCCTTGGGGATGATAGAAAGTCATTATACCGCTTTCCTCAGGGCTTTCACTCGGCTTGGCTTTGCCAAACCTATATTCCTGCTCATTAATCTGTGAAAGCAAAGATCTTTCCATCGGAAGCGTCAATTTCCTTTGCTCCATTCTAGTCTGCAGGAGAATCATCATATCCTGCTTGATTCTGGCAGTAAAATTCAGTCCGTCAATTTGCGAAGCAAACTCTCTTACCTCCTCCACCAGGCTCTCCCCCACCGCACTTTGATCTACAAAGCCTTTCGCTATGTCGAACTTCCCATTCAACCACCGAACAAAACCAACCACGTCTGCATACGCTGTGCCCAACGGGAATTGCTTCAAAAAGACAAGCCTTACACATTGTTCTTCCTTTCTCAGCAATACCACTACGCTGTAATCGACTCTTTTGCCAAAGTCAGCTCCTAGGAAATATGTTCCATGAATTTTGTCTTCATTTCTCACCTGTTCTTCATCGATGAGGTCATAGTCCATCACACATTCACGAATCAAGTCTTGCCTGAAGAAACTGTTCTCATCGTCAATGAACTCTGCCTCGTACTCCATCTTGTACCTTAACTCACCTGTGACATGCTGACTCCAATAATCTGGATTCTTAAAGCTGCGATAGAAAATATGATCGCGACCCCAAGGCGTGCTTAACATAATCGCCGCCCCATCCGTTGTAGCCAACATAGGAAAAATGACACTGGCAATAACCTCTTCGGGCATGAAAGCAGCTTCATCCATAACCACCAAGTCTGCAGTGTAGCCCCTCAAAGAAGCTCCATCAGGTCCACACGGGAGAGCGATGATTTGGCTACCATTTCTGAACTGTATCAGAGTCCGGGTCGACTTGACCACAGACTTCCGCAGCATGGATGAGTCGTCACCAGATTTTCAATTTACGCCAAACATGATCATGCTCTGTCTCAAACCACGACTTGCAATAAGCGTGGTTTTGGACGAATTCACGAAAGCGAAGTGAATGACCTTGACTGCAATAGTCGTTGCCTTTCCCGTCTGACGCGCCCAACAAGCCACAATACGCTTACTCTCAGAACGCAACAACATTGACTGATATGGAAAAGGCTGAAACCCCAAAACGACTTCTGAAAAAAATACTGGATCCGCTCGAAGCTTATCCCGCAACCCATCAAACTTCTCTATTGGCATGCCGTCCTACGCTCATCCGCGTTTTGGAAACAACTAGGGCGAATCTTCTCGAAGAATAAGTTCTAGGAACCCTCGATTCCACGGCGGACAAGTATGAAGCCAAATCCAAATCAGGCGCCGATTTGCTTCCGATTTTGTTCAAAGCCTCAGCAACGATTACCAACGCTTGAACCTGCCGAGTCAAAGAACGACTCCAACGCAGCTTCATCTCGCTTCTAATCTTCTTCGCCTCCAACTGCCTCACAGTAAGTTCAATGCTCCGCTTCAAATTCTCAGCAGCCATTAACAGCAACTCCTCTGAACCATCAACCATCGACAGCCCACCAAAGACCAAACAAGAGATACCCTATCCTTCATCAACCATCAAAACAAAACACAAGCTTTTAGCATAGACGACCAAAAGGAGGAAAAACGCAGACAGAGACGAATGAAACTGACTCATTAGCACTTTCAACCAAGGAAAGATGCCTAACAAGTCACTATGAAATCACCAACAAATCACTCAAAACCAAAGCTAGACAGTGCCCAAAATAACAACGGAACCAAGAACAAAACCCAAAACGCAAACAACTTAACAACCCGCAGAGATAAGAAAAAACCTCACAACACATGAGATAAGACCAAACGTCTAATCATCATGCAATGCCCTCGGAAACCAGAAAATCCACGATTTTTTCCGCGGCTTTTCCATCCCCGTAAGGTGAATCCGTGGGCAACTTACGTTTTCGGTCAAGAGTGCGTTCTATGGCGGAAAGAAGGGCTTTGCTCTTCAATCCAACAACTTCTGCGAAACCTGCTGCCACAGCTTCGGGTCTTTCCGTAGACAGCCTAGTAACCAACACGGGTTTGCGTATCACAGGAGCAGTGGCTTCTTCCTGTATTCCACCAGAATCCGTGATTATCAAGTCACAGTTTTTCATGAGAGTCAAGAAGTCAAA
>Ga0153916_10001525_pt1 | contig 16654 bp, 15 predicted proteins | sample Opewatmetagenome_FD_109642 | JGI IMG/M metagenome (GOLD analysis project Ga0153916, IMG submission 109642) | Freshwater wetland microbial communities from Ohio, USA - Open water 3 Core 3 Depth 4 metaG | ecosystem: Environmental > Aquatic > Freshwater > Wetlands | place: USA: Ohio, Lake Erie...
CGTCGGGTGTCGCGGGCACGTTCGGGAACAACTTCCCGGGCTTCGTGACCGACGAAGAGTCGTACAAGTACGACTACTGGGACACCCTCCTCGAGGAGGACTACTGGAACCCGGACAACACGTGCCGGAACCCGCTCGGCAAGATCTACAAGGGCTCGAGCGGCATCAGCGGCGTGACCCTCTACACCGACGAGCACGGTGAGGCGTGGGCGATGTACGACCCGAACCTCAGCCCCGACGTCGGCGGCTTCGACCTGCTGGAGACGATCGCTGACACCAACAACATCAAGTGCGACGTTGCACCGGGCGTGGCCGGCACGGAGACGATCTCCGCGCGCGGCTTCTACCCCGAGCAGCCCGCAACCGCAATCGCGTTCGACAAGCCGCTCGTGAAGACGGTCAACCACGAAGGCTCGAAGACGCTGACGTGTGCACCGAAGGCCGGCTTCGACGGCATCATCTGCACCGAGACGGTCACCGACCTGGCGGGCAACCCGCTGCCGGGCGCGAAGGCGCGGTTCTCGGTCGTGAGTGAGGCCGGCGGCGGCGCCCAGGTGCTCCAGGGTGAGGGCCAGGTCGGCGTGCTCGACCAGAAGGGCCTGACGCTGGAGACGCTCGCTGACGGCAAGGCCAAGGCGTTCATCAGCGACTCGTTCAACCGGTGCCTCGACATCCGTGTCGAGAACCTCGGAACGCAGTCTCTGCCCGCGCGTTCGTCTGGCGTCGGCAACGACTCCAGCGTCGGCGTCACCCGCACCGTCAAGTACACCGGCCAGACCGGTGTCCTGTGCGGCGCTGCCTCGCTGCCTGACACACCCGCCAACAACAACGGCGGATCGACGAACAACAACAGCAGCAGCAGCAGCAGCAACGCAACCACGTCTGCTGCTGGCTCGGCAGTGACCGTCAGCCTCGGCGGCCCGGTGATCCAGGCCCAGCCGGTGCTGCAGGTCAGCACGAAGTCGGCGGTCATCGCCTCCAACGCAGCGAGGCTCTTCTCCGTGAAGGTGCTGCAGACGAAGCTCGGCCGCTTCCTCGTGGTCAACGTGAAGGGCTCGGCCAAGACGGCCAAGGTCCGGATCGCGATCATGGGCAAGAACGGCAAGGTGCTCAAGACGATCGTCCGCACCGTGCCGACGAACAAGGCGTTCAGGATCGCCAACTTCAAGCTCGCCAAGACGGCCGTGTCCGTCAAGGCAAGCGTCCTGTCGGCGTAACCGAACGCAGCACGTAGGAACGACTCGGGGCCCGCATCGCGGGCCCCGAGTCGTTCCGGTCCCGTAGGGGCGAGGCCATGCCTCGCCCGCGAGCGCCACACGCGACCGGGCGTGCAGGCCCACAGCGGCGCACGACGCGTGCAAGCCCCGATCGCCGACGGCACACGAGGGCGAGGCATGGCCTCGCCCCTACGTCATCACGACGCAGAGAGCCGTCAGAAGATCTCTGGGCAGTACGGGGCGGCGTCGACCCGGAACAGCGCGTCGGCATGCGCGAGCCCGCCGCGTACGCCCTCCTCCACCCTCCCTGCCGCCGCCAGGCGCGCGAACGAGAAGCCGCCGAGATACGCGGCGCCGAGCGCCTGCACGTCGAGTCGCACGTCCGGCCTGCGGCTCGAGCGGCGCACGGCACCACCGTCGACCGTCCATGTCCCGACGTTGTCCGGGAACTGCGGATCGGAGGTGACCTCGAGCGTGACGCGGCCGTCCGTCGCATACCCGCGCGCCGTGAGCGCCGCGCCCACGTCGACGGGACGCAGCCACAGCCCGTCGAAGACCTTCCACGCGAGCCGGTTCGGCCGCTGCACGAGCAGGAAGAGCGGGTGGTCGACCGGCAGCAGGTCGCAGTGGATCTCCTCCACCCAGTCGATCCCGAGCAGGAAGCGCCACAGCTCGCGGGTCGCGACGGCGGAGTCGCCGACCGCCTCGAGCACGTGCACCTTGCTCCTGCTCGTCGCGTCCTCGAAGTCGAGCCGGATCCGGTACAGGGCGTAGCCGGCAGGCTTGCCGTCGAGATCGAGCACGGCGTGGTTGAGCACGCCGGCGCCGCGGCGGCGCGACGGCTCGTCGTTGAGCGTCTTCACCTCCCACCAGTCCGGCGAGCGCGAGAAGAAGCCCGGGCTACGGCGGCGCACGCGGTCGTACACGCGCGGGATCACGCGCAGCGCCTCGTCGCGGTCGACCAGGCGCACGGAGCCCAACTGCGGCAGGTCGGGGCGCAGCGCCGCGTGCACGCGCGTGGCGCGCATCATCGCGTCGAGTGCCGCGAGGCCGTACCCGAAGCGCCCGTAGATCGTCTCCTCGGAGGCCCACAGCGCCGCGATCGGCTCGCCGCGCTCCCGCACGTCCGCGAGCTGCGCCTGCATCATCGCCTTCAGGATCCCGCGCCGCCGGTGCGTCGGCAGCACGCCGACAACGGTCACCCCTGCGCACGACGCCGCACGGTACGACCCTGTGCCGCCCGGCACGGTCAGGTCGAACGGGAAGGCGCCCGCGCCGCCGACGATCGCCTTGCCGTCGAAGGCGGCGTGCATGCGCTCGAACGGCAGGATCCGCGAGAACCGCTCCCCGCGCTCCGGCTCGCGCTCGGCGCCGAAGTAGTGGCCGATGCTTCCCAGCGCGTCGAGGTACTCCTCGAGATCGCGAGTCGGGCGAACGCGGACGGCCATCAGCCGATCTTCTCGAGCGGCGCGTACTCGAGCATCAGCCGGCGCTCGCTGCCGTCGCTCGCGAACCGCACGGTGACGACCCCGCCCGGCTCGATCCGGGTGACGACGCCCTCGCCGAGCGAGCCGTGGCGCACCGAGTCCCCCGTCTGCAGGGACGGGATCTCGGAGGCGCCGCGCGACGGTGCCGCCGTCTGGCGCGGCGACGCATAGCCGGACCACGAGGAGGGCCGCAGGCGCTCCCGCTCCACGGCCGCGGGCAGCTCGTCGATGAATCGCGACGGAAGGTTGTAGTCGCGGCGGCCGTACAGCGAGCGCGCCATCGCGTGCACGAGCGTGAGCCGCTCCATCGCGCGCGTCATGCCGACGTAGGCGAGCCGCCGCTCCTCCTCGATCTCGTTCTCCTCGATCGAGCGGGAGTGCGGGAAGATGCCCTCCTCCATGCCGATCACGAAGACGCCCCGGAACTCGAGGCCCTTCGCGTTGTGGATCGTCATCAGCGTCACGAGCGACTGCTCGCCGCCGAGCGCGTCCTGGTCGGAGACGAGCGAGATCTCCTGCAGGAACCCGGACAGCGACTGCTCCTCCCGGCCCTGCCGGTACTCGCGTGCGACGCCGACGAGCTCCTCCAGGTTCTCGATGCGGCCGCGCGCCTCGATCGTGCGCTCCGCCTCGTAGGCCTCGATCGTGCCGCTGCGCTGCAGCACCGCCTCCCGCAGCTCGTCGATCTCGAGCTCCTGGGCGGCCGCCTGCAGCGACTGCATCATCGTGTGGAAGGCGCGTACCGCCTTCACGCCGGCCGTCCCGACTCCCGCCGCCTCGGGGTCGGCCATCGCCTGAAAGAGCGTGATCCCGAGCGCGTCGGCGCGCGCCACGAGCCGCTGGATCGACGTGTCGCCGATCCCGCGCCGCGGCCGGTTCGCGATCCGCAGCAGCGAGACGGCGTCGGACGGATTGTCGAGCACGGACAGGTAGGCGACGGCGTCCTTGACCTCCGCCCGCTCGTAGAAGCGCGGGCCGCCGATCACCTGGTAGGGGATCTGCTGGCGCACGAGCACGTCCTCGAGCACCCGCGACTGCGCGTTCGTCCGGTAGAAGACCGCGAGCTCCGACGCCGACCAGCCCTCCTCCACGAGGCGCGCGATCTCGGCCGCCACGAAGCGCGCCTCCGCGTGCTCGTCCTCCACCTCGATCACCTGCACCGGCTCGCCCTCTCCCAGATCGGAGAAGAGCCGCTTCGGCTTGCGGTCGCGGTTGTTCTCGATCACCGCGTTCGCAGCGTCGAGGATCGCGTTCGTGGAGCGGTAGTTCTGCTCGAGCGCGATCGACCGGGCCCCCGGGAAGTCGCGCTCGAAGTCGAGGATGTTGCGGATGTCGGCGCCGCGGAACCCGTAGACCGACTGGTCCGGATCTCCGACGGCGAACACGTTGCCGTGCTCGGCCGCGAGCAGCTGCAGCAGCCGGTACTGCGCGTGGTTCGTGTCCTGGTACTCGTCGACGAGCACGTAGCGGAACGCGTGCCGCCAGTGCGCGAGCGCCTCCGGGAAGCGCTCGAACACCTCGACCGTCAGCATCAGCATGTCGTCGAAGTCGACCGCGTTCGAGGAGGCGAGCCGGCGCTGGTACTGCTCGTACACCTCGGCGACCGTCTGGTCGTAGAAGGACGAGACCCGCCGCATGTACTCGTCCGGCCCGATCAGCTGGTTCTTCGCGTTCGAGATCTGGGTGTGGATGCCGCGCGGAGTGAACCGCTTCGGGTCGCGGCCGAGGTCCTCCAGGCACGCCTTCACGACCCGCACCTGGTCGGCCGAGTCGTAGATCGTGAAGTTCGAGCGGTAGCCGAGGCGCTCCGCCTCACGCCGCAGGATGCGGCCGCACGCGGCGTGGAAGGTGAGGATCCAGATCGCGCGCGCCGTGCGGCCGAGCATCTGCTCGAGGCGCTCGCGCATCTCCCCCGCCGCCTTGTTCGTGAACGTGATCGCGAGGATCTCGTTTGGCTTGACCCCGTGCGCCCTGATCAGGTGCGCGACCCGGTGGGTGAGCACGCGGGTCTTGCCGGAGCCCGCGCCGGCGATCACGAGCAACGGCCCGTCCACGTGCAGCACCGCCTCCCGCTGGGCCGGATTGAGATCGGCGAGCTGATGATCGTGCGGGGCGACGGCCACGCACCGATGCTAGTGGATCGTCTCGTCCACCCCCCGCCTGGCCGCAGGTCGGCCTGCGCCGCACGCGCGTCCGCGCGCCTGCGACCCTCACACCTGATCGGAGGGAGCCGCGTCTCGGGCGGAGCGAAGAGGCCGGTTGAGCTCCCGAACCGTCGGCTCGCCGGCCACCCACTCGACGACGGTGACCGAGGCGTGGTCGACGGCGAGCCGGAAGATCCGCTCGCGCGGCATCTCGAGAACGCCTGCGACGACCGCGCGCACGACGCCGCCGTGGGTGACCGCCGCCACGAGCCTCCCGTCGTACGCTCTCCGGCACGCCTCCACGGTGGCGTGGACACGGCGCCGCATGTCCTCGTACCCCTCCCCACCCGGGAAGCGGACCGACGTGGGGTCTGTCATCCACCGTGCGTAGAGGTCGGGCAGGGAGGCGGCGATCTCGTCGTAGGCTCGGCCCTCGAGCTCCCCGAAGTCCAGCTCCCGGAGCCCGTCGCGGACGTCGACGTCCAGCCCGTGCGCGGCGGCGATCGGGGACGCCGTCTCGACGGCCCGCAGCGCCGGGCTCGAGACGACCGCCGCCAGCGGCTCGCCGGCGAGCGCGGCGACGAGTCCCTCGCACTCGCGCCCTCCTGCGTCCGACAGACCGACGTCGAGCTTGCCGTAGCAGCGCCCTCGCACCTCCTCGGCAGGGGACGCGTGCCGTATCAGGAGAAGCCTCACCTAGAGCACCGCGAGCGCCGTGACGAGCGCCGCCGTCTCGGCGAGCTTGGCGGCGGCGCCCATGAGATCGCCGGTGAGACCGCCGATCCAGCGCCGGAAGAAGACCCCGAGCACGAGCGCGACGAGGGCGGCGGCCCCGAGGCCGGCGAGCCCGGCCTCGCCCGCAGGGAGAGCGAGAGCCACGGCGAGGAGCACGCCGGCGACCGCGCCCGGCAGCCCGAGCTGCTCGAGCACCCGGCCCTGTCCCGCCCCTGCGCGCGCGTACGGCAGGACGAGCGCCGCCGGCAGCATGGCGGCCCGTCCGGCCGCGCCGGCCGCGAGACCGACGACCGCAGCGTCGCCGGAGGCTCCGAGAGCGCCGAGGGCGGCAGCGTCCAGCAGGCAGACGAGCACGAGCGCGATCGTCCCGTACGTACCCACCGCGTGGTCGCGCATGATCTCGAGCGCACGCTCGCGCGTCGTCCCTCCGAGTGCATCCGCCGCGTCGGCAAGGGCGTCGTAATGCATCGCCCCGGTCAGGATCGCAGCCAGCGTCACCGCAAGGCCGCCTGCGACGAGCGGCGGCAGAGGCCCGGCGAGCCGGTCGCACGCAAGGCCGCAGGCACCCCCGACCGCACCACCGACGAGCGGGAAGAGCGCCGCTCCACGACCGACGTCTGCCCGACTGAGCTCGACGTATCGCCCCACGGGGATCCGCGTCAGGAACGCGACTGCTGCAACCGAAGCCCGGAGCACGGGTCTCCCTCACCGCCCCGTGTCGGTGACGCCCGCGCGCGCGAAGGTCGCCATGTCGACAAGCACGTCCCTCGCGGCTGCGACGAGCGGGAGCGCGAGGGCGGCGCCCGATCCCTCGCCGAGACGGAGCCCGAGGTCGAGCAGCGGACGCAGACCGAGCGCCTCGAGGACGATCCGGTGCCCCGGCTCGGGCGAGACGTGGGACGCCACGAGGTACCCGGCGAGAGCGGGTGCGAGGCCGACGGCCGCGAGCGCCGAGGTGCTCGAGATGAAGCCGTCGAGCACGACGATGCAGCGATGGGCCGCCGCCCCCAGGGCGACGCCCGCGAGGAACGCGATCTCGAAGCCGCCCACCGCGGCGAGGCAGCCGACGGCGTCGCAGGGGTCGGGCTCGTTGCGCTCCAGCATTCGCCGCACCACGGCCACCTTGCGCTCGATCCCCGCGGCATCCACGCCCGTCCCGGCCCCGCACATCTCGGCGGGGTCGCGGCGGAGCAGGGCCGACGACAGCGCCGCTGCGACCGTCGTGTTGGCGATGCCCATCTCGCCGAGCGCGACCACCGTCGTGCCCCGCCCGGCGAGCTCGACCGCCAGATCGGCGCCGGCGACCACGCACCGGACAGCGTCCTCGCGGGACATGGCCGGGCCCTCCGCCGCGTTCGCGGTACCGGGCCCGGCCGAGGCGCTCCGAACCTGCGGCAGGGCTACCGGCACGGAGACGCCCGCGTCGACCACGATCAGCTCCGCTCCGATGGAGCGCGCCAGGACGCAGATCGCGGCACCTCCCGACGCGAAGTTGGCGACCATCTGCGCGGTGACCTCCTGCGGATACGCGCTGACGCCCTCGGCGGCGACACCGTGATCGGCAGCCGCGACGACGATCGCCGCCTGCAGCGGCGCAGGCCGGACGCTGCCACGCGCGGCGGCGACGTCCGCGGCAAGCTCCTCCAGCAGGCCGAGGCTGCCCCGCGGCTTCGTCTTGCCCTCGAGCTCGCCGACGGCCGCCGCCCGCACGGAGGCGGCCACCGTCGGCACGGCCGCCGCGATCGCCGCCAGCCCGGGCTCGAGGTCACGAGCCATCGGGCACCGTCGGCTGCACGAGGGCGAGGCTGCGCCCCGCGACGACGAGCACCGCCTCGTGGGAGGCCTCGACGAACGTGCTGTTCACCCTGCCGAGGAGGTCGCGGTACATCCGCCCGAGCGGCGTCGGCGGGACGACGCCGAGGCCCACTTCGTTCGAGACCACGATCGTCAGCGAGGGGCGCCCGGCCGCGGCGCGCGCGCTCGCCGCGGCGGCGGCCTCGATCGCGTGCCCGTCTTCGCCACGCTCCAGCGCGTTCGCGACCCAGAGCGACAGGCAGTCGACGACGAGGACGCGATCGGAGGCCACGGCGGCGACCGCCTGCTCCAGGGCGTACGGCTCCTCGACGGTCTCCCATTCAGCCGGGCGCTCGGCGCGATGCGCGGCGATCCTGGCCTCCATCTCGTCGTCGCGCCCCTCCCCTGTCGCGATGATCGTGACGGGGGCGGCCGTCTCGCGCGCGAGCTGCACGGCGAGGCGCGACTTGCCGCTGCGGGCCCCGCCGAGGAGCACGAGCAACGCCATCACGCCACCCCCGCGAGACGGCCGATGAGCTCGACGTCGAGGCGGTGCTCGACCATGTCGGCGAGCCCGTCGAAGACCGCGTCCAGCGACCGGTTCGGCCGGGCGCCGACGAGGGCGGCGAGGACGTCGGGACACTCCAGCGCACCGTGCAGCGTGAGACCGAGCACGCTCCCCGCCACGAAGCCGCGACCGCCGGGTATCGCCTCCACCGCACCGTCCTCGCCCACGACGATACCGTGGCGTATCTCGTATCCGTCGACGGCGGTGCGCGAGAGCGCCGCCCACGGCTCGGGGAGGGACGCGAACGTCGTGGCGACCCGCTCGGTGCGCTTCTCCCGCTCGAACACGGTTCGCACGGGGAGCAGCCCGAGGCCGTCGGCACTGCCGTCGACGGCGGCGGCGTCGTCGATCCGGCGTCCGAGCATCTGCAGGCCGCCGCAGATCCCGAGAATGCGCGTGCCTGTGGCCGCCAGCGCAGCTATCGCGCCGTCGAAGCCGTGCGCGCGCATCCAGGCGATGTCCGCGGCGACGTGCTTCGAGCCGGGCAGCACGACGAGCGCTCCGCCCTCGAGCTCGGCGGGCCGGGCGGCCCAGATCACCTCGGCGACCTCCTCGAGCGGCTTCAGCTCGTCGAGGTTCGACGCCGTGGGGTAGCGGACGACGACGACCCGTGGCGCGCCCGGCCGTGACGGGGGCAGCGCCGCGCCGTCCTCGTCCGGCAGGCCGTGCGCCACCCACGGCAGGACACCCGCGTAGGCCATGCCGGTGGCGGCCTCGAGATCTTCCGGAGCCGGCGCGAGCAGCGTCTCGTCGCCGCGAAACTTGTTCAGGACGAAGGCCCGGAGCAAGGCACGGTCGGCATCGCCGACGAGGGCCCAGGTGCCATGGAGGTGGGCGAAGGCGCCGCCGCGGTCGATGTCGGCCACGAGGACGACCGGGGCGCCCGCGGCATGCGCGCTGCGCATGTTGGCGAGGTCCGTCGACCGGAGGTTCGTCTCCGCCGGGCTGCCCGCTCCCTCGATGAGGACGAGCTCGTACTCGACGAGCAGCTCGTTCAGCGCCGATTCTGCGAGCGGCCAGAGCGACCGGGGGCGCTCGCGCCAGCGGAGGCGGCTGAGCTCGTGGTCGACCTTGCCCAGCACGACGACCTGGCTGCGGTCGTCGGCCTCGGGCTTGACGAGGATGGGGTTCATCCGCACGTCGGGCTCGATACCGGCTGCAAGCGCCTGCAGGTACTGCGCCACGCCGATCTCGCCGCCGTCGACGACCCGGGCGTTGTTCGACATGTTCTGCGCCTTGAACGGCGCCACACGCACACCGCGCCGGGCGAAGACCCGGGCGAGCGCGGTCGTGAGCAGGCTCTTGCCCGCCGAGCTCGACACCCCCTGGATCGCAAGCGCAGTCACGGACGACGCGGCCGAGCCGGGACGACGGCGACACCTCCGCCGACGTCGACCACGCGGATCGTCGCGTCATAGTGCTCCGCGATCCGCTCCTCCGTGAGCACGTGGGCAGGCGAGCCGTCGGCGACGATACGCCCATCGCGGATCATCACCATGCGGTCCACGTACTGCGCGGCGAGCGTGAGATCGTGCATCGCCGCCACGAGCGTCAGCTCGGACTTCCCCCGCAGGTCTTCGAGCAGCTCGAGCGCCTGCTGCTGATGGCCGATGTCGAGCGCGGCGGTCGGCTCGTCGAGGATCACGATGGAGGCCTCCTGCGCCAGGGCGCGGGCGACCACGGCCCGCTGCTTCTCGCCGCCGCTGAGCGTCCCGAGCAGCCGGTCGGCATACGCGAGGAGATCCAGCCGCTCCAGCGCGCGCGACGCTGCGAGCCGGTCCCGCCGCCCTTCACGGGCGAGCGCGCCGAGGTGCGGCGTGCGCCCGAGCAGGACGTACTCGCCGACCGTCAGCCACGACGGTGTGGACGGCTCCTGCGGCACCAGGGCGACGAGCCGGGAGAGCTCGCGCCTCTGCATCGACGACGTCTCGCGGCCGTGCAGGGAGATCGAGCCCTCGAACGGGAGCAGCCCGGCGATCGCGCGCAGGACGGTCGTCTTGCCCGCCCCGTTCGGACCGATCAACGCCACCCACTCCCCTGCCTCGATCGCGACGTCGACGTCCTGCACGACACGCCGGCCGCCGAGCGACACGGACACCCGGGCGAGCTTTATCTCGCTCATCTCGGCTTGCTCATCTCGACCCTGCCCTGCTCGTGCGCAGCACGAGCGCGAAGAACGGCGCTCCGAAGAACGCCGTCACGATTCCGATCGGGAGCTCGGCGGGTGCGAGCGCGGTGCGGGCGACGACGTCGGCGAGCACGAGGAACCCGGCGCCGCCGACGGCGGCGAGCGGCAGCAGGGCGCGGTAGCTCGCGCCCGTCATGAGCCGTATCGCGTGCGGGACGATGATCCCGACGAACGCGATCAGGCCGCTCACCGCCACCGCCGCGGCCGTACCGATCGTCGCGGCGACGACGAGGAGGAGCCGGGTGCGCCTCACGTTCATGCCGAGGCTCGCCGCCTCCTCGTCGCCGACGCTCATCACGTCGAGAACGCGGCGGTGCATCAGCATCACGGCGGCGCTGACGACGACGTACGGCAGGATCAGCCAGACGTCGCTCCAGCCGGTCGTCGGGAGCCCTCCGAGGATCCAGGAGTAGACCTGCTGCAGCGTGTCGCTGTTCTGCTGCTGCACGAACGTCTGCACCGCGGTGAAGAACGACGCCACCGTGACGCCGGCGAGGATGAGCGTCGCCGCGTCGCGCTCCCGCCCCGCCGACCGTCCCACCGCGTACGCCGCCACGACTGCGGCGATGCCGCCGAGGAAGGCGGCGAGGGGCAGCACCTGCTGCCCTCGCAGGCCGGCGGGCAGGTAGGCGATCGCCAGGGTGGCGCCGAGACCCGCACCGGCCGCAACGCCGAGCAGATAGGGGTCGGCGAGCGGATTGCGGAAGACGCCCTGGTAGGTCGCGCCCGAGAGCGCGAGCATGGCGCCCACGAGCGCGCCGAGGATCACGCGAGGCACCCGCAACTGCCAGAGGATGGCGTCCTCGGTGGGCGACAGCGACGAGGTGACGCCGGGCAGGTGGAGGTGCTCGGCGAGCGACCGCAGGATCGGGCCGATCCCGATGTCGACCGGGCCGGAGACCACGCCGAGGACGAGCGAGACGAGCAGGAAGGCCACCGCGACGCAGACCCAGAGCGGGGCGAGGCCCCGTGGCCGAACAGGCTCGACCCGGGAGTGCGAGGCGGTGGCCTCCACGGCGCGCTACGCCTTGAGCCTGGCGATGGCGCTGTCGAGCGCACGGAAGAGGTTGACGAGCCGGGGCCCCCAGCGGGACGCGACCGAGTCGTCGATGCGGACGATCGAGCCGGTGCGTACCGCCTTCACGGTGCCCCAGCCGGGCCGCGCCGCGACTGTCGACGGCTTCTGGCCGCAGCAGACGGAGTCGGCGAGGACGATCACGTCCGGGCTGGCGGAGACGATGTACTCGCCGGAGAGCTGGGGGTAGCCCGATCCCGAGCCGTCGGCGGCGTCCGCGATGTTCTTCAGGCCGAGCAGCGTGTAGGCGCGACCGATGAACGAGCTCGACGACGCCGAGTAGAAGTCGGGAGAGAGCTCGTGGTAGACCGACAGGCCGGTCGCCCGGCCCTTCGTCGTCGCGACGATCCTCGCGATCTGCGAACGCATGCGGCCGATCGTCCTCGTGGCCTCGTCGCGGTGCCCGGTCACGAGCCCGAGCTGGCGGATCTGCTGGTACGCGGCCGGCAGCGTGGCTGCGGCGTTGTGGATGATCACGCGGATGCCGAGCTTCCGGAGCGCCTCCGCGAGGCCCTTGGGGTCGTAGGACGCGACCACGAGATCGGGCTTGTAGGCGGCGATCGCCTCGACGTTGGGCGTGAACCCGGAGAGCGTCGTCTTCGGCGCGCTCTTCGGGTAGTCCGACTGGTCGTCGACGGCGACGACCTGCTTGCCGGCGCCGATCGCGAAGAGCGACTCGGTTGCCGTGGGCGAGAGCGAGACGATGCGGCTGGGCGGCCTGGCGAACGTGACTTTGCCGTTGCCCGCCGTGATCGTGACGGGGAACGGAGTGTCGTTGGGAGCAGCGGTCGAGCCGCCGACGAGCATGCCGGCGATGACGGCAACGGCCACGAATACGAGAAGACGTCTGAGCACGAATCCATCCTTCCGCGAGGGGTTCGGTATGTGAAGGAGGCGGCAGGTCTTCTGACTCGGGGCTCCCTCCCCCACCGCCTTCCCGGCCCCCGCTCTTCCGGGGTACTGCGCCAGTGGCTTTCGGTGGGAGAGCAATCTCCCCTCACAGCGGCGGGACCGTCCCGGACTTGCACCGGGTTCCCTCACCGTGCTCCTTGTTGAGCGGAGAGCCTATCATCGCACGGTGTCGGCGTCCGCCCTACGTGCCTGGGTTCCGGTGGTCGCCTGGGCGATCGTCATCTTCGCCTTCTCCTCGATCCCGAGCCTCGGCACCGGGCTCGGCGCCTGGGATCTCGTGCTGCGCAAGCTCGCGCACACGGCGGAGTACGCCGTCCTCGGCCTCCTGCTCGTGCGCGCCCTCGGCCGGCCCGGGCTCGCGGTCGCGCTGGGAGCGCTCTACGCGGCCTCGGACGAGGTGCACCAGTCGTTCGTGCGCGGTCGTCACGGCGCATGGTACGACGTCCTCATCGACACCTTTGGCATCACGATCGGCGTGCTCGTCTGGCAGCGCGCTCGCAGGCAGGCAGCGTGACCGCAGCCCTGCTGATCGACCTCGACGGTGCCCTGGGCGACACCCGCGCTCTCTGGGACGACTGGCTCGCCGGGGCGGCGAAGATGCTCGGCATCGACCCAGCGAAGCTTCCGGCAGACCGCGCCGCCGCCGCCGGCACGCTCGACGCGTCCGGCGCCGGCAACTGGCGCTCGCTGCTCGAGCGCTTCGCGGAGGACAGGGCGCCCGTCTACCTGCGGCCGAGCGCCGAGGCGAGCGCCGCGCTCCGCCGGCTGACCGCCTCGGGGCGCCGCCTCGGCGTCTTCACCGACGCGCCGGCAGAGCTGGCCGCCGTGGCTCTCGCACAGCTGGGAGCAGCACGACGGCTCGAGGCCGTCGAGGCCGGCTCCGACGCGCTCGACCGGCTGCGCACCCGGCTCGGCCCGGACGCGACCGTCGTCTCCACGCGCGCGGAGCTCGTCGCCGCGGCGACCTGATCACGCGAGGGCGCGTACGTGCCGCTCGGCGCCGCAACGCGCGGCATCGCAGACGGGCGTCAGCCGGCGAGACGGTACAGGGTGCCCCCCTGCGAGACGAGGTAGAGCTCCCCTGCAGCGTCCTCGCCGAAGGAGGTCAGGCTCTTGACCGAGAACGGCTCCTGCCGGATCTGCCTGGCCTTGCCGGAGACGATCTTCAGCGACCAGATCGTGCCGCTGCAGTAGTCGCCGTAGAAGTAGCGGCCGGCGGCGGCGGGAACCGCGCTGCCGCGGTAGACGTGCCCGCCGGTAACCGAGCAGCCCTTGCCGTGGCTGTACTGGGCGACCGGCTGCACGAGCTTCCCCGGGCCGAGCGCCTTGTCCTCGTACCTGGCACGGCCCTCGTAGACGTCCCAGCCGAAGTTGAGCAGGCCCTGCCACGGCCACCTCACCCAGTCGACCTCCTCGATCGCGCCCTGACCGACGTCGCCGACGTACAGGTCGCCGTTCTTCCGGTCGAACGAGAAGCGCCAGGGGTTGCGCACGCCCGCCGCAACGATGACCGGCTTCGCCGCCGGCGTGCGCGCGTCGAGACGAACGATCTTGCCGAGCAGGGTCGACATGTTCTGGGCACGGTTCTCCGGGTCGCCGGCGGAGCCGCCGTCTCCCATGCCGACGTAGACGAAGCCGTCGGGGCCGTAGACGACCATGCCGCCGTTGTGGTTTGCGTACGGCTGCTTCACGAACAGCAGCTGCTTCGCGCTCCCGGGCAGCCCCTTCGTGCCGTCGGAGCGGTAGCGCACGACACGGGTGTCGCCGCTGCGGTCGGTGTAGTCGACGACGAAGGTGCGGCTCGTGGCGTAGTCGGGCGCGAACGCGAGGCCGAGCAGGCCCTGCTCGCCGCCGGCCCGCACCTTGCTGCGCAGGTCGAGGAACGGCTGCGCGCGGATGGAGCCGTTCTCGAGCACGCGGATCAGGCCGCCCTGCTCGACCACGTACAGGCGCTTCGCCTCACCGGCAGGCGCCGTCGCGAGCAGGGGCGCGTCGAACCCGTCGGCGACCGTGACGAGGCGCAGCGCGGACGGAGCGCCGTCCGCACGCCCTGCGACGAGCGCGAGGAGTGCGGCGCAGGCGAGGAAAGCGACGAGGCGTGTCACCGATCCAACGCTAGCCGAAGCCCTACCTCTCCGCGCTCCCCCGCCGGAAGGACTCGCTCGAGGTGCCGTCAATCAGGGGCGCCGTCGACGAGCAGGTGCCGGGAGTAGGGGAAGCTAGCCGCGGATGAGCGCGCTGCGGAGCGCGTCTTCCTTGCCGGGCTCGAGGATCGCGAGCACCTGGTCGCCGGGCTCGAGCATCGTCGACCCGACGGCGATCTCCGCCTTGCCTTCACGCATGACCGAGATCAACCGGGACCCCTCCGGCAGCTCGAGAGCCGCGACCGGCTTGCCGGCGGACGGGTCGCCGTCGGCGATCTGCACCTCGACCACCTCGAGGCCCTCGCGCCGGAGCTCGAGGAGCCGCACCAGCCCGTGCTCGGGCACCTCGTGCTCCACGAGCCCGAGGATCCCGGACGTCGCGCACACGGTCAGCGTGATGCCCAGAAGGTCGAAGTAGCCCTGGTTGCGAGGGTCGTTGACGCGGGCGACGACCTTCTGCACGTCGTATCCCTCGCGGGCGATCTGCGAGATGACGAGGTTGTCCTCGTCGTCTCCCGTCACGGCCAGGAGCAGGTCCGGCGGCCGCGCCACCCCGGCACGCTCCAGCACCGTGATCTCCGTCGCGTCGCCGATCATCGCGACGTGGCCGAACTCGGCTTCGAGGCGCTCGAAGCGATCCCGGCGCTGCTCGATCAGCGTCACCTCGTGCCCCATGGCGAGCAGCGAGCGCGTCACGTTGGAGCCGACCTTCCCGCCACCGGCGACGATGATGTACATCAGGAGGCTCCCGTCGGCTCCGGCACGCCGACGTCGCACGCACGCACCGCGTCCGTGAGGAACGAGATCGCCGTCTGCGTCGGACAGACCGTCCGCAGCCCCCGCTTCGCGTAGAACTCGGCGCGGCGCGGGTCGAGCACGCGCACGACGACGCACCTGACGCCGTAGCGCATCTGCGCGACCTGCCCGATCACGATGTTGGTGTTGTCGCCGTCCGTCGCCACGACGGCGGCGTCGGCGTCGGCCATGCCCGCCCGCTCGAGGATCTCGGCGTCCATCCCGTGGCCTACGACGAAACCGCCCTTCCAGCTGCCGAGCCGGCCGAGAGCCTCTTCCTTCTCGTCCACGACCGTCACGTCCCATCCCTCCGCAGCGAGTTGCGTCGCGACGGCGGAGCCGACGCGTCCGCAACCGATCACGACAGCCTTCATGGGCGGAGCGTATCCGACGTGCCGACGGTCATGCGCTCTCCTCGAAGACCCCTTCCGGGAACGCGACGACGAGCACCTCGCAGGGCGCGTTCCGCAGCACGTGATCGACCGTCGGAGAGAAGAAGCGCGACTGCCTGCGCCAGCGCGGCGAGGAGCCGAGCACGATGAGATCGGCGCTGCCCTCTCTCGCTTCGTCGACGATGGCGTGGCCGATCGAGCGCGCACGGACGATCCGGGTCTCGACCTCCACGCCGTTGTCCTCGCCGAGCGCGCGGGCCTCTGCGAGCGACGCGTCCGCGCGTTCCGCGACGTCCGGTGGCAACGGCCCCTCCAGCGGGAACGCGCGAGGTACGCGCACGACGAAGACAGCCTCGAGGCTCGCATTGCGCTCCTTCGCCAGCGCGATCGCAGTGGCCACCATCTCCTCGCCGATGTCGCCGAGCTTCATCGGCACGAGCACCTTGCGGAACTCGGCACCCGGAGGCAGCTCGTGGATCAGGTCGACGTCGGCGAGCAGTCCCTGCCTGGCGTTCACACGCACGAGCAGGTAGACGGCCAGCCCGACGACGAGCCAGGCCGGGCCCGCGTAGCGGGCGCCCGGGTGCGTGATCATCGATAGCAGCCAGACGCCGAACGTCAACGGTGCGCCGATCAGCGCCGGTAGAGGAACGACGGCGCCTCCGATGCGAACGCCCGGTCCGGCGACGAACGGCCGGGCGAGGCTCGGCTCCGTGTACCGGAGCCTGATCACGGCCAGCTGGGCCGCGGTGAACGCGAGCAGGACGCCGAACGAATACACGCTTGCCAGGAACGCGGTGTCGTCTCCGGCGAGGACCGCTGTCGCCACAATGATCGCGATCGCGATCGCACCCGTCGCGACGATCGCCTCTCGCGACACGAGCGTGCGCCGCTCGAGGCGACCGAACTCGCGCGGCAGCATCCCGTGCTCGCCCATCGAGTGCGCGAGCCGGGTGCAGCCGGAGATGGCGGTCGTCGCCGCCGCGAAGAGGAGGAGAGCGCCCGAGATCCCGACCACGACGCGAAGCACGTCGACGACCGACGCCGGCAGCTCTCCGTCGAACGCGGTGACGATGCCGACGATCGGAGCCTGCAGCCACTCCTCCCCGAGGCTCGTGGAGCCGTCCTCCGCCGGGAACGCCGTCACGCCAACGACCGAGATCAGCACGGTCACGATCACGACGAGCCCGATCGCGGAGAACA
>Ga0153916_10001526_pt1 | contig 16650 bp, 17 predicted proteins | sample Opewatmetagenome_FD_109642 | JGI IMG/M metagenome (GOLD analysis project Ga0153916, IMG submission 109642) | Freshwater wetland microbial communities from Ohio, USA - Open water 3 Core 3 Depth 4 metaG | ecosystem: Environmental > Aquatic > Freshwater > Wetlands | place: USA: Ohio, Lake Erie...
GACGTGATCAGCACCGGCAACATCTACACGCCGGGACGCTACCCCGTCATCGACGTGCAGCGGGGCGGGACGGTGCAGGGGCTGGTCGCGGCGCTCGGCAAGGTGCTGGAACTGGCGGTGCCGGAAGCGTTCGAGGAGGGCGGGACGAAGATCATCCCAGGGCGCGGACGCGTCTCGGAGGAAACCGACGTCGCCGAGTTCCGCGACATGGTCGCGATCATCCGCGACCGCGTGCAGGACGGCATCAGGAAGAACCAGACGCTGGAGCAGATCAAGGCGGCGAAGCCGTCGCAGGACTACGACGCCGAGTACGGCGCGAGCCCGGCCGACGCCGATCGCCTGGTCGAGTCGATTTACCGCAGCCTGGCCGCGGCGGCAAAGCCCGCCGCGCCGGCGCGCCCTGCAGGGAGGAAGTCGTAATGCGCAGGAACAGTTTCATGCTGGCGGCCGTGGCCGCTGCGGCGCTCTCGGCGCCGCTCTTCGCCCAGGGCCCTCCCGGCGGCCGCGCCGGCGGACCGCCGCCGACGCCGCGTGCGGCGGCGCCCATCGACCTCACCGGTTACTGGGTGTCGGTCATCAGCGAAGACTGGCGCTGGCGCATGATCACGCCGCCGAAGGGCGACTACGCCAACATCCCGGTCAACGCCGACGCCCGTCGCGTGGGCGACACGTGGGATCCGGCCAAAGACGAAGCGGCCGGTGAGCAGTGCAAGGCGTACGCGGCTCCCGCCATCATGCGCGAGCCGGGCCGCCTCCACATCACCTGGGAAGACGACACGACGCTGAAGATCGAAACCGACGCCGGCACGCAGACCCGGACGTTCAGGTTCGGTCCCCCGCCCGCAGCCACGACGGCGCAGGGCGCCGAGCGCTCCTGGCAAGGGGTGTCAGTGGCGCGCTGGGAGCCGGCGCCGCGCCCGGTCACCGGCGGCGGCATCCCGCTCGGCCTCGGTCCGCGCGCGGGCGTCAACAGCCGGACCCTGGAAGTGACGACGACGCAGATCCGTCCCGGCTACCTGCGGAAGAACGGCGTCCCGTTCAGCGCGCAGGCGACGGTCACGGAGTATTTCGACATGTTCAAGGAGCCCAACGGCGGCGCCGACTGGTTCACCGTCACGACCATCGTCACCGACCCGCAGTATCTGTCGACGCCGTGGGTGACGAGCAGCAATTTCAAGAAGGAGCCAGACGGCTCGAAATTCAAGCCGGCGCCCTGTCAGGTGCGGTAGAACTATGTTGATCCTGCATGGATTACGCGAATCATCGACGGATTGACACGAAGAGAAAGCGGTCAGGAGAATGCAGTCATGAGCACCGTTACCTCCCGGCAGACAACTGAAGACGACATCACCAACGCAGTCCTCGAACGGATCCAGGGGACGCCTGACCCACGCACGAAGCAGATCATGCTCAGCCTCGTGAAGCACCTGCACGCCTTCGTGAAGGACGTGCAGCTCACCGAGGCGGAATGGTTCGAGGGAATCAAGTTCCTGACCGCCACCGGACAGAAGTGCGACGACATCCGGCAGGAGTACATCCTGCTGTCCGACACGCTCGGCGTGTCGATGGTCGTGGACCTCATCAGCCACCGCAAGACGGCCGGCGCCACCGAGTCGACCGTGTTCGGTCCGTTCCACCGCGACGGCGCGCCCGAGCTGCCGAACGGCGCCGACATGGGCATCGCCGACAAGAACGGCGTGCCCCTGGTGATTTCGGGCCGCGTGCTCGACACCTCGGGCAAGCCGATCGCCGGCGCGCTGCTCGACGTGTGGCAGGCGAATTCGGACGGCTTCTACGACGCGCAGCTGCCGAACCACGACCAGTTGCAGATGCGCGGCAAGTACCGCACCGACAGCGAAGGGCGCTACGTGGTGCACACGCGGCGGCCTGTCGCGTACCCGATTCCGACCGACGGCCCGGTGGGCGCCATGCTGCGCGCCACCAACCGTCACGCCGTCCGCCCGGCGCACGTCCACTTCGTGGTGGCGGCCAACGGCTACGAGCCGGTGACGACCCACATCTTCGATTTCGACGATCCGCAGCTGAAGAAGGGAGACACGGTCTTCGGGGTGAAGGAATCCCTGATCGTGAAGTTCAAGGACCACCCGGCCGGCGACACCGCGGCGATGAAAGGGGCGAAAGTGACTGGCCCGTTCGTGACGGCCGATTTCGATTTCGTCCTTCAACCCGCCAAGTAAGTAATCCGGCACCTGCCGCCGCGCGTGCCTGCCGAAGGGCGCGCGGCCGGCACCTCCCTGCCGCTCAATGACTTAGACCCGTTTCGCTCGCCTGGCACCGCGGGGCACGGGAATCGCACTGCCGCGCGGCACAAGCCTTATGGAAACCACCGCGCGCGCACGGGCCTCCGCGGAGCCCGCGTTCAAAGACGGCTTCGGCAAACGTCATCAGCTGACCGGCCCCAAGGGCGAGGCGCTCGAGGTGCTGATTCTCGGCGACAGGCTGTCGGCGCAGCCGGGCATCGAAACGACCCTGCGCGAGCAGCTCGACCGGCTGTCGGGCTTCCACCACCCTTCCTGCGGCCGCGTGCGCGGCATCGCGCGCGTCGTGAAGAGCGAGGCCGGCCTCGGGATCGTCTCGGAGCAGGTGCGCGGCGAGCGCCTGTCGAACCTGCTGCGCGCCGCCGAAACACGGCAGCTTCCGCTCGACGTGGGCGCATCGTTCTGGATGATCGGCCAGCTGGTGGCGGCCGTGGCGCTGCTCCACGAACGGGTGCCCGGCTTCAGTCACGGCGCCATCGCACCCGAGCGCATCGTCATCACGCCGGACGCGCGCCTCGTCGTCGTCGAACCGATCCTTGGTGCGGTGCTCGAGCAGCTGGACTGGTCGCCTCAGGAGTACTGGCGGCAGCTTCGCGTCGCCGTCCCCTCCTCTTCGAATCGGCCCGCGTTCGACCAGCGCACCGACGTCACACAGGTCGGGGCCGTGGCGCTCGCGCTGCTCCTCGGGCATCCGCTCGGCGACGACTACCCCGCTCGCGTCGGCGGACTCACCCAGGGTTCCGCCGATCTCTCGGCGGAAGTCGCGCTGGAGCTTCTGCCTGACGGCATCCGCGAGTGGCTGTCGCGCGCACTGCAGATCGCGCCGGACGGATCGTTCAACTCGGCGATCGAGGCACAGGCCGCACTCGACGAAGCGCTTGACGATGCGGACTACATCGGTGCGCCGGAGGCGCTGAAGGCGTTCCTCGAAGCGTACGACGACCGTGTTGTCGTCGAGCACCCGGCGGAGGTCTCGGCGCCACCAATTGAACAACCCGCAGCTGTAGAGGAGCCGGTGGCAGCGGACGAACCGGCGCCCGCGGAAGACGGACGCGAGGCGAGCCCAGTGCCGACGCCGGTAGCCGCGCCTGTGATCGCGCCCGTGGCCGCGCCTGTGGCAGCCAGGCCGGCTCCGGTGGTCGAAGACGAGCAGGAAGAAGAGAACGACGAGGAAGAAGACGAGGAAGGGGTCGTTTTGGCCCCCGTGCGCGCCTTCTACGCACGGAAGCGCCTCGTCGCGGCGGTTGTCACGGTGGTGCTGGCCGCGTCGGCCACCACGTTTGCGGCGCGGCGCTACTTCACGTCGCCCTCTGCAGCATCCACAGGGGCTATCGTCATCAACAGCACGCCGCCAGGCGTGGCGGTGATTGTCGACGGCGTGAGAAGGGGCGACACGCCGCTTCGTCTTGAACTTGGCGGCGGCGACCACGTGCTCGAGCTCTCCGGCGTGGCCACGAGCGTGGCGACCGCGGCCGTGCCGGTCGAGCCGAAAGTGGCGGACGTCGTCGTTCCACCGGCCGCCCCGGCACCTGCCGCCGCCGCCGCGCCGGCCGCCGGGTGGATTTCGGTGAAGGCGCCCGGCGAAGTACAGATCTATGAGGATCGGCGCCTCCTCGGCAGCAGCCTCAGCGATCGCATCATGACGACCGCGGGACGGCACGAGCTGGAGATCGTCAACCAGTCGCTCGGGTACCGCGCCACGCGGAACGTCTCGGTCGGTGCCGGGCAGGTCTCCACGATTTCGCTCGACTGGCCCACCGGTTCAATCGCCGTCAACGCGTTGCCGTGGGCCGAAGTCTGGGTTGACGGGCAGCGGGTCGGCGAGACGCCGCTCGGGAACGTGACGGTTCCGATCGGCCCTCACCAGATTCTCTTCCGCCATCCCGACCTTGGCGAGCAGCGACAGGACGTGGTCGTCCCGCTCGGGCCCGCGGTTCGGATCAGCGCTGATCTACGCAGGAAGTAGCCATGAAGACCGCAGCCTTGCGACTGACGGCGGCGCTCACCACGATCCTCCTGCTCACGCAGGTGCCTGTGCGCGGCGCGGATCCGGTGGCAGCGGCTCGAGACCTCTATGCCGCGGCGTCGTATCAAGAGGCACTCGCGCTCCTGGACGCCCTCAACGGCGAAGACGCCCCCGCGAGCGATCACGATGCGGTGGCGCTCTATCGCACGCTGTGCCTGTTTGCCCTCGGCCGAACCGACGAAGCGCAGAAGGTCATCGAGTCGCTCGTCGGCAGCAATCCGCTCTATCGCCTCCCCGCCGGCGAGGTGCCGCCCCGGGTGAGCACCGCCTTCAGCGAGGCGCGGCGCCGCACGCTTCCAGCCGTGCTGCAGCAGCTGTACGTGGAGGGCAAGACGGCGTTCGACAAGAAGGAGTTCGCGGCGGCCACGGTGACGTTCCAGAAGGTGCTCGACGGGCTCGACGATCCCGACATCGCGCCGATCGCGTCGCAGCCGCCGCTCTCGGATCTGCGCACGCTCGTCACCGGCTTCCACACGTTGAGCGCGGCCGCCGCAGCACCGCCGCCACCGCCGCCAGCGCCGGTCGTCGCGCCGCCAGTACCGAAGAAGCTCGTGTACGGCGCTGACGATACCGACGTCGTCCCGCCGGTCGTCATCCGCCAGGAGCTGCCGACGTTTTCCGGGCGCGTGTTCACGCCGCGCGCCGGCATGATCGAGATCGTGGTGGACGCGATGGGCGGCGTTGAGTCGGCCATCATGCGCGTGCCAGGTGAGCCGGCCTACGACCGCCTGGTGCTGGCCGCCGCCAAAACGTGGCAGTACCGGCCTGCCAGGCTGAAGGGGGCTCCGGTGAAATACGTGCGGCGCGTGCAGTACACGCTCTCGCCGACGCGCTAGTTCTTCCCTCCCAGCGTTCTGAACGCCGCCTCCACGAACGACGCCGCGGACCCATCGCCGTCGCCAGACCAGCGCGCGTCGTATTCGAACGTCGGCTTCGCCGCGCGCACCTGATCCAGCGTCATCCCCTTCTTCACCATGTCCTGCACGCGGTCGCGGACGATGGTCACCATGTCGCGGTAGTCCACGACCTCGGCCTCGTCGACCACGCGGCCATGCCCGGGGATGACGTAGGTGCCGCCCTCCTGCTTCTCGCGCGGGATCGTGATGTCGATGATCCGGTTCAGCGCAGCCACCGTGCCGTCGATCGTGCCGCCGGCGTCGCGGCGGATCACCGGGAACGAGTCGGTCGAGAAGACGTCGCCGCTGACGAGCACGTCCGACTTCCGGAAGTAGACCATCACATTCCCGTCGCTGTGCGCGGCCGGGACGTGCAGCACCTCGATCCCCTCGCCGTTGAAGAACATCTCCTTCTTCGCCGTGAAGAACGTTTCAGTGGGCCACGCCTTCACCGGGCGCGCCGTGACGCCGGCGGGCGGGCGCGCCATCCGGAACTGCACTTCTTCGTGCGAGACGATGACCGCGCCCTCGCTTGCAGTGGTGCCGAGCGCCTGGCGCACGTCGCCGCCGGTGGCGGTTTCGCCGGCCGCGCCGAGCGCTTCGTTGCCGCCGGTGTGATCGAGATCGTCCTGCGTGTTCACGATGTACCGGATGGCCTTGCCACCGGCGAGCGTCTTGATGGCGTCGACCAGTTTGTCCGCCATCTGCGCGGTGCCGGTGTCGACGACGAGCACCCCGTCGGGCCCGATCTGCACGGCCACGTTCGCGCCGGCGCCAACCAGCATCCAGACGTTCCCCTGCACCGGGAACGCGTTGATCTCCGTCGACGCGGGTACCGTCACCGGCTTCGGCGCGGGTGGCGGCGCCGGAATCCGTCGTGCCGTGCCTGCCTTCATCGCGGCGGCGTATTCCGGGTACGCGGTCTGGGCGCCGCCCGCGGCCCATATCGGGTTGATGGCGTGCCGCTTCGGGAATTCCTGGAGCTGGTCATTCGCGCCCGGCAGGTAGTGCGGCACCTGGCCAAGCTGATGGTCCGCAATCTCGTCGACGATGGTGCACGGATACGGCTCGATCACCTGGTTCGGCGCAAGCACCCAGTTTGTGGTGCGGACGAACGGCTCGGTCAGGTTCAGCGGGTCTTCGAGGATCGCCACGTGCGACATGACGTTGCCGTGACGCGTCCATCGATCGGTGAACTGCGCGCGATCGCTGTAGATGACGCCATTGCGGCGCACCCAGCCCGCCTTCATGTGGCTGGTCGTGACGACCAGCGTGTCGCCTTCCCACCGTCCGGTCGAGAAGCCCTGCCACGTGTGCGGCGCGTACTCGGGCGGATGCGGGCGCCCGTCCATCCAGATCTCGCGGTACTGCTGCATCCACTGCAGGTAGATGGTGATCTTCACGACGCGCTGCGTCAGTCGATCGATCTCCTGCTGGATGCGCATGTTCGACGGCCCCCGGTAGCCGTAGGCCGCCGGATGCGGCTTGCACTGGTGCTCCGGGAGCGTGAGCAGCGACGGGCTCCAGGCTTCGGCCTTCGCGCGGTCCGCATCGTTGATCGGCAACCCGAGGTAATCGCCGATCTCGGGACCCGGCACCCGCTCGGGCTGATCCTCGTGGAACAGCGGCGCCCAGTTGCCGGACAAATCCACCTGCGCGGCAGCAGGCGCCGCCAGACCCACGAGCACGAACAGCACGAGGACGATCTTTTTCATGGCGCCCTATTATGCGATCTCCACGACCGTGTTGCCCATCGCCTCTCCACGCTCGACGAGTTCATGCGCGTCCACGATGGCCGAGAGCGGCCGGCGCGCGGCGATGTTGTGCGCCAGGCGCCCCGCCTCCATCAGCGCGGTCACGCCCTGGATGGCCGCGCGGCGATCCGCGTCATTGAGGTTGTAGACGATGAAGAAACGGACGCGCACGTTCTTCAGGATGAGCGGAAAGAACGTGAGCGTAATCTGGGGCTGCCCGCTGCCGTAGACGACGATGTCGCCTTCGGGGGCGACCATGTCGAGATCGGCGGCCACATTCGCCGAGAAATCCACCTCGATGATGCGGTCGATGCCGGCCCCGCCGGTGCTGTCGCGGGCACGTGCAACGAGATCTTCCTCCTTGTAGTTGATGACGACGTCGGCGCCCGCGGCACGTGCGAGCTCGGCCTTCGCAGGGCCGCTCACGGTGGCAATGACCTTCCCGGCGCCACTCGCCTTCGCCATCTGCACCGCGTAGTGCCCCACGGCTCCGGCCCCGCCCGCGACGAGCACGCGCTTCCCCGCCACGCCGCCATCCATCGTCACCGCGTGATACGCGGTGAGCGCCGGAATGCCCAGGCACGCGCCGGCGTCGAGCGGCACCTGGTCCGGAAGCGTCACGGCCTGGCGTTCCGGCAGCACCACGTACTCGGCCGCTGTTCCGTGCGCGCGACCCCACTGTGCGTTCCAGGTCCAGACGCGCTCGCCGACACGCGACGCGCGAACGCCCTCGCCCACCGCGTCAATAACGCCGGCCCCGTCGCTATGCGGGATCACCTGCGGAAAGGCCATCTTGAGGCGGCCGCCCGCGCGCGTTTTCACATCCGACGGGTTGACGCCCGACCACGCGAGCCTCACGCGGACCTCGCCCGGCCCCGGCGACGGTGTCGGCACCTCGGTCACGCTCAACACTTCCCGTGCGGGCCCAACCCGCGAGTACGTCGCCGCGCGCATTCCGATCTCCTTCGTGGTATGAAGCTGGCAATAATGGGGCTATGCGGTTCGCAGTCCTGATCCTGGCGTCATGTCTCGCTGTCGGCGCACAGGCGCTTGCGGCCAAAGATGACGTGTGCGTCCCGGCAACGTCGCTGACGCCCCTTCCAGAGCTGCCCGAGGCCAGCGGCATTACCGCCGCGCTCGACGGATCGGTGCTGTTTGCCGTCAACGATTCCGGCGCGCCTGTCGTCTCGGTGCTCAGCCACGCCGGAGCGATGATACGGCAGCTCACCCTGCCCGGCGCCCGGGTGATCGACTGGGAAGATGTGACCGCCGCGCGATGTGGGAACGGCTCGTGCCTCTACATCGCGGACATCGGCGACAACAACCGCAATCGCGAAGCGCTGCAGCTGTACCGGATCCCGCAGCCCAGGGACGATGCGACGAGCGTGGCGAAGGCAGACGTCTTCACCGTGGCGTACCCGGATCGTCCGCGCGATGCCGAATCGATGTTCGCCACGCGCAGCGGCCAGCTGTACATCGCGACCAAGGAGTCCGGCGGCACGCATGTCTATCGCGTGCCGCCGTTCCAGGCAGGCGGCCGCGCGATGCTGGAGCCGGTTGCCACCGTGGATTTCGGCTCGCACCGGAACGAACGCGTGACCGATGCGGACGCGTCGTCGGACGGCACCTGGGTCGCGCTTCGCACGAACGAGACGCTGCTCTTCTACCGCACGAGCGAACTGACATCGGGGCGAAGCGCCAAGCCGATTCGCGTCAGCCTGAAAATGCTGGGCGAGCCACAGGGAGAAGGCGTCACCTTCGGCGCCGGCGGGGCGATGTACCTGGTCGGCGAAGGCGGTGGCCGACGGCGTCCTGGCACGTTTGCGGCGCTCCGCTGCAGCCTGCCGGCCACAGCGCATCAGCAACCGTAAGCTATCCTACTGGCGTGATCGACAACGGGACGGCCGGACATCTGCGCACGCGCACGCGTGCGCTCCTGGCCGTCGTGGCTGGAGCGATCGTCGCGGCCCTGCGACTCCTCGGCACGCAGGGGTTCTCGAACGATCACTTTTATTACCTGAGTCGTGCTGAGCAGTTCCTCCTGGGCGCGCGTCCCGTTCGCGACTTCGTCGACCCGGGCTTCCCGCTCATGTGGGCGCTGTCGGCGCTCGCGCAGGCGCTCGGCGGGCGCACGCTGCTCTCGGAGGCGATGCTCGTCGCCGTCGGATTCGGCGCGGCGGCGACCATCACGTTCTGGCTGATCGCGCGCTGGACCGGCCGTCTCACGCTTGCCTTCTGGGCCACCTTCGTCGAGCTCGCCGTGATGCCGCGCAGCTACAGCTATCCGAAGATCCTGATGTACGCGGCCGCGGCGGCCGCGTTCCTGCACTATGCGCGCAAGCCGGGGACACGTTCGATCCTCCTGCTCGCCGTAGTCATCGCGATCGCCTTCCTCTTTCGCCACGATCATGGCGCCTACATCGGGGTCGGCGCGTTCGTGCTGGTTGCAGGAATGGGCGGCGACCGCGGCCTGGCGGGCGCGGCGCGTCGCCTCGGCCTGCTGGTCGGGCTCAGCGCGATCCTGGTTGCCCCGTACCTCTTGTATGTGCAGAGCGCGGGCGGGTTGATCCCGTACTTCCAGGGAGCGATGCGGTACGCGGAGCGCGACGCCACGCGCACCTCGATGCTGGCGCTTCCCACGCTCCAGGGCCTTGCTCCATTTTCGGCCGACGGCCTCAGCGTGATGGCGTACTACGTGTTCTGGGCCGTGCCGCTGGTGGCGATGCTCGTCGCGTGGGCGGCTGCAGGACGGCGCGATCGCGCGTCGGCCTGGACCATCACCGCGCTGTCGGTGATGACGCTGATCATGAACCCCGGCATCCTGCGCGATCCGCTCACGGCCCGTGTGCCGGACGCCATCGTGCCGTTCGCGGTGCTGACCGCGTGGCTGTGCGCCGAGGCGCTGCGGTCGCGTCCTCTCCCTCCGATCGGCTCATGGCTGACGCGGGGCACCGCTACGGTCGTGATTGTCATCACCGCGATTGCCGCGGCGCGCATCGGCAATTTCGCCGACACGCTCGACCGCGCCGAGATGCTGCATCGGCCTCCGCGCCCGGGCCTGCGCTGGCGCGAGGTGAGCGCGCAGCTGCGCGAGCCGTACGCCGAACGGCAGATGCCGTCAGATACCGCGTTCGCCCTCGTGCCGTTCTTCCAGTACGTCAGGATGTGCACGCCAGACACTGCACGGATTTTCGTCAGCGGGTACGTGCCCGAGGTGAACTACTACGCGCAGCGGGGGTTTGCCGCCGGCCATGCCGCCGTCTATCGCGGCTACTACTCGTCGGATGCCGATCAGCGGGAGATGATCGACCGGATGCAGCGGGAGCTGGTGCTGTATGTCGTGGCCTCGCCCGATGGCGTCGAGACTTTCGCGGAGTCCTTTCCGCTCGTGAACGCCTACGTGCAGGAGCACTTTCTCCAGATGGCGGATTTTCCGGTGGACGGATTCACGCTCCCCGCCCGCGTCTGGGTGAACAAGGTCGTTGCCCCTGTTCCAACCTACGGGACAACCGGCTGGCCCTGTCCCGGCCCGCGCCTCTGACGCCGACAGATCTCTCCTTCCGCGCGACTCAGTTTCCAAGCCGCGCCAGAAAACCAATGGCGGCGCAGGAGGAAGATGTCAACCTGTCGATCATAAGTCGCCTCGACAGTGGCAATTAGCCGGATTACGGATATGGCTGCCCACTTGCCCTTGAAGGGGGGCAGTGAAAACGGCACCTGCACACGAGAACACGATCCCGGCGACCTCCGCCTCCGCCACGACCACTGCGCTCGTGGCCGGCCGGACCTGCGTCGTCATTCCGGCCTTCAATGAGGAGCTCCTCATCGGCCGCTGTCTGAAGAGCGTCGTCGCCGCAGGCGTGCCGCCCGAGCACATCTACGTCGTGAACGACTGTTCGACCGACGCCACCGCGGCCACGGTCGCCGAGCATCCCGGCGTCAACCTGCTCACCAACACGAGCCAGATGGGAAAGCTGGGCGGGCTTCGTCACGCGATTGCACACTTCGAGCTGGTCTCCCGCTACGAGTGCCTCGCGCTCCTCGATGCGGACAGCCACGTGTCGTCCAACTACTTCAGCGAGGTGGCGGCGCGATTCGTCGCCGACTCGAGCACCGTCCTCGTGTGCGGCGCCCCCGAGAGCGAGCGCTACAACTGGCTGACGGCGTACCGCGCCCTCGAGTACGCGGTGACGCTGCGGGCCTTCAGGGCCGGACAGGACGTGCTGGGCGTCATCACCGTCGCGCCCGGCTGTGCATCCACGTACCGCACCCGCATCCTCGGCGACCTCGACTTCGACGGCCACACGCTCGTCGAGGACATGGACCTGACGATCCAGATCCACCGGAAGACGCTTGGCCGCATCGTGTTCGCGCGCGAGGCCGTCACCTACACGCAGGACCCTCGGACGCTCCGGCAGTACATCGGGCAGCTGACCCGCTGGTACAGCGGCACGTGGCAGGTGATGCTGCGGCACGGGCTGCCGTTCGGCGGGCAGCGCATCGACGCGGAAAGCCTGGTGCTCACCTGCGAGGGACTGCTCTACGCGCTGATCTTCGCGCTCGTCCCGCTGCTGCTGTTCGTGGACGCGAAAGCCGTCTTCTCCGCGCTGCTGCTGGATCAGATCATATGGTTGGTCCTCGCGCTCGGGTTCGCAGCCGGCATGCGGCGCCCCGACATCCTCATCGCGTTTCCCACGTTCATCTCCGTACGGTGCATCAACTGCGCGGTGCTCCTGTACACGTTCTGGCGCGAAGTCGTCTGGGGACGGCATCGGCGTCAGTGGTATTCGGTGTCCAGATATCAACCCGAAAACGGAAAAGTCACTCTTGGAGGGAATGCAGGTGCGTAATTGGTACGTGTTCGCGCTCGTCGCGCTTCTGACGGCTCCCCGCCTGGCCTCGGCACAGGGCGGCGAGGCGCTCGCGCGGGGCATGCTGTTTCCGGGAACGCTCAGCGTCTCCGCGGGGACGATCGCGCCGACCGAGCGCGGGAACGTGCTCGGCAGCGCTGTTGCCGAGCAGGGCTTCACGGCGTGGAGCAAGGGGCCGGTCTTCGTGACGGGGTTCGTCACCGTGACGAAACGCTACGACAGCGATGGACTGCCCTGGAATCGCGCGACCGCGGCATCTGGCGGGTTCAAGGTCGTGGCCGTGACCCGGGCCGGCATCCTCCAGGTGGCCGGCGGCGTGACGAGCCACGCAGTGCCCGGGAGCATCCGGCGCGAGAGCCTTGCGGCGTACGCGACGTACTGGGCCGGATGGGCCGCGCGCCCGTTGTCGACATCAGCGGTGCTCCCGAAGTCGTTTCCGGGGCATGCGTGGGCGTCCACCGGACGCGTGACGGCCGCCGAACCGCGCAACTGGATTTCGCAAGCCAGCGTCCAGCAGGGCGCCACCATCGCGCGCTCCTTCGGCATCGCCATGATTCCGTTCGTCGGCGCGACAGCCAACGCCGACACCTTGCGCTACGCCTGGAACAACCGGTCGTCGGCGGAAGCGGGGTTCAAGCTCGCGCGCTCCCTCGGGGCGGGCGCGGTCATCGAAGGCGGCGTTGCGCACCGGTACGAACGGAACCGGATGACGCGAACCGCGCGTACCGCGCCGGTGGTCTTCGTGGACGTCTGGATGGGCTGGAGCCCACGCGTTCACGCGCACTGACACAATTCATCTTTCACGAGGCTCTCCCAGATGTATTTCAACTTTCTCGGCGGTTCGGCTCTTCTACACCTCCTCGCGGCGCACCCGAAGGTCGTCGCCGCGCTTGGCATCACCGCGACGATCGGATTGCTCATGACGCCGCTCGGGCCGCACAACATGATCGGCGCCGGGCGCGAGCTCCGCACCGTCGAGCGCTCCATGGCGAGCGAGGATCTCGCGCTCGATGACGCGGTGGCGTCGGCCGGAGCGGCCGCGCGCGCCGCCGTCCTGTCACGTGAAGAGATGGATGCGGCAGTCCGGCATGCGCTCGCCCGGTGCGGCAACGGATGCACGGATCTCACGCCGGCCATCGTCATGCGCGACAAGGCGCTGCTGAAGAACGCGCTGTACGTGGCGGCCCTCGATCGGATGGCGTCGGGCCAGACGGACAAGACACAACAGGAGATCGCCCGGCTGATGTCGCGTCGCTGATAATGTAGTGGCGGGGCTGCCCGCCCCGCCTGGAGGTGCCATGCTGCTGGCCCAGAGCCTGGGCGAATACAGTGGCCTCACCGGTGCGCTGTCGTCGGGCCTCGAAACGGTTCGCGCCGTTGTCGAGGATCAGGCGCGGCAACTCGATCCGACCACCTGGCTGGCCATCGTCGCCGGCGCGATCGTCCTCTGGTTCGTCGTCCTGCGCGTCCGCTGAGCGGACGCGCGGTCACGACCAGGACGCGGGACCGGGCAACGTGCGCGTGTGGTTGAACGTGTATTCCCCGAGCAGCTGCTCGGCGCCCTCCCGATCGACGGCGACCAGGCGCGCGATCATCGTGTGGGTCGGCGCGCCCTTCGCGAACGTGATGGATTCCTGGAAGATGACGGCGTCTGCACCGGCACGCACCGGGATGTCGGCAAGCCGCTCGTGTTCGACGCCACGTTCGTCGCACAGGGAGAGATCGACGCGCGTCGCTCCCCGCAGGTCTGCGACCAGGCGCCCGACGAGCAGGTCGTCATCTTCCGTCACCGTGCACTGCACGCTGCCACCCGCCGCAGGGGCGTATTCCCGCACACGCAGACCATCTTCAGCAGCGGACCGCAGGAATGCGTCGCTCACCACGACCCGGAGAGAGCCTTCCCGCGCCAGGCTGCGAACACCTTCGGCAAGCGCGATGATGTCGCGAAGTCGTGCCCCGCAGTGGTCGCACCCCAGCAGGTGCTCTTCGACCGCGGTCTCTTCGGGTTCCGCCAGGGCCGCCAGCCAGTAGTCGGCGAGCACGGCCGGATCGATCGGCTCGGCGCAGTTCGGTGCGTCATCGTGGTGCCGGCTGCTCATGCTCGGGCTCCCATGCAGGCACGCAACTGGTGGATCGCCCGATGGCGAATCACCCGCACGTTGGCTTCGGAGATCCCCAGCAAGCTGGCGACATCCGCGCCTGTCCGCTCGTCGTAGAACGTCATGACCACGACTGTGCGTTCCCGCTCCTTGAGCGCCTGCACGCAGCGGGCAAGCTGATCACGGTCGAGGAGCGGCTCCGACGGCCCTGGCGGCGCCAGCAGATCCGCTCCAAACTCGGCGAGCAGGCGCTCTCTCCGTTGCGCGCCCCGGCGCAGGTCGAGCACGGTCATCCGGCAGGTGCCCAGCACGAACGACGCGAGCTTCTCCGGCTCGCGCAGCCGACCGGCCCTGAGGGCTTCCAGCGTCGTGAGCAGCACCTGCTGGGTCAGGTCGTCGGCGGCCTGTCCCTCTCTCAAGTGACGCAAGCCGTACAGCCGGACGCGGGGCGCCATCCGGCGACAGAACTCGCTCTCGGCGTCGCGGTCGTGTCCCGAGCCGATTCGCCGCACCACCTCCGAATCGCTCAGGGCGACATCCATCCATTGCGTATTTTATGTGTAACGGGGAGGCCGATCGTTACACATCCCGTGCAGCTGAACGACAGGGGCGCCCACGTCTCCGTGGGCCCCGCATCCGAGGAGAGCGACATGATGAATACGTACACGGCTGCACCGGACATCGAGGTCCTCACATCGAGCTTCCCTATTCCAGGCTACGGGGTGGTCCCGATCAACTCGTTCGTGCTCAAGGGGCCGGAGCCTCTCCTGGTCGACACGGGAGCGGCCGTGCAGCGCGAGGAGTTCATGCAGGCGCTACGGTCGGTCATCGACCCCGCCGACCTGCGGTGGCTCTGGTTGACGCACACGGACTTCGATCACATAGGCAGCCTCCATCAGCTGCTGCAGGAGAATCCCCGGCTGCGCGTGATCACGACGTTCCTCGGGGTGGGCATCATGGGGCTGTCCGACCCTCTTCCGCTGGATCGCGTGCATTTCGTCAACCCGGGCGAAAAGATCACCGTCGGCAACCGCACGCTCACGGCGGTCAAGCCTCCCGTGTTCGACAATCCGTCCACGACCGGCTTCCACGATGACCGGTCCGGCGCCTTGTTCAGTTCCGATTGCTTCGGCGCGCTCCTGCAGCAGGTCCCGCAGAACGCGGCCGACATCTCCGACAGGGACCTTCGGGATGGACAGGTCTTCTGGGCGACGGTCGACTCGCCGTGGCTGCACAAAGTGGACAGGGGCGCGCTCGCGGCGGAGTTGAACGGCATCCGCCGGATGGCGCCGACGATGGTGCTGAGCAGCCATTTGCCGGCCGCCCCGGGGCACATGGTGGAGCGGCTGCTGGAGTCGCTCGCGGTGGCTCCCGGAAGTCAGCCGTTTGTCGGGCCGAACCAGGCAGCGTTCGAGGAGATGTTGAAACAGATGACCGCCGCGGCGGCCACCGCCTAGTGACTGGCGGGGATTGTCCCCTTCAGCAGCATCTGGATGGGAGGCGGGGCGCCCCAGGAGCGCCCTGCCTCGGCGCGCTCACGCCGCTGTTCGTCGAGGTGAGCGATCAGGACAACCAGCAGCAGCGCGATCGAGGTCAAGCCCGCGATCTGGATCTCGAGCCGCGAGATTGGTTCGGCCCCGCGTCTCAGACATTCTGAAGCGGCGCGGAATCTTGTGCCGCGCGACGACCCACAATCGCCCGAACCCGTGTGCATGGGAGGGAGAGGCATCAAGCACTGTGCCACGCGCCGCCCTCGCCACCGTATGGCACAATCCTGTGTATGCCGTTCAGTCGAATCGCGGAACACCGTATCAGGGAGGCGATGCAGGACGGCGTGTTCGACGATCTGCCCCGCCACGGCACGCCGTCGCGCAGGCGCCCGACGCGATGACACGGCAGGAACTCGAGCGAGTCTCGGCGCGTCGGTTGGCAGGCTCGGCGCTGTACGTCGCCGCCTGGCCGGCGTTGATGTTCGCGCTGGCTGGAGACATCGGCTGGCTCGAGGGCTGGATTTTTGCGGGCTGGCTCGTGGGCCTCTACGCGACGATCACGATCTGGATGTATCTGAAGGCTCCGGCACTTCTCGCCGAGCGACATCGGCGGCCGCAGTCGGAGGACGCCACGACCGGGCGCGGGCGAGAACAGAGCGGGGCGGATCGCATCGCGGTCATGCTCCTGTTTCTGGGATTCGCCATGTGGATCGTGCTGATGCCGCTCGATGCCAGGCGCTTCGGTTGGACGCTGGGATTCCCCCTGTCAGTGAAGGTGGCTGGCGGCGCGCTGCTCCTGCTGTCGGCGTTTCTGCTCTTTCGCGCCTTTCGTGACAATACCTTCCTGTCCGGGGCCGCGCGTATCCAGTCCGACCGACAGCAGCGCGTGGTCTCGACGGGCGTGTACGCGTTCGTTCGGCACCCGATGTATCTGGGGATCGTCCTGATGTTCGCGGGCACGCCTCTCCTGCTCGGGTCGCAGGCGGGGCTGGCGATCGCCGTCGCGGTCACGCTCGTCCTGGCCGTGCGCATTGTCGGCGAAGAGCGCCTGCTGACCAGCGGCCTCGAGGGATACGCGGAATACTGCCGGACGGTGCGTTACCGGCTGCTGCCGTTTGTCTGGTGACGCCCGGGATAGTTGCTACACTTTGAACACGCGCCCGTAGCTCAGGCGGATAGAGCACCGGCCTTCTAAGCCGGGGGTCGCAGGTTCGAATCCTGCCGGGCGCGCCACA
>Ga0153916_10001527_pt1 | contig 16650 bp, 14 predicted proteins | sample Opewatmetagenome_FD_109642 | JGI IMG/M metagenome (GOLD analysis project Ga0153916, IMG submission 109642) | Freshwater wetland microbial communities from Ohio, USA - Open water 3 Core 3 Depth 4 metaG | ecosystem: Environmental > Aquatic > Freshwater > Wetlands | place: USA: Ohio, Lake Erie...
CCTCGGCCATCCGCGGCCCGCGGGATGAGCGGCAGGCCCTCGGGGCCCAAAAGACCGTCGATCTTTTGAGCCCCGAGGGCCTGCCGCTCATCCCGCGGGCCGCGGATGGCCGAGGTCGCCTCTACGCGCAGCCGGTGCTCATGCTGCGGGGGAGTACGACGACCTCCGGGCCGGACTCGACGCCGCTGCTTCGCCTCACGCTGGCGACCAAGATGATCGACACGGTGGCGTGGCTCGCCAACTCGGGCATCGCGGGCGGTGGCGGCGCTTTTTCGTCTCGCAGCGGTGGAAGCGGAGGCGGCGGCCCCCGGAACATCAGCTTGCGCGCGCGGCCCTACTCGCCGGACGACGGCTGGGCCGTGACGCCGGACGGCCGGATCGCCGTCGTGCGCGCGACCGGCTACCACGTCGAGTGGCTGGCGCCCGGCGGCCGGCGCACCCCAGGTCCGGCGCTCCGCTATGAGCCCGTGAAGATCGGCAAGGCGGAGAAGGAACAATGGGCCGACCAGCGGGCGAAGGGCAGCGTCATGATCATGCGCACGCCCCAGGGCTCGCAGACCATGCGCGCACCGAAGCCCAACATCGACGAGCAGGACTGGCCGGAGGCGAAGCCGCCGTTCGAGGCCCAGGGAGTGCTCGCCACGCCCGAAGGCGAGGTCTGGATCCGGGTCTCGCAGCCCGCCAGCGCCAAGGCGGCGGTGTTCGACGTCGTGGACGCGGCGGGACGACTCGTGAAGCACGTCAAGCTGCCGGACGGACGGCGGCTCGTGGGCTTCGGCCGGGGCACACTCTACGCCGTGCAGACCGACGCCGATGATCTGGAGTGGCTGGAGCGGTATAGCAGGTGAGGGGTTGCCGGTTGGCGTTAGCGGTTGGCGGTGGGGGGGCGGTTGGCGGTTAGCCGTCAGCCACTCACCGTTGGCCCCGATCCTGGAGCGCTCTCCATTGGGCATTGGACATTGCGTTGCAACATTCCGCGCCGTTCGTGCGTCTATGTAGGTGAGGTCCGGAACACACGGGAGGCGCTGAGATGGTCGTGCATGCTGCGGGACGCGGGATTCGATTGCCGCGGTTCGTGCCCGCCACGCGGCTCCTGCGCCCCGATCGCCGGCGGCTTCCTCGCAATGATTTCATCCTGCGGGACTCCGTCGGGATCCTGCTCGGCGTCGTGACGGGTGTACGGGGTGGTCTGCGGTTCGGCCCTCTGGCCCCGACACTGTACCTCAGGCGGGTGACCTCACTGCCGGGTGAACGACCCGTGATGTGATAGATCGCGAGCCGCGCGCCGGAACCGCCGTGCAACAGGCAGCTCCCGGTGTGCGGCTCGCGCGTTTGCCGCCTCCGCTACGTCAGAAGCGCCAGGCCCCGCTCACCGTCACGAACCGATACTTGTAGTTCCCGACGTCGGAGGCGAACAGCGCCATGCCGAGGGTGGAGTACCCGCCCGACAGGGCGACTTCCCGCCCCGGTCCCACCGCGTAGCGCAGCTCGCCCACGAGCCGGACGGCCGCCGAGAAGCTGCCGCCGCTTCCCACCTTCTGAAGGCCCGGCGCGATCTCGGCCGCGGGGATGACCCCGTGAAACGCCCGCTGCCAGCGCACGGGAGCCTCGAGCAGCACGTAGAGATCGGGATCGAAATACCCGTCGTTGAGGTCCTTCTGGAACCCGAACACGCGCGCCGCGGCCCCCACGGTGAAGTCGTGCAACACGCGCCGGGTCACCGCCGCCGCACCGGCCGTACGGTCGTTCGCGTCGCTGCCCTCGAACCGCGCGCGCGACACGGCACCCGTGAGGGCCCAGCCCCCGGGCGGCGCCGCGCGCAGGTCGAGCGCGAGCTCGCGGACGGTGACCCCGTTCCGCACGAGCGGGACCGTGCCGTCGATCGGATCGTGCGTAAACGAGATCGTCCCCACGACCATCTCGCGCCCCGGGCTCGACGCCCGCAGCGCGTAGCGCGTCACGGCCTTGGCCCCGGCGACATCCGACGCGCTCGCGCCCAGCCCCGCCGAGAACGCCCAGCCCGGCTCCACCTGGGTCCAGACTTCCAGCAGGCCCCCGTAGGCCTGCTGCGACGGCGGCGCGCCGTCCAGCGACAGCCAGCGGAGATAGCCACCGGCGCGAAGCTCGACGCGCGACGCCGGCCGCCATGCCGCACGCGGGCCCAGGGTGCTGATCCCGTTGCCGTCGGAATCCGACTCGTAGGTGAAGGCCGCCCCGGTGCGCGGCCGCATGGCCATTTCGGCCCACATGCGCTCAGCGCGCAGGTCGCGGTCGCGCAGCGCCGGCGGCCCTGCACGACGGACGACGTCGAGCGCCGCCGCGTCGCGTCCCTCCCAGCGCAGCGTCTGCGCCAGGCCAACCAGCGCGGGCACGTACGTCGAATCGCGCACGAGCAGCCGCCGCCAGCGACGCTCGGCGTCCTTGAGGTGCCCCTGCCAGCCCCGCACGCGCGCCAGGCCCGCGAGTGCCTCCACATCCGTCGTATCCTCCGTGAGGAGGCGCCGGTACACGACGGCGGCCGTGTCGAGCCGGCCAGCCCAGCCCAGCGCCTGCCCGAGCGCGCGGCGCGCCGCACGGTCCGTGGGATCGCTGCGGACCAGGCTGTCGTACAGCGCGATCGCCTCGTCATGGCGGGAGGCCCATGCCAGCACCTGCGCGCGCGAGGTCCGGATCGAGCGATTGTCGGGGAGGATCTGGCCCAGCCGGTCGTAGGTCGAGAGAGCCTCGCGATACTCCCCAGCCCACGCAAGGAACTGGGCGCGCGCTTCCAGCGCCGGGGTGTAGCCCGGCGCGCGCGCCAGCACCGCGTCGAGATCGCGTAGCGCTTCGGTGGGGTGTCCCTGCCACGCGCGCACGCGCGCCCGGTCCACCGCCGCCGCCAAATTGTCGGGCGCAAGCCTGAGCAGCCGATCGAACAGGCTCAGGCTCTGCTCGTACCGGCCGGCCCACCCGGCCATCAGGCCGAGCCGCTCGAGCGCCACCCTGTCAGCCGAGTCGGCGGCGAGACGCCGGCTGTAGAGCGTCCACGCCGAGCGCGTATCGCCGCGGTCCCAGGCCCGATCCGCGTCATCCTGCGCGCGCGCCGTCCGCCCGGGCAGCAGCAGCCCGAGCAGCACGAGGCCGGCCCACGCGACGCCGCGAGCGCGGAGCCGCGCCGCAGCGTTCCGACTGCGCGGTCCCAGACAGGAGGTCACGACGGGATCTCCAACACGATTTTCCCCATGTGGTCGCCCCCCGCGAGGCGCTCGAACGCGCCGATCGCGTCCGTGAACGGGAAGACCGAATCCACCAGGGGTCGCAGCGCGCCCCTGCCGAGCAGTGCGACGATCTCACGGTACTCCGCCGCGTTGCCCATGGTGGAGCCGAGCAGATTCCACTGATACCAGAACATTCGCCGCACGTCGACCGTCACCGCCGGGCCCGTGGTGGCGCCGCAGGTGACCAGTCGCCCCTGCCGCGCGAGCATGCGGAGCGACCGCTCCCAGGTCGCCGCCCCGACACTCTCCACGATCACGTCCACCCCGCGCCGCTCGGTGAGGCGCCGCACCTCGCCCGGCACGTCTACCGTGGCGTGGTTCAGCGTCACGTCGGCGCCGAGCGCGGTCGCCCGCTCGAGCTTGGCGTCGCTCGATGACGTCACGATCGCGAACGCACCCACGAGCTTCGCGATCTGGAGCGCGGCCCCGGACACCCCGCCGCCGATCCCCCAGATCAGGACGGTCTCCCCGGGCCGCAGCCTGGCCCGGGTCACGAGCATGCGCCAGGCGGTGAGCGTGACGAGCGAGTAGGCCGCGGCTTCGACGAACGTGACGGGGCCGGGCGCCGTGCGCCGCGGAATCGGCAGCACGTTCTGCTCGGGGATGACGATGTACTCGGCGAGCGTGCCGTTGAGGTGCTCGCCGAGCAGCCGGTACTCCGGACACAACGAGTGCTCGCCGGCGAGACACGTGTCGCAGCGGTAGCAGGAGACCCCGGGATTGAGCATCACCGCGTCGCCGGGGGCGAGGCGCGTGACGTTCGTGCCGACCGCCTCCACCACGCCCGCACCGTCGGCACCCAGAATGTGCGGGAAGTCGAGCGCGAGACCCGGCAGCCCCCGGACGGTCCAGAGATCGAGGTGATTGAGTGCGGCCGCCTTGAGCCGCACGAGCACGTCGCCGCCCCGCTCGATCGCCGGGGCGGGCCGGTCGGCGATCACGAGTTGGGAGAAATCACCATGCCCGCGGAGCACCAGCGCTCTCATGAGATCGGAGCCATGTCGGCGAGGACGGGGGCCTAGGGGTGTACCGGCAGGCGGAACGCCGGGCGGGACTGCTGCTCCGCCTCGCTCCGAGGGATGGCGATCGGCGGGCGGCCGTCGAGCGGGAACGCGACGAGCCGCGTCACCAGGCCGCCGCCCGTCCCGAAGGCGCTCACCTCGAGCGCCAGCATGTCGCCCGCACCGGAGATCGCGAAGCCCGTCACCGCGAGCTCCACCGGCGTGAGCGCGACCGGCTCGCCGCCAGCCGCGGGCTGGCGCATGACCAGCGAAACGATCCGCCCGCCCGTGCCGCGCTCCTGCAGATAGGCGAGATCGCCGTTCGGGAACCACGCGGCGTCGGTCTCCTTGAGCTGCGACGTGTGCGCCCGCCGCGGACGGCCGCCGTCGACGTCCATGACGTAGATCTGATAGTTGCCGTCCCGCGTCGACGTGAACGCGATCGACCGGCCGTCCGGTGAGGGGGCGGGCTCGATGTTGGTGGCGTCGCCTGTCGTCAGCTGCCTGGGAGCGGACCCGTCCGCATTGATGATCCAGACCTGGGAGCGCCCTCCACCAGGGGTCGGCGCCGAATACGTGATCGCCCGGCCGTCGCGCGTGAAGCGCGTCGTGAGCTCCGTTTCCGGCGTGTTGGTGAGCCGGCGGGGGTCGGAGCCATCCGCGTTCGCGACGTAGATGTCGAAGTGCCCGTCGGGATTGGCCACGTACACAATGCTCGCGCCGTCCGGTGAGAACGATCCGTTCGTCTCGGTCGCCGGATCACGGGTGACCTGGCGCAGCCGTGCGGGCGCGTCGGGATCCACCGTCCACAGGTCCGCCGAGCCGCCCCGCGTGGACGTGAACAGCACCCGTCCCTGGACGAACACCACGGCCGTGTCGGCCCGTCCCCACGGGGCGGTCACCACGATGCCCGCGCGACCAGTGCCCACGGCGGTCACGGTCCCCGCTTGGGTGACCTGTGCGACAGCCGGGTTGAGCGACGCCCACGTGACACCCGCGGCGGGGCCGAGGCTCCGGCCGGCATCGTCGATGAAGCTCACGCCGAGCGCCAGCGTATCGCCGACGCCGAGCCCGCCGCGATCCGGGGCAAGCGCCAGTCCTCCGGCCACGACGTTGACCTCCCAGCGGAGCTCCGGCCCGGGGGGGGCGCTGGCAACCACGAGCCCGGTCCGCCCCACGGCCCGTCCGGTGAGGGTTCCGCTGGTGCGGTCGAAGCCCGCGATCGTGCTATCCTGAACCGACCAGAACAGCGGAGCCTCGGGCACAGGAGTGGTATCGGCCGCCAGGGCGCGCGCGCTGAACCTCCGTGAGCCGGTCACCGGGAGCGTCACGATCGTCTCCGCCGGCGTCACCCCGAGCATGGCGACGGGTCGGTGCACCGACACCTGCAGCTCGCCCGTGCGACCGAGGCCCTCGGCGGTGATCAGGGCGCTGCCGGGTGCGACGGCCCGCGCGACGCCGAGGGGCGTGACCCGCACGACCGACTCGTCGCTCGAGCGCCAGGTGAACGCCGTGTTGGGCAGCGCGCGGTTCCCCTGGGCCGGCGCGACCACCACGATCACCTGCTCCGCGCCGGGAGGGAGCGACAGCACCGAGACCGAGAACCAGAACGGCACCGCGGCCACCGCGACGGAGGCGCGCGACACGAGCCCGGAGCCGGCGCGCAGCTCGATCACTCCGCTGCCTTCGCCCAGACCGACCACGACGCCGGCCTCGTTCACACTCACCACCGAAGGGGTGAGCGAGGTCCAGCTGACCGGGACCGGGCTCGCCGCGCTCCCGTCCTCCCGCAGGAACGCCACGCGGAGCTGGCGGGACTCGGCCGGCAGCAGTTGGACGTTGGCAGGCTCGATACGCAGCACCGCGGGCGGGATCGCCGGTGCCGCCGGCTGCGCCGGCGGCGCGGCCGGGGTCGAGGCGTCCACGCGCACCACCATGGACTCGGACTTGCCACCGACGCGCGCCGTCACCCGCGTCGCGCCCGGCCCGACGCCGATCAGCGTCGCCAGGTCGGACTGTTCCTCGTCCGATTCGACGCGCACGATGGTCGAGTCGCCGCTCGCCCACGCGAACTTCTGTTCGAGCAGAATGGCCCCGCCGGCGTCGTAGGCCGTGGCGTAGACCTGCAGCTGCCCGCCCGCCTTGAGGTCCGCCCGGCGATGCGACAATTGCACACTCGCCACCTGCGATGCCGCAGCGGATGCGGCACCGACCAGGAGGAGCAGGGCAAGAGGCGCGGACCGAAGGCAAACCATGGTGTTCCCCTGGCCCCGGCATGATGGACCTAACTTCAAACGACATTTAGAGATACGTGGCGAACGTAGGCCCGGAATGCAGCGCTGTCAAGCGGATTCGTCCCGCCTGGCGAGCCGCGACTGTCGGCGGGGCACTTGCGAAGGCCCGAACGGGCCGCACACCTTTGGCGGCGAGTCTCACGCGTCCCAACCGGAGGGAAGATGCTCACCAGCGACCAGAGCATGACCGGGATCGGCGGACCCGGCATGTGGGATCCGATGTCGATTCCGCCCGCCGTCAAGCCCGAGCCCGCCGAGCCGCCCATCTGGTCCGAGGCACCACCGGCGCCGCCACCACCCGCCCCCGCTCCGCCGGCCCCGGCCGCGGCAGTGAAGAAGCCTGCCAAACGCGCGGCCAAGCCCAAGAAGAAGGCGGCGCTGAAGAAGCAGGCCGCCAAGAAGGCGGTCAAGAAGGTCGCGAAGAAGAAGCCGGCCAAGAAGATCGCGAAGAAGAAGCCGGCCAAGCGGGCCGCCATGCGGAAGCCAGCAAAGAAGCGCGCCAAGGCGCGGAAGCGCTAGCCGCACCGGTTTTCAGGCGTTATCCTGGGGGCGGTCGTGTGTGCGACCGCCCTTTCGTGTTGCCGTTCGACCTTTCGCGATCCGCCGAGGCGCGCATGCTCCGCCGACCTGCCTGGCTGTCCCTGGTACTGCTTGCCGCCTTGCTGCTGACCGGCTGCCCGCAGCCTGGCAAGGGCAAGACCGCGTACGTCGGGGCGACGCTGATCGAGGGGACCGGCACGGCGGCAGTGCCCAACGCGGTGATCCTGGTAAGCGAAGGCCACATTCAGGCGGTGGGCAGCGCTGACGAGGTCGCGGTGCCGCGCGGCGCCGAGGTGCAGCACCTCGAGGGCCGCTGGATCATCCCGGGGCTGATCGACGGGCATGCTCACGCGGAGCGCTGGACGCTCGGCCCGTATCTCTCGTACGGCGTCACCACGATTCGGGACATGGGTGGCATCCAGGACAGCGTGGTCTTCCTGCGGGAGGATGTGCGGAACGGCACGGTGGACGGGCCGCGGTTGTACATCTCCGGCGCCATGATCGACGGCGTGCCCCCCACCTGGCCCTCCGCGACGGCCGTGCGGACGCCGATGGACGCTCGCCGGGCGGTCGGCAACCGCGTGCTGATCGATGCGACGCAGATCAAGGCCTACACCAAGCTCACGCGCCCGCTGCTCGAGGCGTTGCTCGACGAGGCCAAGGCGCTGGCGACTCCGGTCGCGGCCCACCTGGGGAAGGTGGATGCGCTCACGGCCGCGCGACTGGGAGTTCGCTCACTCGAGCACATGAGCGGCGTCGTCGAGGCCACCCTGACCGATCCCGCTCCGCTGTTCGCCGCGCACGACGATTTCTTCAGGGGATGGAACCTCGAGGAGGAGAGCTGGGCGCGGCTCGACTCGGCCGCACTCGATCGGACAGCGCGCGCCCTCGTGCAAACGGGCGTGGCGATCGTGCCGACGCTGGTGTTGCACGAGGCGTGGGGGCACCTCAACGACCAGGCCTACGCCGCGTCGCTCGATCTCAGCGGCGTGCCCCAGGCGATGCGCGACGCGTGGAACGTGCCCGACCTGATCACGCGGGCCGGCCTGCGCGATCAGGATTTCCCGGCGCTGCAGCGGTCGAGACCCAACCAGGACCTGTTCGTACGCCTGTTCCAGCGGGCCGGGGGCCTCGTCGTGGCCGGCAGCGACAGTCCCAACCAGCTGCTGCCCCCGGGCGCGTCGCTGCACCGCGAGCTGCGCCTCCTCGTCGCCGCCGGCCTGACCCCGGAGCAGGCGCTGCTCGCGGCGACGCGCGACGCGGCGCGGCTGCTCGGCGCCGACAGCATCGGGGTGATCAAGCCGGGAGCCGTGGCCGATTTCGTCGTCCTCCGAGCGGATCCCCTCGCCGATATCGCCAACATCGATCAGGTGGAGCACGTAGTCGCATACGGGTTCCAGTACGATCCCACGCACCTGAGGACCGGCGGCAAATAGGGCAGAGGGGCAGGGAAGGAACTTCGCCATGACGACAGGGACGGCATCGCGCTACGCGAAGCAGCTCGAGCGGGCGGCGGAGTTCTTCCGCGAGCGTGACTCGTACGAAGGAGTGCTGGCACGCCGCGTGTTCGGCGAGCCCACGTCCTATGACCGCGAGCTGGCGGACCACCTGATCCGCGAGCGGCGACGCCGGAGCCGGATGGATGGCAGCATCGCGGGAAGCCTCGTGCTCACCGCGCGCGCCCTGTGGGAGATCATGGAGCTGGGCGCCGACCGCGAGCACGCCGGCGTCGTGCGATTGTCGGGCTACTTGCTGTCCCAGCAGGATCTCCCGGGACGCTGGAGCGACGACGGGATGGCGGGAGACGGCTTCTTCTCCCCGGGCCCGCGCCACCAGCCGATCGCGCCGCTGGTGCTGCGCTCCGGAACGGTGTTCGAGAACGAGATGGACGCGCGCTTCGTCGCCAGCTGTCTCGCGATGCGAGGCGTGCTCCGGGCCGGCCACGAGAGTCGCGCGCCGGTGCGCGCGCACCTCGAACGGCTGCTGCGCCTCAAGCTCAACGACCCGCGGCTGGCGTTCGTCGTGCTCGGGGCTGTCGGCGTCGCCCCCTCCTCCTACCTCCCTCGCATCGAGGCCCTGCTGGACGAGACCGCGCGCGGGCAGCGGCCGGACGGCACGTGGCCGGGTGTCACCGTGTTCCACGCGGTGGACCTGCTGATGAGCGTGCCGAACGCGCAGGCGCGCTCGCTCGTGACCCGGGCCGCCCCGCACATCGCCGGCCTGCAGACGGCCTCGGGCGCGTTCGACCCGACGGACCAGCAGGCACTGGCCCTGATCGCCGTGCGGGCGTTGGAGGTGGCGAGGAGCGTGTAGCGTGTAGCGTGCAGCGGGTAGCGTGCAGCGGGGGCGAGTTCGGCCCCCGGCCAGCCGCTCAACTTCTCGGCGCGTCGCGGGTACGACCCCAACGAACCGGACGTCGGATGGATCTTCCTGGTGGGGAGGGTGGACGCGCCGTGAGTGAGGGTCGCCGCCCCCGGGCGCGAACGCAGTCGCTCGGCGAAGAGATCGCCAACAGCGTGAGCCACGGGACCGGCTTGCTGGCTGGGCTGGTCGTGGCGCCGTTCCTCGTCGCCGCTGCCGCACGACGGGGCAGCGCCGCCACCATCGTCGGCGCGAGCGTCTTCGGCGCGACGGTCGTCCTCCTGTACCTGTCGTCCACGCTGTATCACGCGCTGCCCCAGGCCAGGGCGAAACGCGTGTTCCGGGTGCTCGACCACGGCGCCATCTTCCTGCTCATCGCCGGCACCTACACGCCCTTCACGCTCGGTCCGCTGGCCGGGCCGTGGGGCTGGACGCTGCTCGGGCTCATCTGGGGCCTCGCGACGCTGGGCATCGTGCTGACGACCGTGAGTGGCCTGCGGTATCCGAGACTCTCGACAGGGGTGTACGTCGGGATGGGATGGCTCGTGGTGATCGCCCTGCGCCCGCTGTCGCGGCACGTGCCCGTGGCGGGCCTGCTCTGGCTCCTGGCCGGGGGCATCGCATACACCGCGGGAGTCGCGTTCTACGCCGCCGGACGAATGCGCTACGGCCATTTCGTCTGGCACCTGATGGTGCTCGCGGGCACCTGTTGTCACTGCGTCGCGGTGCTGCAGTACGCCGTCTGACGGCGGGACACGGAGCGGAGGCCGATGTCCAAACTCCTCGGGTTTCTCGGCGCCACAATTGGCGGCGCCGCAGGGTGGTGGATCGGCGGGCACGTGGGCCTGATGACCGCCTTCTGCCTCTCTATCGTGGGGACCGGAGCCGGCATCTACGCCGGGCGCCGGCTCGCGGCCCGGCTCATGTCCTAGTGCCGTTCCAACTTGATTCGCCAAGGGCCCGACAGCCGTGGCACGAGACCCGGTGCCGCGCCGCCGGTGTCGGTCGAGCCAGTTGGAGCGGCACCAGCCGGCGTCGGACCGAGGCACGGTCCAACTCAAGCGTCGCCTGCTGCGCTGAGGCACCGACCCAACCTGAGAGGCTATCCATGTCCGACTTCAGCAATCCGCTGTCGGCGGCGGCCGACGACCCGCAGCGCTACACCCGGGCGGTGCTCGCCGTGTTGGGCACGCAGGACCCAATGGCGGTGCTGCGGGCCACGCCGGAGCGGCTGAGGCAGGTGGTCGCCGGCCGCTCGCGGGACGAGCTGCGTCGACCCGAACGACCCGGCAAGTGGTCGGCGGTCGAGGTGGTGCAACACCTCGCCGATTCGGAGTTGGTGTGGGCCTATCGCATCCGCCGCATCGTCGCGGAGGATCGGCCAACGATCACCGGATACGATCAGGATCGCTGGGCCACGGCGCTCGCCTATCGCACGGTGGACATCGCGCACGCGCTCGAGGAGTTCGACGCGCTGCGCGGCGCGAACGTTCGCCTGCTCGCCGGATTGCCCCCCACGGCACTCGCCCGGGTGGGGCTGCACAGCGAGCGCGGCGAGGAGCGGCTCGATCACATGATGAAGCTCTACGCCGGCCATGACCTCGTGCACCTGCGACAGCTGGCGCGGATCTTCGAGGCGGCGCGGGGTGACCGCGACGCGCCACCGGAGGGTGAATGACAACCGTGACGTGGCTGCGCCGCGTGGTGCGGCGCGATCTCGCAACGCTCGCAGCTCAGCTTGATGCGTACGCCGACGAGCGCGACCTGTGGCGGCCCGTTCCGGGCATCGCCAACACCGGCGGCACGCTGGTGCTGCACCTCGCGGGGAACATCCGCCATTTCGTCGGGGCGCAGCTGGGCGGAACGCGGTACGTGCGCGACCGGGACGGCGAGTTCAATCGCCGCAACGTGCCGCAGGCGGAGCTGCGGGACACCGTCGAGGCGGCGCGGGCCGAGGCCGACAGGACACTCGCCGCGCTCGACGAGAACGCGCTCGGTCGACCCTACCCGCTCGCCGTGGGCGGCGTCACGCTCTCCACCGGCCAGCTTCTCATCCACCTGGCGACCCACCTCGCCTACCACTTGGGCCAGCTCGACTACCACCGGCGGGTGGCGACCGGCGGCGGGAGCGTGGCCGGCATGCAGGCGACGAGCGCCCTGGCAGGCTCATGATGCAGCGCGACTACATCCTCCGGATGATCGAGCAGGCTGCGACCGTGCTTCGGGTGCTGCTGAACCGCATTCTCGGGCGCGAGGTGGCCCCGGCCGACCTCCAGCAGGGCCTGCGGCAGGCGGCCGCGCTGGGCGGCCTCGACCTCGACCTGCTGCGGTTCGGCGACGCCGACACCGTGCTCCTCATGGTGTCCCCCGGTGGCGAGCCCGAGCCCGGCCGCGCGTGGGTCGCCGCCGAATCCCTGTACCTCGATGCCATCGCCGCCCGGCTCGACGACCGGCCCGACGACGCGATCGCGAGCTTCTCCAAGGCGCGACTGCTGTTCGGCCTCGTCGGCGCTGCCGCCGTGCTGCCAGGCGGATTTCCCGAGGCGGGCGAGCGGATCCGCGAGATCGACACCCACCTCGCCGAACTGGCGTGAGATGCCGGCGCCTCTATCTTCTCTGTGCTCTCTGCCCCTGTGCCCCATTCCCGGTCCGAGGTCGCCCCATGCGCCTGGCCCTGCTGCTGATCCCGCTGCTCGCCGCTCCCGCCGCCGCGCAACGACCCGACTCGACCCGCCGGCCCCCGCCTGAACCGCTCCGGTTCCGCTACGTCGGCCCGGAGAGCGCCGGCCGCATCGCATCGGTCGCCGGGATCGCCGGCGACCCCTCGACGTACTACGCGGGCGCCGCGTCGGGCGGCGTGTGGAAGACCACGGACAGCGGCCGCACCTTCACGCCCGTGTTCGACGGCCAGCCGGTACAGGCGATCGGCGCGCTGGCGGTGGCGCCGTCGGATCCCACGATCGTCTGGGCGGGCACCGGCGAGGCATGGGCGATCCGTGACGCCGACGTGATGGGCGACGGGATCTACAAGTCGACGGACGCGGGCGCCACGTGGACCAACATGGGGCTCGCGGCGACGGGCCGTATCGGTCGCATCATCGTGCATCCCTCCAACCCCGACATCGTGTTCGCCTGCGCGCTGGGCCGCGCCACGGGGCCGCAGCAGGAACGCGGCGTCTACCGGACCACCGATGGCGGCCGCAGCTGGACCCGCGTGCTGTTCGTCGATCCGAACACCGGGTGCTCCGGCCTGGCGATGGACGCCACCGACCCCAGCGTGCTGTTCGCCGGCATGTGGGAGGTCGTGATGCACACGTGGGCGATGTTCAGCGGCGGCCCCGGAAGCGCCGTCTACGTCTCGCGGGACGGCGGCACTAGCTGGAAGAAGGTCGTCCACCCCGGCCTCCCCAAGTCGCCGGTCGGCAAGATCGACGTCGCAGTCGCGCCGTCGGATTCGCGCCGCGTCTACGCGCTGATCCAGACCGCCGACCAGGGCTCGCTGTGGCGCTCCGACGACGGCGGGAGCGCGTGGCGCGTGGTGAGCTGGGACCGCTCGCTGATCGGGCGGGCCGGCTACTACATCCGCCTCGCCGTGAACCCCAAGAACGCGGACGAGGTGCTGGTGGCCAACTCGAGCTTCCACCGCTCGACCGACGGCGGCCTCACGTTCCCGCTCACCGGCGGGTGCGGTGACTGCCACGACATCTGGATCGACCCGACCAACCCGGACCGCTGGGTGATCACCGACGACCCCGGCATGAGCATCACGACCGATCACGCGGCGAGCTACACGCGGATCACGCTGCCGATCGGGCAGATGTACCACGTGGCCGTGGACACGCGCGTGCCGTACTGGATCTACAGCAACCGCCAGGACGACGGCACGATGCGCGGCCCGTCCAACCTCCCGGTCCAGGTCGCGAACGTTCCGTCGTACCGCGCGGGCGGCGGCCGGCGGGGATTCGGCGGCGGGGGCGGCGGCGCGGCCCCGAGCGCATGGGAGGGCCCGCTCGGCGGGTGCGAGTCGGGGTTCACCATCCCCGATCCCACCGACGCCGACGTCGTCTGGGCCACGTGCTACGGCAACTCGGTCTCCCGTTACGACGCGCGGCTGGGCCGCGCGCGCTCAGTGAGCCCCTGGATCCACACGCTCGATTCGCCGCCGGACAGGGTCAAGTACCGCTGCCACTGGACACCGCCGCTCGCGATCGACCCGTTCGATCACGCGACCGTGTACTACGGCTGCCAGGTGATCTTCAAGACCGCGAACGGCGGCCAAAGCTGGAGCGTCATCAGCCCCGATCTCTCGACCAACGATCCCGCCCGGATCGCGACCTCGTGCGGCATCATCGGCGACAACCTCGGCCAGTTCTACGGCGAGGTCGTGTTTGCCATCGCGCCGTCCCCGATCCAGCGCGGGCTCATCTGGGCGGGCACGAACGACGGCCAGATCTGGTACACGCCGGACGGTGGAACGACCTGGAACAACGTCACCAGGAACGTCACCGGCATGATGCCGTGGGGCACGATCCGGCGGATCGAGCCGTCGGCGTTCGACGCCGCCACGGCGTACGTCGCGGTGGACTATCACATGATGGACAACCGGGAGCCGTTCATTCTCAAGACGACCGATCTCGGGCGAACGTGGACCCAGGTGCGCGGCGACCTGCCGTCGGGCCACCCGCTCGACTACGTGATGGCGGTGGCCGAGAACCCGAACCGGAAGGGCATGCTGTTCGCCGGAACTGGTCACGGCTTCTACTACACGCTCGATGACGGCACCCACTGGACCGCGTTCGGGACCGGGCTTCCGGCGGCGCCGGTGACCTGGGTGGTCGTCGAGCCGACGTTCCACGACGTGATCGTCTCGACCTACGGGCGCGGCCTCTGGGTGCTGCGCGACGTGACGCCGCTCGAGCTGGCGGACCGGCCCGAGGCGGCCGGGCCGCTGGTGCTCTACCCGCCCACCCCGGGGTACCGGCTGGGGCGGAGCGGGTACTCCGACTTCAGCTTCACCCTGGCGGCCGCGCCGGCCGATTCGGTGCAGGTGGAGGTGCTGGACGCGGCGGGCGCGGTGATCCGCACGTTCAAGGCGGTCGCGCGGCAGGGCCGCAACCGCGTGACGTGGGACCTGCGCTACGACGGACCACGCCAGGTGGAGCTGCGCACGACGCCGCCCGACAACCCGCACATCTGGGACGAGCCGCGGTTCAAGGACAAGACGACCCGCCCGATCGTCCACTGGGGCATTCAGAGCCCGCAGCGTGTCGGCCCGCTCGCCGCGCCGGGCACGTACGCAGTGCGGATCACGGCGAGCGGCACCCCGCAGACGCAGGCGTTCAGGGTGTTGCGCGAATCGACCCTTCCCTCGTCGGACGCCGACCTGGCCGCGTCCACCGCCCTGCAGGTCCGCATCCGCGACGACATGAACGCCACGGTGGACCTGATCAACCGGCTGGAGGTAATGCGCCGCCAGATCGAGGACCAGCGCAAGGTCAACGCCGGGGGCGGCCGGCTGGCGAAGCCGCTCGCGGAGCTCGATCGGAAGATGATGGACGTCGAGCTGCGGCTGCTGTCGCGTACCGAGATGCACAGCGACGACAAGTGGTACGTCGAGCCGTACCGCGTCTACCTCAACCTCGTGTGGCTCGCGGGCGACGTGGGAACCGGGGCCAGCGATCTGGCCGGCGGCGCTGACTACCGCCCCACGGACGGGTCGGTCGCCGCGCTCGCCATGCTCGAGCAGGAGCTGGCCGCGGCACAGGCGGCGTTCACGCAGCTCGTGCAGCGGGACGTGGCGGCGTTCAACAAGACGATGGCCGGCAAGCTCCCGGCGATCTCGGATCGCCCCTGACACCACCCCCACCCCCGTGGCTCCGGTGGCTGTGCGGGCGGGATCGCCGTCGGCGTGTGACGCAACACAGTGTCCCGGGTATTCATCCTGTAGGTGGTAGCGGCGCGCAGTTGTCATCATTGTCGGACGCTCGGATGCTGGGCGTTCCAGAACGCATCGTCAAACGCACGGGCGTACGGCCTTTACTGCGGAGATCAGGTCATGCGATCCAGTTACTTGATGCTCGCACTCGCCATCGGCGCATGCACCGACGCGCCGACGACTCCCACAGGGGCGGCCAGGCTGCGCGTCGTGAATACCCTGCCGGACGTGCCGGCGGTCGACGTGCTGGTGGCCGGTCACGTGGTCATCGCGAACCTGGCGTCCGGCGCCGCGAGCGCGGTCACGGCGGTGCCGGAGGGCACGCAGCTCGTGGCGTTCCGCCCGAGCGGCGGCAGCGCCGGGCCCGGCACGGCGCTCCTGCTCCCGCCCGACGACACGACGACCATCCTGACGGTGGACTCGTCCACCATCATCAATCCCTGGGTTCTGAGCGACAGCAATGCCACGGTCCCGGCGGGGCGGACGAAGCTCCGGGCGGTGCATTTCGCGGAAGCTGCACCCAGCCTCCTCGTGTGGCGCACGCAGCCCGACTGGGGGACGTTCATCACCATCCAGTTCCCGTTCCCCTACCGCACGGCGACGCCGTACGTCGAGAGCGATCCGGGCGATTGGCAATTGCTCGTTTCCACCGAAGCCTATGCCGGCGGTCAGCCCGTCGTGTCGGACACGCTGGCCCTCTCGGACGTGATTTCCGTGCCCGCGGGGGAATCCCGGACGGTCATTCTGATGGACGACGGGACCGGCGGCGTGAAGCTGGTGGTGATCGGGCCCTGAGGGCGCAGCCCCTGGACCGTTGATGCGCGACCGGACTCCCATGATCTCGCGCCGCGGCTTCGTGAGCCGCTCCGCTTCCTGCGCCGCGCATCTCGCGCTCGTCGCCGCGGTGACCCCGCGCGCGCTGCGCCGTTTGTGGGCGCAGGCCCAGCAGGCGGGGGCGGTGGTGGCGCGCGAGCCGTTCGGCTATCTCGAGCGAGTCGCGGACGGCATTTGGGCGCTGATCTCGACGCCGTTGGACGGCGACCGCACCACGGTGGCCAACGGCGGCATCGTGGCGGGTCGCGACGGCGTGCTGGCGATCGAGGGGCTCTACCAGCCGCAGGGGGCGGCGTGGCTGGCCGGCAAGGCGCGTGAGCTGACCGGCCGCTGGCCCACGCACGTGGCCATCACGCACTACCACGCCGACCACGCCAACGGCGTCGCGGGCTACCTCACCGATGATGCGCGGCCCGCGGTCCGCGCGA
>Ga0153916_10001528_pt1 | contig 16649 bp, 10 predicted proteins | sample Opewatmetagenome_FD_109642 | JGI IMG/M metagenome (GOLD analysis project Ga0153916, IMG submission 109642) | Freshwater wetland microbial communities from Ohio, USA - Open water 3 Core 3 Depth 4 metaG | ecosystem: Environmental > Aquatic > Freshwater > Wetlands | place: USA: Ohio, Lake Erie...
AAGATCTTGCGGACATTGCCGATGGTCGCTTCACCTATGGCCAATTGGTGTTCGTTCATGTAGCCGAACACGCCATGGTGAAAAGCGTATGTGCGGGGGACCTGGGGGATTTCGAGGCCGGTGAAATCGTTTTTATAGAGGTCCCACTTGTTCCCTTCCGCGGGCGGCCAGGTCCGGATCTGGTTGATGTGGTAGATCCTCCGGGTCTCACCGGGCTTGGCGTCGGCCGCGGGGACGTGACGCCAGGTCCAATCGCAGACGCCGCAGTCGGCCGCATGGGTGGTCATGACCGACCCGTCGGTGGAGGCCGCTTTACCGACCATGATCACGGTGCAGCCTGCTGCGGGTTCGTCGTCCGTCTGACAGACAGCGGCAGGGGGACTCTGGAGTGCCGCAGGAATACCTGTTACGACGAACAGGGCGAAAAGGAGACAGCCGGACCGCAGGAGGATGGAATTGGCTTTCATCTTCTTTCTCCTGGCTTCCCCTCACCTTCCATTTTCACGGACCAAGCCCCGCCGGCCCGAGGGGTAAGCCTGTTCTTTCGCGAACCCTCAATTCAGAAAGACCTTGTCTTTTTGGGCCAGTGAAGGATCGTGGAAATAATGCCCCACTCCGTTCTGGACGATCTCGGCGTAGCGGGGGATCTCCCGCGCCCGGATCGACCGGTCGGGATTCTTCTTGGAATACTGATTGAGGATCTCCAAGGTGAGCGAACAGTGCTGCCCGACCCGCTTTTCGAGGGGCCAGCCCGACTCATCATAGGAGACGAACAGCTTTTTTTTCTGCGCCAGACTCAATAGAAAAGGATCCTTTCCATCCAGGAGCAGCTTCTCGGTCTTGGGGCCCGTGGGCTGGTCGAGGAAGGGGATCGGCGCCTCGAGAAGAAAAGGCAGTGTGTCCGAATAGTCGCCGATCTCACGGTGGGAAAGGCCGCGGAATCCGGAAGGCGAGGGCTCGACATGGCTGTCGAAGCCTTCCCTGGCCTTGACCGTGAGCGCCGCCATGGTGGCGATCCGATTCGATTTCTCCGGGGCGACAATGCAGTTCGTCACGGGGAACATGGTCTCTGCGCCATGAATATCAATGGCGATGTCGACTTTCTCCCGGCGCATGATCTCCATGGCCGCGAAAGTCACCTTTTCCATCAACGGGCCGCCCGGGCGTCCCGGCCAGGTCCGGTTGACATTGCGGACATCAATATAGGACAGGAGCTGCCGGTCCGGGTAATGGATGTAAACATCGGGGTCCGGCCACTGGTCCAGGGGAGAGGCATCGCGGTTGCCCATCCGGAACTTCTTCAGTCCCCATTCTGTCGAGATCCTGAAGTAGAGCGGATACCCGTCCCCGGGCCGGGTGTTCCGGCTTCCGCTGTGATTGAACTGGGGGATGATGATCAAGGTCCCTCTTTCGACGACGGCGTTCTCGATCATCAGGAGGGTGGCCAGCAAACCCTCCGGCTCATTGGCATGGGTGCTGGAAAGGAGGACGGCTTTTCCCCCGGGCTCCGGCCCTTCCAGGAAATAGACCAGCGTGTCGGCTTTCGTACCCTTAAGACCCGGACCGAAATCGCTGAGGCGGCCGACCCGGGTGACTCCTGGGCCGGCGACCACAGGGATATCGAATTGCCTATGGCGATAGAGCCGCAGGCCCCCCTCGATGACGAAGAAAAGGAACACGACAATCAACACGGCTTTGACGATGGCGGGCCGTTTCATGGCAGGGTTTCCTCCTCTCTATTTGATCCGCAGGAGCCTGAGCACGAGGGGAATGAGAACCAGAAGATAAAGGGCCAGGTCTTCGGCCTTTTTCTTTTCCCGGACAAAATTCCAGGCCAAAAGGAAGGCCAGGAAGGCCGTGATCAGGTAATAAAGAATCATGATGAACGGCATGACACCCCCTCTCCTACATGCTCCAACGCACCAGGAAGGAAAGCTTGGCGCTGTAGACGACCATCAGAATCCCCACGATCGTGATAAAAACCCAAGGCATCCAGGTCGCCCTGAGAAATTCCCAGTATGAGCCTTTGTACTCCGAGACCATGACGCTGAGCCGGCCGATCAGGGCAGTGGGCGGAAGGCCGTCACCCAGCGGCCAGAGCAGGGTCAATCCGGCGATAGCGACGGTCGCATGAAAGCCGATGGAATCCAGGTACCAGATCAGCGGGATCCCCAAAACGGCGGCAGCTCCGTAGGTCAAGACTCCCTCTGAGACAGGGATGACGATCGCCAGGGAGATCAGGAGAAAGACCAAGGGGATACTGATCACCGCGAAAGAAAGGAGGCCGCGGACACCAGTGGTGGTCATGATCTGCTGGAGCATGCCGACGATGACCACCGTGGAGATCAGGGGCAACAGGCGTTTGACGGTGTCCCTGGAGAGGGACAGGACCCTGATCTTGCGGGGGCTGACCAGCAAAGCGACCAGGGCGGACAGAGTGAACTGCAAGGGCAACCCGAGGATCGGCGTCTGAAAAGGGAAGATCCGGTACGCGGCCACCGTCCCAAAAAACACCACGAAGGGCAGAACCACCCTCCACCAGCTCATCCCGGCCGGCACCTCAGGCATCTCCTGGAGGGCGGTAGCCAGATCGATAGACCGTTCCTTTTTCCAGCCAAGCACGAGCATGGTAAAAACCCCGCAGATCAGGACGGGCACGGCGAGAGGGAGCTCGAACCCAACATAGGGGATGGCCGTGCCGGCACAAAGGATCATGGCCCAGATATTCACAGGCGGAGCCGCGGCGCTCAATCCGGCGATGATGAACAGGATGGCGGCCGCCCGTTTAGCAGAGACGCCCAGGAGCCTTAGGGCCATGGCCACGGGCGCGCCCACGACGAGAAGAGAGATGCTTCCGGCTCCCGTCAAGGCCCCGGGGATCAGGACAATGATCATCAGGACCATCAGGGCCGCCAGCCTTTTGTCGTGGAACGCCCGGACCGTCGCCCGGACGACATAGTTCACTCCTCCGGATTCATTGACGATGGCCATGAAAATCGTCGCCGTGCAGAAGACCAAGATGACGTCCAGGTAGGTGGCCGACCCCTCGACCAGATGACGGATGAGCTCTTTAGGGGGCGGCGTGCCGAAAATGATGCCAGCCAGGCCCCCGGCCACAGCGGCCAGGAACATACTGATCTCCACCGTCAGTCGTCTGGCCTTGGCGATGGCGTAGGCGAGGACCATGATTCCCAGGATAATGCCGATTTGTGTTGTCATGGGGCTTAACTCCCGGCCATCTTATCCAGCGCAAAAAAAGATGTCAAGAACAGACTGCGGACCCGGTCGGAAAACAAAACGGTTGAATTTTATCGTGAATTGGAATACAAAAAGAGGAAGCATGTTCTGGAAAAAAAGAAGAGAAAGGAAGAAAAGGGAAGGGCTCGAGCGCCGCCGGGAGCCGCGGAGCGAAGATGGGTGCACGATCACCTTGACACCCAGGGATCGCCCGGCCCGCGGGAAGAGCCCAGCGCTTTATTACGCCCGGACCAAAGACGCCTCTCCGAGCGGCCTGAGGATCGACACCGACGTCCCCTTCCCTGTAGGGACCGTGCTCTCCATCAAGCTGCAATCGCCCCGGACCCACCAGCTTATCCAGGCGGCGGGTGAAGTGAAATGGGTCACCCCGTTCGACAACGGCCGTTCCTTTGAGGTCGGGCTGGAGTTCGTGCAGACATCGGTCCGGAGCATTATGGACCTCCTGGACCACATCTACAGGGCTTAAGACCCATCCGGCTTGACAGTCTTTTCAAATTTCAGTAAACAATACCAAACCCACTTAAGGAGAACCTTTGATGAGCGTTCGTTTCCGCCTCGGCGTCATGATGTTCCTGCAATACGCCATTTGGGGAGCCTGGACCCCGGTCCTTTCTGATTACCTTAAGAACACACTCGGGTTCAGCGGGGCCCAGTTCAGCCTGATCTACAGCCTGCTGCCTTTGGCCACGATCATAGCGCCGTTCATCGGCGGCCAGGTGGCCGACCGCTATTTCGCCAGCCAGAAAGTCGTCGCCTGGTTGCAGCTTGCCGGAGGGGTCTTCCTCATCCTGATCGCCACGACAACCGCTTACGGGACGATGGTCTGGCTGATGCTGGCCTACTGCCTTCTGTACGCTCCGACTCTGGCCTTGACCAATTCCATCGCCTTCATCAACCTTCAGAACTCGGAACTGGAGTTCGGCAAGATCAGAGTCTGGGGGACTATCGGCTGGATCGCCGCCGGCTATCTCCTGACACTATGGCGGATCGGGGCCCAATCGGCGAGCGGGCTGGCCTTTAAAGGCGATATGCTTCTGTTGGCCGGCATCTTTTCCCTGATCATGGGCGTCCAGGCATTCTCCTTGCCGCATACCCCTCCCCGAAAAGAGGGCCAGAAGCCCTGGGCCTTCCTCGAGGCCATGAAGATGATGAAGGACCGGAATTTCCTGATCTTCATCATCATCGCCTTCATCGTGGCCACGGAGCTGATGTTCTACTATATCCTCACCGCGCCGTTCCTGACCTCGGAGAAGATCGGCGTCTCGAGCACGATCCTGCCCTGGGTCATGACGATCGCCCAGATGGCGGAAATCTTCGTCCTCGCTTTTCTTCTGCCCTACCTCATCACTCGGATCGGCATCCGCAAGATCCTCGTGTTGGGCATCCTCGCCTGGCCGCTTCGTTACATCATCTTCGCCATCGGACAGCCCGCCTGGCTGGTCATCGCCTCGCTGGCGCTGCATGGATTCTGTTTCGTCTTCTTTTTCACCGCGGCTTTTATATATGTTGATACCATCGCCCCGCGGGATATCCGCCATTCCGCTCAGAGCCTGATCACGCTGGTCACCTACGGTCTGGGCAACTACCTCGGCAGCCTGTTCGCCGGCTGGATCCATGATCTCTTCACCAAAAACCAGGTCACTAACTGGACCCAGGTCTTTCTCGTGCCCTGTTTCCTAACCGTCTTGTGTGCCTTTGTATTTTTGTTTTTTTTCAAGGAGAAAAAAGCCGCGCGGCAAGCCGAGGCGTAGGGTCCGAGGCCTGCCGGACGCTCCCGCAATGACCGAACCTTCAAAGGAGAAAATAAAATGAAACGAAGAACCCAAATCCGCGTGATCTTGGCCATGCTGGCCCTGATGTTTACCGCAATACGCCCGCTCGGGTCGGCGGCGGAGAACGATTTGAGCCAGGTGCGGATCAAGAAATTTCCCGTGGCCATGCAGTGCTGGAGCTACCGGCAAACCAGCTTTCTTGAGGCGGTCGATAGGACCAAGGCTCTGGGGATCAAGTATCTCCAGGCCTATCCCGGCCAGCGGCTCTCGGCTGGGGACAAGGGGGCTGTTTTCAGCCACTTGATGACCGACCCTCAGGTCGACCTGGTCCGCAAAAAGCTCGACGAAACAGGGATGCAGGTTGTCGGCTACGGAGTCGTGGATATCGGGCGGACAGAACCGGAAATGCGCCGGGCCTTTGAGTTTGCCCGTAAGATGGGGATCCAGGTGATCGCCACCGAGCCCGAGGACGCCGATTTCGCGATCCTGGACAAGCTGGTCAAGGAATACGACGTCCGGATAGCGGTTCATAACCATCCCGAACCTTCCAAGTACGCCAAACCCCAAACCGTGCTCGAGCGCATCACAGGACTCGATGAGCGGATCGGCTCCTGCGCCGACCCCGGGCACTGGATGAGGGGAGGCATCCGGCCACTGGACGCCCTCAGGCTCCTCAGCGGCCGGATCTGTGACGTCCACATCAAGGACCGGAGCGATTTCGGCACCGGCAAGGAGGTCGACGATGTGGCCATCGGAGAGGGCAAGGCCGGGCTGCGCGAGATCCTCGCGGAACTGACCAACCAGGATTATGGGGGCACCCTGACCATCGAATACGAGAACGAACAGGAAGTCCTGACCCCCGAGCCGGCCACTCGCAAAGGCCTTGAGAACATCAAGGCCCTGACCTACTACGAGGAGTATGCGCCGCTTCTTTCCCGCTGGAATTGGAGATATTCCAAGCACGGCTGGAATCACTACGGTCCCGGCCATTTTGAGCTGGACGAGAAATCCGGCGTGCTCAAGTCCCAGGGAGGCATGGGGCTTCTCTGGTACAGCGCACGGAAATGGCGGGACTTCGTCCTCGACCTCGAGTTCCAGTGTGCGCAAAAAAACACCAATTCGGGCATCTTCTACCGGATACCCGACCTGCCTTCGAGCGATGATTACATCTACCACTCCTTCGAGGTCCAGATCTATGATGCCGGCGAGGGCCTTCACAAGACGGGAGCAATCTATGACGCCGAGGCTCCGACCGGGGATGCCTCGAAGCCGACGGGCGAATGGAACCACCTGAAAATTACGTGTCAGGGAAAGAGGGTCCGCGTCGAGCTCAACGGCACCCTGGTCGTCGATTGGCTGATGGAGCCGCGCGGCAAGATCAAGGATTTTGCCGCTGAAGGATATATCGGCCTGCAGAACCACGACAGCATCGCGCCTGTGCTTTTCAGGAACATTTACGCCAAGGAACTGTAGGACTACCCATTAACAAAGGATAGGAGGGCCTCATGGACCGCCGCCACCCATTGCGCTTTTATTTCTTCATCGTCTGCCTGGCATCCCTTATCGCCCTGGCCGGCCCCGCCTGCAGAAAAGCCGAGCCCGGACCGCAGCCGCCGGTCGCCGAGAAGATCAAGACGGAGTTCCGGGAATTCGGCAAGGTCCGGGTTGACAATTACTATTGGCTTAAGGAACGTGAGAACCCCAAGGTCGTGGACTATCTCAAGGCGGAGAATGAATACCTCGGGGCTGTGCTCAAACCGACCGAGACGCTCCAGGGAAAGCTCTACCAGGAGATCGTTGGACGGATCAAGCAAACCGACATGTCTGTGCCGTACCGCGATAACGGCTATGACTACTACACGCGCTTTAACGAAGGTCAGGAGTACCCGGTCTACTGCCGGAAAAAGGGAAATCTCGAGGCGCCTGAAGAGGTGATGCTTGACGGCAGCGCTATGGCCCAGGGCCAGCCTTTCTTTTCGCTCCTAGGGCTTGAGGTCAGTCCCGACAACCGCCTTCTGGCCTACGCCGTCGACACGCTCAGCCGTCGGCTTTACACGCAGCGCTTCAAGAACCTGACCACCGGCGAAACTCTGCGCGATGAAATCCCGAACACGCTGGGGATGTCCGCCTGGGCTAATGATAACAGGACCGTTTTCTATGTCCTCAAGGACACAGCGACCCTCCGTTCCTATAGAGTGATGAGGCACACGCTCGGGAATTCCGTCTCGGAGGACGAGCAGGTTTTTGTCGAAGCCGACGAGGCTTTCAACACGGCGGTCTATAAATCCAAATCAAAGCAGTACGTGATCATAGCCACCGAGAGCACTCTGTCCACAGAATACTGGATCCTCGATGCCGACCATCCCGAAGGTCAGTTCGCGGTGGTCCAACCCCGGCAGCGCGACCTGGAATACCACATCGAACATTTCCGGGATAAGCTCTATATCCGGACCAACTATGAAGCCAAGAACTTCCGCCTCATGGAGACGCCTCTCGATCAGACAGCCAGGGAGAATTGGCGCGAGATCATCCCTCATCGGACCGATGTCCTCTTTGAGGGCTTCGAGATTTTCAATGACTACCTGGTCGTCGAGGAGCGCAAGGCCGGGCTGACCCAGATCCGGGTCATCGGCTGGAAGGAGAAGACTGAGCACAACCTGGATTTCGGCGAAGCGGCCTACGGTGCCGCGATCGGTCAAAACCCGGAGTTCGAGACCGATTGGCTTCGCTATGATTATTCATCGCTGACAACGCCCTATACAACCTATGATTATAACCTGAAAACCCGCGAGAAGAAGCTGTTGAAGCAGCAGGAGGTCCTGGGCGGGTTCGACCCGGGGAATTATCAGGTGGAAAGGCTCAACGCGACGGCTTCTGATGGAGTCCAGATCCCGATTTCCATGGTCTACCGGAAGGGTTTGAAGAAGGACGGGACGAACCCGCTTCTCCAGTATGGGTACGGATCCTATGGCGCTATCGAAGACCCGATCTTCGATTCTTCCATCCTCAGCCTCCTCGACCGCGGGTTCGCCTACGCTCTGGTTCACATTCGGGGCGGGTCGGAGATGGGACGGGCCTGGTATGAGGACGGGAAGCTGCTGAAGAAGAGGAACACCTTCACCGATTTCATCGCCTGCGCCGAACACTTGATCGCCGAAAAATACACCCGGCCGGAAAAGCTCTTTGCGGCGGGGGCAAGCGCAGGAGGCCTGCTCATGGGAGCGGTGGTGAATATGAGACCGGACCTGTTTAAAGGCGTCATTGCCGGCGTTCCCTATGTCGATGTCATCACCACCATGCTCGACCCGAGCATCCCCCTGACAGCCCAAGAATTCGATGAGTGGGGGAACCCCGCGGTGAAAGAATATTACGATTACATGCTGTCCTATTCTCCCTATGACAATGTCGAGGCCAAAGATTATCCGGCCATGCTGGTCACGACCGGCCTTCACGACTCCCAGGTCCAATACTGGGAGCCCGCCAAGTGGGTGGCGAAGCTGCGGTCCATGAAAACGGACAAGAACATGCTGCTTCTTCATACCAACATGGATGCCGGGCACGGCGGTCAGTCGGGCCGCTTCCGGCGCTATCGGGAGACTGCCCTGGAGTTTGCCTTCCTCCTCAACCTGGCTGGCATCACAGAGTAGCGGGCTGGGCCAGCGCCCAGGAGATGCCGTTGAAAAGGAGCTTGAAGGTGCCGTGGGGCTGTCCCCGGAAGATGATCTCGGGTCCATAGAGAACGAGGCGTCCTTGGCCCACTTTCGCCTCGAGCACGGCGACAGCCTTTTCCAGATATCCCTGGCCCCAGGCCCAACCGCTGCGGAGAGGTTCCGGACCGTCGAACCAGGCGACCGGCCGCACGCCTTGGGCGGCGGCATCGGGGTCTAGCTGAAAGGCGGGACTGTTATTGAAATAGAAATCCGTCTTGTCTCTCAGGCCGTAGGCGAGAGGATGATGGATATCCACCTTGGCCTGCAGGACCGAACCGGGGATGTAGTATTTTTCCTTGGGCAGACGATGATCTGTTCCATCCGGATGCCTCTCGAGGAGAGCATCGGAAATCGGTAACCCGAGGTGAAAGGCGATCGAGGTCGAGGTGCCGATGGCCAGAATCGTTCCTCCACCCTCGAGAAATTGGCGGAGTTGCGGGGCCGTCTTGGCGACCGTCACTCTTCCCAGACGGCTGCGGTACTCCTCAGGCACCTCCTCCGGGTCCGGCGGGGAAAAGAAGCGGAACTCGTCCTGAGGCGGTCTGTCTTCGCGAGGGATGGCCCCGCCCACAAAGATCAGGACATCATATTTCGCATTGAGGTTCCCGCCGTCGAGTGCCGGCGGATAGACGACCTCAAACGGGAACTCGAACTGCTCCAGGAGCCAGCGGGCCCAGCCCGAGGCCATCGATCCACCATACTGGTCCCAGAGGCCGACCCGGACGGGCCGCAGGCAGAGAGCTTCACCCTTGGGTATCGCTTCAACTCCCGTAACGCAAAGACCGAGCGACTCCGCCGCCTCTTTTAAAATTGACCGAGCTGCCGGGCTTGCCGGAACAAGGACGGCTCCCGGCGGATACGTCTTGCCCTCGACAGCGACCGCATCCTTTAGCCAGTACACCTCTTCACCCAGTTTCAGCAACCGGTTGACGGCGATAAACCCGTCGTTGACTCTGTGGTCGAGAAGGAATCCGGAGGGTTTCTCACTCCCGTCCAACATCCCCGGGGGCATCGGGGCCGGGCCCCTTAGCCTTTTAAAAGGCCCGGGGAAGCCTTCGAGGATGCGGTCAAAGACGACGCCCATTTGGTAGGCCAGAGTCCAGCCAGCGCTGTCATAGGGCGCGCTGGGCGGCCCTCCTGGATAGAGGAGATCATGGGGATGATCCTGCGGTTCGAACATGGCCAAAATGTGCGGCCGGAAAGCCTGGTCGCACTTGACCACAAAGGAACCCAGGGGATAGTTTTTCCCTTCCGCTTCAAAAGGGGACTCCGCTTGGAGTACGGTCACCCCGCTTTTGAGGAGCGCGTTGACGAACTTGGTCGCTGTCGCAAAATCAGGCTGGTCGGCGGGGATGACGAAACCCCTTGGATCCCGCAAGCCGGGGTCGCGCATCAGACCAAAAAACTTCAGGGGAAAGCCTTGATCGTGCCCTTCCGGCTTGATGTTCTCCTTCCGGAGGGCCTCTTCCACTGTGCGGATATTTTTTGGAGTGACCGTCCAGGTGTCCCGGCTCCCGCGCTGGATGGCGTTCCGGCCCATGCGGTAACTATCCAGGAGAAAGTCTTCTCCCATCTTTGAAGCCAGGTTCAATATCGCCCGGTCCGCGGTGATGGCATAATCGATGGACTGCCGAAAATGCCATTTCTGAGGCGCGATCGGATAGGGAAGGTCGCCCTTGGGAAGTTGCTTTTCAGGGAGGAAGGGGATATCAATGGGGGTGGGGTTGCCGATCGTCTCGGTGAGGATGCCGATCATATTATGGAAATAGGCGGTCGACCGGAGACCGCCGGACCACCAGGTGGAATAGGGCGCACCCGAGCGCATGGTCGCGCCCGGCTTCCCCTCGGAAACGAATCGTGAGTGCATGGCAGAGCCCACCAGGTCGACGCCCGTGGGGACGAGAGGGTCGAAAAGATAATTGAACGGGTCGCGGAACGGAGAGCAGAAAAGCACTGTCCCGGCGGGACCCGTCTGGTGGTGGTTGTAGACGATCTGCGGGAACCACTCCAGGTACATGACCCGCGAAACCGCCTCTGTCTCCGGCTGAGTGATCATGTAAAAGTCCCGGTTGGTGTCGTGGCCGATATACTTATGATAGAGGCGAGGAATCCCTCTCGTGGTCCGCTTGTCCGGGTCCTTCACCCGCATGTACCAATCGGCGACGAGCTCCAGTCCGTCGGGATTGGACGGAAGCGCGAGCAGAATGACTCGATCGAGGATCCGGCGCGTTTCTGGGTCGTTGCGGCTGACCATCTGCCAGACCAGCTCGATGAGCTGTTGGGAGCCCAGGATTTCGGATGCATGGAGGCCGCCGTCAATCAGCACGACCGGCCTCCCCTCGGTCGCCAGCGCACGGGCTTGATCTTCGCTTAGGCCCTCGGCCAGGGCAAGGCGCCGGGAGATGTCCTTGTAGCGGGCCAGCTTCTTCTGGTTCGCCGGAGAGGTGACTATGGCCATCACCATAGGCCGGCCCTCGGCCGTGGTGCCGATCGTCTTGAGGACCAGTCGGTCAGACTCCGCGTCCAGCTTTTTCCAGTATCCCAGAAGCTGGGTGTAGTTGATCAGCCTATAATCGGCACCGACCTCGAAGCCGAATTGCCTCTCCGGGCTTGTCAGACGGGACTGAGGCAGGGAGGTCGGAACGATGAGGAGCAGGGCAATCCCGATGCCGATGATCAATCTTCTTTCCTTCATGATGATCTAAGCTAGCGAATTGCCAGCCTCAAGTCAACGGACTTCGATCCTCTGCCTCGAGCCTCAATTTGACACGCCTATGGTTTTTCCCTATATTCAGATTTCTCGAGCGCCAGCCGCGCGTAAGGAGGCCCAATGAAACGACTGTTTGTTCCTCTCTTTGTGTTGATCCCGCTTGTTCTCGTCGCCCAGCTCTATCTTCAGGAAAAGCCTCTCGACGTCCCCTATGTCCCCAGCAAACCTGAAGTTGTTTCGACCATGCTCCGCATGGCCAAAGTCACCAAGGATGACCTGCTTTACGACCTGGGCTGCGGAGACGGGCGCATTGTCATCACCGCCGCCCAGCTCTATGGGACGCGCGGAGTGGGTATCGACATCGATCCCGAGCGCATCAAGGAAAGCCAGGAAAACGCGGCCAAAGCCAATGTCGGCCACCTCGTCAAATTTCTGGAGCAGGATATTTTCAAGGCGGACTTTCATGAGGCTACGGTGGTCTCCCTTTACCTCTTGACCTCTGTTAATCTGCGTTTGCGGCCGAGCCTGCTGAGTCAGCTCAGGCCGGGCACGCGGATCGTTTCCCATAACTACGCGATGGATACCTGGAAGCCCGATGATTCGGCGATCGTCATGGTCAACGAGACCACGCATAACGTCTATTTCTGGGTCGTGCCCGCCAATGTTTCCGGCGCTTGGGAAGGCGTCTTGACCGATGGAGGCAAAAAGACGGCTTTAGACCTGGAACTTGAGCAGCACTTCCAGTGGCCGAGCGGTGAGCTCACACTTGGTGGCTCGGAGATGATGCTGAGCGCTATCAGCCTTGTCGGAGACAAGCTCCAGTTCACAGCTGAAGCCGTCGATACCTCCAAGGGCCCGACGATGGTCTTCTCGGGCCGGGTGGCCGGGAACGAGATGCAGGGGACCGTCGAAGTGAAGATGACCGACGGCCGGAATACCAAGGGTTCATGGAAGGCCAAGCGCAACCCGTTGTCCATCAAGCCGCTTGATAAAGAACAGTAATGGGACGAATCGGGCAGAGCAGGGGAAGGCGGCTCGGCGCCTCCCTGCTCCTGGCGGTTACGGCACTTGTGGGTGCGTTCGGCAGCGATCTGGGGGCGGCGCCCAAGGATTATGACTTCCCTGAAGTCAAGATTTCGGTCAGCCTCGATCGAGACGGCTCATTCGTAGTCGATGAGTTCCGAACCTTCGATTTCGAGGGGAGCTTTTCGGCAGCCTGGTACACCCTGCCCCTCGCCGTCGAGAGAAAAGGTTATCGCTATGACATCTCTCTCGAGGAGTTCAAGGTCAAGGACGAAGGCGGACAGGAGCTGCCGCTTGAGACTTCGACCGTCGGCGGCAAGTATAAGGCTGAGTGGTCTTTCCGGGCGGCTGATGAGCCACGCACGTTCCATATCCACTACCGGATCCGGAGAGGAGTTTTCAGCTATCCGGATGTCTCCGAACTCTACTGGCAGATGATCGGCACGGGCTGGGACCGGCCGACGCGCTCTGTCGTCGTCACCGTGATCCTGCCGCAGGAGGCGCCGCGCAAAGAGGACATCCTTGTCTACGGACATGGACCGCTCTCGGGATGGGCGGAGATCATTGATGCCCGGACCGCCCGCTTCTCTGCGACCAACCTTGCGGCCGGCCAGGTTCTCGAGGTCCGGATGGTCTGGCCGGCGGGGATAGTCGATGGCCTTCCCTCATCGCGGCAAGACCGCACCTCCATCCAGAGGGAAGAAGCGGCTTTTGTCCAAGGAACCATCGACCGGGCGCGGAAAGCACAGGCACGCTCCGAGCAACAGAAGAAAACATTTCTGATCGGAGTCTCGATCTGGGCCGTCTGGCTCGTCCTCGGGCCGCTCCTCTGGTTTTTGGTCTACTATCGGTATTGGAAAAGGGTAGGAAAGGATTATCGCTTCCCCGACACCCCCGAGTACACCCGCGAACTGCCCTCAGAGCTCCGTCCGGCTCTGGTCGAAGTCCTTATCCACGAGGGTGGATCGATCACGCCCAGGTCCTTTACGGCTACGCTCTTTGATCTGGCCAGGCGGGGCTTCCTCGAGTTTGAGGACAGGATGGTGGAAAAACACGGGATCCTGGGGAGCAAGGAGAAACAGCAGACCGCGATCATCCTGAAAAAAGGCTATGCCGGTAACCAAGAGCTGCTCCCCTACGAAAAAGGCCTGTTGGATCTTCTATTTAATACCATCATCAGCCCCGGCCAGGAGCCGGGAGCGCGGCTCGACGTAGAGGAGTTGAAGCGGTACTTCAAGAAAAGCCCGCAGGAGTTCCAGGCCTGGTACCGGGCCTGGCAGAAAGACGTCAGGCAAGAAGCCAACAAGCTTCAATTCATCGAGCCCAGGAGCCTGAAGACCCGGAATGTTTTCCTGGCGGTAACGCTGCCGCTGGGCATCCTGACGCTCAACCCCCTTCTGGTCCTGCTGGCCGGCATATTCAGTCCCAAAATAAAGCGGAGGGCCCTGCCTTGGGCCAGAGAGAATGAACTCTGGAAAGGCCTGGACCGATTCTTGGACGATTTCTCCAATTTTGCCGAGCTCCCACCCGAAGCCTATAAACTCTGGGAGCACTACCTCGTTTTCGGCATCCTTTTCGGCAACGCCAAGAAGATCCTCAAGATGCTTCCCTTGATCCTCAGGGATGAACGGTCGGCGGCGCCTGTCTGGTATTATGGGTTTGACCGCACGGCGTTCACGGGCATGGGGAAGATCGCCGGGATGGTCCAGAGCATCGAGGCCATGGCCACCTCTATCCAGCAGGCCAGCACCTCGGCGGCGCACTATTCCTCCGGAGGCGGAGGAGGGTTCAGCGGAGGGGGAGGGGGCGGAGGCGGCGGCAGCGGCGGGGGAGCCCGCTAGTTCTTCTCCTCTTTCATCCACTTCCGGATCGTCTCCGGGTCATCGAGAAGCGGCGACTCCCGGAGCGCCCTCCAGTTGAATTTCTCATCGAGCGGGTCCAGCGCTTTCTGCGGGTCGAAGATGCGGGGGTCGGCCGGGAGAGCGGAATAGGGGCTGAAATCCGGCTTGCTGGAGAACATATCCGCCAGGTCAGCCGCACCGCCGTCATATTGGTTGAGATAAGGGAGCCCGAGGATATGCCAGGCTGTTTTGATGATGCTCCCGAAGCTCGAATGAACATGACTGACCCAGCCCTTCTTTGACCACGGTGAGATGGCCATGAGCACGCTGCGATGGGCGTCGACGTGGTCGACTCCATTCTGCGGGTCGTCCTCGGTCACCAAGATGGCCATATCCTTCCAGTGGGACGTCCGCGAAAGGAACTCAACCAAGCGGCCCAAGGCCAGGTCGTTATCGGCCATATAACTCTCCCGGAACGGGTAGCCGTCCTCGGGCCTTTCCCCGGCCCCGTGGTCGTTAGGAAGATAGACGGTGACGAAAGACGGAAAATCGTTCCCCTCATCCGCCCATCGCTCGGAGTATTCCTTGATAAACATATCGACACGAAACTGGTCGGGGATGCTGGTGTTGTAGGTGGCGAAGAGGCGAGACGTATGCGCAGCCAGCTCTGCAGGAGTCGGATAGTTGATGACGTGGGTCGTCCCCGTATATTTGAAGCGGACGGAGTCTTCGACAGGGGTGGCGAACTGGATGCTCAACCCGAAATTGAAGTAATCGACGCCCCGGCGCGCGAACTGATCCCAGATGGAGCCGGCCTCGTTGTAATCCTCAGGATAGATCGCGGCCGAAGCCCCTACAAAAGCCAGGACCCCGGGAGCACTGGAGCCGAATTTCATGTCCCGGCCGCCTCCGTAGCTCTGGGCCACGTTGACCTCCACCCACTCATTAGGATAAACCCCGACCAGCCAGCGGTGGCCGTCGGCGGAGACATCGCTGTCGCAATAGAAATTGTCGGAGATCGCGTATCGTCGGGCCAGATCCAGGTGGTTGGGCATGACGGTCCCCTTTTCAACCTTCCGGCTTCCGTCCCGATTGGAAAAGGTGACATCCGCGCCGTAGCGGGCCAGAGAGGGAGAGCCGTCGGCTCCCGGCAACTGCCCGAAGATCTCGTCAAAGGTGCGGTTCTCCTTGACCACAAGAACGATGTGCCTGAGAGGCGATTTCAGTTCTCCTGGATAAAGCGGGACGGGATGGCCTTCTCTCGAAGAGAGAAGGTCCTTGGCTGGCTTCTCAAACCGAAAGTTGTTGGCGATGACTTGGGCCGTCTCCTTCGGGAGGTCGGCGTCGTCGGGGATCGGCATAGCCGAGACCGTGCCGGTCATCAGATTCCCGATATAGACCCCTTCCGGTCCGGATACGAAATCCGGTCCGCCGTTCGGGCCGCTGCCGAAGCCCTTGGCATTGCTGACGAGAAGGGAGCTGCCGTCCCGGCTGACGGCTACCCTTGAGGGGAACCAGCCAGCGGGGATATGTCCCAAGACGCTGCCATTCCGCGCGTCGATCACGGCCACAGCGTTGATGCCCGCCTCCGCCACATAGAGCCTTCGCTGATCGGCGGAAAGGGCTAAGCCGAAGGGGATGACACCGCGCAGGCCCCTAAGTCTCTCATCCAGAGTCAGACGGATCGTCTGGACAACGGCATCCCTCTGCGTGTCGATGACCGAGATCGTGTCGTTATTTCCGTTGCTGACGAAGACCCGGTCGTCCGTCGCCGCCAGGGAGTTCGGGCTCGACCCGCCGACGGCCGGGATCCCCTCGACCATTTCCCCGACCAGCACACCGGTCTTCACCTTGGCCGTGACTCTCGGATTGGCCAAGTCGGCGACATCCACCTCCCAGACCGAGAAGGATTCGGGGACATTGGGATCGCCCAGACCAGGGATGCGGTAGGGCTCTATCGCTACCCCATCCCTCGATTCCTTTGAGCCAAAGGGGAAAGGCGGCTGGAGGAGACCCAGGCGTTCGGGGTTCTCCAGCTCGACTCCCTCGATGCGGCGGTATTCGAACATCCCTACGTTTGCGGCATAGACACGCTTCCCGTCCGGCGAAACAGCCAACCCGAAGGGATAGCGGCCGAGGGCGACACTCGATAGGATCCGGCGATCCCCGGTGTCGGCGATGAGCAGCCGGAAGTTCGCCTGGTCAAGGGCGTAGAGCGTGCGGCCGTCGCGGCTCAGGGCTAGGTCGCCGATATAGCTGTCCTCATAGGCCCGGCCGGCAAACGGGACGTTGGCCTCGATCTCAGAGCTTCGGGTGTCGTTAAAGAGGTCGAAAA
>Ga0153916_10001529_pt1 | contig 16649 bp, 16 predicted proteins | sample Opewatmetagenome_FD_109642 | JGI IMG/M metagenome (GOLD analysis project Ga0153916, IMG submission 109642) | Freshwater wetland microbial communities from Ohio, USA - Open water 3 Core 3 Depth 4 metaG | ecosystem: Environmental > Aquatic > Freshwater > Wetlands | place: USA: Ohio, Lake Erie...
CGCGCAGGGGCGGCTGGCGGAGGCGAAGGCGCAGATCTCGTACGGGAAGATCAGCGGCGCCGTGGGGTCGCACGCGACGGTGCCGCCGGAGATCGAGGAGAAGGTGTGCATCGGGCTCGGGCTGAGCGTCGAGCCGATCAGCACGCAGGTGGTGCCGCGCGACCGGCACGCGATGTTCGTGACGACGCTCGCGGTGATCGCGGCGGGGCTGGAGCGGATGGCGCTGGAGATCCGCCACCTACAGCGGACGGAGGTGCTGGAGGCGGAGGAGCCGTTCGGCGACGGGCAGACGGGGTCGAGCGCGATGCCGCACAAGCGCAACCCGGAGCTGTGCGAGCGCATCTGCGGGCTGGCGCGCGTGATCCGCGGCTACGCGGTGACGTCGCTGGAGAACGTGGCGCTGTGGCACGAGCGTGACATCTCCCACTCGTCAACGGAGCGGATCACGCTGCCTGATTCGTGTACGCTACTGGACTACATGCTGGGGCTGTTCACGGAGATCGTGCGCGGGCTGCAGGTGTACCCGGAGCGGATGCGCGAGAACATGGAGCTGACGCAGGGGCTCGTGTTCTCGCAGCGGGTGCTGCTGGCGCTGATCGAGACGGGGCTGTCGCGGCAGGAGGCGTATGGCATCGTGCAGCGCCACGCGATGCGCGCGTGGCAGGAGCGCGTGCCGTTCCGCTCGCTGCTGGAGGCGGACGCGGAGGTGACGTCGCGGCTGGACGCGGCGAAGCTGGACGAGATCTTCGACTACGGCGTGTACACGCGCCACGTCGACGACAGCTTCCGGCGGCTCGGGCTGGCGTGAAGAACGAGCGCAAGGCCGTCAGCCTCCGCGCGCCGCACGACGCGGGCGAGATCATCGGCTATGCGTACCGGCTGTATGCGCGGCACTTCTTGGCGCTGTTCCTCCTCGGGCTGACGACGGCGCCGCTGCAGATGCTGGCGGGCGTCATACAGGACCGCGCGGGCAACAGCAATGGCGGGCAGCTGGGCATCGCGGGGCTGCAACTCCTGAGCGCACTGGTCATCCTGGTCGCGACGGGGGCGCTGATCCACGCGGTAAATGACATCGCCAGCGGCCAGGCCCCGGACTTCAACCGCTCGCTCGACGCGGCGTTCGAGCGGTTTGCGGCACTGCTCACGACCAATCTGCTCGGCGGCGTGCTGACGCTTCTTTCCGTCATCGCGATACCGTACTTCGTGGTGCGGCGCCGTTTCGACGCCGCTCTGTCCGTCCCCTACTTCGTGGTGCGGTGGAACTTCAGCCCGCAAGCGGTGATGCTGGAGGGGAAACGCAACTGGGCGGCGCTGGACGCCAGTTCGTCGATCGTGAAGGGGCGATGGTGGCGGACGTTGGGCGTGCTGCTGCTGATCACGCTCGTCGCCATCGGGCCGTTCATGATCGCGGGGGCGGCGCAGGCGCTGCCGGCGATCGCGGCGGCGACGGTGCTGAGCGCGGTGTTCGCGCTGATGCTGCCGTTCATCGTGGGAGCACAGACGCTGCTGTATTACGACCTGCGCGCGCGGACGCTGCAACTGCCGATCGACGAGATACTGCCGCCACCGGCCGAAGACGCCGGACAAGCGCTGCCTCCCGCTGATGGCCCGGACGGGGATCAGTAACGGTCGGCGTTGCCGTCGTCGTGGGGCGTCAGGCTTTCCGCAGGGGCCGACGACCGCCCGCCGCGGTCGAGGAGCGGCAGCGCGAGCAGCTCCGCGAGATCGTGGATCTGGTAGTCGGCGTCGGGGCACGGCGGCGGGTCGTAGCGGCCGTTGAGCTTCCAGACGGTGCGCATGCCGACGGCCTTCGCGCCGCGCATGTCGGCTTCGGCGAGATCGCCGACCATCGCGGCCTCGTGCGGCGCGACAGCGAGCTTTTCGAGCACAAGCTTGAAGGTCGACGGGTGCGGCTTGAGGTAGCCGGTGTCGCCGGAGCAGACGACAGCGTCGGCGTACGGCGCGATGCCCATGTCGCGCAGGCCGGGCAGGTGCATGTCGCCGGTGCAGGGACGGTTGGTGTTGATGCCGACGAGCAGGCCGGCCTGCTTCAGCTCGCGCAGGACGTCGAGCGCGTCGGGATAGAGCTGGACACCGAATTGGCGCTCCAGGATCCAGGACGCGCGCCACATCTCTCGCGCTTGCTCTGGTGTGATGTGTACTTCTCGGACGGCGAGTGCGCCCCTCATCAGGAACGGAATGTCCACTTCGCGAAAGGTGTCACGCTGCTTCTCGACGCGCTCCATCTCATCGCCGGCGGCGACGACGGCGGCGACGAACTCCGACATCGAGCACGGGAGGGTGACGCCCCAGGCAGCGAACAGCGGCAGTAGCGGCTCGCCCTGGAGGCGCTGGATCTCCGCCATGTCCGGGCTGCGGGCCTGGAACCAGAGCGTGTTTCCGACGTCGAACACGATGGCCTTCACGCGGTCAGCGTCCATTCGACGATGATCGCGGAGCGTACGGGCGTGCGGCAAGCGGGGCGAGCCTTGCGCTGTAGAAAAGCATGCACTCTAATGCGTGCAGCACGCATATCAACCGCGGCAGACGGTATAGGAGGCCGCAATATGGCCGTGAGCCTAACCGAAGCACAGAAGAAACTGCTCGGAGGCAAGAACTTCGTTAGCGTCGCCACGATCAACAGGGACGGCTCGCCGCAGGTGACGCCGGTCTGGGCCGATTTCGACGGCACGTACGTCGTACTGAACAGCGAGGAGAAGCGCCGGAAGGTGCGGAACCTCAAGCGCGACCCGCGCGTGTCGCTCTCCGTCTACGACCAGGAGAACCCGTACAGCTACATCGAGATCCGGGGCCGGGTGGTCGAGATCACGACGAAAGGCGCATTCGAGCACATCGACAAGCTGGCGAAGAAGTACATCGGCCAGGACAAGTACCCCTGGAACAAGCCGGAGGACGTGCGCGTGATCATCAAGGTCGAGCCGGAGCACGTGGCGGGCCAGTAGGCCGCTCCGACGGCGCTGCCCTTCCGCACCGCGTTCTACCGGCGCGCTCCTGACCGTCGAACGGCAGCCGAGCGATCGGGTATGCTTTTCGAGAGTAGACTCACGGAGGGACCGCAACACATGCCACGTGCGCTGATCACAGGGATCACGGGCCAGGACGGCTACTATCTGTCGGAGTACCTGCTCTCGCAGGGGTACGACGTGTACGGCCTGATCCGCGGACAGGCGAACCCGAAGCGGGCGGCGATCGAGCGCACGCTGCCCGACGTCCGCATCGTCGACGGCGACCTGCTGGACCAGGCGTCGCTGATCAACGTCGTGCAGAAGGTGCAGCCGGACGAGGTGTACAACCTGGCGGCGATCAGCTTCGTGATGCTGTCGTGGAACCAGCCGGAGCTGACGGGCGAGATCACGGGGCTCGGGGCGCTGCGCATGCTGGAGGCGATCCGGCTGGGCGGCGGCGCGTCGGCCTCGCGCTCGGCGTCCGGGCAGGGGATCAAGTTCTACCAGGCATCGAGCAGCGAGATGTTCGGCAAGGTGCGGGAGACGCCGCAGAACGAGCAGACGCCGTTCCACCCGCGCAGCCCGTACGGCGTGGCGAAGACCTACGCGCACTACATCACGGTGAACTACCGCGAGAGCTACAACCTCTTCGCCTGCGGGGGCATCCTGTTCAACCACGAGTCGCCGCGGCGGGGACCGGAGTTCGTGACGCGCAAGATCACGATCGGCGCGGCACGCATCAAGCTGGGGCTGCAGAAGGAACTGCTGGTGGGCAACCTGGAGCCGAGCCGCGACTGGGGGTACGCGGGCGACTACGTGCGGGCGATGCACCTGATGCTGCAGCAGCCGGAGCCGGACGACTACGTCATCGGCACGGGCGAGACGCACCAGGCGAAGGAGTGCGCGCGGATCGCCTTCGAACACGTGGGGCTGAACTACGAGGACCACGTGCGCAGCGACCCGCAGTTCATGCGGCCCGCGGAAGTGGACCTGCTGATCGCCGACGCGTCGAAGGCGCGAAAGAAGCTGGGCTGGGAGCCAACGGTGACGTTCGAGCAACTGATCCGGATGATGGTGGAGTCGGACCTCGCGGCGGAGTCGCGGCTGCAGGCCGCCCCGGCCTGACGCGATGCCCCGCGGCGACCGCGACCGCACGGGGCGCGGCGGCGGCCAGGCCGAGCCGCTGTCGCTGCTGCTCTCGCTGTGGGACTCCGTGCTCGATCGCTGCGCGGTCTTCTGGCTGTCGGTGCTGGAGCCGAGCATCCACGAGCCGGAAGAGCGATCGCCCTCGCGCCCACCGCCTGCCGGCGTGCATAATCACGAGGCGCCGCCGGCGCAGGACATCGACGGCGGCGTGACGATCCCGCAAGCATTTCGTCGAGACACAGCAGCGTGGAACCTCGAGGAGGGTGTGGTGAGCGAAGCGTCTTTCCTCTCGCAACTGGAACAGCGCACGCAGCAAGTGAAAATCACGCTGGCAAACCTCGAGGCGGAGAAGGTGCGCATCGAGGGCCTGATCGCTCGCCTCCAGCCGCTGGTGCCGCACTACGACGCGCTGCTCGCGGCCGAGCAGTCGATCCGGGACGCGAACATCAGCCTGGAGACGGCGGCGCCGCCCGCACCGCAGGCAGAAGCCTGGAGCGACCAGCAGCAGGAGCCGCAAGGCGCGAGCTGGAACAGCTAGTCCGGCGGCGCGCCTATCCCCCCACCACTTTCATGAGGGGAAGGGGGCCGCGGTCGCAGGACACCGAATCTCACCCCTGCCCCCTCTCCGCCGGGCGGAGAGGGGAGGTCTGCACAGACATGTCGACACGCCCACAGGCGCAGACGTTCGCGCCCGCGAATCGCCGACGGCCCAGGTCACTCGACGACGACGACGGGCTGCTTCGCCTCTCGCACGACGTGGTCGGAGACGGAGCCGAGCAGCGCCTTCGTCAGCCCCGCGCCGCGACGGCCGACGATGATCACCTCGGCGTGCTCCTGCTCGGCGCAGCGGAGGATCTCCTCGGACGGGCTGCCGTAGCCGACGATCGCGTGGGCGGTCATGCCGGCGGCGCGGAGGATGCGCAGCGGCTCAGCGGTAGCGGCGGTCACGCGCCGTTCGTGCTCGCCGGGCGCGCCGGCCCAGGCTTCGCCGGGGCGCGCCTCGCGCGGCAGGACGGTAAGCACGATGACGTCGATCCCCTCACGGTGCAGGTCGGCGATATAGCGGGCGATGCGCGCGCCAGCGGACGAGCCATCACAGGCGGCGACGACGCAGGGGCCGGGAGCGGGCGGCCCGTCGGGGACGGCTTCAAACGGCGCGGGGCGCTCGATGTCGGACTGGCGCGTGCCGACGAGCCCGATGACGGCGATCGGCCCCATGACAGCGGCGAGCAGCGCCCAGCCAAAGGGGTCGCGGCCCCAGCGGGTCGCCAGGTACGCGACAACGACCATCGACGCGATGACGATGCAGGTCCAGACCAGCGCCACGGCCGCGATGCTCACGGACACCTCCTGCTCACCATACAGACTGTCGGAGGGGCTGTCGGTAGCGACAGAGCCAAGGCGGACGTTTCGGCGGGCCGAGTGTCATCTCGCGCGCAACGTTGACGTTCGCGTAAGATGTCGGCGGGCTACCCGCCCGCAGCATCGACCACGCCCGCACGAAGGGGGGCCAGCGATGACCGCCACCGACGTCTCCACGAAGTACCCCATCCCGATCATGGACGGGCTGCTGCAGCTCAGGGTGCCGATCCCGAACAACCCGCTCGGCTGGGTGCTGCCGTACCTGATCGAGGGGCGCGACGGGTGGACGCTGGTCGACGCCGGCTGGAACGTGCCGGAGGCGTTCGACGCCCTGGAGGAGCAGCTCGACCGGGCCGGCGTTGGGTTCCGCAACCTGAAGACGCTGCTCGTGACTCACATCCACCCCGACCACTATGGCCTGGCCGGGCAGGTGAAAGAGCGGAGCGGCGCGACGGTGATCATCCACCAGCGCGAGCGTGACCTGATCCGCTCGCGCTACCGGAACCCGGAGCAGTTGCTGGCGACGATGGGCGACTGGCTGGTGATGCACGGCGTGCCGAGGGACTCGATGCAGGACCTGCAGACGTCGGCGATGCCAGTGCGCGCCTTCGTCGACCCGGTCGAGCCGGACGAGGTAGTGTGGGGCGGCGAGCGGCTGCCGATCGGGCGGTTCGAGTTCGAGGTGTGGTGGACGCCGGGGCACTCGCCGGGGCACATCTGCTTCCTGGAGCGCGGCAAGAAGTTCATCCTCACGGGCGACCATGTGCTGCCGACGATCACGCCGAACATCAGCCTGCACCCGCAGCAGCAGGGGAACCCGCTCGGCGACTACATCGCATCGCTGAAGCGGCTGGAAGAGCTGGACGTCGAGACGGTGCTGCCGGCGCACGAATACACGTTCACGAACCTGCAGGCGCGGTTGCGCGCCATCGAGGCGCACCACGAGGAGCGGCTCGGCGAGATGATGGCGTGCTTCGACGGCCAGCCGCGCACGGCGTACGAGGTGGCGCGGCACGTCAAATGGGTGACCGGTTCGTTCGACACGTTCTCGCCATGGATGCAGCGGGCGGCGCTGGGCGAGACGCTGTCACACCTGGATTATCTTGTGCTGGAGGACCGCCTGGCGAAGTTCATGGAGGGCGGCGTGCAGTATTACAGGCGAGTTGACAGTTCACAGTGAACAGTTCACAGTACTCGCGAGCCGACTGCGGACTGCAAACTGTAAACCCCAATTGCGAACTGACCTATGGCCCACTACGGACTGACTGAGACGGCGATGGGGCCGATGCTCGTCGCGGTCGAGGGGAAGCGGCTGATCGCGGTGAAGTTCGGCGTCGACGAGCGGCGGCTGCCGGCCGCAGTCGAGGAGCTGCACCGCGAGCTGCACGGCCGGTTCGAGTTGCAGCGCAGTGACGCGAAGGTGCGGCCGGTCGCGAAGCAGCTCCGCGAGTACCTTGCGGGCAAGCGCGACCGCTTCGACGTGCAGCTCGACCTGACGTGGGTGACGCCGTTCCGGCGGGCGGTGCTGGAGGAGTGCGCGCGCATCCCACGCGGCCAGGTGGCCACGTACGCGGAGCTTGCGCGGCGCGTCGGGCGGCCGACGGCGTATCGCGCGGTGGGCAACACGATGCGCACGAACCCGATCCCGATCGTCATCCCGTGCCACCGCGTCGTCGGCAGCGACGGCGGGCTCACCGGCTTCGGCGGCGGGCTGGAGATGAAGCGCCGACTGCTGGCGCTGGAGGGCGCGGCGCTGGCGCTGTAGCGTGGATCAAGAGATTGGTCCCATTGCAGTCTAGATAGGAGACTCGGCTGTCGTGCGAACGTGGAGGCTCCGCAGCATGTCTCTCTTAGCGGCGTCGGCTCTCCTGTTCATCTCGTGTAGCCGCGGCCACCGCACGTCGGCCAATGCGACTGCCTCTCCCATGGTTCCCCCGGGAACCGCCCCGTTACTCCTCACGGTCGTCGCTCAGGGCCCAAGCTTTCGACAGCCCGTCTGTGACATTGTCCTCTGCCCGACGCCTTGTCCGAGCGAGACTCCGCGACCAGATGCATCGCAGAGACCTGCCAGCGCGGCTTTGCCGTCGACCACGTCGACGCGATGCCTGCAGCCGTCCGATACGCCCTGACAGGAAACGGACCGGGACCGTCACCAAATGTGGGCCGCCCCAACCTGCTGCAGCGGGTATGCTGCGCGCATGGCCGACGTCACCATCGACGACATCCGGGCAGCGCGGGGCACGTTCGGCGCGAGCGTGCGGCGGACGCCGCTGCTGGCGTCGAACACACTGAGCACGCTGATGTCCGCGGACGTGCGGCTCAAGGCCGAGAACCTGCAGCACACGGGCTCGTTCAAGATCCGCGGCGCGTCGAACCGCATCGCGGCGCTGAGCGAGGCGGAGCGGCAGCGCGGGGTCATCGCCGCGAGCGCCGGCAACCACGCACAGGGCGTCGCCGTGGCGGCGAAGTCGCGCGGGGTGCGGGCGACGATCGTCATGCCGGCGACGGCGCCGCTGGCGAAGGTGGAGGCGACGCGCGACTACGGCGCCGATGTGGTGCTGCACGGCGAGAGCTACGACGCCGCACACGCGGAGGCGAAGCGGATCGCGGCGGAGCGCTCGCTGGTGATCATTCCCGCGTTCGACGACCCGTTGATCGTGGCGGGGCAGGGGACGGTGGGGCTGGAGATCGCGGAGGACCTGCCGGACGTCGACGTGGTCATCGTGCCCGTCGGCGGCGGTGGGCTGGCGGCGGGCATCGGCGTGGCCATACGGGCGATGGCGCCGCGTGCGCGCGTGATCGGCGTGCAGGCGGAGGCGGCGCCGGGCGTCAAACGCTCGCTGGAAGCGGGCCATTGCGTGTCGGTGGCGTGCGCGCCGACGATCGCCGACGGCATCGCGGTCAGCGGGCCGGGCGAGGTGACGTTCCCGCTGCTGCAGCGCGTCCTCGACGACGTGGTGATGGTGGACGAGGACGAGATCGCGCAGGCGATGGTGCTGCTGCTGGAGCGCTCGAAGCTGGTGGCGGAGGGCGCGGGCGCGGCGGGCGTGGCGGCGTTGATGTCGCACAAGATCGACGTCGCGGGGAAGCGCGTGGCGGTCGTGATCTCCGGCGGCAACGTGGACGTCAACATGCTCGCGCGGGTGGTCGAGCACGGGCTGATGCAGGCGGGGCGCTACTTCAGCCTGACCGTGGGGCTGGACGACAAGCCGGGACAGCTCGCGCTGCTGGCGACGCTGTTCTCGGAGTGCGGCGCGAACGTGCTGAGCGTGGCGCACCACCGCTTCGGCATCGACCTGCCGGTCGGGCGGGTGCAGGTGGTGCTGCTGCTGGAGGTGCGCAACCGCGCGCACGCCGACGAAGTGGCGGCGGCGCTGGAGCGCGCGGGCTTTGTACGCCGCGGCGAGGGCGCGCCGGAGTTCGTGCCGAAGGTGTGGCTGGAGGAGTAGGTCAGGCGCCGGGCTCGGCGGAGGACGGCGGCGCGGCGGCGGGGGACTGGGACGCGGGCGGCGTGTAGCGGGCGGTGCTGCCGGGCTTCGGTCGCGCCGGCATCGCGGGGGGGGCGACGGTCGCGGCGGGCTCGGGTTTCGGCGGCGCCGCGGTGACACGGTTGGTGCCGCAGTACGGGCAGAGCACCCACGGCGACATCAGCGCACGGCCGCACTCCTCGCACGCGACGCGCAGCGTCGAGCGGCAGTACGGGCAGGCGACGAAGTCCTGCTCCACCTTGCGGCGGCAGGACGGGCAGGTGGCCTGCTCCTGGATCTCGTGCAGGAGCGCCTCAGCCTCGAGCTGACGGTCGTACAGCTCGGCGAGCGTGCTCTTCGGACGGAGCACCATGTAGAGCAACAGGCCGGGGAAGTTGAAGGCGAGGACGAGGAGGACGGAGATCGCCTGCGTCGCCTGGTCGCGCGTGCGCTCCTGCACATCGCGGTAGGTCCAGACCAGCGCCGCGATCCACAGCACCAGCCCGTAGGCCGCGAGCGCGACGACCGCGACCACGGCCAGATCCTGCCAGTTGTCGAGCAACGACACGCTCCCCTCCTCCGGCGGGCTGCCCCGCAGCGCGTCGAACAGGCTGACGGATTATAGCATGCGATCACCGCCGCACATGACCCGGCGCAGCGCTCCGCGATCGATGTCAACCGCGGCGGCCGGCCGGAGCGCCGTCTCCCGTCCGAGCGCCGCTGTCGCTACGCTGAGAGCACGATGCACATCCTCGACGACCTGAACCCGCCCCAGCGCGAGGCCGTCACGACGGTCGACGGGCCGCTGCTGATCCTCGCCGGGCCGGGATCCGGCAAGACGCGGGTGATCGCCCACCGGATCGCCTACCTCGTCGACGTAGCCGGCGTCGCGCCGTGGCGGATCGTCTCGGTGACGTTCACGAACAAGGCGGCGCGCGAGATGCGGCAGCGCGTGGTGGCGCACCTCGGCGCCGCGGCGGACGACCTGGTGCTGGGCACGTTCCACTCGATCTGCGCGCGGCTGCTGCGCGTCGAAAGCGAACGGGCCGGGCTGCCGCGCACGTTCAACATCTTCGACGACGCCGACCAGGTGGCGCTGGTGAAGCGCGCCGCAGAGGACGCGCACGTCGACACGCGGCGGTTCAAGGAGCGGGCGATCCTGTCAGCGATCTCGCGCGCGAAGAGCGAGCTGCTGACGCCGTATGACTGCGCGAAGGCGGCGCGCGACTACTGGGATGAAGTGGTGGCACGCACGTACGAGCGCTACCAGGAGTTGCTGGGCGAGAACAACGCGCTCGACTTCGACGACCTGATCATGCGGGCGGTGCAGCTCTTCCGCGAGAACGCGGAGGTGCGCGAGAAGTACCAGGAGCGTTTCCTGCACGTGCTGGTCGACGAGTTTCAGGACACCAACATCGCGCAGTACCAGCTCGCGCGGCTGTTCGCGGCGAAGCACGGCAACATCTGCGTGGTGGGCGACCCCGACCAGTCGATCTACTCGTGGCGTTCGGCGGACATCCGCAACATCCTCAACTTCGAGCGCGACTTTCCGGAGGCGCGCATCGTTCTGCTGGAGCAGAACTATCGCTCGACGCAGACCATCCTGGACGCGGCGCACGCGGTGATCTCGGGCAACAAGCAGCGCAAGGAGAAGTCGCTGTGGACGGAGCGCGGCGCCGGCGAGCCGATCGTGGCGTACGAGGCGTACGACGAAGAGGAGGAGGCGGGGTTCGTCGCCAACGAGATCCTGGCGCTGACGAAGCAGGGGCACGGCAATGGCGACATCGCCGTGATGTACCGGACGAACGCGCAGTCGCGCGCCATCGAGGAGGCGCTGATCAGCGCGAACATCCGGTACCAGCTCGTCGGAGGGACGCGGTTCTACGAGCGGCGCGAGGTGAAGGACGTCATCGCCTACCTGCGGCTCGTACACAGCCCGTACGACGCCATCAGCTTCGCGCGCGTGGTCAACGTGCCGGGGCGAGGCATCGGCGCGAAGACGGTCGCGGAGTTCGAGCGGTGGGCGCGGCGACTGAACGTGCCGCCGTACGCCGCGCTACAGGTGCTCGCCGCGCAGGAGAGCGGCCCGACGGCCCGTCCGGGGCGGGAGGCGGAGCTGCCGGAGGCGGAGCGCCACCCCGTCGCCACGCGGCAAGCGAAGGCGCTGGTCGAGTTCCTGCGGCTGCTCGACGAGCTGATGGCGGTCGGGGAGAAGAACACGCTGTCGACGCTGCTGGACGCAGTGCTGGAGCGGACGGTGTATCGCCGCTACGTGTACGCCGAGTTCGACGAGCCGGAGGCGGACGAGCGCTGGGCGAACGTGCAGGAGCTGCAGAACGTGGCCGCGACGTACGACGAGCTGTCGCCGGCGGACGGACTGACGTCGTTCCTGGAGTCGGTGGCGCTGATCTCGGACGCCGACACGATCGCCGAGAGCGAGGACGGGCGTGACGACCGCGTGACGCTGATCACGCTGCATTCGGCGAAGGGGCTGGAGTACCCGATCGTGTTCATGACGGCGATGGAAGAGGGGGTGCTGCCGCACATCCGCTCATTCGACCAGCCGGAGCAGCTCGAAGAGGAGCGACGGCTGTGCTACGTGGGGATGACGCGGGCGAAGGAGCGGCTGTACCTGTTGCGGGCGTTCCGTCGCTACAACATGGGCGCGTCGCAACACGCGCCGCCGTCGCGCTTTCTGCGTGACATCCCGCCGGAGCTGGTGGCGCAGCGCTCGGCGGTCGCTGACGAGACGGCGGCCGTGGCGCGCGGGCCGCAGCGCTTCCGCGAGTCGTTCGTGAGGCGTGACGAGCGCGCGGGGGAGGCGCGGCCGGAGGGCGCGTTCTCCGGCGGCGAGAAGGTGCGGCACCCGAGCTTCGGCGAGGGTATCGTGGTGGCGTGCGTGGACAAGGGCGACGACCAGGAGATCACGGTGTCGTTCAAGGGTGCGGCGGGGCTGAAGAAGCTGATGCTATCGTTCGCGCCGCTGGAGCGGGTGTGACCTCACCCCCTCGCCACGGCGAGCCTTCGGCCGGCCCCCTCTCCACGACGTGGAGAGGGAGAGCTTGGTTTGGGGCGCTCGTCTATTCGAGCGGGAGCTGGTGCTCGATGGGGTTGACGCCGCGGAGGACGGCGGCGCCGTGGTGGGCGGCGCGAGTGCAGGCCTCGACGAGCGGCAGGCCGCGGGCGAGGTACCAGGTGAGCGCGGCGGCGAAGCTGTCGCCGGCGCCGTACGCGCCAACGGCGGGCTCTGATGCCGGCGCGATGAAACGCAAGACGCCGTCCGAGGTCTCGACGCTGCCGCCGTGCGCGCCGTCGGTCATGATGAGCGCGGCGGGCGGCACGGCGTAGTCGGCGAGCGAGCTCGCCTCGCGGGGGTCGACCGCGCTGCCGACGACGACGTCGGCGCGCACGCCCGAGCGGCCGAGCGCCTGCGCCCGGCGCGCCGTGACGACGAGCAGCCTTGCCCGGCGGGCCAGCTTCAAAGCTTCGGGGTCTTGCGCCGTGAAGTGGGCAGCGTCGCATGCCGCGAGCATTTGCCACGGCAGGGGGTCGTCGTGGCGCGGGTGGAGCGGCTCGCCGATGACGACGATCGTGCGCTCGCCGTCGGGCGTGACGAGCACGACGTCGCGGGTGTGCGGCTTGTCGCGGCGGGCGGCGTACACGTGGGAGCCAGTGGCGGCGATACGGCTCTCGACGGCCCAGGCGGCGTCGTCGTTGCCGAGGGCCGTGAAGAGGTGCAGCTCGGCCGGGCTGCGGGCAAACTGAAAGAAGGCGATGCCGCCGCCACCGCCCGCGATGACGGCCGGGTGATCGAGGTGGACGATATCGCCGGGAGCGGGCAGGGCCGGCACGCGTGCGATCGTCACATGCTCCACGTGGCCGATGACGGCGATACGCATGTGGCCGCCAGTGTAGCCGTAGCAGCTAGCCGAGGGGTGCCGATTCCAACCGCACGACCGGCTGTGTGGCACGCTCGACACGGAACACGGGGTAGAGGTGCGCGACGCGCTCGAACGCTTCGATGGGAGCGGAGAACGGCACCGGCACGTGGACGCGCGCGCCGCGGGCGACGCGGAGGTATGACTTGATGATTGGCGCGCGCTCCTCGACAGGCACCTCGACGAGACGCACGGGCATGCGCTCGCCGCGACGGATTACCGCCTCACCGCCGGCGGCCCGGACGTTGCGCACCCACGACGAGCGTTCGCCGAGCATCGACACGAGATAGCGATATCCCTGATAACGGCCAGCGACAAGCGCCGTGCGATGCACTTCGCCGGTGCGACGGCCCGGCACCTCCAGTGACACCAGCAGCGGCGGCAGGAGGCCGGTACCGAAAGCGCGCGCCCAGAAGCCGTTCAGCGCCCGCCCGGCGCGAGTCGGCCGGCCGGACCTGTAGAACAGGCGGTACGGCAGGAATACGTACACGAACACGATGCCGGCAGCCACCAGCAAGGCCAACTTCAGCCGTCTCATCGCCTCTCCCTGTGCATTCTGCGCCGTCACGCGCGGCCTGCACTCACAACGCCGATCGTATCCGGCCATCGGGAGTCCTGGCAGAGCCATCTGTCACACGCCCGTTAGAGCGGGTACGCTGGTGCGCATGAAGGCGGAAATCCTCTCGATCGGCACGGAGATCCTGCTCGGCGAGATCGTCGACACGAACGCGGCCTACATCGCGTCGCGGCTGCCGGCGCTCGGCGTCGACCTGTACTTCAAGGCGGTGGTCGGCGACAACCTCGAGCGGCTGACCGAGACGATCGGCAAAGCGCGCGAGCGGTCGGACGTCGTGATCTGCACAGGCGGGCTGGGGCCGACGGAGGACGATCTGACGCGCGAGGCGATCTGCGCGGTACTCAGCGAGGAGCCACATGTCGACGCGCAGCTCGAAGCGGACCTGCGGGCGTTCTTCGAGCGGCGCGGTTACGCGATGCCGGAACGCAACGTGAAACAGTGCTGGCTGATCCCGTCGGCGCGGGCGATCCCGAACCCGCGCGGGACGGCGCCGGGCTGGTGGGTGGAGCGCGATGGCAAGATCATCGTCGCGATGCCGGGCCCGCCGACCGAGATGACACGGATGTGGGAGAAGGAGGTCGCGCCCGAGCTGCTGCGGCGGGGCCCCGGCTCGATCCTGGTCACGCGCACGCTGAAGACGGCAGGCATCGGTGAGGGGACAGTGGACGAGATGGTGAGCGCGCAGCTCAAGTCCACGAACCCGAGCATCGGCATCTACGCGCGCGCAGACGGCGTACACCTGCGCATCGGCGCGAAGGCGGCGGACGAGCAGGCGGCCTGGCGGCTCATCCGGCCGATGGAGGCGGAGCTGCGCGCGATCCTCGGGCCGGCGGTGTGGGGCGCGGACGAGGACACGTTCGAGAGCGTCGTCGGCGACATGATGAAGGAGCACCGGGTGTCGCTGGCGACGATGGAGTCTTGTACAGGGGGCCTGCTCGCGAGCACGGTCACGGACGTGCCGGGGTCGTCGGAGTACTTCCGGGGCGGCTTCGTCACGTACCAGACGGAGATGAAGATCGCGCACGGCGTGCCGGCGGACATCATCGAGCAGCACGGCGTGATCAGCGCCGAGTGCGCGCGGGCGATGGCGCAGGCGGCGCGCGAGCGGCTCGAAGCGAGCGTCGGCGTCGGGATCACGGGGGTCGCGGGGCCGGACGAGCAGGAGGGGAAGCCGGCGGGCACGATCCACATCGCCATCGATGCGATCTGGGCGGCACCGCAGGCAATGAGCTACGTGTTCCCGCAGGGGCGGACGGCCGTCAAGCGGCGCGCCGTGACGACGGCGCTGGTCATGCTGCGGCAGGCGCTGCTCGGCTACCGGCCGGAGGCGCTGGTGTAGCGCCTGTCCCATGTCGCCCGTCCTCGATACCCTGACCGTATGACCTCCAGCCTCGAAACGTTGTACTCACACAAGGAACTGCCTGTGACCGCGCCCGACACGGACAACAAGACCGCTCTCGTCATCGCCGCGCACCCGGACGACGCCGACTTTGGCGCCGCCGGGACGACGTACCTGTGGTCGCGCGAAGGGTGGACGTTCTACTACCTGGTCTGCACAGACGGCAGCAAGGGGACGGCCGACCCGGGCATGGAGCCGGCCGAGCTGATCCGCATCCGGCGCGACGAGCAGCGGGAGGCCGCCCGGCGAGCGGGAGCGAAGGAAGTTTTCTTCCTGGACCACGTCGACGGCGAGCTGGCGCCGTCGCGCGAGTTCCTGGGCGACGTCGTCCGCCACATCCGCATGCTGAAGCCGTACGCCGTGTTCACGCACGACCCGGAGGCGTTCATCGTCCGCAACAGCTTCGTGAACCACTCCGACCACCGCGCGACGGGCCATATCGCGATCGACGCGATCTATCCGTCAGCGCGCGACCGGCTGAACTTCCCGGAGCACATCGCCGAGGGGCTGGAGTCGCACAACGTGAAGGAGATCCTGATCTGGGGCTCCGAGAAGGCGAACTTCGACGTGGACATCACCGACGTCGTCGACCAGAAGATCCACGCGCTCAACGCGCACGTCAGCCAGGGGCTGGGCGCCGAGAACCCGAGCAGCGACTTCCTGAAGTTCGTGCGAGAGCGCTGGCGCGGCGAGGACGGCCGCTACACCGAGCGCTTCCGGCGCGTCGTGCTGTTCCGCTGACCTCTTCACGTCCCGATCTGCCTGTGCTACTATCCGCGGCGGCGGGGCATTGGAATCGGGGTTGTGGTGAAGTGGTTGGCGGTAGCCTTCGCCGTTGCGCTCGCGTGTGCGTGGGCGCTCTCCGTAGATCCGGCCGCAGCGCAGGCAGCGCGTGACCCGCTGATCGTCCCGGACGAAGGGGGCAACGGTTCGCGCTTCCAAGTCGTCGGGCAGTCCGGCTGGACGCCGGGCGAAACTGTGACGATCGGCCTCGCCTTCACCGAGGCCGACCCGCTGCACTACGCCGGGCCGTTCGAGCACGAGCGGCAGGTCACGGTATTGCGGGACGGCACGTGGAGCTTCCCGATCAACGTCGGCAGCGACCTCCTGGCGAAGCCGCTCGATGACGTGCCCGGCTACATCGTCGTGCGGGCACAGAGCCCGACCAAGACGGCGATCAATGCGTTCGTCTTCAGCCCGGGCGGGCGACGGCCGGCGGGCGCCGAGTCGATCGCGCATCTGGGTTTCGGGCCACCGGAGGCGGATCCGACCGTCGCCAGCACGCTTGCGCTGTTCATCGGCGCGACGGGCGCGCTGTTCCTCGCCAGCGGGGCTGGGCGACGCCGGGCGCCCACCGCCTGAACGCTACTCCACGTCGAGCCCGAGGTCGCGGAGGAACGCATCGGCGTTCGGCTCGCGGCCGAGGAACGAGCGCACGAGCTCGTCGCCGTCCACCGAGCCGCCGCGCTCCAGTATCTTGCGGCGGTAGTCGAGGCCGGTCGCGCGGTCGAGCAGGCCCGCCCGCTCGAAGCGGGTGAACATGTCGTCGCCAAAGACGCGCGACCAGAGATAGCCGTAGTAGCCGGCGTCGTAGCCGAAGAGGTGGCCGAAACCTGACTGGAAGTGCGTGCCTTCGGGGTACGGAAAGCCGGTCAGCGGATACAGCTCTCTCACCGCGCGCGTCGTATCGCCGTCGAACCCGGCGGAGTGCAACACGAAGTCCAGCCGCGCGAAGAAGAGCTGGCGGCGCTCGCGGATGCCGGAGCTGAGGTGCTTGGCGCGCACCATCGCGTC
>Ga0153916_10001530_pt1 | contig 16647 bp, 13 predicted proteins | sample Opewatmetagenome_FD_109642 | JGI IMG/M metagenome (GOLD analysis project Ga0153916, IMG submission 109642) | Freshwater wetland microbial communities from Ohio, USA - Open water 3 Core 3 Depth 4 metaG | ecosystem: Environmental > Aquatic > Freshwater > Wetlands | place: USA: Ohio, Lake Erie...
CGAGTGCCCCAAGTGTCGCGAGCTGGCGGCGGGTTGTGGGCGCCGCGGAGCCGGCCACCAGAACGATGGCGTCTCCTCGCACGAGCATCGGCGGGGCTCGTCGCGAGGCGGTCCTAGGGTTAGTGTCACGTAGCCGCGCGAGGGCACGCGCTATTCCCGCCGACCCAACAAGAATCGGACGGCCGCCCGCAGCGCACCATTGGCGCGCGACCAACTCCAGGTCCTCGACGGTCATTGTGTCGATGATGGCGACGGAGGGTTCGGAAGAATCCTCGCTGATGGCCTGCGCTGTCTCGCCGACACGGAGCTCGGAGAGGCTGATCTTGCGCGGCAGGGAAGTTTTGGGAAGAACGCGTGACACACGAATCCCGTCGGCTGGTCCCCCTGTCCATCGAAGACGCCCTCCGAGCACCGTCCTTCCGCGTTCTGGAAAGGCTGGGCTCACCCAGACGCGCGTCCGCCCCGTGCCGGATACGACGCCGTCCAACATCGCAGCGATCGGGCGAGCACCTCGAGCTGGCCTTCCGCGGTCGCGCCACCGTGGCTCCCCATTGCCGGCACGACGAAGACCTGCATGTCCGCGGCACGGAGCAAAGACACGGTGGCCCTGACGACCTTGTCGAGCCTGTCAATGCCGCGGCTACCGACCGCCAGGCAAACCCGAGAGCCCGGCTCAATCGCCGCCCGGACAGGTAGGAGGGCTTCCGTTACGGCCGCATGCACGTCGGACACCTCCGTGGCGTCCAGACGCTGGCGGACGATTGCCCAGCGCGGCAGGGCGACATGCATGAACTCGCCGAATGGCTCGAGGTGGTGAGCGAGCGAGGCCGCACCGATTGCGCGCGAGACGGGCGGGACGGGCGGGACGGGCGCTTGGGCACTAAGGTCCGCAGGCCGCCTCATATCGTCATTCATGCGGCAGGGTTCGCCGGCAGGTGAAGGACTCTGGGTGAGCTTTCCACGAACACGGGGGTGCCGCCTCATCCCTGTATGGGTCAGACCAGGGATCAAACCGGCCGGGAATCGGCGCGGGTGGCCACCAAGTCGGGCGATCCACGCGCAAATCGGTGGAGCCGACACTCGGATTTGAACCGAGGACCTGCTGTTTACGAAACAGCTGCTCTACCGCTGAGCTATGTCGGCCCGGCCCGAGAGTATAGCCGACCGCGCTCGATCCGCCCTCTCCAGGACCCGATTCGTGCTCGCGCGAGCGTGCTCACCTCTGCTGCTCGATACACAGCTGTTCTTCGGGAGCCGCGATTCATGCGTGGGCTCGCTCGCACAACGCCGGTTACAGCAGATAACTGTAGATCGTCGGTCCTCCCGAATCGGCCCGAATGGGCCGCGCTAGGGCCTCGTTCAGGGGCCCTGGAAGCGCCGCAAACAGGCTTCAATGAGAACATCGGTTCGACCCTACCAGGCCGATGACTCCGGTCCGTAGGGACTCCATCCGTCGAGGTACTCCTTCAGGTCGGCTGGTTTCGGATCAGGGATGGTCGGCAGGATCAGCTCAAGGTTGCCGGTTGGGTCGAGCTGGTGAAGCCGGCGTTCGGCGAAGTCGAGCTGGGCCGCGATTTCGGTGTGCGCCTGACCCTGATACCTGTCCAGGGTCTCCCGGGCAATAGCCAGGAACGCGCGGTGCCTGTTGGCCGCATGCCAGTCGTCGGAGCGTCGCTCGAACGCTTCCCAGCGGAGTTGCTCGTCGTAGCAGACGCGGGCCTCCGCCATCGCCGCCTCCCATCGCTGGCGTCGCTCGGCGGCCTCCCGGTCGCGCTCCTGTTCGCGCAATTCGTACTGTTGCCGATAGATCTCGAGCGCCTGGAAGAGGCGGGGAAGCCGGTCGTCAACCGAGATGGTCTTCGTGTCTCGAAATCGGTCGCCGTCGTACGACGTGCCTGGGCCATCGACGATGAGCTCGAGGCTCCCGGGGCTCGCCGATTGTTCGCGGATGCGGACCGCGTAGTAGCCCGCTGAGGTCCGGACCGCCTAACATGCGCGGTCGAGCGCCGGTGCGTCTCGTCGGCTGGCGTCCAACTTCGCCTGTTCGGGGCTCGACACGCGAAGTCCGCGTCGGGTCGCCTCGTCGACGATCGCCTGCAGGATGTGTGCCGCGCGGTCCAGGTGGGCCTTGCTGACCCCGCGCCACCGTTTCTCGGACAGGAACGCTCGTACGGCCGGGTCGTATCGCGCGACACGATGGGGGACCGGCACCGGCGTGAGCTCGACCAGATCCTCGAAGTGACGGACGAGGATGACCTCGTGGCGCGGTTCCCCCCAATGACCGGCGTTGTGTAGCGCGAGCCGCCAGCCCTTCGGTCGATCCGGTGACTGGTTGCTCACTCGTACGAGTTCCTTGTAGGCCGCCTCGACCTCCAGGCCACCTGGAAGTTCGAGCCTGCCGTTCGCGGCCTGTACCCGCTGGATCAGGTCATCGGCGGCCGTGTCGTCAGCAATCGGCCCGGGGTGCGCCTGTTGCCACGCCAGTCCGGCTTTCGTGATGACGGCGGTCCACGACGCCCCGCTGCCCTTGACGATGACCAGACCGCGACGATAAAGCGAACGCGCGACGATCCGGCGTCCGACGTCGACCTCGGCGCCGCTGCTCGGACAGCCGTTCCTGATCCATTCGAGTGCCTCGACCTGTTTGGGGCTCAGCCACGCTGGGTTCCTTCCCATCTGCCACCTCGACTGCTCGGTACAGGTCACGTTCGGATGCCGTCACGAGCTTGTCCGCTACTTGTCAATTAGATAAGTAGGCAGGGCAGCGGAGCGGCGCCAACAGGCGGCTACGATCAGAGCGTCGTACCTCCCAGGCGAGCCGCCGCACCTAGCTTCCTTCACCGATGTCTGATCTGTTGCCAGATTGCGCGAAAATACTTACGCTTTCGTAAGGGTTCTCAGCACCAGGGTCTCCATCGATGACAGAACTGGCCACGACCGGTCGTCGCACGCTGCACGAGCGGGCGCTCGAACGGTACGGCTACATCACGACACACGATGCCGCCGAGCTCGGCATCAACCTCAACGCGCTCCACGCCATCGTGAACCGCGGCGGGCTCACGCGTGTCGGCCACGGCGTCTATCGCTTCGACGACGTCCCGGCCACCGGGCGCGATCCCTACATAGAGGCCGTGCTCGCGGTCGGCGAGGACGCGTTCCTGGTGGCGGACGCCGTCCTCGCCCTCCACGACCTCGCGCTCGTGAATCCGACGCGTATCCGGGTCGGCACGCGCCGCCGGCGCTACAAGACCCTTCCCCCGACGATCGAGATGGTCGTCACCGAGATCGGCGACGAGGACCTGACCGTCTACGAGGCGATCCCGTGCACCACCGTCACCCGTGCGCTGGCGGATTGCGTCGGGATCGTGATGACGGATCGACTGCTCGCCGCCGCCCACGAGGCCGCCGAGCGTGGTCTGCTCCGGCGCGATGAGACCCCTCGCGTCCTTGCGACGTTAGGAGAGCCCGCATGACGGACGAGCCGCGCACTCTCGCCGCTCTTCAGGCGCGGATCCGCAACGAGGCGCGGAAGCGGGATCGCCGCGACAACACCCTCGAGCGGCTCGTCGCCAACGTCGTCGTCGGCCAGCTGCTTCCGCCCGGGGTCGTCAAGGGCGGGACCGCTCTCAAGGTCCGCATGGGCGACGCGCAGACCCGGTTCAGCCGGGACCTCGACGCCGCCCGGCGACCGGACGCGACGCTTGACGACTACCTCGACGAGTTGGACAGAAACCTCCGCGCTGGGTGGTCCGAGTTCTCCGGTGTGATCCGATCCGGGGCGTCGGCGGCCCCGCCACCAGACGTCCCGCCCGAGTACGTGATGCGCCCGTTCAAGGTCGCCCTCTCGTACAAGGGCAGTTCCTGGGTCACGATCGACCTCGAACTCGGGCACGACGAGGTCGGCAGTACCACCGCTCCCGAGCTCCGGATCGCCGACGACATTCTCCACCTCTTCGAAGCCGTCGGCCTCCCGCAACCCGCCCCGATCCCGCTCCTGCCGATCGACCATCAGATCGCGCAGAAGCTCCACGCCTGCACCTGGGTCGGAGACGGGACCGGCAACGAACGCGCCCACGACCTCGTCGACCTCCAGGTCCTCGTCCGCGAGGAGAATCCCGACCTCGCCGCCGCAGGTGTCACCGCGAGCCGGCTGTTTACCTCGCGGAAGGCGCAGGCGTGGAAGCCTGTGGTCATCGCCTACGACCGCTGGGACACGATCTATTCGGCCGCTGCCGCAGGGCTCGATGTATTGCCGACGGTCGACGAGGCAATCAAGTGGGCCAACGAGGAGCTCATCGCGAGGATGTAGCCTGCCCCATGCGATGACCAGGTATCGAGAAAGCCAGGTGACGCGAGAGTCGCTGATCCGCTTCGCCCGAGCGGACGGCATCGACCTCGAGCGCCAGCACGACGTCGTCCTGGATCTCGCCGCCATCGGCTTGACGCACCTTGTCTGGCGCAACACAGCGCTCGAGGATGCGCACGCGGGCGGCCGGATCGACGACGCCGACATGTTCGCGGCGAACGTGACGGTGTGGCGAGCCTTGCGTTCCGCCTTGGGCGCCACTCCGGTTGACTGGTGGGCGATGGTCGAGTTCGTCTCGGATCCGGAACTGCGGATGCCGAATGACTCCACGATTCGAGCGACGATGCGCGGCTACGGGTGGCGCGCCTGGCGGCAACGAGCGCGCAACATCCTGTTCAACCTATGGGACGACTGGGAATCTGAGGCGGCGATCCCGCCGCTCTGGCGACTTGCAGTATCGGGTGCAGGGTTGGGTCGCTACTGGTACGGCACTCCCTGGTGGCCGCTGGTCGTCGACGATTTCATCGCCACACTCGGAGACCCGTCGAGTCGTCGTGCCGGGTGGCTCGCCACGCACCCCGAGATCGGTCCGCCACCACTGCCGCTCGCCGAGATGCGCGCGGGCCTCGTCGAGGCGCCTGAGTTGCTCGATCATGCCACGAGGGCTTGGTGCACTCGCCTCGCCATCGGTATGCCGGAAGGCAACCCCGTCGAAGCATGGCATGAAGCTTCGCCCACAATCGCGCCGTCGCCCAACTAGGTCACCGAGGGCTGCTGACCGAGAATCGGGAGCGACCGTTGGCGCGCTACCTCGCTTCGCGCCCTCGATGCTGAGCTACCCCGGGACGACCATGGCGCCCGTCCGCCCGCCTTGTCGTCGACCACTTCCGCAATTACAGACAAGCTGTCAACCAGGCGGTCAACATCAGGCACATGGACAATCGACCACTTCGCTTGACGGCGACCGAGCAGATCGTTCTCGAGCGCCTGGAGCACGAAGAGCGAGATGCAGACTGGCCGCGGATGGGCCGTACCTATCGTCGGGTCATCGAACTGTCGCGGTCCGACGATGAGGTCGACGCGGTCCTCGCGGCGCACCTTGCGCGGGAACTGCTCTTCGTCGTGCCGCTGGTCGCCGCGAGCGTTCCAGTTGAGCGCGCGCACATGGAATACAAGCCCTACGTGCAAGCCATCGCTGACGCTTGGCCGAGCGACGCACGGGAGGGGTCGATGCCGACAGCAGCAATCGACAGAGTGCGCGCCTTGCTGGAGGAGCACGAACAAGCGTCCAGGCGCGCCGCGTCGGGGCCCGACGCTTTCATTCGGGGACGCGATCCCGGCCGCGCGGCGTACGTTCCCGATGAGTCCGTTGGGCGCTGGCGCCGACTCTCACATGATGGATCCGGATATGCCCATCGGGTTCGGGAGATAGGGCACGACCTGCCGGCGCCAGAGCGCGTCCGGCGCCTCGTCGACGAACTGACAGCAGCGCTCTTGAGCGTACTGGCGCCATGGTTCGTGTCGATCGACGAAGTCGATCGGGTGCTCACGTTTGAGACGCCAACGGAGTCCGACGCGCGCACGCTGATCCAGATCCTGACCACGCCATCGCAGCTGTATTACTTCTATTCGCGGGCCGACGAGCGCTGGCTTGACCTAATGGCCGAGGTCGACCGGGGCATGACGCATCCGCCAGAACTCGTCGCGGTCGAGGGCGGGGTGCAGGCTCCGGGCTGGGCACAGGGTCACTTTCTCAGCCGCGTGGCTGGCGCGGCGCCGGATGCAGTGTCCGATATCGCATTGCGTGTCCAGCCATCCGACAACTACCGGGTGCTCGACGTGTTGGTGGACATCGCGTTGGCCCTCCCCGCTGACAACGCGGTCCGATTGCTGCCGCTGCTCAAGCGACGCATCGGGCAAGCGACGATCCTGGACTTCGTCGCGGTCGATGTCGGAAAGCTTGTGCGGAGACTGGGCGAGCAGGGCCGCCCGAAGGAGGGCGCCGAGTTGCTGGTCGCCATGTCTGGGCCACTGGCTGTCCGTGATCGACGCATGACGTGGGACCTCGAGCAGCTTCTCTCGTCAGTCGAGTCGGTTGCCGCTGCGGGCGAGTCCCTCGGGTCGGCTCTCTACCGTCTCGCCAAGCGAACGTTCCCTCCGCGTCGCCTGCGCAAGTACTCGACGATGTGGCTGCGGAACATCGATCGCAAGCCCGAGTACGGCGTGGACGCCGAATGGCTCTTCGCGAACGCGCTCTACCGGTTCCTATTGACTGCCCCGCTGGCGGCAGGCGCGGCGTCCGTGAGCACTCTTCTCGCCCATCCCGAGGGAGTTGCGCGGCGCATCGCCCTCGCGGCCATCGCCGATCGCCCCGACCTCCTTGACGAGCCTGATCGGTTCCTGCTCGCCGCCTCCGAGTGGGATGACGAGAACAGCACTCGCTACGAGTTCCGGCGAGCGCTCGGCGCCATGTGGCCACGAGCGTCGAAGGAGGCTAGGGCGGTGCTGCTGCAGTACGCCGGTTACGCAGTCGAGGCTGAGGAGATCGCCGAGCGTGTGACGGCTGCCGGGATCGACATGTCGCCGGACCAGGTTCGGCGTGAGTGGAGGGGCCGACTCCTGCACCGGATTGCGACGGACCTGCCCAAAGCGTGGCTACGGCGCTACGGCCCGCTGCCCGAGATCGAAGACGATCGGATCCCCGAGGCGATCTCCGGGTGGGGCCGTGAAGAGAGCCCCATCGAGGCGAAGGACCTAGCATACCTTCCGGTCGACGATGTCATGGCGCTGCTGGTTTCCTGGTCGGAGCCCGAACGGCCCGGACTTGGAGATCAAACCTTGGCTGGCTTGGCCAGGATGGCCGGGGAAGTCATCTCGACGCGACTCGCGGAGTTCGCGCCGCACACTGCCGCGATCGCTGGCCTTCGGCCGCCGATCGTCGGGGCGATCACATCCGGCATGCAGCGCGCGCTCCGGGAGGACAAGCTGGAGGATCCCGGGTCGGGCGTGGCGTTCGTGCTGGACGTCGTCGAGCGGATCGAGGCGGACCACGGTGTCGACTGGCATCGGGAACTGATGAGCGACGCGGCCGGCTGCATCGAGGTCGGAGCCCACAACGAGGTCCTTGACGAGGCATCGATGGGACGCGCCCTAGGCTTCTTGCGCCAAGTTCTCGATGGCGGGCCAGCGACCGACTGGCATGAGCGCGGGCCATCCGACGACTGGGACGCGGCGATGGTCGCCCTCAACACCCTGCGCGGAGAGGTCGCCACGGCGTTGTCCGAACTCCTTATCGAGGCCGGGCGGAAGGACCTCGGCAGCGTACGTAACGAGGCGTCGGCGATCCTCCGCCAAGCGGTTCAGCATCCCGATGGGGCCATTCCGGTCCGTGCCGCCATCGGCCTCCGTCTGCCTTGGATCCTCGGGCACGACGTCGACCACCAAGTCGAGTGGAGCAAGCTCCTCTTTGGTCCCGCAGTTGGCCGGGAAGGTCGCGATGCCTGCTGGCAGGCATACCTCCTCTACTCGCGACTGTTCCGCGAGACGGTCGTGCTGTTAAGCCCCGTCTACCTCGAATCTGTGAACACGTTCGAGGGGAGGGAGCGGGAGGAACGGAACCGTCCGAGAGATGATCTCGAGCATCTCGGCATCCATGTCGCGTGGGCACATCTGCTGGGAATCCCGGCCGAAGCGGACGGAAGCTGGTTGATCACGTTCTACAGCCGAGCCCCTGACTGGGTCCGCGCGCGGGTCACGCGGTGGATTGCGGAGCAGGTAGCCGAAGAGGACGCTAGCGAGGAGGTTCGCGGTCGTGCACGTAACTTCCTGAGCGCGAGGGTCGTCGACGCAGAACCGGAGAGCGACAAGGCCGAATTGGGGGCCGTAAGCTGGAGTGCGTCATCGACAGACCGGCCAGACGATGTGCTGTCAACCATCATCCTGCCGGCGCTGGAGAAGACCGGTGGCCGAACCGAGAATGAACAGGGCGCGACCGAACTCGTCGACCGAACGTCCACGGTCTGCCCCAGTGCCGCGGGCCGGGCACTGCACCTTCTCGTCGACGGGGACGAGTGGCGCTCCCTCCCGCACATCGCTGCTGAGCCGTTGCGGAGCGCACTCCAGAAGCTGATGGCGTCCGGAGATCCTGAGGCACGCGCGGAAGCCCAGGCAACAATCCACATCCTTGGTGCCCAAGGCTTCCTGGAGTATCGGGACCTCCTTGATCCGGGCGATCCGCCGACGACTGAATCCTGACCTCGCACCGCCGCGTCCAGGCCGCGAACGGTGTCCGATTCGACCCGCATCGTGGACGCGAACAGGTGTCTGGAGGAGGCTCGGAGCAGGAACGGCCCGCAGCGGCCGTCTGGGGCGATGTGAGCCTCGGGCGTTACAGCTGATAACTGTAACGATTCATGTGGGTCTCCCAAGCACGGTAGCACTGCGCATAGCGCGGGAGACTTACGAAACAGCTGCTCTACCGCTGAGCTATGTCGGCCCGGCCCGAGAGTATAGGCGATGATTTCGGCAGCGGCTCTGGCGACCGTCGACACTCGAACGGTATCGCGGCCAGTCCAAGGTCAAGCGCTGACTGCGTGGGGCGTAGCCGGGTCCGCGCGAATGGACCCGCCACCGCCGTCAGGACATGACCGGGTCCATGCCCCATTTGCGCATGAGCGCGGCGACTCCCGCGAGCCCCGATGTGTCCGAACGTGACAGCGCTTCGAGCTCGAAGGAGAACTCCTCGATTCCCGGAGCGTGGACGAACATGAGTCGGGCCGGCGTCTGCCCCGCGTTGGCGGATGCATGAAGGGTGCCGGCCGGGACGTGCAGGAACGCGCCTGGCTCGGCACGAATGATCGCGTCGCCGATCCGGAAGTCGAACGGGCCGTCGAGGATGTAGAAGCTCTCACCATGGTCCGGGTGGCGATGCGGAATCGGCGCGAACCCGCCCGGCTGCCAGACGCCTTCGAACCACGAGTAGCGTCCGTCAGCCGGGAGACATCGGCGCCATCAGGGCGATCAATGAAGCCGCGTTCGGCGGCGAGACCGAAGCCGACATCGTCGACGTGATCCGCGGCACCGACCGCTGGATCGACGGTGGATCGCTCGTCGCCGAGACCGCCGACGGCGAGATCGTGGGACACCTCCTGCTGAGTGAGGGCGATCTCGTCGCGCCCGATTGCTCCGTTCGGCGGATCTGGATGGTCGGACCGGTCGCGGTCACGCCGTCGCGCCAGCGCCAGGGCATCGGCGGCGCGTTGATGCGGGCCGCCATCTCCTTCGTGATCGGGCGGGGTCAACCGCTCCTGTGCCTCCTTGGTCACGCGAGCTACTACCCGCGGTTCGGGTTCGAGCCCGCCAGGAACCTCGGGATCGAGCCGCCGCAACCGTGGCCCGACGAGAACTGGTTGGCCGTCCGGCTGCCGGCGTGGCGGCCGACGCTGCTCGGGACCGCGCGCTACCCGCCCGCGTTTGACAAGTAGTCAGGCCGTCTCGCCCGGGGCCAGCCAGCGGTACCCGTTGTCGGTGGAGCGGCCGTACCAGGCGTTGATGCTGGCCATACCGAGCTCGCTGAGGCCGGCGTCGTGGATCGGAATCGTCTGCTTCGGACCGACGGCGCGGACGAAGTCGATCGCCTCGGCCAGCTTCAACCACGGCGCCTGGGCGGGGACGAACAACGTCTCGATTGCGCGGTCGGGGACGAACAGGGCGTCGCCCGGGTAGTAGATCCGATCGTCGACGACGTAGCCCAGATTCGGGCAGGCGGGCTTGCCGTCGTAGATGAAGGCGTGGCGCCCGCCGACCGCGCTGACCTTGAACCCCGCGACCTCGAGCGAATCGCCCGGTTTGAGCCGGGTGGCGTCGAGGTCACCGAGCTCCGCCCCAGCCGGCGCGAAGACCGGAAGGCCCGCCGTGGCGAGACGCGTCATCTCGATGTGGTCCGCGTGCTCGTGCGTCACGAGCACGGCGTCGGCGCCCTCGAGCGCCTCCGGTTCGCTCCATTCACCCGGATCGATGACCAGCACGCGCCCGGCTCGCTCGAGGCGAACGCAGGCGTGGGTGTACTTGGTGATACGCATGACCGAATCGTAGGCGGGCGGACGGGTTTGCGCCCGTCCGCCCGATTGCCCGGTCTGGCCGGCTACTGGTCGTACAGTCCGACGTCGTCGAAGGTGACCGTTCCGGCGGTCTGGAGGTCGGTGGGGCTGAAGCCGCTCAACACGATCCGGAGCGCCGAGACCCCGGCCGGCACCGGAACCTGCTGTTCGAGCACCTGGAAACCGGTCGTCAACGATGGAACGTCGATGAGCTGGACCGTGCTGAGCAGCTCACCGGCCACACCCAGGTAGGCGACGCCCACCGTCGCCGTCGAGCTCGCATCCAGCGAGCTGGCCGAGACCCGCAGGGTGAGGGCCTCGCCCGGGATGACACTGATCGGATCGCTGGTCCAGCTGGGCGCTCCCGCAACCGTGGCGTTGCCGCCGTTGCCCTCGGTGGTCGCCGCCTTGGAGCCGTCGGTGCCCTGGTCGCTCCAGGACGCGTCGCCGGCTGCGGTGTCGGACTCCGTCCAGCCCTGCGGCCCGCTGCCGTCGGCATTGGGCTGGCTGAAGTCGCCGTTGGTGACCTTGTTGCCCTTGACCGACACGTCGAGCGTCGAGGCGTTGTTGGTTTCGTCGCTCTCGGCCACCGCGTCGCCCGCGTCGGCCCGAACCGTGATCGTGTGATCGCCGCTGAGGCCGCGGGTGTCCCAACTCAGGGTCACCACGTCGCTTTCGCCGGCGGCGATCGTCGACGTGGCGACCGGACTGCCGGCCATGGCCTGGCCATCGAGCTCGAACGAGGTGGACGAGGCATCCGCCGCCACGGCGCCGGCGTTCGTCACCGTCGCCTTGACCGTGACCTTGTCGCCCGCCTTCGGCTGGCCGTTCTGGCCGCCGGAGCCGGTGACCTGGACGGTCTCGATGGCGCTGACCCGAAGATCGGGGGCACCGCCGGTGACCGCGATCGCCACGGTGTCGGAATCAGAGAGTCCGTCCGCGTCGGTGACCGTCAGGGTCGCCGTGTAGGTGCCGGCGGCCGTGTAGGCATGGGTCGTCGACTGACCATCGGCCGCCGCCGATCCGTCACCGAAGTCCCAGCGGTATGTGAGCTCGTTGGGTGCCTGCCGATCGTCCGACGAGCCGCTGCCGTCGAAGCTCACGGTTTCACCAACGGCGACCGTGATCGGTCGGGCGTCGGCGACAGCCGTCGGCGCGCGGTTGGCCACGGGGGCCCCGTTGCCAAAGTCGAACTGGCCACAGCCACTGCCCATCGTGAACTGCACGTTGCCCTTCAGGTCGTACGGGGGAACCGTCGCCGGGCCGTCCCCGTTGCCGGTCATCGACTGGACCTGGAACGACAGGCAGTCGTAGGCGAAGTGCCAGTTCCCGTCGGCCGATGCCGGGTCGGTGTAGTTGTCGACGTGCCCTGCCCCGAAGTCCGAGTAGCTGTCCTTGCCGGGCGTCGCGGTGAAGGCGGCGTCGTCGAGATTGGGCGTTTCGTTGCCCGGCTCCGGCTGCGAGTCCAGCGGGCTCTGGGCAGGCGGATCGTCCGTGCCGAAGTTGCCGTAGCCGTGCGCCTCGTCCGTGTAGACGAGCAGCAATCCGGCAGCCCACGATGGTCCGTTGGCGCGGTCGTCCTCACCCTTGCCGTCGAAGTCGAAGCTCGAGCGATCGCGCATCTCGAGGTAATAGGCGTGGTCGGCCGGCGAGCCGGTCGACGAGTCGACGTACTGCCAGCCGTGGGTGCACTGGGCGGCCACCGCGGTCGCGTCCTGGCAGCCACCGTTGTAGATGCGCGACTCGTTGGCCCCTGACTCGAAATCGGACGAGTAGATCACGTTGCCGCCGGCCGTCACCGTGAGGTCGTCGATGAACCAGCCCTGCTTGGCCACACCCGGATCGGTCGAGTAGCTGAAGCGGAGCACCGTCGACTGTCCGGCGAAGGCGGTCAGGTCATACGAGTCCGAGAGGAACCCGCCGTCCGGGTAGTTGCCCAGGACGCGATCCACCGCCTGGGTCCCGGCCGCGAACGAGCCGCTCGACCCGGTCAGCCCGTTGCCGTACTGGGCCTGGCAACCGTTGGCGTTCGGGTTTTGCCCCATGGCCGTCGTGTAGCCGTTGGCGGACGGCAGCGACTGGTAGGTCGTGCCGCCGTCGGTGGAGGCCATCACGAAGCCGTAGTCGAAGTCCCATTCGATGTTCCACAGGGACTTGAAGCTGACCGTGACCGGCGTGCCGGCCGGCAGGCTGGCCAGTTCCGGCAGGTAGACGTCGAAGTTGTGCCCGCTCGCCGGTGCGCAGCCGAAGTCGTTGCCCGATTGCGACCACCAGACGTGCGTTGCCGAGGCGCCGCTGGCGACCTTGGCCGGGTCCAGGATCTGGCGGGCGGGCAGCTTCGCGACGTAGCCCTCCCCGTTGTTGACCGAGGCGCCCGTCAGCGTGTACGGGTTGCCGTTGGCATCGACCCAGTCGATCCGATGGGTATTGAGCTTGGAGTCCTGCCAGTTGCTCACGGTGGTGGTCTGACCGGGCCCGAGAACGCGCGGCACCAGCCAGCCGAGCTCCTGCTTGCCGAAGACGTCCATGTTCTGCGAGTGGTCCTCGCCCATCAGCGTCCAGCTGCCATAGGTCGCCCGCGAGCCGGTGGAATAGAAGTCCGGCAGCCCGAGCGAATGGCCGTACTCATGGCTGATGACGCTGGCGTGGTCGATCGCCGACTCGGGATTGACGTTGTACGGGCCGACGCGGACGAAGACCTTGTACGGCGTTGCCGTCGTCGTCATCCGGGTTCGGTCGGCTCCGGTCCAGAAGAGCGGCCGCCCTTCGAGGTCCTTGTCCTGGTCGTCGCTGACGTAGCCCTTCTGGCCGTTGGCGTCGACATAGCTGAACTCGAGGCTCGAGGAATGTGGCCAGATGTTGTCGTAGGACGGGACGTTGAGCTGCGATGCGCCGTTTCCGCCGAGGCCGGTGAAGACCATCATGAAGAAGTCGACGACGCCGTCCTTGTCGGTGTCGAAGTCGGAGTAGTCGATCTCGGGATCGGCCGCCTGGGCGGCGTCGTAGACCGCCTTGCCGGTGGGTCCGCAGGCCGAGTCGATGTCCTGGAGGGCACCGACGCCGGCTTCCGCGCCGACCAGCGCGCTCCCGGTCTTGTCGTCGCCGTAGTAATCGGTGCTGCCCGGGAGCTGGTACCAGCCATCCTTGATGCGCTCGGGCAGGAGCGCCGAGCCGATCGCGCCCGGCACGTCCGCCAAGGTCGCACCATGGCAGGTGCCGGCAGGCGCGGTCGTGGTGAACTGGAATCCGGGCGCATACCCGGTCCAGCCGGCGCTGGCGATGGCCGCCGACGGCACGTCGGCGTGCGGGTAGAGCTGCCCGTACGACATCTCCTGGTAGAGGTTGAACGTGGAGCCGGCGACGGCCGGCGAGTTGATCTTGTTGGCCAGCGCCTCACCGGTGTGCGACGCATCGTGGCTGCGATCCGAGAAGTCGACCGGGACGACCGGGAACGGTCGATCGCCGTAGCGGGCGGTGTCATACGCCTCGCTCGGCGGGATGACCTTCGGGCCGTGGCTCCTGGCCGTGCGCGTCTCGCCGGACCACGTCAGGGTCGCGGTGGTCGACAGGTCCTTCCAGACGATCTGCGGGTCCTGGCCGGCCGTCTTCGCCTTGCCCTCGATGACGCAACTCACGATGGCGGGACCGGCGGCAGTTGCGGCGGGGATCGTCGGGATCGACCAGCTCACGGCTCCGCTGCTGACCGAACAGGTGCCCGAGCCTCCGGCGGCCGCCGACGCGTTCGTGAAGGTCATGCCGGGGGCGGCCGGAATTGAGACGGAAACGGCAGCTGCTGGGCTCGTGGTGTAGTTCTTGACGAATACCCGGGCGGGGTAGGTGTCGCCTGGCTTCACCCAGCCGACCGACGACACGAAGCTGTTCCCGAGGACGAGGCCGGTCGGCGGCGTCACCAGGCCGACGCTGCCGACGCCGGCCTGGGAGGCGCCCCATCCCCCGGTCGCCGGGTCCGCGTATGAGGCATCGACGACCTCGATCCCGACGGTCACCGTGAAGCCCTCGTCCGCCGAAGCCGTGAGGCCGGCCGTTGCGCTTCCCGGGATGGTCGCGCTGAACGTGCCATCGAGTGCGTTCGCCGTGAACGGCCCGTAGAGCGGGCTCGTCGAACCGTCCGGGCGAGAGACCCGGAGCTTGAATGAGGCGCCGACGGCCGTCTTCTGCGTCGCAGCCAGGGGCGGGACGTCGTGGAGCTCGTAGACCGTGCCGGTCACCGCCAGCGATTGCCCGGGCTGGTGGCGCGCGCCCGTGACGCCGACCGTGGCGCCGAGCTGGTTGAGCAGGAACGACGTGTCACCGAAATCGCCGGTCGCGCCGTCAACCGACACGACCCGAACAGTCACCGCGCCGGCCGGCCAGGCGCTGCCGGGCGTCAGGTTGAACTGCCAGGCGTCATCGGCGCTCCGATAGGTGGTCGTCTGCGTCCCAAGCGCGCTTCCATCCGAGCCGATCAGTGCGACCTGAACCACGGAGGTTGGTGTCGTGCCGCTGACGCCGACGTAGCCGAAGCCGCAGTCGAGCCGATTGAAGTAGAGCGCCGGGTAGCCCACGCCGGTGCAAGCCGGCTGGGGCTGCGGGTACTTGATCAGCGTCCAGCTCGACGCCCCCGGCGCGCCCGAGGGCGCCGCTGCGACCGAGGCCGGTGCGCGCACCGATAGACCGGTGGTCGCCATGAGAGCGATCGCGATGAGCGTCGCGAGACGCTTTCGGATCCGGTGGAACGCTGGCATGTGTCGACCCTCCCTGCCAAGGCGGTGTCACCACTCTGCGTGGTATCTTGGCGCGAGAATATCCACCACTGACAGGGGTGTCAATACCCTGGATTGGCCAACGTCCGACCGTCGTCGTCAGGAAACGGCGAGGCCGCCGGTCCAGGTGGACCGGCGGCCGTCAGTCGGACTGCCCGGGTTGGGACCCTGGGACCCGAGTTACTCGCTCAGGCCGACGATGTGCCCCTCCGAGTCGGCCACGAGGCCGAGAAAGGCCGAACCGTCCGGCGTGAACCTCGGCATGATCACGGTGCCGCCGAGCTCGACCGCTCGAGCCAGGGTGGCGTCGATGCTGTCGACGCGCACGTAGCCGGTGACGTGCCCGGCTGACCCATCGGGCGTACCGCCGATGCCCACGACAACGCCGGTCTGTTCGGGATCGGTCATGCCGTATCCGCCCGGGTTGTTCGTGTCGAACTTCCAGCCGAACAGGCTGCTCCAGAAACCCTGGAGCGCCTTCGGGTCCTTCCCGGCGATCTCGAAATGGATGACGCGCGGTGCTGTTGCCATGATCGTTCTCCTGTTCGGGACCGAGGTCATCCTCGCCTCACTGGCCCTCGCCACCACGACGAACGACGTGTTGGAAATCGACAGGGCTTGGCGGCCGGCTTGAACGGCTTCGCAAAGGCGACCGATTCGCTCTACGATCGGGTCACCACGGTCCGGGACGCGGCGGCCACGCAGTCCTGCGATCTCGCGACCGTGGCTGACAGCTGCGACATCCAGCGCACCGCGCGAAACCAGGCCCCATCTCGTATCGTCCGGACGCCATGACGACCCGCCAGTCGCTTCGCGCTTCCCTGTTCGGGCTTGCGATGGCGCTCGCGACCGTCGCGTGCACCGGCCCCACGGCCACGGCCACCGGCTCGCCCGACACCGGGATCGGTGGAGTCGCGACTGCCGGGCCGGTCTGCCCGGTGGAGAAGAACCCGCCGGATCCGCGATGTGCTCCGCGCCCGGTGGCCGGTGCCACGATCGTGATCCGCAACGCCTCCGGCGCGCAGGTCGCCGTGGCCATCAGCGGGGCCGATGGCCACTACTTCGTCTCCCTGCCGCCCGGTGACTACGAGGTCGACCCGCAGCCCGTTCAGGGCCTGCTCGGTACAGCTGGAAAGAGGCAGGCCACGGTCGCGGCAGGGGCGATCACGGACGTCGCCCTCGAATACGACACGGGCATTCGCTAGTCCGGGCGGACCGCCGGGCGCATTCCTGAGCGCTCCTCCCTCTGGAATCGATACGCCGGGACCCGGATGGGCGGGTCCCGGCGTTCGAGCGGTCTCGGGGACTGCGTATGGTTCGCGGGCCTTACCGCGGGTGGCGACGCGACCCGGGTTCAGCCGGGGTCAGCAGCAGGGTCGCCGCGAGGAGACCGGCCATGGCCAGCAGGATCAGCCGCCAGCTGTCGTTGGACGGGGCCTGCGTCCCGCTCGTCAGGGTGTCGGTGGCCGGCAGGACACCA
>Ga0153916_10001531_pt1 | contig 16640 bp, 9 predicted proteins | sample Opewatmetagenome_FD_109642 | JGI IMG/M metagenome (GOLD analysis project Ga0153916, IMG submission 109642) | Freshwater wetland microbial communities from Ohio, USA - Open water 3 Core 3 Depth 4 metaG | ecosystem: Environmental > Aquatic > Freshwater > Wetlands | place: USA: Ohio, Lake Erie, Old...
CTAGGACGCGAGGCGGGCTGAAACGCCCTTGAGACGCGCGTGAGGTAGTCCCCCTGAAGGCGGCTGCAAGGCGAAGGTAATGACGGTGTCTGTCCCCAATGCGGTGGGCCTTCCGGACAGTGCGGCGTTCGCACCTGTCACCCGGCGCGCTTTGTCTCATGTCTCATCAAACCACTCATTGATGAAACGCTCGGGATCATCCCGACGAGTAGGCATGCCTTTGATGACATCATTGGGCAAGGCCGATCGATGGCCCCAGGCTGGTGATCGCGTGCGCCGAAAACCCGACGTTTTCTGAGAAAGTGCAGTTGAATGACGAGGCCGTGGCATGTTCACTCCACGATCTGCTATCGCGATCCTGACTGTTATGTGGGCGTCTCGAATGCTGGCCGGAGAGGTGTCGTTGGCCGCCAAGCCGTTGTCGCGTTCCGGCCCTGTGCCGGCCGCCAACCAGTGGATCAAGCTGGACAAGGCCGGTGTCAAACGGATCGACGCCCCGCTCGTTTATGAGCGGGCGCTAAGATCCTTTATGGTTCTGGGCGGGAGCGTCAACTGGGCGGAGTATCCTAAGCCGCACCCGTTCGATGAATTGGCTCTGGACATGGAGTCCGGCCAGTGGCAGAACTGGATTCCCAAGGGCAAGGACTGGGGGCCGCGGTTTGGCGACTGCAAGGCGCCGCGATGGAAGAGCGAGTCCTGGGGCCTGCTCGACACGGAGGGCAACTGCCGGCCTAACGTGACCGCCTACCGCGGCATATGGCTTTACAGCCAGTACGCGCTCGACGCGGACTCGAACCGGGTTTACTTCTACGCGCGGGGAAGCACCTTCTGCTACGACCCGGCAGCGCGCGCGTGGAAGGACTTGGCCCCGGCCAACCACCCCGGGAAGGCGGGCGGGACGCTTCTCTGGGGCTCGATGTGCTACGTTCCGCATATCAGGAAGGTGTTGCTTTTTGGCGGCGGCAACGTGCAGACCGAGCGCGGCGACCCCGGCACCTGGACGTACGACCCAGCGGCCAACGTCTGGGAGGAACTGAAGCCCGACAAGCAGCCGCCGCCGCGCGCTCTCTCGCCGATGATCTACGACACAGTCAACAAGCAGGTGATCCTATTTGGCGGGGATCAACTCAACCAACTGTTGAGCGACACGTGGACGTTCGACGGCAAGAGGTGGGAGGAGAAGAAGCCGCCCTTGGCGCCGGCCCCGCGGGGCGGCCACGCCCTCGTCTGGCTTCCCCGCGCCAAGAGAGTGCTGCTGTTGGGCGGGTACGGTTATGAATCTGCCGTGGGCTACTACCCGGCTGTGTACCGCGCCAGACCGCTGGAGGCGTGGACCTACGATGCCGCGGGTGACAAGTGGGAGTTCATCGCCTCGTGGTCCAAGGATTGCCCCGTCCCGCGCCCTCCGCACGCCCTTCGGGCAGCGGTCGGGGCCGACGACGTGGTCGCCGTGGTCGCGGATGGGACCTGGCTGTGCAAAATGGATGTCACCGCGCCCGGTGCGGCTGCGGCAGAGGGTCTGGCCGTCAAGCCGGGCACGGTGGAGCGCCGCAAGGACTGGTGCGACCCGGAGTGGTACCGGAAGGCCCCGCCGGCCGACGCGGCGAAGACGGCGGCGGAGCTGGCCGCCCTGCCCGCCAATTCCTGGATCCTGCGGACCCCGCCCCGTCGGCCCGGCTATAACGTGGACTGGGGCTCCGCGGTCTACGCCCCGGACCTCGACCTGATCCTGCGTTTTTCGGGCGGCCATTGCGCTTATAGCGGCACGGCTCCCCAGGTCTACGACGTGAAAACCGACCGCTGGTCCATGCCCTTTGCCCCGGAGATGCCCCTGGAGTTCTGCTCGAGCAACGAGCTCGTGCCCGGCGAGTGGAGTTTCGCGGGCAGTCCGTGGATGAGCGGCCACACCTACAAGACCACTGGTTACGAACCGGAATCCAAGACGCTGGTTTTCGCAGCCCGCCGTTACAGTTACTTTTTCGATCCGGTCCAGGGCCGCTGGTCCAGGGCCGAGAAGCGCAGTCCTTTCCGCGAAAACATGTACGTGACCACGCTCTGCACCACACCCCGGGGAGCCGTGGCCTGGGCCGAGCATGCGCCTTACGAGACCAGCCTCTTTGTGCTCGCTGCCAAGACCCGAACCTGGAGCAAGTTGCCCCTTCGGGGCACGCTGCCACGGGCCTCAGCGGACGAGCACGGGATGGCGTACGACAGCAAGCGTGACCGGTTGCTGTTGTTTAGCGGCGCGGACAAGAACAAGGGCGACGTCATGGCGTACGACATGAAAACGGGGGAGGCCAGTTGGCTTGGTGCCGCTGGCAAGAGCAAGGCCGGCGTCCGTTCGCGGGAAACCGTCTACCTCCCCGAGCACGACGCGGTGCTGATCGGAAAGACCATCGCCGCGGCCGGTGGCGAGCCGCTGTGGCTGCTCTACGATTGCCGGAAGAACGCCTGGTTCGGCATGCACCTCGGCGGCGCCGGCCCGCTCGGCAAAGACGGATCGATGGTCTCCCTGGGCCTGGTGTACGACCCGCCCCGGAGACTGGTCTGGGCGGTGGACCAAACCAATCGGGTCTTTGTGCTGAAGTTCGATCCCCAGGCTGGGCTGCTGAAGAAGCTGGATTAGCGCCTCGACGGCACCAGCCAGGCGGTCCAGAAGGATTGTTGTGGAACGCGGGCAAGGCGGTCCCGCTGACCCAACCCGGCGCGTCCTCCGCGTGAAGCTCGACTACACTTCGCAGGAGAGTTGCGCGTTGTCGCGAGGAAGGATGACGGAAGCTGTTGTTAACCGTGGATACCCCCAGGAGAAAGGTCTCAACATGGAACCATCGGCAACGCTCTTGGAAAAGCTGCCCGCCCAGGATCCGACAAGCGCCGAGCCAACCGTCAAGGCGTTAATCCGGGGCGGACCAGCCGTGATCACCCAGTTGATCGATCAGGTTGGGGAACAGTTCGGCGACCCCGGCGGAGTGAGGGCGACCTACGCGCTGCACGGCGCAACGAACTATGCGTCGCGTCCGGGCGCCGACGCTGAGCGGAAGATGATGGCCGAGACGTTGGCCAAGGCGCTGGGGGCCAGACATTCGGTCGACTTGAAATCGTTCCTTTGCCAGCAGCTTCAATTATGCGGCGGGGGAGAACAGGTGTCGGCGTTGGCCGGGCTGCTGCACGACGAGGCGCTTTGCGAACCCGCCACCCAGGCGCTGGCGGCCATCGGCGGCGAGGCCGCGGGTGCCGCCCTGCGCGCGGCGCTGCCCAAGGTCCAAGGCAAGCCGCGGGTCACGATCATCAATGCCCTGGGGCGTCTTTGCGACGCCGCCGCGGCCGACGAGATTCGCAAGTCGGTGGCTGAGGTCGATCCGGATTTGCGGCTGGCGGCGTGGTTCGCTTTGGGCAGCATCGGTGACGCGGCTTCGGCGGCTGCCCTGCTGAGGGCGGCCGGCGGCAAGCCTTCGTTCGAACGCACGCAAGCCACCGATGCTGCCCTGCGGCTTGCCCGCCGCCTCGGCGAGCGGGAACGCAAAGCGGAGGCGGAAAGTATCCTCCGTCAACTGCTTGCCCAGCGCAAGGCCCCGGAAGAGGTGCATGACCGCCTGGCCGTGCTGGAATGCCTCACCAAGGTGTTGCGGGAAAAGGCAATGCCCGACTTGATGGCTGCGATTGCCTCCGAGGACCTGAAGTACCGCACTGCAGCGGCCCGCATCGCGCTGGGCCTAGGCCGGGCAATCCAGAAGGCGCAGCCCGACGAGGCCGCAAAACTGCTGAAGAAGATCCTGGAAGTGACCAAGGAAGAGGCCGTCCGTCAACAGGCCGAAGCGCTGCTGAGGAGGCAGGGGAAGTGATCCAGTCGAGAACCTATCTAGGGAAGCCAAAGGAGCCAGCCATGGGTGCCCATCGTCATCCCGTTACCCGACGCGTTTTTCTCGGCGCCGCCAGTGCCGTCTCCGCGGCCACCATCCTGCCGCGGCACGTGCTGGGCGGTCCGGACCGCACTCCTCCCAGCGAAACCATCACCTACGGCGTGATCGGCAATGGCAACCGGAAGGATGGCGGGTTGCAGGGCATGAAGGCGTTTCAGCGAATCGCGGTCTGCGACGTCGACAAGACCCGCATCGGCGGCGAGCCGGACAACAAGCGCCGCTTCCTCGACTTCCGCAGGATGCTGGAGCGCAGGGACATGGACGTGGTGTGCATTGCCACGCCGCCGCACTGGCACGCCATCATGTGCATCATGGCCGCCCAGGCCGGCAAGGACATCTTTTGCGAAAAGCCGATGACCAAGTTCATTGCCGAAGGCCGTGCCGTGGTCGAGGCCGTGAATCGCTACGGCGTGGTCTTTCAGATCGGCACCTTTGGGCGCTTCAAGGCCAGCCGCGAGGTGCATAAACTGGTCAAGAGCGGCCTGCTGAAGGATCTGAAAGGCGTAGTGGCCCGGGCGGTAGCGTCGATGCGGACCGGCCGCCCCTCGCTCCCCGCCCAACCGGTGCCCGACGTGCTCGACTACGAGCTCTGGCTGGGCCCCGCGCCGTACAAGCCCTATAACAAGGAGCGGGTCCACTACAACAACCGTTTCTACTGGGACTACGAAGGGGGCGACCTGACGAACAACGGTTTCCACAGCTTCGATCCGATTCAATACACCTATGCCAAGGACGACACGGGACCGGTCGTGATCGAGCCCCATGCCGTCTGGCCGCAGCACCCGGATTGCGTCGACTGGTGGCAGTGCGCGGTGCTGACCTATGCCGATGGCCTGAAGGTCGTGGTGGACAGCGCGATCCACAAGCTTGAGATTGTGGGCAGCCGCACGGTGAGCGCCAAGGACCTTAGCGCGGAGGATCGCAGGCGGTTCGATGCCCTGCCCGACCCGCCGAAGCTCGTCCCCTTTCCGGATGCGGTGCGTACGCGGCAACAGGCGGGGGGCAACGCCGAGACGTCGCACCGCGCCTCGACCGCCTTGAACCTGGCCAACATCGCCATCCGGCTGGGGCGCACGATCCGCTGGGACCCAGTCGCCGAGCAGGTCGTCGGCGACGACGAGGCGAACCGTTTCGTAGACATCCCCCTGCGGGCCCCGTGGCACCTGTAGGTCCCGTTTCCGCATGACGAGGCATCCCTCAATACATCAGATGGGAGAATCAAGGCGGCGGCTAAGTCGGGCGACGTGACCCTGAGACTGGGGTACACCCTTAAGGACAGGGTGTTCCACGGATCGCGGGGACCGAACGATGACGTCAACCAGCATGTCCAGGGCACAGCCAGCCAGCCTTCGGAGTCTCGATAAACCACCCCTTTTTCGGAACGCCCCCCGCGGTACCGTCAAACGGTGCTGGCGGGCAATCGGGGACGGACGCGAGGTCGTCTGACGGAGAAGTCCCAGGGCAAGGCCCATCAAGGGAACGATTCTTGGTGCGCAGACGGGTAAGCTGCCTTGCGTTCGTCGTTTTTCAGAACGCCACCCAGGAATTCACGGCAGACCGCGGCAAGGCGGTGCAGATTGATGCAGACTCGCCTCATTTGCAGCAAGCAGTATGACACCCCGGCGCGCACCACGGGCGGAAACGAGAGCAGCGAGGAAAGCACCGAAACATGACACCCGCCGAAGGACCTCCGAGGAAGATCGCGAGGGCATGGCGGATCCTGACGCAAGGGGAATCGGTCACTTGGCGCCAGCCAAGCATACAATGTCGCCTTCCTGGGTAGCAGCAAAGAGTTGGCCACCGGCCGCTGCCAGGCCGTCCCAAAGGGGGGCAGGCATCTCGACACGGCGAACCAGGGACCCGTCCTCGGGCGAAAGAATCGCCAAGCCCCCTCGGGCGCCCGCCAGCACCAAAGCATTGGCGGCCGCAAGCATCGCGTTGGCCGGCGCCGCCTCCTTCCCGTCGGGGAAAGGCGTGACGGTCCACTTGGCGCCGCGAGCCAACCGCTGGCTTCGCCACAAGTCGCCCCCTTTGCGGGCCTGCTCGTAAGTCTTCCAGCCGGCAAACCAACTCGTGTCGAATTGCTCGCCGCCAGCCAGGTCGAAGTCGCGGCAAAACACCGTCTTGCGGTCCTCAGACATGCTAAAGATGCTATTGCCGCGGACGGCGGCCAGCGGCCGCAAGAACGGCCGCTCCTTGCGGTGCTCGCTCTCGTTTCGCGGAGCGTACGACCAACAGCCACGGGGCATCCATACGCCTCCTCCGCGGCCTTCGACATCCACACGGGCGAAACCGTTGTAGCGGTCGCAGGTCATCTTGCCGGTGCGGCGGTCAAAGAGCCAGCGCGACATCGCCACCAGGTCGCCCTCCCGGTGCAGCAGGTCGAAATTGTCGAACTCCAGGCCGGTGGAATTGTAGAAAGGACGCTTCACCTGATCGAACTGCTGGGGAACCTGGTCGATCCGCTCGACCCAGATGATCTTGCCCGAGGTCGGGTGGACCGCGAAGACGCGGATTCCGCCGTCGGCCAGCGGCTGACGTCCCGCGGCAAAGTACAGGACGCCATCAACCACCAAGACACTGCCGGGGACCGGCCAAGGAGACTCGACCTGGCCGTAGGCCACGATGCGCTCATCTTCGGGCGCGGCCCGCAGGCGCCAGACCATTCGGCCGTCGTCGGCGCGCAAGGCATACACGTAGCCGGTCTTGGTTCCGAACAAGCACAGCCCACGGGAGATGGTCGGGGGAGTATCCACGCGGCCGTTGACCGTCTGCCGCCAACGAACGCGACCACTCGCGGCATCCATCGCCACGATCTGATGGGCATCGGGCCGGGCGACATACAACAGTCCCCCGGCCACCACGGGTGGAGTGACCGGTCCGCGAGCATAGGAGTTTGTCCGCCAGTCCTCCGGAATCGTCCCCTGCGGCCAGGCGCCAAGTCGCGCCCTCCAAGCGATCTTCAGTTCCGTGGCGATCTTGGCGGTCGTGCTTGCGCTTCGCCAACCGTCGCCACGGTAGCAGGGCCACTGGCTGGAATCGGCTTCTGATGCATCGCGCGGTGCGGCGGCCTCGCCTTGCTCCAGCCTGAAATCCCGCTGGCTGGGCAGCGGTGCGTTTTCCACGTTCGCCTTCGCGGGGGCCAGGGCAGTGTAGTCGCGCAGCATGGGCCAGCAGACGCAATGCTTGGGCGTGGTATAGATCAGTCCGTTGGCCGGCACGAACCCGGTATCCCGGCTGCAGTTGCCCTTCGTGATCGGACTGGCATCCAACTGGCCGGTTTGGAGGTCCGTCAGGTGCATCTCACCGTGCAGAAGGAAGCGGGCGGTCGCGGTGGGGGGGTAACAGTGTCCCCCTCCCGCCTGGAAGCCCTGTTTCTGCTTGCCGTTTTCCGGGTCCAGGGCCACACAGCCCGTCTCGGTGAGCAGCCAGAGCAGGTTGCCGACGAACAACGCTCTGGCCTGCTTCATGTGCGCCGACCCCGGCACGAAAACGTGGTTCCACAGCGGCTTGCCATCCGCAGCCGACAGGACCTGGATCATGTTGCCCTTCTTTTCGTCCGCCAGGGTCGACACCTCGCAGACGATGCGCCCCTGGTGGTAGACGCATTGACGGACCGTTGGCAGCCAGTCCAGCGCCTTCTGCTCCCAAACGCACTTGCCGGTCTCCTTCTCGAGTCTCGCCAGGCTCACTCTCTCGCCCCGACGTGGTTCGCCCTGGAGGAAGTAGACCCCGCCGTCCCCGGCCACGACACATCGCGGCCCGACCGAAGGATACGTCCATCGGAGCTTGCCGCTCTGGTGCTCGATGGCGCGGATCGAGTTCTTGTCGATTGCCAGAATCAGGCTGCCGTCGACCACAATCTCCGCGGGCGTGCCCGCCTCCGGGTATTCGCGCCTCAACGCGCCGGTTCCACCGTCGAGCGCCGCCAATTTCCCCTGGAAGAGCACCAAGAGATCCTTACCAAGGGCCACTGGACGTGGCGCGTTGGACGCGGGCTTATAGGAGAAGCCGCCCCGCGCAGGCGATGGCGTGAGGTTCTGCTGCCAGAGCGGCAGGCCGTTGAACGCGTCACGGGCGAGCACTCCGCCGTAGAAGTTGCGGCCGGCCGCGGAAACCATGTTGCTGATCTCTTGCGGCGGGCCGGCAATCCAGCGGACGCGACGCGGCGGCCCCACCATCGTGTCCCGCGAGGCGGCGTTTCCATCCGCGCCGTGCCGCGGCTGCGGCCACTGGTCCATTTGGGCGGGCCACGGCTTGCGCGCCGCCAACCAGGAAGAATCTGCCGCGATCGTTGTCACATCCGTGAAGCCAGCCTGTTGAAGATCACGGGCCGTCCAGACTGTCTTCTCGGCGATCATCCAGCCGTCCGGGCAGAGGATGCGAGCAACCTCGGCAAGGGGGAGCTTGGCCTGAGAATCGGCCCAATACACCATGTTGGCGAGGTTTTCGGCGTAGGGGAGGTGCTGCGGCGCGTCGAGTTGGTCGACGGTGACAAGTCCATAGAGCCCCAGGTTCTGGAGTGCCTCGCGTGCCGCGCCCACGCGAGGCGCCTTTCCATCGAGAATCTGAACCAGGTAACGGCCGGTCGCTGCCAGCCGCTCTGCTTGCTCATGATCTGCCGCGCCCCATTGGATGATCAGGCCGCCGCTGGAGTGGGAGCGAATGAAGGAGTGCACTTGCTGCTGACCGGCGCCGGCGCGGGCATCCGCGGCCAACGGGGCGGTCAAAAGGACCTGGAATAAGCAGGCAGCACTACCCAACAGCGAGTGTCGCATAATACTCTATCCTACTTGAGGAGGACGTTGCCGGCAAGGTACACGCGGCGCTGGCCAAAGCCGCGTACCGCGACGCGGTCCCGCTGGCTGCCCCCTACCGCGAGCCCATGATCGCCATATCTACGCGCAACGGACCATGGGAATGGCCGCCTATCCCGAGGCGATTCCCGTCCCGCTCCAGGTCCTCCGGATCGGCGACGTCTGCATCGGCACCACGCGCTGGGCGGCTACGAGACATGGCTGGGCACGAGTCGGCTGGAACCGGAAGCCTCCGACAAGATGCTCAAGGCCCTCCTGAAAATGACGGCAGAAAGCCGGTAGAGTCAAGAAACCCAGCCGATCATCAGAGTCTTTGACAACCGCGGTCTGAGTTGCGGAGAGCGTCACGACGTGCCGATCAGGAAGCCGTCCGCGGCGTCGGTCAGATTCCGGGCGATCTGCTTCATTCAGGCTTGGTCGGGGTTCGGCGTGTGGCCGGCGAAGTGGACCCGGCGAGTGGCAATCGTAAGTTCGCTGCTCGTTGACACTCGCAGCTCCGTTCGATATTCTGACCGCACGGGGTCGGGAGCGCACGAGGTCTTCCAGCCCCAGATGCGAGACGCCATGGGGTTGGTCGAAAGGGAGAGAAACGGCCTGCATTGGGGCGGGGCCCTCCTCGTGGGCACGAAGGGCCGCATGGTCTTGACCGGCCACAATGCCACCTTCTCCCTGCTGCCTGACGACCAGTTCAAAGGGTAAGCTGGAATTCGAGCCGCTGGCCAGGAAGGTCCTCAACCACGCCGAGGCCGACTCGCTTTTGCGCTGCGAGTATCGGCAAGGGTGGTTGCCGTGAATCCAACCGAAAGGAGCCGTACCATGAGTTCCCGAATCCATCGTCGCGACTGGTTGCGGACCGCGGCCGTCGCGGGCGCCTCGCTGATCGTGCTGCGCGACAGCCGCTCGGCCCGGGGCTATTTCGCCAACGAGAAGCTCGGCGTGGCTCTGGTGGGACTGTCAGGGCGAGGGCAATGGTTCGTCGAGACCGTGCCCCGCATCGGCGAGAACGTCGTGGCCCTGTGCGACGTGAACCTGAAGCGGTCGGCCGCGGCGTTCCAGAAGTTCCCCAATCTGCCGAAGTACCAGGACTTCCGCAAGATGCTGGCCGGGCGGGAGAAGCAGATCGATGCGGTGTTCGTGGCCACGCCTGATCACACGCACGCGGTGATCTCTGCGGCGGCGATGCGGGCGGGCAAGCACGTCTACTGTGAGAAACCGTTGACGCACGACGTGGCTGAGGCCCGGGCGCTTCGCGAGATCGCCCGGAAGCAGGGCGTGGTCACGCAGATGGGCAACCAGGGAACGGCGACCGAGGCCTTTCGCCGAGCGGTGGAGTTGATCCAGGCCGGCTCGATCGGCACGATCAAGGAGATCCACGTGTGGGACGGGGGCGGCACCGGGCCACGCAAGCCGCCCCAAGGGAGCCAGCCCGTCCCCGAGGGGCTCGACTGGGACCTGTGGCTCGGTCCGGCGGCCGAGCGCCCCTTTCATACGCAATGGCTGCAATGGCACGGCTGGCGGGACTTCGCCACGGGGACGGTGGGCAACTGGGGTCCGCACAGCGGGAATCTGCCCTTCAAGGCGTTCCGTATTGATTCGCTGTGGTCCGCCGATCCGGCCACGAAGCCCCGCATTCGCGTGCACGTCGAGATGTCGGAGAGCGAGCGGCTCGGATTTCCCCGCTGGGCCTCGATTCGCTACGAGGTTCCGGCCCGCGGGAATCTGCCGCCGATCGAGTTCAACCATTACTACGGCGCCCCGGAGGGCCGCAAGCGGATCGAGCAGCACCTCGTCCGGCGTCTGGACTGGGGCGATGCCGGCGAGCGCCGGTGGAAGGAGCACGGCGGCTGCCTGATCGTGGGGAGCGAAGGCATGCTCAAATCCACGGAGCACAACTCGTCGTTCACCCTGTTGCCCGAGGCCAAGTTCGCCGGCTTCGAAGGCCCGCCGAGGACGCTGCCCCGTTCCGGGAGCCACGAGCGGGAGTTCACCGCGGCCTGCAAGGGAGGGCCGAAGACCATGTCGAACTTCGACTACGCGGGGCCGCTGGTCGAGTTCCTCCTGCTGGCCAACGTGGCCACCCTGTTCGGCCAGACGCTGGAGTTCGACCCGCTGGCCTGCAAGATCACCAACCATCCCGAGGCCGACGCGGCCCTGCGCCGGGAGTATCGCAAAGGCTGGTCGCTTTGACCGCACCCGAGATCGTCACATTTCCGTTCATCGGAGCATCCCTCATGAAACGAATTGCCCTGCCCATCGGCTTACTCGTCTGCTCGGGACTCGTGCTCATGGCGGCCCCGACGGCGGTACAGATCCATCCGCACCACGAGGCGGAGATGAGAATCCTCGGCGAGAAGACCGGGGCGTTCAAGCCCGTGGTCAGCGACGACATCGTCATGTACACGCCCGAGAACATCAAGCAGTTCGACGCGATCGTGCTGAACAACAGCTCCGGCCCGTGGATCACGCCGACGACCGCCGACATGGCCAAGGAGGCGCTGAAGAAGCACGGCGCCGGCGCCAAGGAGGTCGAGAGGGTGCTTCGCAAGAGCTTCTTGGACTTCCTCGAAAACGGCGGCGGCGTCGCGTGCCTGCACTTCGCGATCGCCGCCAACCCGCATTGGCCGGAGTTCAAGGAGCTGTTCGGCGCGACGTTCACGGGGCATCCGTGGACCGAGGAAGTCGGCGTCACGGTGGAAGACCCGGAGCACCCGCTGGTGGCGGCCTTCGGCGGCAAGGATTTCCGCCTGACCGACGAGATCTACGAGTACGGGCCACCCTACGACCGCTCGCGGCTGCGCGTGCTGATGTCACTCGATCCGGCAACCTCCAACATGGGCGTCCGATGGATCAACCGGAAGGACAACGATTTTGCCCTTGCCTGGGTGAAGCCTTACGGGAAGGGGCGGATCTTCAACACCTCGTTCGGCCACATGGCCAGCCTGTACTCGAACCCGCAAGTGCTCCAGTTCTACCTGGACGCGATCCAGTTCGCTGCCGGCGACCTGGAGGCCCCGACCGCGCCGCGTGCGAGCCGGCCGGCGCGCACGAACGTGCCTGGCACGCAACCCGCTCCGGGAAGGGAGCCGGGGGTCTTGTCTCTCTTCGACGGCAAAACGCTTGAAGGATGGGAAGGCGACCGCACGATCTGGACCATCGAGGACGGCGCCATTACCGGCCGGACCACCGCGGAGACCAAGCTGAAGGAAAACAACTTCCTCATCTGGAAGGACCAGGTGGAGAACTTCGAGCTGCGGTTGAGTCTCCGGCTCCAAGGGGGTAATTCAGGGATCTACTACCGCGCCCGCAAACGGCCGGCTGGCCAGACCCAAGGCGATCCGCTCGTCGGGACTCAAGCCGACTTCGACGCGTCGGGACGCTGGACCGGCGTGATCATGGAGTACCTGCTCCGCGACGTGCTCGCCGAGCGCGGCCAGAAGGTGACGATCGACGAGAACGGTAAGAAGCAGGTGACGGGCTCCGTTGGCGACCCGGCCGAATTGCTCAAGGCCGTCAAACCCAAGGGCTGGAACGACTACACGGTGATCGCCAAAGGCGGCAGCGTGAAGCTCGCGATCAACGGCGTGACGATGTGTGAGCTGGAGGACCGCGACCCGAAGCGGCTCGTTCACGGCTGGCTCGCCTTGCAGGTCCATGTCGGCCCGCCGATGGTCGTCCAGTTCAAGAACGTCTCCCTACGCAGGCTCTAAGCGAATCCGGACCGGTAAGGAGGGCGTGCGCCATGCCACGGCAAACTCGACGCGGTTTTCTCCGTGATGCAGCCCTTGGCGGCGCGGGACTGGTGATCCTCTCCAGCAGCCGCTCCGCGCGGGCGTATGCGGCCAACGAAAAGCTCAACGTCGCTGTCATCGGCGCTGGCGGCGGCGGAAAGTGGTATGTCGATCAGATGTCCAAGCTGGAAAACCTGGTGGCGCTTTGTGACGTCAACGAGAGCAGGGCACAGGCGGCTTTCAAAGAGCGACCCGGCGTCCCGAAGTTCCAGGATTTCCGGGAAATGCTGGACAAGCTGGACACGCAAATCGACGCGGTCACCGTGGCCACGCCCGATCATACTCACGCCCAGGCCGCCGTGACGGCCATGAAACACGGCAAGCACGTCCTGTGCGAGAAAGGGCTTACACGGACCATCGAGGAGGCCCAGCTCATGCGGAAGCTGGCCGTGGAAAAGAAGCTCGCCACCCAAATGGGCAACCAGGGCTCCTCTTGCAGTAGCGCACGACGCGGGATGGAAGTGGTTCAAGACGGCGTCATAGGGGACGTGAAGGAGGTGTACTCTTGGTCGGCCGATGAGGGACCGGACTTGGAACAGACGCCGAAGGACGCGCAGAGGGTCCCGGATCATCTCAATTGGGACCTGTGGCTCGGCTACGCCCCGTATCGGCCGTTCCATCCCCGCTGGCTGGCCTGGAACGGCTGGCGCGAGTTCGGCGCAGGCCGGATCGGCATGTGGAGCTCCCATGCCAGCTTCATTGCGTGGAACGGACTGAAGATGCTTTCGCTGTGGCAGGCGGACCCCAGGGAAAAGGTCCGCATTCGAGTCGAGGCCCAGGTCTCCAGGACCAACAAGCTGTCCTACCCTAAGTGGGCGGTCGTTCATTACCAAGTACCGGCCCGTGGCAACCAGCCGCCGTGCGACTGGTACTGGATTGGCGGGCTCGGCGCGCCAGGCTGGCGGGAGAAGATCGAAGAGCGGCTGGAACGAAAGCTCACTTGGGATGGAAAGAACTGGCAGGATCACCACCATAGCCTGATCGTGGGCACAAAGGGTACGGTCCAGGCCGTCGCGTCCAACTTCGGCTTCGCCGCGTGACGGCATGCGACGCGTCCGTAAGCCCCGACCGAACCCACCCGAGAAGTGTGCGCTCAGCGGGAAAGAATACGCGCGGGTCCGACATTGGGTGTTCCACCAGCCTTACGGCTCCGCTGTTGCCCAACGTCACGCTTCACCGTCGCGAGACCCGCCGCGGGTCTCGCGTACGAGTGCAAGCGATTGTTCGCCCTCGGCTATCCCAAGACATCCAGCGCCTTCTGCGCGAATAGCCGCACTTCCGCTGGGGTCAGCGGATCCATTCCCGGAACATCGTCAGTGGCGTGATGACTTGGCACCGAGGCTTCGTTGATGGACTCCAACTCTGGAAGTTTCCCCCGCAGTGCGTATAGTCGCGATCCTGGGTTAGCGTCTCGAACTTTGGCAATCATTTGACCGAGAGTATCACGAGTCTGAAAAGGTGGCCCCGGAAACAGGTGACGGAGTCGCTGTTCCAAGTACGGCCGAATGCACGCTGCTGCTGGCCTGTGATCTCCGCCGCGTTCAAGGAATGCCTGAAGCGTGAGGTAGTGCTCCACATATTCGCTTTGCGTTGCCCGATCCACGTCCCAAGGCAGCAGTTGGCTGCCCCTGTTGGTCCTTTGCACCTGCAACGGCACGATATTCTGCAGCTTCTTGTCCCGCCACATCATTGCAGCCAAGCGCTCGTCGTGAGTCAGGACAACAACCTGCGCGCCACGGCCCCGCAAGTCACGAACGACCCCTTCGATGAGGGTTCTGCGAGAACTTCCGAGGCTGTTCACCGGGTCATCAAGCACTACAACTCTATCAGTCAGATCGCTCTGATCCTTCAATCGTGCGAAGAAGAATGAGAGCGCGAGCGTGTTCTTGTCCCCCTCGCTGAGAACGGTCTCGAAGCAAGGTCCAGCCTCAGAAAGGCCGAGGTCGAACTCGTATCCATGCACCTTGAGTTTGTACTGGACGATGGCTCTCCCACTAGGAAACCCTGACTGAACAGATTCGATTCTTATGTCGCAGCCAAAGTGGTCAAGGTAGTAGTTGATGCCGGCTTGGTACTTGCCGACCACCCTGGAAGCGTGTTCATCAATTTCTTTCTTCAGACCCGTTTTCTCCCCGTCAAGCCTCGTCCGTTTCTCAATGAGAGCGTTTCTCTTTCCAAGCAGATCCTGCGCTGATGGCTCGAAGCGGACCTTCTGGTTCTCAAGACGGCGCAGACGCTGTTCGATCTCCGCCCTGTCCGCCTTCGACAGAGCGGCCTTTCGCTCTTGAGCGTTCTTGCCGCTGGCAGAGAGGATGTCGTTCACCTTGACGAGCATGGCTACCGCAGGCTCATACTCCGCCAGTGCCTCCTCAGCCAAAGCAGGCTCCATCCTCTCGAGCGGCTTGGCTTGTTTGCTTGCGACAACTGATTCCAACTTCCCCGCGGCAGACTTCCAGACCGCTTCGGCCTCGGTAAGGGTGGTGGCAATCGCGGACTGATCAATCGGCATTTCGTCCGCCCACTGGGCACCCACAGCGACCTGAACCGAGAAAGCTTCCCGTATATGCGGGAAAGCGGCCGTGCCAAGTTGGTCCCGGATCGCCTGAATCTCCAGTGACAATAATTCGGTGTAGGCACGATACTCCGCACTGAAGTAGGACCGGATTGTCGCGACGAGACTCGATCCGGCAATGTCCTGAGCGCAGAATGGGCATTTGTTGTCCGTCCCCGTATGCCTCGCGCCATATGCGAGCCACTTCTCGCCGTCGTTGTCCAGATGCTGGTTGATGTGCGCTCGGACTACGGCAGCAACGTCTGCGCCTATGCCGTCGGCGCTCTTCGCCAGGAGTGTGGTAATCGCATTCCGATCAACCGTCGGCAGCGCAACCGCCTTGGGTACCGCTCTTGCGAGAATCGCATCCTTGCTCTGTGCCTGCTTCAGTTCCGCGCGTACCTTCTCTATGTGCTCGTCAATCTTCGCGTCATTCGGGAGGCCCAGAAACGTCTCAAGGGTGTCGGGCTTCTTGATCAACAGTTGAAGGTCTTTCTCAATCGCGTTCTTCTGGGTCAGCGCCTCCCGGCCCTCGTTATCCGCCTGCCTCAGCCTTCTCAATTTCTCAACTGCTGTCCGTCCGAGGACAAACTCGCAGAGATTTCGGCGATTATCGGGATCTATACCGGTTGCTGCATGAACGTTGCGCGTCACGAAACCAGGAAAGAAGACCTCAAGTGTGTTATACGGCAGTTGGTCGTCCCAGTCTCGGCCATCGAAGGTGTAGAGTTCCCCGTTCATTCTGACGGCCACGGTCGGGGCGACATCCCCAGGAAGGCTTCTGCGCCTGATGATCTCCCGTGCGTTCCGCTCGCGAAGCGAATCGAGAATGGCGGCAAGCGTGGACTTGCCGACACCGTTCTCCCCGTAGATTAGTGTGACTTCACCGAGGTCGCGGTCGGGAGAATGGCGGTAGTCCTCGAACAGCCCAACCTTGTTTACACTTTCAAATCTTTCGAGCATATGCCCTCTCGACGTTTCTTCCTCCCCACAGAAAGTGTTCTATGGTAAGGTTCTCTCTTCTCTGGCGAACCATAAAGCTCACCGGCGACTTTGGAGCGCACCGGAAAAGCCGTCCGGTGGAGCGCATTGTTAGCCATTCTCCTCTTCTTCAGGTATCAGATTCAATTGGCCATTTTCAGAGCACTCGTTGAAAGCGTCGTCGTTTTGGAGGTGTCCATGGATCGCACCTCTGGAGCGATGCGTTGACCAGAACCCCTCCTTAGTGGGACACCACGACCTTCATTGTGGGAATGTTCCCGCCGGTTGTCAATCGGGACCACCCACCAATTGAGAAGGCCGCCACGAAGACTGGCGGTGGGCTGGCGGCGGGCCGTGCCCGCCCTACGGCTACTATTCCAGCTCCCTCATGAACCGCAGCAGCCGGGCATCGAGCATCGGCCAGTTGTCGCCGAAGATGGCGGTGAAATCGGCCAGTCGTTGTGCCGCCGTGTACTCCCTGAGAGGGGGCCTCGCTGCGACCCGCGCTAGGTACTCGATGTACTGCCGGGGCTGCGTTTCGATCAGATAGAAGGTCAACGCCCAGGCCTCGGCATAACCCACC
>Ga0153916_10001532_pt1 | contig 16637 bp, 15 predicted proteins | sample Opewatmetagenome_FD_109642 | JGI IMG/M metagenome (GOLD analysis project Ga0153916, IMG submission 109642) | Freshwater wetland microbial communities from Ohio, USA - Open water 3 Core 3 Depth 4 metaG | ecosystem: Environmental > Aquatic > Freshwater > Wetlands | place: USA: Ohio, Lake Erie...
AGGGCAGGGCCACGCGTCGCCCGAGCCGCGATTCGCATCGACGTCACCTGTCCTACACCGCGCCCAGCGCCCTTCGGTGTCCGCCCCGACAGAGCGTGGGCTCTGGGGCCGGGGACGCTCAGGCGACAGCGAGCCGAGTAGGCGGCTTGCTACGCGGCGGCAGTAGGGTCTGGCCGCAATCGCGTAGAGGTCCATCACGTTCCTTTCTGGCGGCCACACCGCCTTCAGCCCGGAAGGGAAATCAGAACGCGGGACAGGGCAGAAAGGTCAAGGGCCACCACCGCGGGGTCACACCCAAGCGTCAGCTGCCTCGCATGCCCCAGTCACTTGAGCAGGGGTCATGGCGGGGCCCCTGACCCGTGGTTGCGACGGGAGCGTCAGCCGGGGCGGCCCACCTCGGAAGCTTCCGTTACCTCCTCGAGGGCACCGGTCTTGACGTTGTAGACGTAGCCGTAGATCGGGATTCGCGAGGGCACGAGCGGATGGTTGCGGATGCGGCGCACGTCCTCGACGACGCTTTGCTCTCGATCGGCGATCGTGAGCCAGTCGATGTCTTTCCCGGCTGTCGATCCCGGGCCCGCGCCGATGTCGTGGAAGCCGTTCGGGCCGAGTGCCGCCGTCTCGAGGCTCTGGGCGAGCAAGTCGCCCATGAGGTCGTTGGTGAAGTACTCCATTCCGCAGTCTGAGTGATGGATGACAAACCACTCGGCGGTGCCGAGGAGCTTGTAGGAGATGACGAGGGACCGGATCGCGTCATCGCTTGCGCGACCGCCCGCGTTGCGGATGACGTGGGCGTCGCCTTCGCTCAGACCCGCGTACTTGGCGGGGTCGAGCCGGGCGTCCATGCAGGTGAGGATCGCGAAGCGCCGCGCGGGTGGGAGCGCCAGTTCGCCTTTGTCACCGAATGTACGGGCGTACTCCTCATTTGCGGCGACGACCTCTTCGAGGACGGGCATGCGTGACTCCTTTGCGGGAGGATGATGAGCCGCCACTATACAAACAAAAGCGACTATTGAATCTGAAGCGATGCGTCTCGGGTGGGCGCGTGTCGACGCCCCTGCGACAGTAGCCCTGGTTGCACGACGCTCCTCTCGCTGGAGGCCGAGCTAGTCACGTCGCGCAGCGACGTGACTAGTGGCGGAAATGCCGCCGCCCGGTGAAGACCATGGCCGCCCCCGCACCCGCAACGGCCGCCACGACCTCGTCGTCGCGCTTCGACCCGCCCGGCTGGATCACCGCCGCGACGCCGGCCTCGAGCGCGAGCGCGGGCCCGTCGGCGAACGGGAAGAACGCATCGGAGGCGAGCACGGCGCCCTCGAGCGAGTGCCCCAGCTCACGCGCCTTCCCGACCGCGATCCGTACGGCGTCGACCCGGCTCATCTGGCCGGCCCCGATGCCGAGCGTCTGCCCGCCGCGCGCGATCACGATCGCGTTGGACGTCACGTGCTTGACCACCGTCCAGGCGAACAGGAGATCGTCCCAGGTCTCGGGCCCGACGCTGCCGCACGCGATCTCCATCTCGTCCAGGGGGTCGGGCTCGACGTCGCGATCCTGCACGAGCATGCCGCCCAGCACCCGCTTGAAGTCCCGCTCGGACGGGTCGGAGAGCCGTCGCTCGAGATCGTTGAGGATCCTCGTCGCGGGCTTCTGCACGAGCGCCTCGAGCGCAGTCTCGTCGTAGCCGGGTGCGAACAGCACCTCGACGAACTGCTCTGCGAGCCGCACCCCGAGCGATGCGCTCACCGCATGGGTGAGGACGACGACGCCCCCGTAGGCGGAGACCGGGTCTGCCGCGAGCGCCTTTTCGTAGGCCTCCTCGATCGTTGCCGCGACGCCGACGCCACAGGGGTTCGCATGCTTGACGATCACGCAGGCGGGGCCTTCGAGCTCGAGCGCGAGCAGGCGGGCAGCCGACAGGTCGTTGAGGTTGTTGAACGAGAGCGACCTGCCGTGCAGCTGCTCGACCCGTGCGAGCAGGTGCGTGCGAGCGCCCCGCTCGGCGTAGTACGCCGCGCGCTGATGGGGGTTCTCGCCGTACGAGAGAGAGTGGACGCGGTCGTACGCGGTGACGAGCGCCTCGGGGAAGGGATCGTCGCCTCCGAGAAAGCTCGCGACGGCGGCGTCGTACGCTGCCGTCGTCGCGAACGCCCGGGCCGCGAGCGCGCGTCGAGTCTCCGCGGAGACGTCGCCGCCGGCGCGCAGCTCGTCGAGCACCATGCCGTAGTCCTCGGTGCGGCAGAGCGGGATCACGTGCGCGTGATTCTTGGCGGCCGCGCGCAGCATCGCCGGGCCGCCGACGTCGATCTGCTCGATCGCATCCTCCCAGCCGACGTCCAGGCGAGCGATCGTCTGCTCGAACGGGTAGAGGTTGACGCAGACGAGGTCGATCGGGTCGATGCCGTGCTCCTCGAGGTCTGCCATGTCGGCCGGGACGTCGCGCCGGGCGAGGATGCCTCCGTGCACCCTGGGATGCAACGTGACGACCCTGTGGCCGAGCATCTCGGCGAAGCCGGTCAGCTCTTCGACCGGAGTCACATCGATGCCGCTGTCGGCGAGCAGGCGGGCGGTGCCGCCGCTCGCGAGCAGCTCGAAGTCGAGCCGGCGCAACTCCTCGGCGAACGCGGCGATGCCCGTCTTGTCGTACACGGAAAGGAGTGCGCGCTTCATCCCGTTGCGAGCTCCCGCACCACCTGGGGAAGCAGGCGGTGCTCCACAGCGCGGATCCGCGCGTGCAGCGTCTCGGGCGTGTCGCCGGGCAGCACGGGCACCGCCTCCTGCCGCAGCACCGGCCCGGTGTCGACGCCCTCGTCGACGAGGTGGACGCTCGCGCCGGCCTCCTCCACCCCCGCCGCCAGCGCGTCCTCCACCGCGTGCGCGCCCGGGAACGAGGGCAGCAGCGCCGGGTGGACGTTGACGACGCTGTTCGGGAAGCGCTCGAGGAAGACGGGCCGCAACAGGTGCATGTAGCCGGCGCAGACGACGAGGGAGACGCCCTGGGCGGCGAGCCAGCCGGCCATCGCGGCATCGCGCGCGTCGCGGTCGGGATAGTCCTCGAGCGGGAACGTGGCGGTGCGGGCGCCCGCGGCCTCCGCGCGCTCGAGCGCCGGAGCGCCGACGACGTTCGAGGCCACGGCCGCGATCGGCAGCCCGGCGTCGATCAGTGCCTGCAGGTTCGAGCCTGTCCCGCTCACGAGCACCCCGATCACCCTGACCACGCGACACCCTCGACGCCTCGCTCGATGCGGCCGATCGCGAGATCGCCGGCACCGACGTCGCCAGCCGGAACGACGGCGCAGTAGCCGATGCCGATGTTGAAGACGCGGCGCAGCTCGTCCTCGGGCACCCCGTTGCTGGCGAGCCACGCGAACACCTCCGGGCGCTCCCAGGCGGACGGATCGACGACCGCGCCGAGGCCGTCCGGCAGGACCCGCGCCAGGTTGCCGGCGATGCCGCCGCCGGTCACGTGGGCGAGCCCGCGCACGTCGGCGCGCGAGCGGAGCTCGCGTACCTCGTCGAGATAGAGGCGGGTCGGCGGCAGCAGCAGGTCGGCGTCGAAGTCGCCGTCGCCGACGATGCGGCGCACGAGCGAGAAGCCGTTCGCATGGATCCCGGCGGACGGGAGGCCGAGCACGATATCGCCCTCCTCGATCCGCGACCCGTCGACCAACCGGTCGCGCTCGACCACACCGACGCCCGTGCCGCAGAAGTCGATCTCGCCCTCCCGGTAGATGCCGGGCAGCTCCGCCGTCTCGCCGCCGAGGATCGCGCACCCCGCGGCACGGCAGACCTCGGCCGCGCCCTCGATCAGCTCCGCGACCTGCTCCACGTCGATCGTGTTCGCAGCCACGTAGTCGAGGAAGAAGAGCGGCTCGGCCCCGGTCGTGAGGACGTCGTTGATGCAGTGCGCGGCGAGGTCGGCCCCGCACCAGCGCAGACGTCCTCCACGCCGTCCGAGCACGAGCTTGGAGCCGACGGAGTCCGTCGACGCAGCGAGCAGGCGCCGCTCGTCGATCGCGAAGAGGCCGGCGAACGCGCCGAACGCACCCTCCACCCCGGCCGTCCGCGTCGATGCGACCGCGTCCCGCAACCGTTGCACGATCGCGTCTGCGGTCGCGAGCGAGACCCCCGCGGCCGCATAGGTCTGCTCCTGCTCGCCCACACGGCGAATGTAGACGATCGCTAGGCCGGAGCGGGCTCGAAGCGCATCTTCGCGAGGTTGCGCTCCTGCGGCACCCGGGTCGGGTACTCGCGCGTGAAGCACGCGCGGCAGACCGATCCCTCCGGCATGCGGGTGGCCCACTGCATGCCCTCGACCGAGAGGTAGTGCAACGACGTCGCGCCAACGTGCTCGCGCATCTGCTCGACCGAGCGATGGGCGGCCGCGAGCTCGTCCTCGTCGGCCATGTCGATCCCGTAGAAGCACGGCGAGACGACGGGCGGCGAGGAGACCCGCACGTGCACCTCCGCCGCTCCCGCGGCGACGAGCATCGTCACGAGCTGCTGCATCGTGTTGCCGCGCACGATCGAGTCGTCGACGATCACGACGCGCTTGCCCGCGATCTCGTCGAGCGGGTGGAACTTGAGCCGGATGCCCTGGCGGCGCAGCTCCTGGTCGGGCTGGATGAACGTCCGGCCGACGTAGCGGTTCTTGATCAGGCCCTCGTCGTAGGGGATCCCGGATGCCTTCGCGAAGCCGATCGCAGCCGGGGTGCCCGAGTCCGGGATCGGCATCACCAGATCGGCCTCCACCGGCGCCTCCTCGGCGAGGCGCTCGCCCATGCGGACGCGGGCCGTGTGCACCTCGGTGCCGCCGAGCCGCGAGTCGGGGCGGGCGAAGTAGACGTGCTCGAAGACGCAGAGGGCACCACGGCCCTCGGGCAGCGCCTGCACGGTCCGGAGGCCGGCCGCGTCGACGAGGACGATCTCCCCGGGGCGAACGTCGCGCTCGACGGTGGCGCCGATGAGGTCGAGCGCGCAGCTCTCGGAGGCGACGACCCAGTCGTCGCCGATGCGACCGAGGGTCAGCGGCCGGATCCCGTGCGGATCGCGGAACGCGACGAGCGTGTCACCGACGAGGGCGGCGACCGAGTACGCGCCCTCCAGCCTCGCCATCGTGTCGGCGACCGCGTCCGCGAGCGGAGCCTCGTCGTGCGCGATCAGGGCGGCGATCACCTCGGTGTCGGACGTGGAGCCGAAGCGGATGCCGCCGGCGACGAGCTCGTCCCGCAGCGCACCCGAGTTCGTGAGGTTGCCGTTGTGGCCGAGCGCCACGGTGCGGGCGCGGCCGTGGTGGACGAGCGGCTGCGCGTTCGACCAGTGCACGCCGCCGGTGGTGGAGTACCGGGTGTGGCCGATCGCGACCTCGCCGGGCAGCGCCTGGAGCTGCTGCTCGTTGAAGACCTGTGCCACGAGCCCCATGTCGCGCAGCACCGTCAGCTGCCCCCCCTCGGAGACGGCGATGCCGGCCGACTCCTGCCCCCGGTGCTGCAGGGCGAACAGCGCGAAGTAGGAGAGGCGCGCGACGTCGCGCTCCACCGAGCGAATGCCGAAGACACCGCACATCAGGAGGCCCCCACGCTCTCGCTCTCCCAGGCGGCTCGGAGGTGGGACACGGGCACGCCGAGGATCGTGTCGCCGCCGACCTCTCCGATGCGCCGGACCCCGACGTCGGAGCCGAGCGGATCGACCTCGACCTGGTCGGCCGGCAACGCGAGGATCACCTGTCCGGGCCCCTCCCCGAACAGCGCCGCCGTGTCCTCGGGGACGTCGAGGCGCGCACCGAGGCTCGAATGGATCGCAGCTTCGGCGAGCGCGACCGCGAGCCCGCCGTCGGAGACGTCGTGCGCGAGCGAGCAGCGCGGCGCCATGCGCGTGACGAGCTCGACGAGGGCCGCCTCGGCGGCGAGGTCGAGCACGGCCGGCCGGCCGGAGACGGTGCCGTAGTGCGCCTGGTACTCCGAGCCGGGCAGCGTCGGCGTGCCCGCGGCAGCGAGCAGGATCGTGTCGCCGTCGCGCCACGCTCCGGGCACCCGGCGGACGTCGGAGACGAGCCCCACGCAGCCGACGGTCGGTGTGGGATGGATCGAGCGGCCGTCGGTGTCGTTGTAGAGCGAGACGTTGCCGGAGACGATCGGCAGGCCGAGCGCCTCGCACGCCTGCGCCATCCCCTCGATCGACTGAGCGAGCTCCCATGCAACCTCGGGCTTCTCCGGGTTGCCAAAGTTGAGGCAGTCGGTGAAGCCGAGCGGCTCCCCGCCGGCGCAGGCGACGTTTCGCGCAGCCTCGAGGATCGCGAGCGCGCCTCCGGTGAAGGGGTCGAGTGACCCGACGCGGCCCGTCCCGTCGAGGGTCACGGCGAGGCCGCGGTAGGAGGGGCGCAGCCGCAACACCGCCGCGTCGAGCCCCGGCCTCCGCACGGTGCGCGACTGGACGAGCTGGTCGTAGCGCCGGTAGACGAACGCCCGCGAGCGCAAGGTGTCGGAGCCGATCAGCTCCACGAGCGCCTGCGCCGCCGGCGGAGCCGACTCGACCGGAGCCTCCGGCGGCGCCTGCCGGGCCGCCTGCTCGACGACGTAGCGCGGGCAGTGCTCGGTGAGATAGCGGGCGGGGACGGTGCCGACGACCTCGCCGTTCCACAGCGCCCTCAGCTCCCCGCTCGCCGTCACCTCGCCGATCACGGCGCGGTGCAGCTCCCAGCGGTCGATCACCGCCTCCACCTCCGCGAGGCGCTCCGGGGCGACGATCGCGACCATCCGCTCCTGCGACTCGGAGATCATCACCTCCCACGGCTCCATGCCCTCCTCGCGCAGAGGCACGCGGTCGAGGTGGACGTCGATGCCGTAGTCCGCGGCCATCTCCGACAGCGACGAGGCGAGCCCGGCGGCACCGCAGTCCTGCAGCGACTCGACGAGGCCACGCTCGACGAGCTCCACCGAGACCTCGATCAGCCGCTTGCCGGTGAACGGGTCGCCGACCTGCACGGACGGGCGCTTGTCCTCGGACTCCTCGCCGAACTCCTGGCTCGCCAGCACCGAGGCGCCGCCGATCCCGTCACGGCCCGTCGTCGCCCCGTAGAGGACGAGCACCGAGCCGGCGCCCGTCGCCTTCGCACGCGTGATCCGCTCCACGGGGAGCAGCCCCACGCACATGGCGTTGACGAGGCAGTTGGACGCGTAGACGTCGTCGAACACGACCTCGCCGCCGACGTTCGGCACGCCGACGCAGTTGCCGTAGTGGCCGATGCCGCCGACCGCCTGCGAGAAATGGTGGTCGGGAGCGCCGAAGCGAAGAGCGTCGAGCAGGGCGACGGGCCGCGCTCCCATCGCGATGATGTCGCGCAGGATCCCGCCGACGCCGGTAGCCGCCCCCTGGAACGGCTCGACGGCGGACGGGTGGTTGTGGCTCTCCGCCTTGAACGAGACGGCGAGGCCGTCGCCGAGGTCGAGCACCCCGGCGTTCTCGCCTGGGCCCTGCAGCACGCGCGCGCCCGCGCTCGGCAGGCGACGCAGGAGCAGCGCGGAGTGCTTGTAGCCGCAGTGCTCCGACCAGAGCAGCGAGAAGACGGCGAGCTCGAAGTGGTTCGGGTCGCGGCCGAGCAACTCCCGGATACGGTCGAGCTCCCCGTCCGTGAGGCCGAGCTGGCGATGGAGCGGCTGTTCCGCGACGGAGCTCAGAGCTCCAGTCTAGCCGCGCCTCCCGACGCGCTTCGCCACCTCGGTCAGGAATGCCGGCACCAGTGCGAGCCCGACGACGAGGATCGCCTCGCCGAGGCTCAGAGCCACGGTACCCATCGGCTCCTGGATAAACGGGGCGTACACGAGCGCGACGACGACAACGAGCGAGAGTGCCACGGCGAGGTGCAGATGCCGGTTGGGCGGGAGCCGCCACGACGGCAGCCGCACGGAGCGGCACGAGAAGACGAGCGCGAGCTCCGACAGGGCCACCGTGGCGAACGCTGCCGTCGGCGCCGCCTCCGGCCGCAGCTCGCGGACGACGAGGAAGGCGACGAGCGCGGCAAGCCCGACGAGTATCCCCACCACCACGAGCGCGGCGGCGTAGCCTCTGCCGAACAGCCGGCCGCGCTCGGGACGGGCGTGCGATCCGGCGGGGTCGCGGGCGAGGGCGATCGCCGGTGGGCCGTCGGTGAGCAGGTTGACCGCAAGCACCTGGACGACGGTCATCGGCGGGCCCAGGCCGGCGCCGATCGCGACGGCGAAGAGCGCCACTTCGCCCAGATTGGCGGAAAGCAGGAACGCGAGGAACGACCGCAGGTTGCCCGCGATGCGCCGTCCCTCCTCCACCGCGGCCACGATCGTCGCGAAGTCGTCGTCGGTGATCACGAGCGACGACGCCTCGCGCGCGGCCTCGGTTCCGGAGGTGCCCATCGCGATGCCGACGTCCGCCTGGCGCAGGGCGGGGGCATCGTTGACCCCGTCGCCCGTGACCGCGACCACCCCTCCGGCCCGTTGCAGGGCCGCGACGAGCTCGAGCTTGTCGGCAGGGGTGAACCGCGCGTACACCGCGTCCGGCTCGAGCTCGAGCTGCCCGGCGATGGCCGCCGCGGTGAGCGCGTGGTCACCCGTGAGCATCTTCACCTCGAGGCCGAGCTCGCGCGCCGCTCGCAGCGAGGAGGCTGCTGTGGGTCGCAGCGGATCGGTGAGGCCGACAAGGCCGAGCGGTTGCAGGTTCGACTCGAGCACCTCCTCGGAGGTCTCGGCCGGATCGACGCTGCGAGAGGCGACCGCCAGCACGCGCACCCCTGCCGCCGCCCATTCCTCCGCGACGGTGCGCAGCCGCTCGAGCTCGGCCGGGTCGGCAAAGCAGCGGGCGAGCACCACCTCCGGCGCCCCCTTGACGACGGAGACGGCCGAGTCGCCGTGGCGGACGACGACCGTCGCCCGCTGCCGCGACGCCTCGAACGGCAGCGAGTGCAGCGTCTCGATCCCGACCGCCAGCCCCCGCTCGGCGAGGGCAGCGAGGAGCGCGCGATCGACGGGATCGACCTCGGCCGCGGAGGCGGCGGCTGCGGCCCACAGCAGGTCGTCCGGCTCGCGGCCCACGGCCGGCTCGCGGCGCTCGACCCGCAGTCGGTTCTCGGTCAGCGTGCCGGTCTTGTCGGTGCAGATGACGGTCGCCTCGCCGATGGTCTCGATCGCCGACAGCGTCCGCACGATCGCGCCACGCCGCGCCATCTCGCGAGAGCCGAGCGCGAGCGCGATCGTGACGGTCGCGGCGAGTCCCTCCGGCACCGCCGCGACCGCGACCGAGACCCCGACGAGGAAGGCGTCCCGGGCCGATTCGCCGCGCGCGAGCATGGCGGCGCCGAGTACGGCGGTGACCGCGATTCCGAGCACGACCATCCACCGGGCAAGCCCGCTGAGCCGCGCCTGAAGAGGCGTCGGAGGCGGCTCGGCCTCGTCTGCGAGATGCGTGATCGCGCCCTGCTCGGTCCGTCCACCGGTCGCGACGACCACGGCCGTCGCACTCCCGCGCGTCGCGCCCGTGCCGGCGTAGACCATCGAGGTGCGCTCCGCGAGCGGCGCTCCGGCGGCGACGGCGGCCGATCCCTTCGCGACCGTCGCCGACTCGCCCGTGAGGAGCGACTCGTCGACCTCGAGCCCGTGGGTGTGGAGCACACGGGCGTCGGCGGGCACGCGGTCGCCCTCGCGGATGCGGACGACGTCGCCGGTGACGAGCTCGCGCGACGGGACGACGCGCTCGCGGCCGTCGCGGATCACGGAGGCGGTGATCTCGAGCGAGGCGTGCAGGGCGAGGACGGCACGCTCCGCCCCCACCTCCTGCGCGAAGCCGAAGGCAGCGTTGAGGACGACGATGAGGCCGATGGCTGCCGCTTCGACCGTCTCGCCGATCGCCGCCGATACGAGCGCCGCTGCGACGAGCAACCCGACGAGGGGCTCGATCAGCTGGCGGGCGGCGATGCGCCCGTAGGCGGGGCTGCGAGCGCGTTCGAGCTCGTTCGGCCCGTCCCGTCCGAGGCGGGCGGCTGCCTCGCCGAAGGCGAGGCCGAGCGAAGGGTCGGTCCCGAGCTCGAGTGCGACCCGCTCGGGGTCGAGCGCATGTGCCGGTTGCAGGGTGCGTTCTGTCACAGGACGATCATCGCTCTTCGCCCCCGGGCGGTGCGATGCGACTGCACCTCACACGGCGGCCCGCCGTGAAGGTTTAGCCTCATCGAACCCGTGACGCGCCGTGACACCTTGGTCCTGCTGCTGCTCTCGGCGATCTGGGGATCGTCGTTCCTGTTCATCAAGCTCGGTGTCGACGCGCTGGAGCCGTCGGTCGTCGTGCTCGGACGCCTCGTCGTGGGGGTCACGGTGCTGCTGCCCTTGCTCGCGGGGCGTGGGGGGCTCGCTCCTCTCCGCGGCCACCTGGTGCCGCTCGTCGTGCTGGGCGCCCTCAACAACGCGGTGCCGTTCTGGCTGCTCGGTTTCGCTGAGACCCGGCTCGACTCGGGGCTCACCGCGGTGATCCAGGCGGCTGCCCCGATCTTCACCGTCCTCCTCGCCTCGCGGATCGACGTGACGCAGCGCGTCACGGGCCTGCGCCTCGTCGGCGTCGCCGTCGGCTTCGTCGGCGTCGCTTTGCTCGTCGGCTTCCAGCGCGGCGGCGAGCTCACGGCCGCCCTCGCCGTGCTCGGCGTCGCGCTCTGCTACGCGGGCTCCGTCCTCTACGCCGGCCGCGCCGTCCGCGACCTGCCCGCGCTGCAGGTCTCGATCGGCCAGCTCGCCTGCGCGGCCGTGCTGATGGCGCCGTTCGGCCTCACGCAGCTGCCGTCCTCGCTGCCGGCCGCGAAGGTCGTGCTCGCCGTCGTGGCGCTCGGCGCGCTCGGGTCCGGGATCGCCTACCTCCTCTACTTCGCGCTCATCGCGAGCGCAGGTGCTTCGCGGGCGATTCTCGTCACCTACCTCGTGCCCGCGTTCGCCCTCGCGTACGGGGCGGTGTTCCTCGACGAGGCGGTCACCGCGACGGCGCTCACCGGTCTCGGGCTCGTCCTCGGCGGCACCGCGCTCGCGACCGGCGTCGCCCGGCTCGGCCGCGGGTAGCCTCCGCACGTGAGCCGCCGCTACTGGCCCCTGATCCTCGTCCTGGCGGGCGCCTGGGGGGCGTCGTACCTGTTCATCAAGGTCGGCGTCGACGGCGGCTTCTCGCCCGGAGCGCTGATGGGGGCCCGGGCGCTGCTCGCCGCGGCCGTGCTGCTCGGCTATCTGGCGCTCACCCTCGGCAGCGGGCCGGCGCTGGAACAGCTGCTCGGCTCCTGGCGCGAGGCGATCGTGCTGGGGGCGCTCAACGCCGCGCTCCCGTTCTGGCTCGTCGCCTGGGGCGAGAAGCACATCGACTCGGGCGTCGCCGCGATCGCACAGGCGACCGTACCGATCTGCTCACTCCTGATCGGGCTGCGGTTCCTGCCGCACGAGCGGATCGGCCCGACGCGCATCGCTGGCGTCTTCCTCGGCCTCGTCGGCGTCGGCGTGGTCGCGGGGTTGGCGCCCGAAGGCGATGTGTGGGCGGTCGCGGGCACGCTCGCGGTCGTGCTGGCCTCGGTGTTCTACGCGTCGGCCGGGATCTACGGGCAACTGCGCATCAAGGGCACGTCGGGGCCCGTGCTGGCGACCGGGTCGATGCTGGTGGGCGGGATCATGCTGCTGCCGCTCGCGATCGCGGAGCCGCCGACCGAGCTCCCGACCGCGGGCGCCATCGCGTCCCTGCTGGCGCTCTCGCTCGTCGGCACCGCGCTCGCGCAGCTGATCCTGTTCCGCGTGATCAAGCTCTTCGGCGCACGCCGCCTCAGCCTCGTCACGTACCTGATGCCCGGTTTCGCCCTCGTCTACGGAGCGCTGATCCTCGACGAGACGATCACCCTGGCAGCGCTCGCCGGCCTGGCGCTGATCCTGCTCGGCGTCGCGCTCGGATCGGGCACGCTGAGGTTACGCCGCCGGGCGGCGGGAGCGCCTGCGCCGTGACCGTGACGATCCGCCGAGCCGGGCCGGACGACGTCGACTTCCTCGTCGAGCTCGTCACCCACGAGCAGGTGGCGCCGTTCCTCGCTGCGGTGCGCCCGTCCGACCGGGACGCCGTCGCAGCGCTCGTCGCCCGCTCGACGGACGATCCGGACGCGTTCGGCGTGTTCGTGATCGAGACGGACGGCGAGCGCGCGGGCACGGTCGAGTTCGAGCGCGTCAACCGACGCTCGCGCATCGCCGGTCTCGGCGGCCTGGCCCTGCACCCCTCCTACCGGGGCAGGGGCATCGCAGACGAGGCGTCGCGCCTGTTCCAGCGCCATCTGATCGGAGAGCTGGGCTTCCACCGGCTCGAGCTCGAGGTCTACGCCTTCAACGAACGCGCCCTCGCCCACGCGGAGCGCGCCGGCTTCGTGCGCGAGGGCGTGCGGCGCAAGGCCTACTGGCGCCACGGGCAGTGGGTCGACGGCGTGCTCTTCGGGCTCGTCGAGGAGGATCTGGCGCCGTAGGGGCGAGGCCATGCCTCGCCCGCCGCCCGCCGCCCGCCGCGCCGGCGGTCGGCAGCGCGGGGCCGTTGCCGCGGTCGCGCAGCCCGGCCCTCAGGCACATCGTCAACGCTCGGTGAAGCCGGCAGCGAGCCAGGTCTCGAGCCGTGCGAGCGCCTCGGGCATGTTCGAGCGGCCGAAGCCGAACCGCACGTGTTCGGGCTCGTCGTAGACCGCGCCGGGAAGGAGCAGCACCCCGGTCTCGGCAACGAGCCGCTCGCAGAAGGCCTCGACGTTGCCGACGCCTGTGACGCGAGGGAAGCCGATGGGGCTCGCAGTCGGCCGTACCCACGAGAACATGCCGGCGTGCCGCTCGAGGAACGCGTCGAGCAGCGGCAGGTTGCGGCCGACGACGGCGCGGTTGCGCTGGACGAGCACGTCACGGTGGCGCAGGGCGATCTCGCCGAGGAGCTCGCTCGGGGCGCTCGAGCAGATTGTCGTGTAGTGCTTGAAGTCGAGCACGCGACCGAGCGCCTCCCGGTCGCGCGATGCGAGCCAACCGAGCCGCAGGCCGGGAAGCCCGTACGTCTTCGACACCGATCCGAGCGAGATCGCCCGCTCGTAGAGGTCGACTGCTGCGGGAAGGCGGTCGGCGGGGTCGTGCTCGAGCTCCCGGTAGACCTCGTCGCAGAAGAGCCAGGCGCCGCGCTCGGCGACGAGCTCGACGATCCGGTCGAGAACGGCGCCCGGCATCAGCGTTCCTGTCGGGTTGTGCGGGGTGTTGACGTAGACGAGCCGGGTGCCGGGCCGCAGGGCGCGCTCGAGCGCGTCGAGGTCGTGCGTCCAGCCGTCGGCGTACGTGCGCCGCCACTCGGTCACGTCAGCCCCTGTCGAGCGCGCCAGCTCGAGCGCCGACTCGTAGCAGGGCGTCTCGACGACGACGTGGTCGCCGGGTCGGAGAAGCGCGTGGTACGCGGTGAAGATGCCCTCTTCGGCGGCCGAGACGACGACGACGTCCTCGGGGTCTGCGGTGCGGTAGACGGTCGCAATCGCGCGACGGAGGGCAGGGCTTCCGGGCGACTCGGTGTAGCCCAGCCGCAGCCCTTGAAGGCGCTCCTCGGCTCCGGGCTCGAGCGCCAGCAGGTCGACGACGGCGACGGATTCCGCGTCACTCGACGAGAGCATGTACGCGGCCGTGAACTCGTGACGTGCGTAGTACTGCTCGATCCGGAACGGGGCAACCTGCACCCCGCCGATCCTAGAGGCCCGACATCAAGCCTCTGAAGGAACTCTTAGGTGGCTATCACCGCGCTCTCATCTTCCGGCGGTCAACTGGGGATTCACCACTGACCGTCCGAAAGGAGCACGACATGGGAATCACCAGGAAGAGCAGGCTCACGGCACTCGGCGCTGCGGCGCTCGCCGTCGCCGGTGGCGGCGCCGCCATCGCGGCCACCGGCTCGGGGACGCCGGCCGAGGAGAGCACAGCAATCGTGGAAGCGGCCGCCGAGGATCTCGGCGTCACGTCGACGGATCTCAGCGCGGCTCTGAAGAAGGCGCTGGTTGCCCGCGTCGACGCACAGCTGCGGGCCGGCACGATCACGGAGGCCCAGGCGACGGCGACGAAGGCACGGATCAACTCCGACTCGTTCGCGATCTTCGGGCCGCCCGGCGGCCCGCGCGGAGGCGGCTTCGGCCACCATCACGGCGCCGGTCTCGCGGCGGCCGCCACGTACCTGGGCCTGACGGAGGCCGAGCTGCGCACCTCCCTGCAGTCCGGCAAGTCGCTCGCAGACGTGGCGAAGGCGACGGACGGCAAGAGCGTGGACGGTCTCGTCGCCGCGATCGTGGCGGCAGAGAAGAAGGAGCTCGCCGCTGCCGTGGCGGACGACGAGCTGACCGAGGCACAGCAGACGGAGATGCTCGCGAACCTCGAGGAGCGCGTCACCGACATGGCGAACGGCGTACGCCCCCCCGGGCCGGGCGGCCCCGAGGCCATGCCCACCGCAGCCGGAGCTGCTGCGTAGTCCCACGTCGATCCCGGCCGCCCCGGCAGCGAGCCGGGGCGGCCGGAGCGCTCATGGCGTACGCCCTCGACCGGCGTCTCCTGGCCGGCTCGCTGCTGTCCCTCGGCACCTGACACGGCGGGCCGGGCACGCCCGGCCCCTACAGCTGCTCGATACGGGCGACCGCTCTGACGCGGTCTCCGACGAGGAAGGCGACGTCGCGACCGCCTTCGTCCCGGGCATCGACGACGTCGACGTCGTCAGCCAGGTCGACCGGCTCGCGGTAGTCGAGCAGCGCCCGGTGGGGCAGGCGCAGGTCGGGGGCGCCTCCCGCGAGACGATGCTCGACCGCCTGCCAGTAGACGGCGTTGTTGACGTGGCCGTGGACGTCGACGTCGGTCGCACGCAACGGCCACGGCGAGCGCTCCAGGCCGGACGGCGGGTCGGGCAGCCCCAGCCTGGTCGACACGGAACGCCCGCCGGTGGCCTCGGCGTAGACGCTGAAGTCCTCGATTCGGGACGGCCGCTGGTCGGGGCCGAGGTGGATCCAGACGCTGTCGACCTCGATCCGCCCGCCCCGGTCTCCCCTCACCGACCAGCGCCTCCCGGCCGCGATCGCCGCGAGCCCGCTGCACCACGTCACGAGCTCGATCTCGCGGTCATCGAGGAACGGCGCGATCACATCGAGCTGGATGCGACGCACGAACCAGAGGTGCTCCGGGATCCCCCACCCGGTCTCCTGCACGTCGTCGATCGCGGTGTCCTGCAGGAAGCGCGCCACTGCATCGAGCCGAAGCCTGCCGTGGCGATCCGTGTCGGAGAGGCGGACGCGGCGGCGGGCGGCGAATGTCCTCCCTGCGCTCGGGAGTGGCAACCGGGTGTCCAGCATCGCGTCAGTCCGAGGCGTAACCGGTCAGCGTTTCGATGGGGACGATCTCGAGCGCCCGTGCATGCGTCGCGCCGAGCACGACGGGCGGCGCGTAGCCGGCGCGGTGGGCCTCCAGCCAGCGGGAAGCGCACAGACACCAGCGATCGCCTGCTGCAAGACCGGGAAAGCCCCACTCCGGTCGCGGCGTCGAGAGGTCGTTGCCGGCCTGCTGGCTGAACGCGAGGAACTCGGTCGTGATGACGGCGCACACGGTGTGGCTGCCCACGTCCTCGGGCCCGGTGGCACAGCACCCGTCCCGGAAGAAGCCCGTCACCGGCTCCGTCGAGCAGGGCAGCAGCGCGCCGCCGACGACGTTCGTGTCGGGCTCCCGCCTCATGCGCGCACTCTGCCTGAGGCGCGTTTCGAGCGCGAGTCGGCCCGGCTAGGATGCAGATGTGAGGCTCATTCAGGGGCGATCCATGGCCCGCGACAAGAGCTGACGGCCGGGCACCGAATGCACGGTGGCGGAGTCGTGGCTGCGCTGACAACGACGGGGCAGCCTGGGCTGAGGGGATGGCGTCCATTCGGCGCCTTTGTCATCGTCGTCGTCCTCGTTCTGGCCACCGTGTATGAGGCTTCCCTCGCACTCGGGGTGTTCTCCATCGGGAAGCTCCCAGGCGAGGGTGCGCCGGGAGCGGGTCTCGCTGCGGCTGTCGGCAGCCTGGCGATGCTCGCCGGGCTCGTCGTGGCGGCTTCGAGCGTCAAGAGGCCCGAGGCGATCGCGCGAACGGTGCGTCTGCTCCTTGCGCTTGCCGCAGCCGGATTCGTGGTCTCGGCGTACTTCACGCCGGACCCGTACTTTGCACCGAATCTTCGACGGTACTCGGAGGGCGGAGCTGTCCCCGCCTATTGGATGCTCCTCCTCTCGGGAGCAGCTGTCGCTGTCGCCGTCCTGTCGAGCATCCGCCCGAACGAAGGGATGCTCACAACAGCTGTCGTCCTGCTCGCCTGCATGATCACGCTGTTCTTCATGGGCACGGGTCACTGACGACGTGCCGCCTCTGCAACGAAAGGCGATCCCTTCATGGAACTCATCCACACCTGTTACCGCATTACGAACCCCGAGAAGTCGATCGCGTTCTACGAGGCCCTCGGGCTCGAGAAGCGGCGCGAGCTGCCGATCCGCGACGAGGCGATGAACTACTTCCTCGGCGTCCCCGGCAAGCCCCAGCCGGAGCTCGAGCTGACCTACAACTTCGGCGTCGACTCCTACGAGCTCGGCACCGCCTACGGGCACATCGCG
>Ga0153916_10001533_pt1 | contig 16637 bp, 9 predicted proteins | sample Opewatmetagenome_FD_109642 | JGI IMG/M metagenome (GOLD analysis project Ga0153916, IMG submission 109642) | Freshwater wetland microbial communities from Ohio, USA - Open water 3 Core 3 Depth 4 metaG | ecosystem: Environmental > Aquatic > Freshwater > Wetlands | place: USA: Ohio, Lake Erie, Old...
CCGCGATCCACCTCGTAGCGGCTGACGGCGAAATGCTCGTGGCCGGCGATCGCCAACTGGAGCATCTCGACGCGGATATCGGCGGGGGAGAGCTCGCGGTCGAGCTTGTGGGGCGGGACCGCCGCGGGGAGGAAATCGACCCGGTCCAGCCGCAACTGCTCCCGGCAGCACTCGGCCAACAGGAGGTGTCCGTAGTGTACGGGGTCGAAGCTCCCCCCGAGCAGACCCAAACGCATGGCCGCGGGCCTCGTCTTGCCAGGCTCGTCGAAGACTGCGATATTGCGCTATCGTAGCGTGGTGCGCGGCGTTTGGCCACCCGCGCGAAGACAGTGTGCCACTGCTTCGCCAGAGAGGGTGTCCGGGAAATTGTCCGAGTCAGAGCGGGGGGTTGTGCCTGTGCTCGCCAGCCGCGGAGCGGCGATCGACAATAGCCCAGGGCGTGAGCCCTGGGAAGGGGGTCGCTCACGTTTCGCCGGCCCCGGCAGGGGCGAAAGAAATCGCGTGCGGCGATTCTATCGCCCCTTGCGGGGCTTTCTGTGCAGATCGGCTTCCCGGCACCCAGGGCTCGCGCCCTGGGCTATTGACTTGCGCCCCTGACGGGGCTGGACTCTTCAGTTCCCAGACACCCTCTCGCCAGAAGCGGTGCAGTTCGCAAGCCGCGGGCACTGCTTGCCTTGGGGCGAGCCGTGGCACACCGCCATGAATGAGCCGTCCAAACCCTGCGTTCTTGGCCTCCTCGATGGCGCCTGAGCAGCGTGCGTTGTTCGACAAGGAACCCGCCCCGTGGCAGGCGGACGACCAGTCGGACCACCGCGTGGCGACGGTGATTTTTGCCGGGGGTCCGGCGGGGGAGTTCGATTACCTGGTGCCGGACGGGCTGGTGGCCCAGGTCGAGCCCGGCCGCCGCGTCCGGGTCCCGCTGGGAAAAGGGGACCGGCTGGTCACGGGCTACTGCATCCGGGTGGAGACGAAGCCGGCAGGCCGGCGGCGGCTCAAGCCGGTCCACGGCGTCCTCGACCGCCGCAGCCTGCTGAGCCCCGCCATGCTCCGGCTCACCCAGTGGATCGCCGAGCACTACCTCTGCCCGTGGGGGCAGGTGTTGGAGGCGGTGGTGCCGGCGGGGGTTCGGGTCCAGGCGGGCGAGCGAAAGACCGCGGTGGTCGGCCTCGCCCCGGAGATCGCCGACAAGCTCGGCGAGTTGAAGCTCCCCGAGGCCCAGGCCCGAGTGGTGCGGCTGCTGGCGGAAATGGGCCGGCCGCTGGCACCCGGCGAGCTGGCCCGGCGGGCCAGGTGTTCTCAGGCTCCGATCGTTGCGCTGAGGCGGAAGGGATGGCTGCGGGTGAGCGAGCAGCGGGTCGCGCCGCAGCACCCCGGCGAGCCGGCCGTCGCCCGGCAAGCCAACCTCGCCTTGAATCCGGACCAGCAGCGGGCGCTGGACGCGATCCGCGCCGCGCTTGACTCCCGGCGGCACCGCACGATCCTGATCCACGGCGTGACCGGCAGCGGCAAGACGGAGGTCTATCTCCAGGCGGCCGGGGAGGTGGCCGGGTTCGGGCGGCAGACGATCGTCCTGGTGCCGGAGATCAGCCTCACGCCGCAGACGCTGGAGCGGTTCCGCTCGCGATTCGACCGCGTCGCCGTGCTGCACAGCCACCTGAGCGACGCCGAGCGGCGCCGGCAATGGCAGCGGATCGCCGACGGCCTGGTCCAGGTCGTGGTCGGGGCCCGCAGCGCGATCTTCGCCCCCACCCCGCACCTCGGACTGATCGTGCTCGACGAGGAGCACGAGACCTCGTTCAAGCAGGAGATCGCCCCCCGCTATCACGCCCGCAGCGTGGCGATCGCCCGCGCCCAGGCGGAGCACGTGCCGCTCGTGCTCGGCTCGGCCACGCCGTCGCTGGAGACCTGGCACCGGGCCCAGACGGGGGAATATCAACTGGTGGAAATGCCCCGGCGAGTCCTGGGGCGGCCGCTTCCCCGCGTGGGAACGATCGACCTGCGCGACGACGCCCACACGAAGTTCTCCCGGGGGGCGATCAGCCGGCAACTGCACATCGCCATCAGCGAGGCGCTCCGCGAAGGAGGGCAGGTGATCCTCCTGTTGAACCGGCGGGGATTCTCCACGCACATCCAGTGCCCGGCCTGCGGGCACGTGGTGAAGTGCCCGGGGTGCGACATCGCCCTGACGCACCACCGCACGCGCCAGATCGCCCTGTGCCACTACTGCGACCACCAGGTGCCCGCCCCCAGGGCCTGCCCGGAGTGCAATTTCGCCGGGATCCACTACGGCGGCCAGGGGACGCAGCGGCTGGAGATGGAGGTGCGGGCGAGGTTTCCCGAGTTTGCCTGCCTGCGGATGGACTCCGACAGCATGCAGCGCCCCGGGAGCCACGAGAAGGCCCTGGGGGCATTCCGGGCGGGCGAAGTGCGGATTCTCTTGGGGACGCAGATGATCGCCAAGGGGCTGGACTTCCCCAACGTCACCTTGGTCGGGGTGATCAACGCCGACACGGCGCTGCACTTTCCCGATTTCCGGGCCGCCGAGCGGACGTTTCACCTGGTCACCCAGGTGGCGGGGAGGACGGGCCGCGGCGAGCGGGGGGGGCGGGTGCTGGTGCAGACGTTCAACCCCGACCATCCGGCGATCCTTGCCGCGGTGCGGCACGACTACGCGGCCTTCGCCGCGGCGGAGCTGCCGATCCGCAAGATCCTCTCGTACCCTCCGTTTTCGAGCATGGTTCGGCTCGTGGTGCGGGGCCCGCTGGAGGAGACGGCCAAGGAGTTTGCCGAGGGGGTGGCCGCCGGTTTGCGGGCCGCGCTAGCGCGGCGGGAGGGGAAGGCGCGGGTCCTCGGGCCGGCCCCGGCCCCGTTCAGCAAGCTGCGGGGCAAGTATCGCTTTCAAATCCAACTGCAAGGTGCGGACGGTCAGGAGCTTCGCGAGGCGGTGGTCGAGGCGACCGCCGCGCTGAAGCCGCCGGACGAGGTGCAGTGGATCGCCGACGTCGACCCGTTGGACATGCTTTAGGATCGGCGCGGATTCAAGTGTCGATGTGCTGGTCCCTAGCCCCAATTCTGCCCTTTGCGGCGGTGCCGCAATGGCCGTAGAATATGAGGGTTGGGTAATTCTCTAGAGGGGGTTGCTCGTCCATGCCCCATCGCCGGTTCCATCGCGTCCTGGGCGAGACCAGCCTGGAGCTGAAGTGTCTGGCCCTGTTCGGGGCATTCTCGCTGTTGGTGTTCAGCGCCAACTTCTTCTCCTACTGGCGAGTGACCGAGAAGGTGGTCACCGAGCAGAACCCGAAGACGGGGCGGGTGCTGGCTGAGCGGGCAATGCTGATCATCCATTGGGAACGGCTGGAATCGGTCAGCCCGACGCCGGAGTTCGTCGATATCGTGCGGGACCTGCGAAAGGAAGTCGCGGCCCAGGCTTATGGAGAACCGCAGGACCGAGAGAAGAGAACCGAAGACAGCCTGCCCCGTTTCATCTCGCCGGACCCGAATGCTCCCGCGAAAGCCCAGCCGCGCGATGAATTCGAGCGCCGTGTGCTGGAGGAATTCGTGCGGGCCAAGCCGGGAGAACTTGCGGGCCGTGATGGCGTGGAGTACCGCGAGCGGCCCGGGCCGGGCAAGTACGAATACTATCAGCCTTTTCGCGCGAAGAGGAACTGCTCAAACGCGTTCTGCCACAGTGCGGAGGATCGCTCCGCTAGCATGCTGGGAGATCCCAGGGGGCCTTTGTTTGGAGCACCTGCGCCCGGCGGAAGACGCTGGGCGGAAGGGGAAGTGATGGCGGTGGCCCACGTGGAAATCCCCAACGATCCCGTGCAGCGGCAGATCAGCTTGTACTGGAACGCGCTCCTGGCCCTGGCGATCATCACCGGGTTCCTGGCGATGATCGCCTTCTACGTGACGATCCGCTACCTGATCGTGCGGCCGCTGAAGCACCTTCGCGACGTGAGCGACGCGGTGAGCCACGGCAACGTGGCGTTGCGGGCCGAGATCCGCACGGGCGACGAATTCGAGGCGCTCGGCGCGGCCTTCAACCGCATGCTCCGCCACCTCGTGACGACCCAGGACGAGCTCCGCCAGGTGAACGTCGACCTGGACGCCAAGGTGGACGAGCTGGCCCAGCTCAACATGCAGCTCTACGAGATGAACCGCGTCAAAAGCGACTTCCTGGCGACGATGAGCCACGAGCTGCGGACTCCGCTCAACAGCATCCTCGGCTTCAGCGACGTGCTGGGCTCAATCGACTCGCTCGACGAGAGGCAGAAGCGCTACGTGGAGAACATCCAGAAGTCGGGCCGGGTGCTGCTGGAGATGATCAACAACATTCTCGACCTGGCCAAGATCGAGAGCGGCAAGATGGAGATCCGCCTGAGCGAGTTCGGCATCGAGCAGGTGATCGCCGCGCAGTGCGACATGGCCCGGCCGCTCACCGAAAAGAAGAACATCGACCTGGAGACGCAGCTCGAGCCCGGCCTGCCGCCGATGGTTCAGGACCAGGCGCGGGTCCAGCAGATCCTCAACAACCTCCTTTCCAACGCGATCAAGTTCACGCCCGAAGGGGGCCGCCTCCTGGTGAGCGCCCACCGCAGCGAGCGGGGGGATCTGCTGTTGCGGGTCATCGACACCGGCGTGGGGATCGCCGCAGAGGACCAGCAGGTGATCTTCGAAAAGTTCCGCCAGGGACGCACGGCCATGCCCGGCGGCGACGCCATGACCCGGGAGTACTCCGGCACCGGCCTGGGGCTCTCGATCGTCAAGGAGCTCTGCCGGCTGCTGGAAGGGGAGGTCTCCGTGGAAAGCGAGCTGGGGACGGGAAGCGCCTTCACCGTTCGGCTCCCCTGGCGGCTGGAGAAGAAGCCCCGGCTCGATTCGCCGCTGGCGGTCGGCTTGGAGAAGTTCACCAAGGTCCGGATGGACCCGGGCCAGGAGCCCTCCGTGCCCCTCTCCGCCGGCAGCCGCTCCAGCCACGGCGAGGGCGCGGGCTAAGGAGCCCTTTCACCCCCGGAAGGTTCCCCGAAATGGGACAATCCCGCGACCCGTCCCCCGCCGAGGTCCAGCTCTTCACCGACGGAGCGTGCAGCGGCAATCCCGGGCCGGGCGGCTGGGCGTTCATCCTCCGCCACCCGCGATCGGGTAAGACCCTCCAGCGCTCCGGCGCCCAGCGCGAGACCACCAACAACCGCATGGAGCTGACGGCGGTGATCCGCGGGCTGGAGGCCCTTAAACGCTCCACCACGGTCGAGCTCGTGACCGACAGCACCTACGTCGGCAAGGGACTCTCGGAGTGGCTCCCCAAGTGGAAGGCCAACGGCTGGCGCCGCCGCGAGAAAGACCGTTGGGCCGAGATCAAGAACGAGGACCTCTGGCGCCGGCTCGACCAGCTCCTCCGGAAGCACTCCGTCCGCGTGACTCAAGTCCGCGGCCACGCCGGCCACCCGGAAAACGAGCGCTGCGACACGCTGGCCGTGGCGGCGTATCAGAAGTACCTCTAGCATGGGGGATATGTGCCCCTTGGTTTGCGCTCGGGGCTTCCGCGGTGGGCCCCCTTGCTTCCGATTTGCCGTCGTTGTGGCCCTGTCTGCCTCTGCCGGGTTGGTCCCCGCCGGGAAGTTGTTGCGGTCCTTGACAAGCGCGCGCCCGCTAGTAGGATGAGAAGCTGTAAGCTCATGCGGGTGTGGGTACTTGTCGAGCCCTATCAGGCGTTCGGGCAAAGCCGCCAGTAGGGCGAGCCGGCCCCAAAAGGGGTGGGTGGCGACGTGATTGGCGTAGGGCTTGAACAAGCGGGCTCTTGGAGCAAAGGCACAGTATCCGAGGAACAGGAATTCCCTCCCACCAAGGCACTTCCTACTCGCCTATGAGTTGAGAGCAGGGAGATGGGGACGCTTTGCTCACCCGGGGTTGCGGGGGTGAGCTGCCCAAGCTCAAGGGATTGCAGTTGCCGCTTTGGCAACGGGCCTTGAAGCAATCGACTCCCGCGCAACTTCGTTCGTCCGGACCAGGACCCGATTGCCGAAGGATGCGGCGCGCCGTGCCGGGGCGTTCGGATTTCGGCGCGACGGTGGCTTGCGCGAACCGGCACGTGGCGGCGGGGAAAGCAGGGCCGAGCGGAGGATGAAGTGGTGGAAAAGGGGAATGCCTTGTGGCAAAAAGGCGACACCCCGGATCGGAGAGGCGGCGGCGATCCAAGGGCGCAACCCACAGTTTTCCAAGGACTTCGGGCGGCTCGCCGCAGACTTGGGCAGTCGCGGCATAATGAATGCATGGATGGATCGGCCATGAGAAACAGGGACCACTGTCGGCGGGCTTGCCACGCCAAGACGGTCTCTTGCGGCGACTAATCGATTCACCATGGACTCGCGGAGTTCGGAAGAGAAAACACCATGTCAACGAACGACAGCACGTCCTTGCCGAGCAAGTCTTCGAACACGCATGGGATGGTCTTCTATCGGTCTGGCTTGCCAGCGATGGAAGAACGAGGGGCCCTGGCCCCCTGGGCGGCGCAGGAGGCGGCTGCCTCTTTCGGGGGCGGCCCCTCGGCGTACCTGCACGCCTTCCGCCGCGTCTGGCTGCCGGCGACGCTGGCGGGCGTGTTCCTTGCGGCGATCGCCGGCGCGGCCGTGTGGCTGACCCAATCGCCCACGTATACCGCCACGTCCATCATCCGCGTCGCGCCCACCGAACAGCAGATTGCGGACTGGAACCAAAGGAGCTTCAACCAGGAAGACTACGAAGCGTTCAAGGGCACGCAGCCGGAGATCATCAAGAGCCGGTTTGTCCTGACGGCCGCGCTGCGCCCCCCCAAGGACCCCACCGAGATCGCGGTCGCCAACCTCCCCATGATCCACGGCGAGTCGGACCAGGTGGCGTTCCTCCAGCAGAACCTCTCGGTGAGTCTCCCCCGCAACACCGAGGTGATGCTGGTGAGCCTGAAAGGGGAGGACAAGAAGTCGGTCGTGAGTCTGGTCAAGGCGGTTGTCGACGCATACATCTACGAGGTGGTCGATCGCGACACGCAGCGCCGCGTGCAACGGTTGAACGTACTTAGGACGGTGTACACCGAGAGAGAGGACGTTCTTCGGCGGAAGAAGAGCGAGCTGCAGGACCTGGTGAAGACGCTAGGGGTCTCCGAGCCGCAAGCCCTGACCACGAAACAGCAGTTGCTGCTCCAAAACCTCGGGGAGGTGCGCCGGCAGCTCTTGCAGGTGCAGTGGGAGATGGCGAAGATCCAAGGTGAGATCAGTTCCTATAAGGTTTTGCTCAAAGCCGCGGGTGAGGACAGCAAGCTGCAGGTCTCCCAGGTCGAGGTGCTGGCCGCGTTAAGGGGTGATCCCACCTATCAGCAATTGCTCCAGAGCGTGGCACAGATCAACCTCGAGAGAACGCTCACGGAGTCGGTCGCGCCCGACTCTCCCTTGGGGGCCCGCTACACCAAGCGGAACGAGGATCTGCAAAAGGCGATGCAGAAGCAGCTTGCCGCGCGGCGCGACGAGCTTCGCGACGAGCTTTACAAAGAAATGAAGGCGAGCACCGCCGCCAGGGCGGACATAGAAATGAAGAGGCTGGGAAGCCAGCTAAGCAGCCTGACCGAGCAGGAAAAGGAACTCAAGAAGAACCTCGCGGATCTCACGGGCCAAGCCGACAAGGTCGGCATTTCGTCGCTCGCTGTGAACCTCTTGCGCGACGAAATCAAGCTCTTGGAGGACGTCAACAACGTCCTCGGCAAGGAGAAGGAACAGTTGACTGTCGAACTCACCGGGCCGGAGCGGCCGGCGCGGATTACGGTCCTCCAGCCGGCGGACGCCCCGGAGGCGCCCAGCCAGATGGTGAGGCTGTCGCTGACCGCGTTTGCCATCCTGGTGGGGTTCTTCCTGCCGGTGGGGATCATCGTCTGGCGGGACGCCTCGGCCCAGCGGATCAACTCCTCGGCCGACGTTCCCCGGGAGCTCGGGCTGGACGTGTTCGGGGTCGTCCCGCTCGTGCCCACGCGGGCCGTGCGGCAGATCGCCTCGACCGATAACCGCCAGAGCGGCTGGCGGACGCTGATCTGCGAGTCGGTCGACGGGATCGCGGCCCGGCTGCTCCACGTCGCCGAGTTCGAGCGGACCCAGGTGGTGCTCGTCTCCAGTGCCGTGGGGGGCGAGGGCAAGACCGTCCTGGCGACCCAGTTGGCGATGAGCCTCGCCCGCACCGGCCACCGCACGGTCCTGGTCGACTTCGACCTCCGCCGCCCGGCGATCGACAAGGTCTTCAAGCTCCCGCTCGGTCCCGGGGTGTGCGAGGTGCTTCGCAGCGAGGCGGCCCTCCCCGAGGCGATCCAGGAAACGTCCCCCCCGAACCTTTCGGTGATGACCGCGGGAACTTGGGGTCCGAAGCTGCTGAAGGTGCTGGCCGGCGGCCTCCAGGATTCGCTCTTCGCGGCGCTGCGGAAGCAATACGATTTCGTCGTCGTCGACGGATGCCCGATCCTCCCCGTGGCCGACGCGCGGTTCGTCTCGCAGCACGTGGACGCGGTGATCCTGGCCGTGCTGCGCGACGTCAGCCGCGCCCCGAAGATCCGCACGGCGTGCAGGATCCTCGCGGGGCTGGGCGTCCGCATCCTCGGGGCCGTCGTCGCGGAATCCGCGGCGGGCGTCGACTACCACGACTCGCGGTATCACGCGCGGCGCGACGCGGCGGCCGCGGCGGCGAGCGAGAGTTGAGTCCGTACGAACACCACGCTGCACCACACGAGAAGACTCCTATGATGAAGGGCACGTACGGTAAAGTGAACGGCAAGCCCCGCAGCGCGAGCCTGGACCGCGCGGCGGGCACCTTGCCGGCCCCCCACGCGGAGCCGCAGCCGGCCCGCCGATCGGCCAAGGTGCACCTGCGGAAACGGAGACTCGCCCGCAGGCTTCGCTCCCTCGGCCTGGGCCTGATGCACCTGGTGGTCTTCAGCCTGGTCTACTGGCTGGCGTTCTTCCTGCGGTTCGATCTTCCCCTGCCGGCGATTGAAGTCTCGGTGTTCTGGATCACGCTCCCCTGGGTCCTGGCCGTGAACCTTGCGGTCTTCCACCTGGCGGGCTATTACGACACCTGGTGGCCGCACGTGACGTTCGCCGACCTGATCGCGCTGGTGCGCGCCTCGATCCTCTCGCTGCTGGTCATCACCGCGATCGACTACTTCCTTTGCGATCCGGGCGCGCGGATTCCGCGCACGGTCCTGATTCTCAACTGCGTCCTGGGCGTCCTGGTCCTGGGCACCGTGCGCTGCAGTTGGCGGCTGTGCCGGGAGCACCTCTGGCCGGCGCTGCGGCCGAAGGAGGGCCGGCGGACGCTGCTCGTGGGGACCGATCATGCCAGCGGCGTGCTCGCCCACCAGATCCAGTCGCAAACCGAACTGCCTTACCAGATCGAGGGAATCCTGTCGACCGATGGCGGCGAGCCGGGGAAGCACCTCGGGCACTTCCCGATCCTCGGCCACGTCCAGGACATCAAGGAAATCGCCGCCACGTATGCCATCACCGACGTGCTGGTTACCGCGGGAGTCCTCCCCGGCAAGCCGTTGCGACACCTGGCCAATCACTGCCGGGAGGCCGGGCTGAACCTGAAGATCATCCCGGCGCTCGAGGACCGCCTCAACGGCGACGCGAAAATCCCCGTCCGCAACATCGAGATCAACGACCTCCTGCGCCGCGAGCCGGTCGAATTGGACACCAAGGCGATCGGGAGGCTGATCGAGGGGGCCACCGTGATGGTGACCGGAGCGGGCGGCAGCATCGGCTCGGAGATTTGCCGGCAGGTGCTCCGCTTCAATCCCAGGATGCTCCTCCTGGTCGGCCGGGGCGAAAACCGCATCTTCGAGATCGAGCAGGAGCTCGCGCCGCTGAGCAAGTCGACGACGGTCTGCGCCCGGATCGCCGACGTTGCCGACCGCGGGCGGATGGAGACGGTGTTCGAGGAGTACCGCCCCGACGTGGTGTTCCACGCCGCCGCGCACAAGCACGTGCCGCTGATGGAAGCCAACGTCGGCGAGGCCGTCAAGAACAACGTCTCCGGCACCGGGTGCATGGCCGACCTGGCAGATCGCTTCGGCACGAAGAGCTTCGTGCTCATTTCCACGGACAAGGCGGTCCGCCCGTGCAGCGTCATGGGCGTCTCCAAGCGCGTCGCCGAGCAGTACGTCCTGGCGCTGTCGCAGGAGTCGTCCACGCGTTTTTCCGTGGTCCGCTTCGGCAACGTGCTGGGCTCCGCCTGCAGCGTCGTGCCGATCTTCCAGAGCCAAATCCGCCACGGGGGGCCGATCACGATCACCGATCCGAGAATGACCCGCTACTTCATGACGATCCCCGAGGCGTCCCAGTTGGTGCTCCAGGCGGCCGCCATGGGGCGCGGAGGCGAGATCTTCGTGCTCGACATGGGGGAGCCGGTCCGGATCCTCGACCTCGCGCGGGACATGATCCGCCTTTCGGGGCTCCCCGAGAACGCCATCGAGATCGCCTTCACCGGGCTGCGCCCCGGCGAAAAGCTTCGCGAGGAGCTCTACTCCGACGATGAGCAGACGTTGCCCACGTCGCATCCCAAGCTCCAGGCGGCGCACCACCGGCCCTACGTGTTGTCGAAAGTGCGGCAGGCAATCGAGGGACTCCAGCGCGCCGTGAATCAGCCCGAGCAGACGATCCGGCAGATGCTCCGGCAGATGGTGCCGGAGTTCCAGCAACCGAACTCCGATGAGAAGAGTCCACCACCGACGCGTCTGGCTGTGCGATCTACGCCTTGACAGATCGCGAGCCTGGATTGCGGCGCGGGGCTGCCCGCGCCGGCCGGGCAAGCCGTCGTTGCACTCCCACCCCGCATCGCAGACGCACCCCAAGTTGTTGAGGCAGCATGGCTTGCGCGGAACACCCGAGCGCTCTTGGGGCGTCGCAGCGTTCCTTGCCCGCGCGGGCAGCAAGAGCTATGTTTGACTAATCCATCCCTTCCTGCGGTGGACAGCTACCGGCTGGCCAAGACCCCCGGTTCGAGTTACAAGGTGCGAAGTCACCCACCAGAACGGAGTGCGCGCCGGCGTCCAGCTCGGGGGTTTCGTGCCGGTACTGGCGGAAATCCGCGCTTACGGACGGACAGCGCAACGCCGCGGGGTGGCTGAGACCGCTCGGAGTCTCATTTCCGAGGACTGTTCGGAGCGCTGCAATGCGCGTTAATCTCGCACTCGTCGGCTGTGGATACTGGGGCAAGAACCTCGCCCGCGTTTTCTCGGAACTCGGCGTGCTCCGCCGGGTCTGCGACAAGGATGCCTCCCGATTCGGCACTCTGAGTTTTCGGGGAGAGCCCCCGACGTTCACCGAGAATCTGGCGGATCTGCTGGCCGATCCCGACCTCCACGCCGTCGCCGTGTCCACCCCGGCCGTGACCCACTATGGGATCGTCAAGAGTGCGCTGGAAGCGGGCAAGGACGTCTTCGTGGAAAAACCGCTGGCCCTCAACGCCCAGGAGGGTGCCGCGCTGGTGAACCTGGCCCACGAGCGAGGCCGGATCCTGATGGTCGGCCACATCCTCCTCTATCATCCCGCGATCCGGAAGCTCCGCCGGCTGATCGAGGACGGCCAGCTCGGCAGGATCCTGTACTGCTATTCGAACCGGCTCAACATGGGGCTGATCCGCACCGAGGAGAACATCCTCTGGAGCTTCGCCCCCCACGACATTTCCGTGATGCTGCACCTGCTGGGCGAGGAACCGATCGCCGCCGAGGCCGACGGGCAGAGCTATTTGACCCCGGGCGTGGTCGACGTCACGCTCAGCCGCCTCCGCTTCAAGAGCGGGGTCACCGGACACATCTTCGTCAGTTGGCTCCACCCGATCAAGGAGCAGCGGCTGATCGTGGTCGGCACGGAGAAAATGGCCGTCTTCGACGACACCGCGGACAAGAAGCTCCTGCTGTATCCCCACCGGGTGGACTGGCCGGGCCGCGTTCCCAAGGCCGTCAAGGCCGAGCCGACGGTGGTCGAGATCGAGCAAGCCGAACCCCTCAAAGAGGAGTGCCGGCACTTCCTCCAGTGCGTCATCCACCGGACGCCGCCGCTCAGCGACGGCGCGGAGGGGCTCCGCGTGCTGCGGGTCCTCGACTTGTGCCAGAAGTCGCTGGAACGGCCGCCGACGCAGCAGCCGCTCCGCCTGCCGGAGGATGGCGGCATGCCCAAGCCGGATTACTTCGCCCACGAGAGCGCCTACGTCGATCTCCCCTGCTCGATCGGCCGGGGGACGAAGATCTGGCACTTTGCCCACGTCATGAAAGGTGCTACGATCGGGGAGAACTGCGTCATCGGCCAGAACGTGGTGATCGCCTCGTCGGCCCTGATCGGCAACGGCGTGAAGATCCAGAACAACGTCTCGGTGTACGACGGCGTCGTTTTGGAAGACGGCGTATTCTGCGGACCCTCGATGGTCTTCACCAACGTCGTCAACCCCCGCAGCGAAATCGTCCGCAAGAGCGAATACCGGCCCACCCTGGTGAAGCGCGGGGCGACGCTGGGGGCGAACTGCACGGTGGTCTGCGGCCACACGGTCGGGGAGTACGCCTTTGTGGCGGCCGGGGCGGTCGTCACCCGGGACGTCCCGCCGTATGCCCTGGTCGCGGGCGTCCCCGCAGGGCAGGTCGGCTGGATCTGCCGCTGCGCGGCCCAGCGGCTGGAGTTCGACGGGGCCGGCCAGGGGAAGTGTCCCGCCTGCGGTCGGGAGTACCGGCTGCTGGAAGGAGGGGTGCGGGAAGGGGCCGTGACGGGAGCAGCCCGAACCCATAGTGAGTAGGACGGGCGTCTCGCCCCGTCCGCGTCCCGCCCGTCCGCACTCCGCTCGGATTTCCCCGGACCGGCGAGACGCCGGTCCTACTGAATTGCGGGACGCTATCAATCGACCGTTAACCTCAGGAAGAGCAGAGCATGACTTCGCAGACCCAATCCGCGACGAAAACCACCGTGCCCCTGTTGGACCTCAAGGCCCAATGGGCCACCATCAAGGAGGAGGTCACCAAGGCGGTTGCCGCCGTGTTCGAGAGCCAGCAGTTCATTCTCGGTCCGGCGGTCCAGGAATGTGAGAATCGGATCGCCGAGTACTGCCGCTGCGGGTCCGCGGTGGGGGTCACCTCCGGGACCGACGCCCTGCTGATCGCGATGATGGCCGAGGGGATCGGCCCCGGCGACGAAGTGATCACCACGCCGTACACCTTTTTCGCCACCGCCGGCTCCATCGCCCGGCTCGAGGCCAGGCCGGTCTTCGTCGACATCTGCCCCAAGACCTACAACCTCAACGTCTCGCAGATCGAGGGCAAGATCACCGGCAACACCCGGGCGATCATCCCCGTGCACCTTTACGGCCAGTGCGCCGACATGGACGCGGTGCTCGACGTTGCCGGGCGTCACAAGCTGGTGGTGATCGAGGACGCGGCGCAGGCGATCGGGGCGGAGACCAAGGGCCGCCGGGCGGGATCGATGGGCCATTACGGCTGCTTCAGCTTTTTCCCCTCCAAGAACCTGGGCTGCGCCGGCGACGGCGGCATGGTCACCACCCAGGACCCGGACCGGGCCGAAAAGCTCCGCGTGCTCCGCGCCCACGGCTCCAAGCCCAAGTACTACCACAAGATCATCGGCGGCAACTTCCGCTTCGACGCCGTGCAGGCGGCGGTGGTCACCGCCAAGCTGCCGCACCTGGACCGCTGGACCGCCGGCCGCCAGGCCAACGCCGGGCGCTACCGCCGGCTGTTCGAGGCGTCGGGCCTGGTGCGGGACGGGCTGGTCGGGCTCCCCCACGAGCTGCCCGACGCCCGCCACATCTTCAACCAGTTCGTCATCCGCGTCCCGCGCCGCGACGAGCTGCAAGCGTACCTGAAAGAGCAAGGCATCGGCACCGAGATCTACTATCCCGTCCCGATGCACCTCCAGGAGTGCTTCGCGTACCTCGGCCACCGGCCGGGCGATTTTCCGGAGAGCGAAAAGGCCGCCCGGGAAACCCTCGCCCTGCCGATCTATCCCGAACTCAACGACGAACAGGCCCGCTACGTGGTCGAGAAGACCCGGGAGTTCTTCGGGCGGTGAGGAATCGCAGGGTGGGCGCAGTCCCACCAAAGAAGCGGTCGGTCGTCAGCGTTCGGCTCTCAGCCGCGGATCGCAGCCGTGGCCGCCCACCTTGGGAGACCCATGACCCAATCGCGTTCCGGCAAAGTGCTCGTCCTCTCGTCCGGCGATGCCCTGACCACGCTGGTGGCTATCATCGCGGCAGCGGTGCTGGCGCGGGCGTTCAGCAAGCTGGAATACGCCACCTACCGCCAGGCCATGTTGGCGTACACGTTTGCCGTGCCGTTCGTGATGCTTGGTTTCAACCGGGCGCCTTACTATTTCCTGCCGGTGGAGAAAGAGCGGGCGCGGGGCGTGCTGGTGGAGAACCTCCTGCTCTTGGGAGCGGGGGGGCTGCTGCTGACGCTGTTCATCGTCTGCGGCGGCAACCACCTGCTGGCCTTGCGGTTCCACAACCCCGACCTGGCCCCGATCCTCATGCTGCTGGCTCCCTACCCGCTGGTGATGATCCCCGCGGCGTCGCTGAGCGGATGCCTGATGGCGCGGGACCGGACGGCCCAGGTGGCCGTCTACAACGTCGCCAGCCGCGTGCTGATGCTCCTGACCGTGGTCCTCCCCTGCGTCCTCTGGCCCACGGTGGCCGTGGCCACGATGGGCACGGTGGCGGGGGGGGTGGTGACCGGCCTGATCGCGTTTCACCTCATGTTTCGCGCGTGCGCGACGGGGAGTTGGCTGCCCACCGCGGCCGGACTCCGCGCCCAGATCGCCTACAGCGTGCCCTTGGGATTGGCAGCCTTGGTGGGGTCCTGCGAACGCAGCCTCGACAAGGTGATCGTCGCCGCCATGGCCGACGCCGAGGCCTTCGCGGTGTACGTCAACGGCGCGGTCGAGATCCCCATCTACTCGATGATCACGGGCGCGGCCACCGCCGTGCTCTCGGTCGAGTACCGCCGGCTGCACGCCGAAGGGAACGTCGCCGAGATCATCGCGTTGGTGCACCGCGCGATGGTCAAGTGCGCCCTGGTCATCCTCCCCTGCATGTTCTTTCTGCTCGCCGTCGCGCCGGAGGTGATGCGCGTGCTCTACGGCGGCGGCTACGGCGACAGCGCCACCTTCTTCCGCATCTACCTGCTCCTTTCGCCGATCCGGACCCTGACGTTCGGCGCGATCCTCGTGGCGACCGGCAAGGGGAGATACATCCTCGTCCAGGCGATTCTCACGCTGGCGGCCAGCGCGATCGCCACGCCCCTTGCGGTGCACTACTTCGGCGTGATGGGCGCGGCGATTTCCTCCGTGGCGGTGGTGTACCTGGTGAGCGTGCCGTATCTCGTGATCGTCATCGCCAAGGTGCTGGAGTGTCCGCGTCACGGGCTGCTGCCGTGGTCGCGGCTCCTGCTCGTCTCGGCCGCCAGCTCGGTCGGCGCGCTGGCGCTGGTGGCGATCCGGCCGCTGCTGCCGCCGCTACCCGACGTGGTGATCCTCTGCGTTACGGGAGTGATTTACGCCGGGGTTACGATGGTGGTGTTTTCGTATACGGAACTTGTGGGCATCGGTCAGATGTGGACCTCGATGTGTGACCTGCTCCGAGGCAGAGCGTGATCTTGCTGTCTCGAAGCTGAAGGGAGCTGGCATCCGATGGAGTGGCAGCGCAAGCTGAAAACGTTCGTCGAAGCGATCGTGCCGCCGATCCTCTTGCCGCCCATCCGGTTCGTCTACCGATCGCTCAAGCCGAGTAGGCATGAAGTCCCCGACGAAAGAGCACGTGATGCCGATTGGTACGATGCGCGTTATGCGTCGGAGGAGGCGTATCGGATCCACTATACCGCCACGTCCTACTACTTCCTCTGGTGCGTCGTCGCGGAAAGGATGGAACAGGCCGGCGTAGGTTCCGTGCTGGAGATCGGCTGCGGCAGCGGGCAGTTTGCCTGCCTGCTGCGCGATAGGGGGATGGAACGCTACTGGGGCTTCGATGCAAGTCGTGCGGCGGTCGAGTTGGCCCGAAGCACATGCCCGCAGTACGAGTTCTTCGTAGCCAACGCCCTCCAGACCGACCTGTACACTCGCCTCCACTACGACGCTGCAATCTGCATGGAGGTCCTCGAACACATCGAAGAAGACCTCGACGTCCTGCGGAACATCCCTCAAGGGACCACGTTCTTCGGCACAGTCCCCAACTTCCCCTACGTCTCGCACGTCCGCCACTTTGCGGATTGTGCAGAGGTTGCCGAGCGGTACGGCGCCCTATTCCAGGACTTTCGGGTCGACGCCCTGCTGGCCAACGAGCGGGGAAAACGTTACTTCCTCTTCCAAGGGGTCAAACATTAGCTGCCACGCGGCGAAGGGCGAATGAGTCGTGGCGTATGGGCATGCGGATCTAAGCGGCGCAACGACAGAGGTTACCCGACTTCATGGGCGAGATCGCCAATTGCCCGAGAGATAGTGTGTTGAGATCATGAACGCACGCCCGAGGCTCTTGTTTCTCGCCCACCCGTTTCCCCCGCTGAATGCCCCGGCATGTGTGCGGACCTGGAATACGGCGAAGTACCTGGCACGATTGGGCTGGCTGGTCCGCGTGGTCAC
>Ga0153916_10001534_pt1 | contig 16632 bp, 7 predicted proteins | sample Opewatmetagenome_FD_109642 | JGI IMG/M metagenome (GOLD analysis project Ga0153916, IMG submission 109642) | Freshwater wetland microbial communities from Ohio, USA - Open water 3 Core 3 Depth 4 metaG | ecosystem: Environmental > Aquatic > Freshwater > Wetlands | place: USA: Ohio, Lake Erie, Old...
CGCGTCGGCAGCGTGCACTCGAGGGCATCGGCAAGCCGCTGGGCCAGGAGCGGAGTCATGGGGGTGAGGAAGTACGCTTCATTCGATCCCACAGCGAGGTAATCAGGCGTGACATAGTACGTCAGTGAATAGAGAGTCCCTCCAAGAGATGCCGAAGTGGTGACGGGGACGAGTGCCCTCATGAAGTCGGGGATGTTCCCGCTCATAACCTGCTGGAACAGTGTGTCCTCCCTGCTCTCGCGCGAAAGAGGGGAGATGATCTCGATCAGGCGGTCCCGCGAGGGTGCATCAGATGGCCGCGGCGGAAGCGGCAGGGTCTGCGCAATTGACGGAGCGGTCAGGAAGAGGAGTGGGAGGAAAAGGGGTAGAGTCCGCATGCGCTGCCGTCGAGAATGTGTCGTCTGGCAAGTGTACCAGAGGATCTGCCGGAGTGTGAGCGCCACACGGATCCGTGAGGCACTATGTGTTCAATATACCCGCCGTGGAGAACGATGTCAAACTCACATTCTGCGGATCCTCACGCGTGAGAGCTCCCTCCGGAGGCCCCGGAGCGATCGGGGAGCGGCTCGAGAGCGAAGGGCCGGGCTTCTGGCGTGCTTACAGTGTGGAAGGCTTGGGGCATTGCGGGCGCCAACGGGCTAGGCTCTCCCTCTTTAAGCCACGTTTGGAGAAGCTCCTGGCCAGGGCGTCGAATTCAGGGCGGGTGTGCCATATGTGGAACAGCTGTAGCCGCAAACGTGGCAGATTTGGCTTGACAATGGACTCTGCGGTCTTTAATATGCAAACGTTTGCGGGAACGTTTGCGGAAATGAGACAGGCCACAATAATTGACATTGCGGAGAAGCTGGGGATTTCTCCCTCCACTGTCTCGCGTGCGCTGAGCGATCACCCCGACATCAAGAAGGCGACAAAGGACGAGGTCAAGCGCATTGCGAAGGAGCTCCGCTACTACCCGAACCCGATCGCGCGGAGCCTCAAGAGCAGCCAGACCACCACCATCGGCGTCATCGTCCCCGAGATCAAGCACGATTTCTTCTCCTCCGCGATCAGCGGCATCGAGGAGGTCTCCTACCAGGCCGGCTACTCGATTCTCGTCTGTCAATCGAACGAGAGCTATGACAGGGAAGTCATCAACGCGAACCTCCTCATGCACCACCGGGTCGCCGGTGTCATCGTCTCAATTTCCCAGAACACAAAGTGCGGGGATCACTTCCAGGATCTGCTCAAACGAAAGATTCCTGTCGTCTTCTTCGACCGCGTCTGTCAGGATGTCAGTGCGAGCAAGGTTGTGATTGACGATTACGGGAGCGCTTTCGATGCCGTGAAGTACCTTCTCGGAAGAGGTTATACGAGGATAGCCCATTTCGCCGGGCCTCAGGAACTGGGCATCTGCTCGCAGCGGCTCAAGGGGTACGTCGATGCACTGGAGCAATCCCAACTTCCCTCGCGGAACGGACTCATACGGTACGGGGGGCTGCATGAGCCCGACGGGTACAGTTCGATGGATGCTCTGCTCAGTGAGGGGACCATTCCTGACGCCATCTTCGCCGTGAACGATCCCGTTGCCGTAGGAGCATTCCAGAGAATAAAGGAAGCCGGACTCAAGATCCCCGATGATGTGGCCATCATGGGATACTCCAACAACAAGATCACGACCCTCGTCGATCCCCCGCTCACCACGGTCGATCAGCCCGCGTTCGAGATGGGGAGAAAATCCGCGGAGTTGCTGATCGACACGATTGAGCATAGGACGGTTGAGCCGAAAACTCTGGTCCTGGACGCGAGGCTTATTGTGCGGGGGTCGACCTGATTCACCCTCATCCCGCCCGCAGAACTCCGCGGGAGACCGGCCAATCATCATGAGGTAGACGGTATCTCTCTTCTTCCAGCGCGCATGCACGGTACGGGAGACAATACGGAGCACGTGTTCAAAACCTGCGACGGAATCGCGAGTCTGACTCTCTTGTCTAGCCGCGGCGCCGCTTTCGGTGTTCTGCTCCTTGCGATCGCGCTTTCCTCCGCCTCGTCGGCGCAGAAGAGGGATGCACCCGCCTCTGACACGCTCGCCGTCATCGACACGAGAGCGGTCACCGCCGAGCGATTCGGCCGGCTCTTCAAGGAGAAGATGCTCAAGACTGGCATCACGGACAACATGGACGCCCGTGCAGGGTACCTGCGCAATCTGGTCGATGACGAGGTGCTGATTGCAGAAGCGAAGCGGGAGAAACTGGACCGCAGGAAGGAGTCCAGGCGCGAGCTCGCTCGCATCGAGCTCCAGGAATCGCTGAACGCTTTCACCGAACGGCACATTTCCTCAGGTGTAGCCGTGACCGAGGCTGATCTTCGGGAGCTCTTCGTGAAGATGAACACGAAAATCAAGGTCCGCCACCTCTATGCGGCCACGAAAGCGGAGTCGGAGTCGCTCTACGCGGAACTCACCCGGGGAAAGAGCTTTGAAGAGCTCGCCCGAAGGGTTTTTGCCGATTCCCGGCTCGGGGAGTCAGGCGGCTCGCTCGGGTATATGACCGTTGATGAGATGGACCCAAAATTCGAGGCCGCGGCCTACTCGATGCGCGTCGGCGAGCTGTCAAAACCGGTGAAAACGGTCCAGGGGTACAGCATTCTTCGCGTCGACGAGATCCAGCAGAACCCCTTCCTGACCGAGAGCGAGTTCTCCAGGGTCAAGGAGAGACTTTCCACTTTCGCCCGGAAGCGGAAACTTGAACAGGCGCTCGCAGAGTACTCCGCGACACTCCGCGGACGACTCGAGATCCGGTTTGATGACAAACTGATGACGCGTCTGTTTGAGGCGACCAGGGAGCAATGGACCCAGACGCCGGTGGAACAGACATCGCTCGTGATCTCCCGTCACGACCTGGGCAGGAGACTCGTGACGACAAAGTCCGGGGTGTGGACGACCGGGAAAGTGATTGACGCGCTCGGGCGTCTCACGGAGGGGCAGAGACGGTGGATCCGGACAAAGGAAAATCTCGAGGATGCAATCGCCGGCCTCATCATCCGCGAGCACATTGCCGGGAGGGCGAGGGAGGAGAAGCTCCACGCCACTCCGGCTTTCCGGGCGCGGGTGCAGTATGCCTTCGACACGTATCTGCTGACCTCGCTGGAAGCTCAACTGAAGAAGGGGATACGGATATCACAGGATTCACTGAAATCCTACTACCTCCGGAACGGGGAGAGCTTCAGGAGTGAGGCGGAGATCCGGCTCAGCGGGATGCTTCTTGATAACCCCCTCCTGGCGGATTCGGTCTTGAGGCTGCTGGATCGGCCCGTACGCTTTGACAGCCTGGCGAGGGAACTCTCCATTCAGAAAGCCACGGCCGGGCGGGGGGGCGACATGGGGTATTTCCGCAGAGAAGGCCTGGGGGAGCTGGGGAACGAGCTTTTTACGATGAACTCCGGGGAGTGGAAGGGCCCGTTCGTCCAGGACGGGAAATACCTTTTTGTGAAGTGCACGGACGTGAAGGGTTCCTCCCACAAATCCTTTGAAGAGTGCGCAGGAGAGATTGAAGAAATGCTCCTCTCCGTAGCGTGGCGCACCGCACGCAGTCGCTTTGTGAAGTCCTACAGAAGAGGAATGGACTGCCGTGTGTATCCTGAACGGCTGATCGCACTATCATTCAACTAACCTGAGACTCGAACGGACATGAAGAGTAGATCCATTCTCGGGACGGTCGTACTCTCGCTCCTTGCGAGCGCCCTTACCTTCGCGCAGAACACCGGGAAGATCACCGGCAAGGTGACGGATGCAGGCACGGGAGAGCCCCTGATAGGCGCGAATGTGTTTGTGGAAGGAACAAGCTATGGTGCCGCCACGGACCTGGAGGGTGAATACGTCATCATCAAGCTTCCTTCGGGTACGTACAGCGTTGCCGCGACGTACATGGGGTACCGGCGGACCGTCACAAAAAACGTCCAGGTGCTGAACGACCTGACGACAAAACTGAGCTTCCAGCTGACCCAGACGGGGGTGGAGCTCGGCGAGGAGATCGTTATCATCGCCGAGAGGCCCATGATCAAGAAGGACCTGACCGCGACGGAGTCCCGTGTGACCGCGGATGAGATCAAGAACCTCCCTCTTGAGAGCGTGAGTCAGCTGATAGGCCTTCAGGCGGGAGTGAGCAGGGGGGCGGACGGCAACATCCACATTCGCGGGGGGCGGTCAAGCGAGATTTCGTATCTCGTCAACGGCATCAGCATCACCGACGACTATGCCCGGTCGCAGGCGGTGACGCTGGAGACCGAATCGATCCAGGAGCTGCAGGTGATCAGCGGCACGTTCAACGCGGAGTACGGGAATGCGATGAGCGGCGTGGTCAACGTGGTCACGAAGACCGGCGGCTCGGACCTCCAGGGGGGGCTTGAGGTGTGGACCGGGGACTACCTGAGCACGCACAAGAATCTGTTCTGGGGGATCGACAGAGTAGACCCCCTGGGGATGTACAACCTCCAGGGTGTGATCAGCGGCCCGATCGCGAGCGACCGGTTGACGTACTTCGTGACTGTCCGAAGGTCCCACACCGATGGGTACCTCTACGGCATCAACCGGTACCGGCCGCAGGGCCGGGACGTGCCGGGTGACGGCTCGTTGGTCTCCATGAGCTGGAGCAACCGGTGGAGCGCCCAGGCGAGCATCAACTGGCAGCTTTCCGGCGCCTTCAGACTGAAGCTTGACGGCTTCGCCAGCACGGAACGAAACCGCTTTTACAGCCACTTCTATCGCCTGAACCCCGAAGGCCTGCGGCGGAACAAGAGTGGGGGCGCGAGCGGTATAGCGTCACTGACACACCAGCTTTCTCCGACGACCTTTCAGGATCTCACCGTTGCCTACAAGTACAACGAGTTCCTCTCCCGACTGTACGATGACCCGTACGACGTGCGGTACGTTCATGGCGACTCGCTCAACACGCCGGGGTATCACTTTGCCACTGCGGGGACCGATCTCGGCCGGTTCGAACGCAACACGGGGAGTGTGATTGCGAAGTGGAACATCACGAGCCAGGTCGACAAACTCAACCTCGCAAAAGCGGGGCTCGAGGCCCAATTCGACAGGGTGTTTTACGAGAACATCACCCTCGTTCCCGCGCGTAGTGCAAGTGGACAGGAGATCATCCCGTTCATCCCTTCCATTCAGGGGACCGACGCGACCACGCACGACCGGTTTGCACGCACACCCCGGCGATGGGCGGCGTACGTGCAGGACAAGATCGAGCTCGAGAGCATGATCATCAATCTGGGGTTACGGTACGAGATGTTTGACCCGAGGGGGAGGGTCCCGATGGATCAGACGGACCCCAACATCTACAACCCCTTCAGGCAGGAACACATCTACAGAGACCTCAACGGCGACGGGGAGATCGGCCTCGACGAACAGACGGACGGCAACAAGCTGACAGTAGAAGAACGGGAGGCGTCCTGGTACAGGAAGGCGAGCAGAAAGAGCCAGCTGAGCCCGCGCCTCGGGGTGGCCTATCCGATCACGGACAATGGCATTATCCGGTTCTCCTACGGCATCTTCCAGCAGATCCCGGAATACAGCCAGCTGTACGTGGGTGACGAGTTGAAACTGACCTCTGCGCAGGGCCTCCAGGGAGTGCCGAGCCTGGGGGTGCCGTTCGGGAACAATGATCTCAAACCGCAGCGGACGACCATCTACGAGCTTGGTCTGCAGCAGCAGTTGACGGACGACATCGCCGCCGACGTCACGGCGTTCTACCGCGACATCCGCGACTGGGTCAGTTCCAGCCCTCCCATTCCGACATTCCAGGCGGGGATATCGTATTCGCAGAGGATCAACCGCGATTTTGCCAATGTGCGGGGGGTGACGCTCTCGCTGAAGAAACGGTACGCGAACAACTTCTCCTTCGGCGTCGACTACACGTTCCAGGTCGCCGATGGAACGAACTCGACATCGGACGCCGAGTTCTACTCCCAGCTCAACGGTTCGGAGCCCACGCGCATACTTACCCCTCTTGACTGGGACCAGACGCACACGCTGAACGCGAATGTCTTCGTTGGGGTCTCCGACTGGGGGGTGAGCCTGATTTCCACGGTGAGTACCGGGCAGCCGTACACGCCGAGCCATATCGGCGGGGCATACACCGGCAGGAACGTCCTCACCGGGCTTGCCAACAACAGCCGCCGCAAGCCGCTCGTCGCCCGGTTCGACCTTGAGGCGTACAGGAACTTCGCACTCTTTGGCGCGAGTCTCCAGCTCTTCATCCGGGTCCTCAACCTGTTCGACGCGAAGAACCCGATGAGCGTCTGGGGTGACACCGGCAAGCCGGATTTCACGCTGCAGGAAGAGGAGATCAGCAGCTATGACGAGGGGTGGTTTGACGTTCCAACGTACTACAGCGAACCGCGAGCGGTCTATGTCGGCACGAAAATCTCTCTGTAAAACTCAACGCATGAGCACTGGCATGATCCGGTCAAAACTCTTCTGGCTTCTCCTTCTTGCGGGAACCATGCTGTCGTCTTCGGCGACGGGGCAGATCATCGCGCACGCGCCTTCGGATTTCCGGGGCGATGTCAATTACCGGCGCAACTCCAACGTCGACGGAAACAACATCCGGACCACGATCTTCAATTCGGGCTACTCGGGGGATCCGTCGAACCGTCCCGACTACATCGAATATGAATGGCCCAAGAACACCAACAGGATCTACATCGCGCTTGTGGATATCCTGCTGGGCGGGGAGGTCACGGGGAATGACGGTCAGACGACCTACCTGGTCGAGGTGCCGACCGGGCGGACCGACCCCAACGGGAACTCATGGAACATCGAGCCGGTGCCGGGATTCATCGATCCGCAGCAGAGCGAGATAGCGCGGAGCGACAAGCCGACATCGTGGCCCACGGCCGCCCAGCACGGGTGGCGTGACAAGAGAAGCGACCTGATCGACCCGGGGTGGGTCGGTTCGTGGAACGGGTTCTTCGGGAAGAACATCTTCAACGCGGACCAGGAATTCTACTACGTCACCTCCGATGACATCTACAAGCGGCAGCCCTACACCCCCGACACGACCGACCGGACGCGCGGAGGGCTCGGCCTTATCATGGATGTCCGCACCCTGGCATGGTCGCAGGTGCTCATCAACGACATCGTCTTCTTCATGCACGACATCAAGAACGACGGCACGAAGACGATCGGGAAGACCGTGTTCCTCATGTTTGTGGCGGACTGGGTCGGGGGAGACAACCCGGATGACTATCCGTATGTCGATCTGCAGACCGCCACCACGTTCCTGACCGATGTGAGCAGGACGGGGAGCGAGGCGTTCGGAGGCACCCCCGTCGGTGTCGCCTCGCTGAAGTACATCGAGACGCCGGGGAACCAGGTGAACGGAATCGATGACGACGGCGATGCGGATGACAACCCGGAGCTGTTTGCGTTGAGCAGTGCGGACACCGGAACGGTGATTCCGCACTTCACGGCCAACGATTTCGCCGCGCGAACGCTCACTCCGGGTGACAAGATTGTCCTCATCGAGCCTGAAACCTACGACAGGATCGTGACCGCCTATCCTGCGGGAGGGGGTACGGTCCGGAGCCTCAACAAGGAGTATGTGCTTCCCTCGGGGGGGATCACGCTCAGCGAAGACACGCTGGCCAACGGATACGACGAGGATCTCGACGGGTTGATCGATGAGAAGCAGTCGCTGCATCTCTTCCACGTCAACGAGATAAAGAAGACGACCAACCCTGTCCGGTACATCAATTACATCTCCTTCAGTGTCGGCGACACCGTCAAGCGGGGCTTTGCGGTCGCCGGCAGGGGTGCTGCGTGGAGCTACCAGAACGTCGCCCCGATGATCGATGAATCGCGCGACGACGGTTTCGACAACGACAAGGACTGGGATGCCTTCCTTGATGACAACGGCATGGACGGCGTCAGGGGTTCGCTCGATACGGGCGAGGGGGACGGCAAGCCGACGAGCGGCGCCGGCACGGAGTTTCCCGGTGAGACGAGCATCGACAAGACCGACGTGAGCGAGACGGACCTGATCGGGATCACGAGCGCCTTCCAGATCGAGGACGGGATCGTGAGCTTCAATTCCTGGCCGGACAGGAGCCTCTGGGACATGTTGATGATTCCCGGGAAGATCAACCTCGTCCGGCGGGAGGGGGAGTTCCAGACGTACGTGGCATCGGGGTTCTTCCCTTTGCTCCCCGGGCAGCGCCAGCGGATGGCGATATCTGTGGCGATCGGCGGAGGCGGTACCTCGGCGGATGCGGACGTCCAGAGTGTCGTGAAGAAACAGGCGGAGGCCGCCAAGGCCTACGGTGCGGACTATCAGTTCGCGCAGGCCCCGATCCAGCTCACGCTCACGGCAGTCCCCGGTGACGGGCAGGTGACATTGTACTGGGACGACATCGCCGAGAGCTCGTTCGACCGCTACATCGACAAGATCGGCGGCATCGGGCGCGACTTCGAGGGGTACAGGATCTACCGGGCCACTGACGCGGCGTTCCTCGACGCGAAGATCGTGACCGATGCCTATGGTGTGGCCACGCTGCTGCGCCCCATTGCCCAATTTGATCTCTCGGATGGGCTGACCGGTCTTCACCCCGTTGATATCAACGGGGTGAAGTTCGACCTGGGGAGCGACACCGGGCTCAAGCATTCGTACGTCGACCGCGATGTCATCAACGGGCAGCGCTACTTCTATGCCGTCACCGCGTACGATTTCGGGTATGAAGCGGCCCGTTTCGCCCCCTCCGAGACGCCGATCCAGGTCAATGTGTCGAACGACGGGACGATAACGTGCGGGAAGAACGTGGCCATTGTCAGGCCCTCCGCCGCTGCCGCCGGGTACCTCCCCCCCGAAGTCGAGTCTTTCAGCCACGCAAGCGGCGGGGCAACCGGCACTGTCGGGTTCAAGATCATCGATCCGGACCGCCTCAAGAACAACCACGAGTACGAGATCACCTTCAAAGACTCGGTGGTCAAGGTCAACAACAAAGACGCTTTCAAGACCACGTCGTTCTCCCTCAGAAATGTCACCGAGGATCACTTCCTGCTCACGGACGACACTCGCGTTGTGCCCGGCGACGAGATCCCCGTTACGGAAGGGTTCTCACTCACGCTCGACAACGTCCAGGACCTCTCCCTGAACAGTATTAGGACCAGGTGGAACAACCCCGACGTGTACATGTTCGATTTCTCGACGGTGAGCATCCGCCTGACGCAGGGCGTCCAGAGTCCGAGCGACTATATCGTCGTGGTCGGGGACGTCGGCCTGGCGACGTCCAAAGACACCGTCGTCTCGGGGAGGACGTTCGTGGCAAAGCCCGTGAACTTCAAAGTCGTCAATACCACGCAGAACAGGGAGATACAGTTCCTGTTCGCCGAGAACGACGGAAGTGACGGGAAGCTGAGCATCGATTCGACGACCAAGAATGTGGATGCCATCTACTTCCTGGAGCAGGACAAAACAGGGAAGAAGATCTTCACCTGGCAGGTCGTGCTCAATCTCAAGGGGAAAAGGAACCCCGCCTCCGGAGACACCCTCACGATCTTTCTGAACAAACCGTTCCTTTCGTACGACCGGTACGGTTTCGTGATAAAGAGCTCGACGATTTCCCCGGAGAAGGGGAGGGCCGATCTGGGCAAAATACGGGTCGTGCCCAACCCCTACGTCGCCGCCGAGACGTGGGAGCCCCGGAACACCTACACCAGCGGCCGGGGCCCGCGGGAGATCCATTTCATCAATCTCCCCTCAAAATGCACGATCCGCATCTTCAATATGGGGGGCGCCCTCATCCGGAGGATCGAGCACCAGTCATCGTTCGAGAACGGAACGGCGATCTGGGACGTGCTGAGCGACGAGAAGTTTGAAATCGCCTACGGGGTCTATGTTTATCATGTCGAAGCGCCGGGAATCGGCGAAAAGACTGGTACTTTTGCCATCATCAAATGACTGTCGAACTGCCATGAACTCGAAAACAGCGATAGCTGCTTTCTTTCTCCTCGCGGCCACGGCGCTCTGCGCGCATGACTGCGGGGCCGGTGAGACAAACAAGGTGGGCACGGCGGCGGCGACATTCCTGAGAATCCCCGTCGGCGCGCGCGCCTCCGGCATGGGGAGCTCGTTCGTCTCACTGGAGGACGACCCGTCGGGGCTCTTCTGGAACCCCTCGGTTCTCTCATCTGTGCGCACGAACGCGCTCGTGGTTGACCATTCGAACTGGATGCCCGGGATAAAATTCTATTTCGCGGGGATCGTCCTCCCCTTCGCCGATGCCGGGACGGTCGGAATCGGCGTGACGATGCTCCGGACGGAGGAGATGGAGGTCACGACTCCCCAGGAGCAGATGGGGACCGGGGAGACGTTCACGGCATCGAGCGTCGCGCTCTCGCTTTCGTACAGCCGCTCGCTCACGGACCGGTTTTCGATCGGGGGGACGTTCCGCTACATCCGCGAGACAATCTACAACACGAGCGCCTCCGCGATTGCCTTCGATGCGGGGACGATCTTCGTGACCCCCTTTGCCGGGATCCGCCTGGGCGCGAGCATCTCGAATTTCGGGACGAAGCTGCAGATGGACGGCGAAGACCTGAACGTCCGCGTGGATATTGCGCCCGCGCAGGAAGGGAACAACCAGAGCGTCGTGGGGAGACTGCACACCGATGAGTTCGACCTGCCGCTCCTGATGCGCGTCGGCATCTCGGGCGAGGTGGTGCAATCGGAAGATTTCCGGCTCACGCTCTCCGTGGACGGAGTGAACCCGAATGACAATGCTCCGAGCGTGAATGTCGGCGGGGAGATCGGGTTGCTGAATGAGACCTTGCAGCTGCGCGCGGGGTATCGGGACCTCTTCCTGGACCAGAACGAGTTCCGTGTGACGTTCGGTCTGGGGGTGAACAGGGTGAAGCTTGTGGGTGGCCTCTCCGTCTCGCTCGACTACGCGTTTCAGCAGTATGTTCACCTGGGTAATGCGAACAGATTCACGCTCACCATGCGGTTCTGACCGGTGTGACAGTGGATACGGAAAGCGTGTGATTTCCACACAAACAATAAAGGAGCGGGTCATGAGAAAAAGTTACGCCGTAGGCCTTCTTGTTCTGTTGACCGGGATCCTCGCATCCCAGTCGATGGCACAAATGCCCAAAGCCAAGTTCAGGGTCAACACGTCCACATGCCTGGACACCTTGATGACGACGCACGTCGTCAAACTCCTGGGAGCGTCGAAAAAGGGGACCTCCCCTGCGATGACATGGACCGTTGCCAATGGTGCGGTCATGACGAATGTCGGGGGCGATGTCTGGGAGATCACCCTTCAGGTGATGGGGAACGACACGATCTACTACAAGTACTGGACGGGATTTGACGGCACGACAGGCACTTTCCACTGGACCGGGTGGGAGGGACCGCTCAATTCGGGTGTGACTGGCGCCGAGAACAACAGGGCTCTCATCATGGCCGGCAAAGACACGACACTTGAACTGGAGTACTACAACGGGTGGGAGACCGTACAGCCCCAGTACTGGAGACCGTTTGCCTCCAAGATTGATTCCGTCGCGGTCTACTTCCGGGTCAACATGGGGGGTACGTCCTTCAATCCTGCGACACAGGTCGTGGACGTGAGGGGAGGTGCGCCGATGGGGACGGACTCGCCCTGGAGTACCCTCGTTGTGCTGAGCCGAGAAGTGAACAGTGTGAACAATGGTTCGTTCTGGTCGGGCGTTGCCTATGTGCCGAAAGATAGCATCACGCCGGGTGTCACCCAGCAGCAGTTCAAGTTTGTCATCCAGCCCGATATCTGGGAAGGCACGGCCAACAGGTCATTCACGTTTGCCAGCACGAATGACGTCACGATCCACTGGTATTATTTCAACAACAAAGCCCCGTCGGGGCCTAAGGTCACTGCTGACCTCCTGTGGGTGCTGAAGCTGGATGCGCTGGAGAAGGCGAATCTCTTCGACAGGGCCCTCGGGGACAAAGTCGCTGTGACCGGTGCCAAGGGATGGCCTCCAACGGGCTTCAACTTTGACACCGACACGACCATGCTCAAGATGACCTATGACCCCACGGCCAAGGAGTGGGACCTGGTCGAGTCCTTCACGCTCTTTCCCAATGAAGTGCTCAAGTACAAGTACTATATTAGGTGGGATTCCACCCGATTCGACACGGCGCACGTGAACTACATCCCCGGGCTCATGATGACAGATGGCTGGGAGGAACCGGGCGTGACGGGGGGTGCCGACAGAAGTTACCTCTACGGGAACACGACGCCCCAGATTATCCCGGGCGATTTCGGGTCGGACTGGCAGTTCTTCAACAGCCTGCATTGGGAGGGCGTGAGCACGCACCCCATTCAGGTCGTATTCAACATCGACATGGCTCCGGCCGCAAACGTCGCCACGAACCCGAACGTGCTCTTCAGGCCCGGCATTGACACGGCGTACATCCAGTTTGACGGCTGCATGACCCCGATCACTCAGGGGAAGACAATGTGGGGGACTGACAACCGTCTCATGCTGAATGATATTGATGGCGACGGGAAGTACACGGCAACGTATGACCTGACGGCCCCGACCTTCTACCAGATGTGTTACCGGGTGGTTTATACCTCCACGACGGGAGAGATCTGGAACGGCAGTGGGGCCGCCGTCGTGGGACGGCGGTACTACCAGTATGTCCACCCGACGCAGGTCATGGCGGATTCCGCCATGTGGCCGAGCACGTATGTGCTCGCCGACATGCCATGGAAACTCTCCGACCTTACGATCGAAGACCCGCCGGATTTGAACACTGTCACCGGCGTCGGCGGCGGTGGGCCGGACCTTCCGCTTTCCTACGCACTCCATCAGAACTACCCGAACCCGTTCAACCCGTCGACGGTCATAACGTATTCGATTCCGGGAAGTTCCAACGTACGGATCGAGGTGTACAGCATCCTGGGTCAGAAGGTCGCGACCCTGTTTGACCAGGAACAAACGGCGGGCACGCATTCGATCGCGTGGAATGCGCAGGGCGAGCATGGCCAGAGACTGGGAAGCGGCGCGTATTTCCTCAGAATGCAGGCCGGCTCTTTCTCGCAGGTGAAGAAAATGCTGCTGGCGAAGTAAGATCTCGAGCCGGCAGGCAGTGCTCTCGTGTGTGGGGCTGGGAGGGTGCCACCCCCAGCCCCGCACACGGGAGAGGTGAATAAAGAGAGGGGAAGCATTGTGATCCGAAGACTTCTGCTTTTGGCAGCCATTCTCTCTCCCTTTCCGCTTTCGGCGCAGCAAAGCAGCGGCTTCGTTCGAGGAGCGGACCTATCGTTTGTTCCTCAGATCGAAGACCTGGGGGGTACCTACAAGCTGAACGGGGTGCAGAAAGATGTGCTGGATATTTTCCGTGAGAACGGCGCGAACTACGTCCGGCTCCGCATCTGGCACACCCCCGCGAACGGCTACTGCGGCCTGGCACAGACGCTCGAGTACGCCTTGAGGGTGAAGGCGAAAGGGTTCAAGCTTGAGATTGATTTTCACTATTCCGACTGGTGGGCCGATCCCGGGAAGCAGAACAAGCCGGCGGCGTGGTCGAGCCTGACATTTGCCCAGCTGAAGGACAGCGTCTACGCCTATACGAAGAACGTCATCGAGGCGCTGAAAAACCAAAACACGCTCCCTGATATGGTCCAGATAGGGAACGAGATCACCGCCGGGATGCTGTGGCCGGACGGGAAGATCCCCACCTCATTCCCCACTCTTGCGTGGCAGCAGTTCGGGGAACTGGTCAAGGAGGGGATACGGGGCGCCAGGGATGCCGCGGCGGACAGTTCGATTAAGATCATGATCCACATTGACCGTGGCGGCGACTACGCGACGAGTCAGTGGTTCTTCGATAATCTGCTGGCGCAGGGCGCGCAGTTTGACGTGATCGGGCTCTCCTATTACCCCTGGTGGCACGGATCGCTCGCCGCCATGCAGAGCAACCTCAACAGCCTCGCCGCCCGGTACGGCAAGGAGATCATCCTTGCGGAGACGGCCTACCCCTGGACGACCCAGTCGCTCAACGACGGGATGGGGAACATCACCGTGGATCCGGCAAAGCTCCCGGCCGGCTACTCGATATCGGTGCAGGGACAGAAGGCGTTTCTCGCCAAGATTACGAAGATTTTGAAGGAAACGTACAACAACAAGGGGGTCGGCTTCTTCTACTGGGAGCCCGCCTATATCTCGGTCTCGCCCATCGGCTCATCGTGGGAACACTTGACGACGTTTGATTTTACAGGCGCGGCCCTCACCACCATGACAGCCTTCATGGATCTCGACAGCATTCCGACGGTCAATGTGAAGCTGAGGGTGAATACCGCGACGAACGCGGACACCCTGAAAGTGAGCGGAGTTGTCCAGGTGCGCGGCGAAGTGAAAGGGGTCGGTTCGAGCCTCTTGCCCAGCGGGGAGCTCTTCACATGGGATTCCTACTCCGGGGTCATGCCTCAAAATGTGGGGGGTGATTACTGGGAGTACCAGCTCAAGATGTACGCCTCGGACCGCCTTGAGTACAAGATCTGGACCGGGCACAGCGCGGGCACTCCCACCTACCTACGGCTGGGCTGGGAGGGCCCGATCACCCCGTTCGACAGCTCGGGTGTGAACGCCCGAGCGTACACGGCGGCGGGGGGGGACACGACGCTCGAAATCGAGTTCTACAACTCCCGCGGAGTCGCCGTCGACCAGTACTGGTCGCCATTCCAGGTGAAGGGGGATTCCCTTGGAGTTCTCTTCAGGGTGAACATGGCCGCCCTCACAAGCAGCGGCCTTTTTGACCCCACCGTCCACGGGCCCCTTGCTGTGCGCGGCGATTCCGCCGCCTCCGGCGGAAGGCTCTCCTGGGCAAGGAGCACGGTGGTGCTCCAGCGGGAGACGGTGAGCGTGGCCGGCGGCTCGTTCTGGTCGAAGGTCGCGTATTTTCCCAGGAGCAGTATCGCCGTCGGCACACCGATACACTACAAATTCTTTGTCGAGAACAGCCCCTTCGGCGGTTGGGAGTACAATATCAGTGACAGGGTGTTCACCTTTCCGGCGAGGGATACGACGCTCACCTGGCAGTTCTTCAACAACAGGCTGTTGCCGACGGGTGTGGAGGAGGGGGCGCCGCCACTACCCGCGGAACTGGAGCTTGCACAGAATTACCCGAACCCGTTCAACCCGGGAACTCTGGTTCGATACTCGCTTACGAGGAGCTCGCACGTCACGCTTTCTGTCTGCAACATCCTGGGGCAGGTGATCGCGACGCTTGTGGAGGAGACACAATCCCCCGGGGTGCACTCGACAGCCTGGGACGGCAGAGATGATTCCGGAAGGCAGGCGGTATCGGGGATCTATTTCCTCCGGCTTGAAGCGGAGGGGCTCACCCGGATCCGCAAGATGGTTTTGTTGAAGTAGGGCTCCCTTCCGCGATTCTCTGAAGGACCCCTTGCGTACTCTCGAGAGATGAGAATGAGACGGCTCGTACTGTCTTTCCTCGCTATCCTTGTCACAGCTCTGGGCGCTCACTGGCAGAGCTATTCCCAGCAAGTGTACGTCGATAGTGCCGGAGTCCTCCGCTGGAGGGGGACAGAAGTCGAGGTGAGTCTCTTCGGCGTGAACTACACGACCCCCTTTGCGTATTCCTACCGGGCGCACAAGCGGCTTGGCATTTCGCTCAAGAAGGCGATTGACCTTGATGTCGCCCATATGGTGCGCCTCGATCTCGACGCTTTTCGCGTGCACGTGTGGGAAAGGGAGATCTCCGATGGCGAGGGGAACCTCCTTGAGAACGAACATCTGGACCTCCTCGATTATCTGCTCTGGCGGCTAGCCGAACGGGGGATCAGGACCATACTTACGCCCATCGCCTGGTGGGGAAACGGCTGGCCTGAGCCGGATGAAGTGACAAAAGGATTCTCGCAGAACTACTCCAAACTGGAGTTGATCACAAACCTGAGGGCGAGAGAAGCGCAACGGAGGTATTTGAGGCAATTCGTCCAGCATGTAAACCCGTACAGGAAGAAGTCACTGCTGGAGGATCCCTCGATAATCGCGATAGAAATCATCAATGAGCCGAATCACCCCTCCGATGACCGCGTGACCACCGGCTACATCAACGAGATGGCAGGAGTCCTGCGTGATGCGGGTCTCACGAAACCGATCTTCTATAATATTAGCGAGAACTGGAGCGACCGGCAGGCGAATGCCGTCACCAGGGCAAATGTGGAGGGAGTGTCGTTTCAGTGGTATCCGACGGATCTGGTGCACGGGAAAACGCTCACCGGCGATTTCCTCATGAATGTAAACAGGTACCTGATCCCGCGTGAGGGCATTGCACGGTATGAGAAGAAGGCGAAGATGGTCTATGAGTTTGACGCGGCCGATGTCGCCGGGGCCTACATGTATCCGGCGATGGCGCGGAGCTATCGAGAGGCTGGGATGCAGTTTGCCGCGATGTTCAGCTATGACCCCGTTCAGATTGCCTGGAGCAATACGGAATACCCCACCCATTATGTGAACCTGCTCTACACTCCCTCGAAGGCCGTGAGCCTGATGATAGCGGCGAACGCGTTCCGCGAGCTTCCCCGTGGGAAATCCTACGGCGACTACCCGGAGAACAGTCGCTTCGGAGACTTCCGCGTGAGCTA
>Ga0153916_10001535_pt1 | contig 16628 bp, 13 predicted proteins | sample Opewatmetagenome_FD_109642 | JGI IMG/M metagenome (GOLD analysis project Ga0153916, IMG submission 109642) | Freshwater wetland microbial communities from Ohio, USA - Open water 3 Core 3 Depth 4 metaG | ecosystem: Environmental > Aquatic > Freshwater > Wetlands | place: USA: Ohio, Lake Erie...
AATTCAATGTTGCTGAACGCCGTAGCGGCGCGCGAAGAGATAATAACCCACCGCGACCGCAACGAGGATCGTCGTCCAAACGACGCCGAAGGCCGCCAGCTCGCCGACCTGGCCGTTTTCCCAGAGTTCGTAAACCGCGACGGAAACGACCTGCGTGCGCGGGCTGACGAGCAAAATCGACATGGAGAGTTCTTTGGCCGAGAGCAGAAAGACAAAAACCCATCCGCCCAGAAACGACGGCGTCAGCAACGGAAAAGTAATCCGCCGCATGGCGTTCAGCCACGAGGCGCCGGAGGCGTAGGCGGCCTCTTCCAACTCGCGATGCAATTGCAACAGCCCGGCGTGGGTGTAACGGATGCCGTAGGGAACGTAGCGGGTGATGAACGCCGCGAGCAGAATCCAGAGCGTGCCGTAGATCGGGATCGGCACGATCAGGTAAAAGCGCATGATCGCCAAGCCCATGACGATGCCGGGAAAAAGCAACGGCAGGGTGGTCAGCAAGTCGAGCAGCCAACGGCCGCGCAGTTTGGTGCGCACCAGAATCCAGGAAGCCAGCGTGGTCAGCACCATGACGGCCGTGGCGCTGCCGAGGCCGAGCAGGATGCTGTTTTTGATGGCGTCGGTGATCTTGGGAAAATGCAGCGCGACGACGTAGTTCTTGAGCGTGAGTTTGGCCAGCGCTTCGATGGAAGGCTGCATGTAAAACGGCAGCAACGACGCCCAGAGAATGATCAGAAACGGCAGCGCCAGGAGGACGAAGGCATAGAGCAGCAGTCCCGCGGCGGCCGGATAGCGCCAGCGCCCGAGCGGGATCAAAGCGGGCCGGTAGCCTTTTCCCGTGATGGTGTGAAACCGCGACTCCTCCCGGGTGACGCGGAAATAGCAGTAAAGAGCAGCGGCCACCACCAACATCAAAAGCACGGAAAAGGCGCCGGCGCGGCCATAAACCGGCGGCATCCGTTGCGCGTCGAGCAGGATCGCGGTCGTGAGCACCCGAATATCGCCGGGAAGGCCGACCAAGGCCGGGATTTCAAAGGACTCGAAGGCGCGAATGAAAATCAGCATCACCACGGAGAAAAACGCCGGCAGCATGAGCCGGAACGAGATCCGTCGCAGGGTCTGGCCGATGCGCGCGCCGCACGCCGCGGAAGCCTCTTCGAGAGCGGGATCCATGGAACGGAACGATGCCGCCAGCATGAGAAAAACGAACGGCGACCAGAGCAGCGCTTCGACGAACACCATGCCCCCCATGGAGTAGATGTTCACCGCGCCCCTTTGATTCAGCAACCTTCCCAGCCAATCATTCACCGGGCCGGCCTTGCCGAGGAGCAGCAGCCAGCCGATGGTATAAAGGATGAACGGCGTGCCGAAGGAAGCGAAAGCGGTAAAGTACCCCAAGCCGCGCAGCGGCGCATCCGTCCGGGTCGCGATCCACGACACCGCGCCGCCGATCAGAGTCGCGAGCAGCGCGCTGCCGACGGCGAAATAGAGGGTGTTGAGAAACGGCTCGATAACTTGAAGCTCCCGAAAGAGATCGCCGTAGAAACGGAGCGTGAACTCGTCCAGCTCGCCGGTGAGCTTGGTGGTAAAGAGGCTGGTTTGGATGACCGAATAGAGCGGCGGCAAAACGAGATAAGCCGTAATCACGCACACCCCGGCCAGCACCCAGTGTTCCGGCCGGAAATAAGCCGCGCCGTTCATACCGAAAGCGGTGCGTCCGGCCGCTTCCGGCCGGATTGCAAAGAGACGTCAAAGGTCTTGGCTGGCGATTGTCGGGCCACGGAAAATTTTTGCCATCATTTGAGAAATTGGTTTTGAAAGTAGTCGACCCATTCGTTGCCCTTGTCGAACTGGGTATCGGGGTTCATGTAAAAGGCTTTTTTGAATCGTCCCGCGCCCGGTTTCAGGTCGGCCTGTTTCGCCGGCACCTTGGGGTGGGCGGGCAGATAACTGGCCTGTTGAAAAACCCTTTGCCCTCTTTCGGAAAAAACAAAATCCAAAAACAGCATGGTCGCGTGCGGGTGGGGCGCGTTCTTAGCCAGGGCGATGGTTTGAATGGTCGCGGTCACCGGCTCGATCGGGTTCCAATCCGCCGGCGCGCCCGCCGTTTTACTGATGTAGGCATGATGGTTGAAGATATGAAGCGCGATCGGGTATTCCCCGGCGATGACCAAATCGAGAACCTGCCGGTTGCTCGCGGTGGTCTTGGCGATGTTCTGGCCCTTGAGTTTCTGCAGGTAGGCCTTGCCCGCTTCCGGTCCCATGGTGTTTAAAATGTTGCCGATGAACATCGGCGCGCCGGAACCGCGGCTGGTCGACCACATCATCTGCCCCTTCCAGCGCGGATGGAGAAGATCGTCGTAGCTTTTCGGCAGTTCGTTCGCCTTAACATTCCGGGTGTTGTAGCCGACAGTCAGAAAATAAAGATTGGTCGCGCCCCAAAAGCCCTGGGCGTCTTTCAACTCGGCGGGATAGTCGGCCAGCGATGGCGAGTAAAAACGCTGGAGCAAGCCGGCGCGCTTCACCATCACCGGCGACACCGTGCCGTCGATGAGATCGGCGTCGTATCGTTTGGCCTGGTATTCAGCGAGCGTCCTGCGCACCACGGCTTCCGAATTACCGCGATAGAATTCAACTTGAATAAAGGGGTATTCCTTTTCAAAGGCCTCCTTCACCGGCCGCACCACCTGGTCAACGATCAGCGTCGAGTACCAAAGCAGCTTGCCTTCTTTGCGCGCCCCCTCGACGAGGATTTTTTGGCGATCGGCCCCCTTCATCAAGGCGATCTCCTCGACGGAAGCCGCCCTGGACGGCGCAGCAAAAATCGACGCTGCACCCAGAGTCGCCATCAAGATGGCGCAAGCCCATAGCAATGAACTTTTCTCTTTGGCCTTCATGATTGTTTCTCCTTCAGCGCGATTGCCGAGCGCGTCGTCAATGCGCGCAGCGCTACAGGGAAACTATTCCCGGAGCGCGCGCTTTGTCAAGTTTCAGCCACCGGACGAGACCATACACGAGGCAAGGCTCTCTTAACAAGGGACGCTGCCGCAAACGGAAAAAACTTGACAGCCCCCGGCGGCGTAGGTAGAGCATCTTAGAGACGAAACCATGATCACCCGCCTGGTTATCCAAAGGCGCGAGCCTTTCGCCAGCGGCCATGAATTTCCCATCACCGGCGCCTACGAAAAGCTGGGTGGAAAAATCTACGGCGCAGTCGATCCCAACAACCGCCGCAATAAAGTCATTGTCAAGTTGAACCGAGCGGCGCGCAATCGCCGCGGCAAGGTCGAATACGCCGGTGACTTTTGCATCTTGAAGCCGGTGGATATGGCGCGCGGCAACGGCAAAATTTTCTTTGACGCGCCCAACCGCGGCGGCAAACGCATCGTCGCCTTTCTTAACGATGCGCCCCGGAGCGATGACCCCAGCACTGTCGAAGACGCCGGCAGTGGTTTTCTCATGCGGCAAGGGTACACCATCGTCTGGTGCGGCTGGCAAGGTGATCTGATGCCGCTCAAGAACTGGCTCGTGCTGAGCGTGCCGGTAGCCATGAACCATGGCAAAGAAATCGTCCGCCAAATTCGCACCGAGATCGTTGTCGACGAGAAGGGAGTCAAATCACAACCGCTCAGCGGCGATGAGCGTGTGAGAAGTTACGAGGCCGCGTCGCGTGATAAATCTCAGGCCTTACTCACCATGCGGGAAAAATCCTACGGTCGAAGAGTTGCCGTGCCGCCGTCCGAATGGGAATTCGCGGCTTGCGAAAGAAATCCGCTCACAGGCAAAGAGACCGTCAAGCCGAGCACTAAAGATGTCTATCTACGTTCCGGTTTCAAGCCGGGCCATATCTACGAATTCATTTATCCGGCGAAAAATCCGCTCGTGCTCGGCTTGGGTTTCGCCGCCGTGCGCGATTTCGTCTCCTTCCTGCGCTACGAAGCCAAAGATCGCCAAGGCCAGCCCAACCCGCTTGGGACAAAGAAGAAATCCGCCCGCATTCGCTGCGCCTATGCTTGGGGCCGCTCACAGAGCGGGCGCTTTCTCCGCGATCTGATCTACCACGGCTTCAATGAAGACGAGGGCGGGCGAAAAGTCTTCGACGCCGTCGCGCCGCACGTGGCGGGCGGCGGCCGATTGTTTCTGAACTACGAATTCGCCCGCCCGGTGACATCGTCGCAGCAGCACACGAACCAGCTCGATCCCGAACTCTTTCCCCACGCCTACAATATCATCAGCGATGCGCAGAGCGGCCGGCGCGACGGCATACTCAAACGGCCGAAGAGCGACCCGCTGGTCATGCACACGCAGACTTCGACCGAGTACTGGCAAAAGCGCGGCTGTCTGGCGCACACGGATGGCCGAGGCAACGATCTCCGATTACCCGATAATCTGCGCCTCTACGTCATCGCCAGCGCGCAGCACAACAGCCCCTTTGGCTCGGAGCCGGCGAAAGACAACACGCAGCAGCTCATCAATCCGCTGCCCGCCGGCGAGGTGCTGCGCGCGCTGATGGTCGCCATGGATCTGTGGGTGACGCACGGGATTGCGCCGCCGCCCAGTCGGTATCCCAAAGTCGCCGACGGTACGCTGGTTGCGCCGAATCAAAAGCGCACCGGCTTTCCGAAGATTCCCGGCGTGCGCTACGCGGGATTGCACAACCGCCAGCTTTTTCTGGATTACGGCCAGAATATTCGGCGCGGGCGCATGGACGTTCATCCGCCGCGGCCGATCGGCAACGGCGCCTACACGATACTCGTGCCGAAGGCTGATCATGACGGCAACGACATCGCCGGCATCCGACTTCCCGCCGTACAGGTGCCGTTGGGCACTTACACAGGTTGGAATTTACGACCGCGCGGCTTAGCCGAAGATGAGCTATCGGGCTTGCTCGGCTCTTTCATCCCGTTCGCAAAAACAAAACGAAGCAGAAGGAAAGATCCACGATTGTCTCTGCAAGAACGCTACCAAGGTCAGGCCGACTACGTGCAGAAAGTGAGCCGCGCGGCGCGGGGTTTGGTCGACGAGAGGTTTCTTTTACCTGAAGACGCCGAGAGAATAATCGCCGCAGCGGCAAAGAGCAAAATTTTCGCGGCGAAAAAACCGTAAGACCGGCGAGGGAACAGCCGGAGGGAACGTGGGATTGACGGACACTTTAAGAGGAGCCCATGATCCCGGCAGGCGTTCGATGAGCAAGCGGAGCTTCCTCACGTCTGCCCCTAGCCCCTTAGCTACTTTTGCCCATAGAGCTTCTTGATGAAACCGCTTTTGTCGAGCTCGCCGATGAAGCTCGGATCAGCGAACTCCTCGGGCTTGTGTTGATAGATTTCCGGCCTGCGCTGCGCGACCTGTTCGTAAGCGAGCTGCAGCCCGCTCACGATCGGATAGGGCGTCGCGATGAAGTCCCGGCTGTAGATCTCATACGATCCCTCAAGCAGTTCTCGATCGTTGGTGCGCAGATATTTCGCCAGGATTTTCAAGCTTGTTTCTTTTTGCGTCTTGAGAAAATGAATGCCCTCGACATGCGCCCGCACCAGGCGCATCACCGCGTCGCGGTCTTCTTGAATGGTTTTTCGCCGCGTCACCACCGACATCGACGGGTAGGGCACCTCGATGCGGGCGTCCCACAGCGTGTGATAACCCATCTTCTCGCCGCGCGCGTCGGAGGGATAAGAGAGGTCCGCCGCGTCCACCGATCCCGAGTTCAGCGCCTGGAGTCTTTCCGGCGGCGTCCCGACGGTCATCCAAACCACGTCTTTGTCCGGGTTCAGTCCGTATTTCCTCATAATCACACGGTACATAAAATCGCCGAGCGATCCCAATCCCGAACTGGCGACTTTTTTGCCTTTCAAATCCTCGGGCTTGCGAATCTCGGGTCGAACCAACATTCTCCCTTGCACCGCGGCAACGGTATGGGCGACGGTAACGAGATCCGCGCCGCTGAGATTGGCGGCCATCAGTGTCGCGGTGGTCACCGGCGACGCGAAGACGCTGCCGCCGATCATCGCTTGCGACGTTTGCCCCGATCCCCGCAGCAAAACAATTTCCACGTCCAAACCGTTTTTTTCGTAAAGCTTGGCGTCCTTGGCGATCCACGGAATCCACTGCGAGGCGCCGATGGAGGTCGCGCCCCAGCGGATTTTCTTAAGCCCCTTGTCCTGCGCCTGGGCGAGAGATCCCCAAACCGTGACACAAATAAGAAATGCCGCAAGAATAATTTTCCGTCCCATAAATTCTTTCTCCGAGTCCTACTATTGCCTTGTGCCTATTGCCTGTTGTTACCGCCGACCGGTCAACGTTTTCGTAAAACCGCTTTCGTCGATTCGCTTGAGAAAACTCATGTCGTAGAACTCTTCGGGATCGGACGATGCCGCTTTAGGCTGACGAGGCGCGAGAAATTGCAGCACCGACAGCACTCCTTCGGCGCTGGCATAGGGCAGCACCGGCATCAGATCGATATAATAATCATATCCCTCTTCGGCGCGCGCACGATCATTGATCTTCAAGAATTTCATGATACCGGCAATTGTCTTTTCCTTTTGTGTCCTAAAAAAATGAAGCGACTCGATATACCCCTTAAAAAAGTTCTCAATCAGTTGCGGATGGGTTTTGATGTATCCCGCCATACCGGCGATGGAGGTTCCGGCGTATTCGATATCGGTTTTTCTTAAATCGGCCAGCTCGCGAAAGCCCGATCGCTTTGCCACGCCGCTGAAGGGCGGCGCGAGCACCGTGGCGGCAACGGAGCCGCGCATTAACGCGTTCAACCGGCCCTGCTGGCTTTCCGCGACGGAGATAAAGATGACATCTTTGTCAGGCTCCAAACTATTTCTGCGCAAATAGAGACGCAGCGCGCTGTCGGCAGAGGCGCCGGGCCGCGTTCCGGTGACGATTTTACCTCTTAGGTCTTGGGGCGTCTTGATCTCAGGCGCGGCGAAAACAGCGTAGTCCAACTTACTCGATTGCACCGACAGCATAACGATATCGACGCCGCCGAGGCGCGCGCTCATGGTCGCCGTCGAACCGGCGGCGAGAAACTGAACGGAATTCGAGGTTACCGCCGCCAGCGAATTCATGCCGCCGCCGAAATAGATCGGTTCAACGTCGACGCCATACTTAGAGAAAAGACCGGCCTGCTGGCCGATGGGAATCACGCTTGAGTTGACGGAAACCGAGCCCAGCGCAACGCGGATTTTCTCCCGCACCTGCGCCCAACCCCATTCCGGCAGAGCTAAAATGAGCAACGCGATGATGAGCTTTAATCGATTCACGAACCGATCCTCCCTATCTTTCTATCGCCTACGTCCTTTTGCCCGAATGCCCTCACTCCTCTTCGTACTGTTCCTTCAACTTCGCGACGACGGTCGGATCGGCGAGCGTCGTGGTGTCGCCCATCGCCCGCCCGTCGGCGATGTCGCGCAGCAAACGGCGCATGATTTTTCCGCTGCGGGTTTTCGGCAGTTCCGCCGCGAAAAGTATTTCATCGGGCCGGGCGATGGGGCCGATTTTCTTCGTCACATGGGCCTTCAATTCATCGATCAGAGCGTTGCTGCCCTCCACGCCCGCCTTGAGCGAAACAAAAGCGCAGATCGCCTGGCCCTTGATCTCATGGGCCTTGCCGATGACCGCCGATTCGGCGACCTTCTGATGATCCACCAGCGCGCTCTCGACCTCCATCGTGCTGATCCGGTGGCCGGCCACGTTCATCACGTCGTCGACCCGTCCGAGCAGCCAGAAATAGCCGTCCTTGTCGCGCTTGCAGCCGTCGCCGGCGAAATATTTGCCGGGAAAGCGGCTCCAGTAGGTCTGCACGAAACGGTCCGGGTCGCCGAAGATCGTGCGCATCATCGCCGGCCAGGGTTTGGTAAGGACGAGATAACCGCCGCCCCCCTTGGGAACCGACTTGCCCTTTTCATCGACGACATCGGCTTCGATGCCAGGGAACGGCATCGTCGCGGAACCGGGTTTAAGCTTCGTCAGGCCCGGCAGCGGCGTGATCAGCGGATGGCCGGTCTCGGTCTGCCACCAAGTATCCATCACCGGACAGCGCCCGCCGCCGATATACTTGTGATACCAAACCCAAGCCTCGGGATTGATCGGTTCGCCGACGGTGCCGAGCAGTCGCAAGCTTTTCAGATTGTGTTTGCCGGGGAACTCCGCGCCCCAGCGCATAAAGGTGCGGATCGCCGTCGGCGCGGTGTGAAAAATCGTCACGCCGTATTTTTCCACGATGCGCCATAGCCGCTCTTTGTCCGGCCAATCCGGCGTCCCTTCATACATCACCTGGGTGACGCCGTTGGCCATCGGCCCGTAGACAATATGCGTGTGCCCCGTCACCCAACCGATATCGGCGGCGCACCAGAAAACATCGTCTTCTTTCATGTCGAAGATCCACTTGTTGGCAAGCGTGACGCCGGTGAGATAGCCGCCGGTGGTGTGCACGATGCCCTTGGGCTTGCCGGTGGTGCCGCTGGTATAGAGGATGTACAACATATCCTCGCTGTCCATTTTTTCCGGCTCGCACCAAAGCGGCGCGTCGGCCATCAGCTCATCCCACCAATGATCGCGCCTTTCCGTCATCTGCGCGCCCGATTCCGCGCCGACTCGTTTCACGACCACGACATGCGCGACCGACGGCGCATCCGTCAGCGCGTCGTCGGCGTTTTTCTTCAGCGGCACGATCGTGCCGCGGCGGTATCCGCCGTCGGTGGTGACCAGCACTTTTGCCTGCGCGTCGTTGATCCGATCGCGCAGCGCTTCCGCGCTGAAACCGCCGAAGACCACGCTGTGCGGCGCGCCGATGCGGTTGCAAGCATGCATGGCGATCACCAGCTCCGGCACCATGCCCATATAAAGGCAGACGCGGTCGCCCTTTCTGACGCCAAGCTTTTTCAGCACATTGGCGAACTTGTTGACCTCGCGCCAAACGTCGCGGTAGGTCAACACCCGCTGGTCGCCGGGCTCCCCCTCCCAGATGATCGCCGCCTTGTTCTTGCGGCCGGAATTGACGTGGCGGTCGAGACAATTGTAGGAAGCATTGAGTTTGCCGCCGACAAACCACTTGGCCCAGGGCGACTTCCATTCGAGAACTTTTTTCCACGGCTTGAACCAGTGCAGCTCCTTTGCGGCCTTCGCCCAAAAGGCTTGCGGATTCTTGCGCGCGGCATTAAAGACGCTCGCGCTTTTGGCATTGGCGGATTTCTTGAACTGCTTCGGCGGCGGAAAGTTTCTTTTTTCGTTCAAAAGAACTTCAATGGCCCGGTCTGCCATGGTGCAGCCTCCTTGGAAAATGTTTGCGGCAGATTCGATAAAACGCCCGGATTCTATTTGAGCCTTGGCGGCTTGGCAAGAGCCGGCGCTCTTTTCAGCACGCCGGTTTCAAGTCTCGGTTTTCGCTCCCGCAAAAACCCGGCATGGCGGCCCGTCCTTGCCGCCGTTTCCACGCGTAGGATGAGGCCCCCTAACCCAGGGAGAATGCCATGCCTAACGTTGCCGTTGTTACCGGCGCCGCATCAGGGATTGGACGAGCGGTGATCGAGCGCTTGTCGAAAGAAGATTTCCTTGAAGTCATTTTAGACTTCAACGATGAAGGCGGCAGGATCATGACGTAGATCGGAAAGACTTACTGGAGAGGTAAGGCGTGCGATTTTCGACAGGTTTGGGCCTCGCGTTCGTCAGCCAGGCACAAACAGGATGGCTGGCGCGCCATGTCAAGCAAGCTCAACGCGCCGCGTTTTTGGCCGCGGCAATGATCTTAAGCATTTCGTCGTCGCTGGCGTATTTGTGCTCCCAGGTGTTGCGTTTCTTGGCTTCTTCTCTTTCCTGCGCTTCGAGGACCGCGACATCGTCCTTGGTGACAAAACTGACCTGGCTCGCCGTGAGCTTGTCCGTGACCACCTTGATCTTTTGCTCGACAGCGGCTGAGTCGAAGCCCTCTTTTGCAGCCAAATAAGCGTTGACGACCTTGATGCCCTGCTCCGCGTCTTTCTTGGCGATGCCGACCAGTCCGACGCTGGCGTTGCGCGACCAGCCCATCAGATAAATGCCTTCGAAAACCTGCTTGGCGACGGGATCATAGGGCTGATAGTGCGCCGGATTGGGGGGGTCGCCGGGCAGTTCCGCGGGGTTGGTCACGAAGGCGCCGCGCGCAAAGGGAAGTCCGAGTGAAGCATCGACTTCGTCACCGATGGCGTAGATGACGCAATCGAGCGGAAATTGAGTATGCTGGCCCGTGCCTTTGGGTACGGTTCTACCTTTCTCAACGATGAGTTTATTTAGTTCGACTTCCAGGCCCGCGACCTTGCCGTCGCTCCTGGCAATGACCTTGGTGGGCGAACAGAGGTAACGGAAGCGCAGCTTCTGATTCGCTGGCGGGGTCGTCGACTTGACAAACTTCTGAATGATCTCGCCGACGTCCTGACCGGCGGCTTCAAGGTCCGGCCGGATGCGCTCGATCTCTTGACGCATATCGTCGTTGTCGAGATATTTTTCGACGACCTCGAACTCGCTGTCGTCATAGGCCTTTTCCTTGGGGCCGCGCCGCGCCACGACGGTGACTTCGGCGATGTTCTTGTAATTGAGCAGCCAGTTGGCGACGTCGACCATGACGTTGCCCATGCCGATGACGGCGACGCGCGTGCCGATTTCAAAGTGGCGCTGACTGAACGGCGGCAGCTTATTGTAGTGATAGACGACGTCCTTGGCGTGGTAAACCCCGGTCAAATCTTCGCCCGGCAGGCCGAGCTTTTTAGTGCCCTGCGCTCCCGCCGACACGACAACGGCGCTGAAGCCGATCTGTTGGAAATCTTTGAGCGTAAGCGATTTTCCCTCCCCCACGGTGACGTGGCCGAGATAGGAGACCTTGGCATCCGCGAGAATGCGTTGGAACTGTTTGCGCAACCCGGTTTTCATTTTCTCCTTGTCGAGAAAAATTCCGTACTCGGCCAATCCGCCCGGCTTGATGTCCCGATTGATGAGCAGGACCCGGTGGCCCGCTTCGGTGAGTTTGCGCGCACCGTAAATGCCCGCCGGTCCGGCGCCGATGACAGCAACTAGGTGTTGTTTTGACATGTCGGTTGTCCTACTCCCTGATATTAGAATAACCGCAAACTAAACCAGCAAAAATTTGATAATAACCAACCAGGAAGAAAAAGGCACGGGAGGTTTTATTGGAGTTCCCTTTTGCCTTCATATTCCAGTTCGGTGCCGCGAGAATCTTTATGAGTGAAAGAAACCAGTTCCCAGGCACCGTCCTCAAGGGGCCCCTTGAGGATGTAGGAGTTCTCGTCATCGCCGAGGACGCGGTAATAACAGGCCTGCTCGCCGTACCAGCGGTCTACCACCGCGCTGACCTCGACGGCGCGCGCCCCCAACATAAACCGGACCGGGCTTTCCTGCCCCTTGGAGTCGGCGTAAGATTCAACCTTAATCTTCATGTTCGACTCTTTTTCCCTAGGAATCGGAGTATATATATAACGTAAATCCAGTAAAATTCAAAGGTATGCTATGGACCCGATCACACAACTAAAAAAAGAGATGATCAGCGCCTGCCGCGTCCTGTCGCAGCAAAAACTGGTCGAGGGTTTCGGCCACGTCAGCGCGCGCATTCCCGATTCCGAGCTTTTTCTGATCACCCCGAGAGTCAGCCTGGCGCTGGTCACGAGAAAGGAATTGCTCACTCTGAATCTCAAGGGAGAGGTCGTCGAAGGCAACCAGCCCGCCCCGTTCGAAGCTTGGCTGCATACGGCGATTATGAAAACGAAGCCCCGGGTCAACGCGATCACGCGCATCCACGCGCGCGTGGCGAATATCTTCTCCGTGACCGATCGCAAGCTTGAGCCGGTACATAACCACGGCAGCTTTTTTTCCGGCGGCGTGCCGGTTTTTCATCCGCCCGACTTAATTTCGACGCCCGAGTTGGGAGCGGCCGTGGCCGAGATTTTAGGCGAGAAGCCCGCCGTCTTGCTGAGAGGCAACGGTCAGGTGACGGTGGGCGGAACCATCGCGGAAGCGGTCATGATGGCGATCTATTTGGAGGAGGCCGCCGAGATTCTCCACGGCGCGCTGCAAATCGGTGCGCCGATCCCGCTTACGGCCAATGAATCGGCGCGCCGGCGTGAGGAAGCCTTGCCGCCGGTGGATCTGGAGCGCGCCTGGAAATTCTTTAAAAACCGCGCCGAGTCGAGTTGAATCTGCGGCTTGCTCAATGCGCTGCGCTCCGAACCAAGCGGCGGGCGGAAACAAACGAAAAAAACGCGGCACCCGGACTCCGGGTGCCGCGTTGAAAGAACCAAACCGGGGTTTTACTTGCCCGCGACTTCGAAGGTGACCTTCGCCTCTTCCTTCGCTTTCACGGTGACTTTCTGGCTGCTCTTGCCGAGCTTCTCATGCCAGACTTCTACGTTGTAAGTCCCCGCCGGCACATCGGTCAGCTTGAAACCGCCGGAATTGTCGGTCACGGCGAAGTAGGGCGTCTCCGTGGCGACCAGCCAGCCTTCCATCCAGCCATGCACGTCGCATTTCACCTGGACCGCTTCGGGCTTTTCGATCTTGACTTCCAGGGTCTTTTTGAACTTCGGCTGGGCCTGATTAAACGGGCTGTTGACCTTGCTATAGGAATGGACGTTGTGGAGAATGCCATCGGGATTGATGATCTCGACGGTTGAGCCCGCTGGAAAGGCCAATACATGCGGATGATACTCGCAGCCGTTCTGATCAAGCTGAACCTTCTTGAGTTCGATCTTCTTGCCTTTCTTGATATCGGTGATCGTCACCACCGCATTGACCAGATTACCGCCATTGACGACCAACGACTGATCCGTCTTGGCCGTTTTGGCGCAGACTTCTTTATCCTTGCTGACGTCCAACTTCTTCGGCGCCGGGGCACTGCCTTTGAATTTGACCGTGCCGGAAATCGTTCCGCCATCCTTAACATCGCCGCCTTCATAGGCCGCCATGCCGCTCACCGGCAGGGCCACCAAGGCCGCGGATAAAAATAAAGTACCTAACTTATTCATGGAATCCTCCTTAAATATTGCTGGCCATTGTTTCGACGCTCAAAAACGCCTCTTTATTCATCGGCGCGCCGGTTTCGCCTTGGCGGCTTCGGCTGGAGCGGCGGCAGCCGGAGCGCCTCTTCCAATGCTCATCAAATAATCGCGCAACGCCTCAATTTGACGGTCATCTTTGCCGCCGAGAACATTGTCTGGCCCGCCGGGAAAAAACGATGGCATCTTGGTTCCCGGCTCGACTTTCTGCGGATCTTGCAGCCATTTGAGAATCCATTTCGGATTGAGACGCTGCCGGGCCAGCGTCAGGTCCGGAGCCCAACCCTCGGCCGGCCCCTCGGGCTTCCGATCGCCCTGCTGGTGGCAGCTGAAACAGTTGAAGTAATCTTTGGAAATCAAAATACGCGCCGCCTCCAGATGCCCTGCGGGAATTTTTTTGTCATCGACATAGGCAAAAGGAATGTCCACCTTGGACAGACCGTTGAAGTAGCCGATGAGTTGATTGGCGTGTTCGTCGGACAAGCCGAACGTCGGCATTCGGAGTTCAAGCCACGGGCGGATCGGGATCGGCGCTTTCAAGAAGCTAAAGAACCAATTCGACTGAACCTTCTCGCCCTCGCCGTTGAGAACGGGCGGGGCGAGCGTCGGATTTCCCTGATAGTATTTGCGGATGAATCCGCCACGCTTTTCGATCTCGTGGCAGCCGACGCAATTGTACTGCTGCATGATCCGGCGCCCGGCAACGACCTGTTGGACCCTCAACCCTTGATCGGCCTGATAGCGCTGCCCGACCCTTCTTTCACGAAAGCCGCCCAACAGCACGCGCAACGCCTTGATGTCATCATCGGCCAGATTGAACTGCGGCATCAACTGTTCGATGCGCTCCGTCGCATAGATCCGAGGTGTTTTGAGCTTGTTATAGGTCCAGTCGTCCCAGCTCTCTTTGATATCGGTGCGGTTGCCGAAGAAAAGTTCTTCCTTGGGCTTGGAGCCGAACGTCGTCAGCTCGGCGCCGATGCGGGACTCCTTCTCGAAACCCTTGATCTCGTGACAACCGTAACAGCCCCATCGGCGCACCAGCGCTTCACCGCGCTTGATGTTCTTGGCGTCGGCGAGCTTTTCTTCGATGCCCGCCAGCGCCTCCGGCTTGGCGCCCAGGGTTGTCAAATAATTGGTAATCGCCATCGCCTCGTCGTCGCTGAGCCGCAGGCTCGGCATGTTGGTGTCCGGGGAAAAGCCGCGCGGATTTTTAATCCAGTGATAGACCCACTGGGCGTTGGTTTTTGCCGCGATATCCTTGAGATTGGGGACGAGGTCCTTCTCCTTCCCTAAGGGTGTCGAGAACTCGCCTTCGGCGAAGCCGTGGCAGCCCTTGCAGCCGATGGTTTCCGCCAATTTCTTTCCTCTGGCGACCTGACCGGCGTCCCCTTCGCGCAGGCCGGCGGGCAGCGGATGCTCCTGCTTCCACTGATCCCCTTCTTCCTTCGACAGCGACCAGATGAAAGACGTGATCGCGATCGCGTCATCCTGCTTCAAATCGAAGTTCGGCATGCGCGTGCGCGGCCGGAACTTGTGCGGGCTTTCGATCCAGCGCACCATCCAACTCGGATCGACCTTGGCGCTGATCATACGCAAGCTCGGCGCGATTTTGGGGATATTCTCGTATCCTTTGACCAGGTGGCAGCCCGTGCAGCCCATCTGCTCAAAGAGCCGTTGTCCTTGGGCCAAGAGCGGCGCTTCGGTTTCAAATTTTTGCACGTCGAGATGACACGAAGTGCAGCTCGACTGCGTTTTGGTTCCACGCAAAAGCGGGGCTTCCCATAAATGCACTTCACCGTGGGCCTGGTTCACGCTGTTGACGGCAACACCCTGTCCTTCATGGCAGCCCGTGCAGCCGAACTTGTCCGGCGGATGGGCCCCATCCGCGAAAAAGACTTCCCGCTTAGGATGGGTCTTGAAAGGATTCGCCTCCTTTTCAAACCCCGGACGATTGATCGCCAAGTGACAGGTTTGACACCGATCCACGCGCGCGACGGGTTGATCGAAACGGTTGCGGTCGAATTCGTCGAGCGACACCTGTTGGATCTTGGGAATTTTATAGAAGGAAACCGGTCCGAGCTTGAACGTGACGTTTTCCATGACCCGTGCCCACTTGTCGCGCTCCGCCGTGAGTTTGCCGAGCTCATTTTCGACTTCCTTGGAGCTGTTTTGAATCGCTTTTATTTCCGTCTTGATCAGCTCGCGTTTTTGGCGGGCCTTTTCCAGTTCGGGATCGAGCCGCTCTTTTTCCTTATCGAGCTCTTTGATGTGTTCCAGGTAAGGCTTGACGTTGCGCTTTTGCTGCACGGCATGATCATGCTCGTACCAAGCTTCCTCCAGCTCGCTTTTAATGAACTTGGCCTCTTGATCGATTTCCTTGAGGCGAACCGTGGCCCCTTTTTCTTGTTTTTCCAGCGCCGCGAGCTTCACGCTCAAAGCGCCGCTGCCGATACTCGCTTGGACGGCGGCCAACTTTTTGGCAAGTTCTTGGTAAGCGGCGTCGGCTTGAAGCTTTTTGTTTTCCTCGTCATAGGCGGCCTGGGCCTTGCCGTAATCGAGACGGTAGAAGCGGGCTTGAAAACCCTTCCACGGCCGGCGCGTAATGTTGTCGTCCCAGAAGGACCAGACCGTCAAGGCCACCAAGAGCGCAATGCCGATGAGGAAGATACTGCCGTACGACTTCTTTTCTTCTTTGTGATCGATTCCTCGCTCCGCCATCCCCGTTACCTCACGCCGCCTTGCGCTCAAGCGCGCGGCCCAAAGAGAAAACCCCGAGACCGATGAGTGACAACACGATTTCCTCTGCCATTGAAAAGTTTTTCGTCATGCCGACAAAAAGCGCGTAACCGACGTCGGCAAGCCCTAAGGCCTGAAGTGTCTTGGCGACGTAAAACATCAGATGTTGATCCAAGGGGTGACCAAAACGTACTTGACGTTAAACACGAGCCGGAGAAACATTTTGGCCGGCAGCGAGAGCATCAGCGCGACCAGCGTGGCGGTAAGGGCAAACCGCACCATGCCCCAACGCTCCATGAACTCTTCCCCTTTCACCCGCAGAACCCACCAGTAAAAGGCCGTGATCGTAACGACAAAGTAAGCGCCGATGGCGATCAAGCCAAAAATAGCGGAGATCCAGTAATCCCTAAAACCCAACAGATAGGGCAGATCGACGTTGGTCAAAGCCACGACTTTGTGCGGGTCCCAGCGCTGCCAAGGCCAAAAAAGGTTCCAGCCGGGTCCGCGGAAAAACGTGCCGATAATGATCATGACCACCCACAGGACGTGAAACCCGAAGATGAAAGTCAGGATCTCGTACTTTCTCTCCTTAAAGCAGTAATAACCGTTCCCTTTCGGATTGATGTCGATAAAGGGGATGACCATCAGGCCGACGATGATCAGCGAGGGCAACACGACGCCGGCGTTCCAAGGGTCGAAATAGACCAACATCTCCTGCAAGCCGAGAAAGTACCAAGGCGCCTTTGACGGATTCGGCGTGCGCGTCGGGTTCGCCGCTTCTTCCAACGGCGCATTGATCGTTATCGACCATAGGGTTAATCCGACGATGACAAATAGAGCGACAAGAAA
>Ga0153916_10001536_pt1 | contig 16626 bp, 17 predicted proteins | sample Opewatmetagenome_FD_109642 | JGI IMG/M metagenome (GOLD analysis project Ga0153916, IMG submission 109642) | Freshwater wetland microbial communities from Ohio, USA - Open water 3 Core 3 Depth 4 metaG | ecosystem: Environmental > Aquatic > Freshwater > Wetlands | place: USA: Ohio, Lake Erie...
CGCACGGTCGAGCATTTCGCGATCCCGATGGAGCCGTTCCTGCGCCTGATCGAGGCGAACCGCATGGACCAGCGGATCACCCGTTTCGAGACGTACGCCGGCCTGCTCCACTACTGCGACCACTCGGCGACGCCCGTCGGGCGGATGGTGCTGCACGTGCTGGGCTACGGCGACGAAGAGCGCGGACGCTTGTCGGACGCGACGTGCGTCGGGCTGCAGCTCGCCAACTTCTGGCAGGACGTGTCGGTCGATCTCGGGAAGGGGCGCGTGTACCTGCCGCTCGAGGACCTGCACCGGTTCGGCTACAGCCAGGAGGAGCTGCGCCGGGGCGTCGTCAACGATGCGTTCCGCTCGCTGATGCGCTTCGAGGTGCAGCGGGCGCGCGCGCTGTTCGACGAGGGCCGGGGGCTGGAGGCGCTGCTCGACCGGCAGGCGCGGATCGACGTGCGGTTGTTCCGACTCGGCGGCGAGGCGGTGCTCGACGCGATCGAACGGGCGGGCTACGACGTGATCAGCGCGCGCCCGCGGGTCGGCAAGGCGAGGAAAGCATGGCTCGCGCTGTCGAACGGCGTGCGCATGAAGCTCGGGGTGTAGGTTCTCCGAAGGGAGGGTGACGTGACGACGGCGATCCTCGACCGGACACAGGTGCCGCTCGGCGACGCGTACGCATGGTGCAAGGAGTACACGAAGGAGCGCGCCAAGAACTTCTACTACGCCTTCGCAATCCTGCCCGAGACGAAGCGGAACGCCATCTACGCCGCGTACGCCTTCAGCGGCTACGTCGATGACATCGCGGACGAGCTGACGGACCGCGTCGAGCAGGCGCGGCAGCTCGCGGAGGCGCGGGCACGGCTGGGCGCGTGCTACGCCGGGGAGCGCGAGGGCCCGCTGTTCACCGCGCTCCGCGGCGCGCTCGATGCCTTCGCGATCCCGCGAGAGTTCTTCGAGGAGCTGGTGAACGGCGTCGAGATGGACTTCACGATCAGCCGCTACCCGACGTGGGACGACCTGTACCGCTACTGCTACCGCGTAGCGTCGATGGTCGGCCTGATCTGTACGTCCGTGTTCGGCACGAAGCCGGACCCGCACGCGCGCGACTACGCGATCGAGATGGGGATCGCGCTGCAGATCGTCAACATCATGCGCGACGTGCGGGAGGACGCGGAGCGGGGCCGCGTGTACTTCGCCGCCGAGGATCTGGCGGCGCACGGCCTGACTGCGGATGACATCCTCGCCTGTCGGTACGACGATCGCTTCGCGGCGCTGATGGCGAGGTACGGCGCGCGCGCGCACGAGTATTTCGGGCGCGGGGCGCGGCTGCTGCCGCTGCTGGACCTGCGCTCGCGCATGTGCGTGAACGTGCTACAGGGCGTGTACGCGGAGATCCTGGGGCGCATCGAGAGTCGCCACTACGACGTGCTCGGCGAGCGCGTGAGCCTGTCCGGCCGCGAGAAGATGACGGCGATCGGCAGGCTCTGGGTACAGGCGGCGCTGGTGAGGGGCGGATGAAGGTCGGCATCATCGGCGCGGGGCTGGCCGGGCTGACGGCGGCGTGCGAGCTGGCGGACGCCGGCGTTGCCGTCACGCTGTTCGAGCGGCGGCCGTGGGCCGGCGGCAAGACCTACTCCTTCACGGACCGTGAGACCGGTGGGCAGGTCGACAACGGCCAGCACATCCTGATGCGTTGCACGACGGCGCACATTGCGTTCCTGCAGAAGCTCGGCACGGCGCACCTGGTCCGCTGGCAGCGCCGGCTCCGGGTGCCGGTGTTCGACGCGCGTGGCAGGCGGTCGGACCTCTGGGCGGCGCCGCTGCCCGCGCCGCTGCACCTCGCCCCATCGTTCTGCCGCTACGCGCACCTGGACGCGGCCGACAAGCTGCGCGCCGGGCGCGGGATCGCCGCGATGCGCCGGGACGCCAGCACCGACACCGCCTCGTTCGGCGACTGGCTGCGCGCGCACGGCCAATCGCAGCCGGCGATCGACGGCTTCTGGGACCTGATCGTCGTGCCGGCGCTCAACTGCCGGAGCGACGACGCGAGCGCGTCGCAGGCGCTCTTCGTCTTCCGCGAGGGCTTTCTCAAATCTGCGGAGGCGGCGGCGATCGGCGTGCCGGCGGTCGGACTCTCGGAGCTGCACGTCATCCCGGCGATTCGCTACATTGAGTCGCGCGGCGGCCGCGTCCGCACCGGAGCGGCCGTCGAGACGCTCGTGGTCGACGACGGCCGCGCCGTCGCGGCGCTGCTCGCCGGCGGTGAGCGCGTCGAGATGGACGCGTGGGTCTGCGCCCTGCCGCCGCATCAGCTCCGGGACGTGCTGCCCGCCGCGCTGCGCGATGACGCACCGTTCGGCCGGCTCGGCGACGTCCGCACGTCACCGATCGTCAATCTCCACCTCTGGTTCGACGGCCCGATCGCGGACGTCGGGTTCGCCGCGTTCACCGGCAGCGATCTGCAATGGCTGTTCCAGCCTCAGGACGCGGCACCCGGCGGGCAGGGCGGTGAGACGCACGCCGTCCTCTCGCTCAGCGCCGCCGACCGCTACATGCCGCTGGACAAGGGCGAGCTGGTGCGGCTGCTGCTGCCGCAGCTCCAGCGCGCGTTGCCCGCGGCCGCGCGGCGCACGCTGCTGCGCGCGGCCGCCGTCAAAGAGCCCGACGCCACGTTCGTGCCGGCGCCCGGCCTGCGTCGCCCGGGGCCGCTCACGCCGTTTGCGAACCTGTTCCTGGCCGGCGCCTACACGGACACCGGCTGGCCGGCGACGATGGAATCTGCGGTGCGGAGTGGCCGCGCTGCGGCTATGGCGCTCGCGTCGAGACAGAAGCAGCTCGCAGCGCGGCCGGCGGCCGTTTCAGTGGCATAGAGGAGGACGGACATGGGCATCCCGCTGCGCCAGGCAATCGCGGTGAGCGCGTACCTGTTGAAGCAGAAGATCACGGGGGCGCGGCGCTACCCGCTGGTGCTGATGCTGGAGCCGCTGTACCGCTGCAATCTGGCGTGCGCCGGCTGCGGCAAGATCCAGCACCCGGAGCCGGTCCTCAACACGTACCTGTCGCCGGAGGAGTGCTGGGCGGCCGCCGAGGAGTGCGGCGCGCCGGTCGTCTCCATCGCCGGCGGCGAGCCGCTCGTACACCCGCAGATCGACCGCATCGTCGATGGGCTGGTGCAGCGCCGGAAGTTCGTCTATCTGTGTACGAACGCGATCCTGCTCGAACGCGGCCTGCCGAAGCTCAAGCCGTCGCCCTATCTCACGATCAGCGTCCACATGGACGGCCTGCGCGACCTGCACGACGCGATGGTCGACCGCGCGGGCGTCTTCGACAAGGCCGTCGCGGGCATTCGCGAGGCGAAGCGGCTGGGCTTCCGCGTCAGCACGAACACGACGATCTTCGCCGATAGCAAGCCGGAACAGATCCGTGACCTGTTCAACTTCCTCATCGACGATCTTCATGTCGACGGCATGATGGTGTCGCCCGGCTACGACTACCCGAAGGCGCCGAACCAGCGCGTGTTCCTGAAGCGCCCGCAGATGATCGAGACCTTCCGCTCGATCCTGTCGTTTCCCGACCGCAGGCGCTGGCGGTTCTTCCACACGCCGCTCTTCCTGGACTTCCTGCAGGGCAAGCAGGCGATGCAGTGCACGGCATGGGGCAACCCGACGCGCGGCGTGCTGGGGTGGCAGCGGCCGTGCTACCTGATGGCCGAAGGCTACGTGCCGACCTTCCGCCAGCTCATCGATGAGACGGAATGGGACCGCTACGGCTACGGCCGCGACGCGCGCTGCGCCAACTGCATGGCCCATTGCGGCTACGAAGCGACCGCCGTGAAAGCGACGATGGCGAGCCCGCTCGAAGGCGTGCGGGCAGGCCTTGGCACGCTGGCAGGCAAGGCATGACGCGAGGTATGCGCGTGCTGCTCGTAGCCCCGACGGCGCATGAGGCGGCGGCGATCGGGAACGGCGCGCTGGTATGCGGCGCGGGGCCACGCGCCGCGGCGGCCGTCAGCGCGATGCTCAGCGATGGAGGCGCCGGACTGGTGCTCGTGGCCGGCGTCTGCGGCGGGCTCGATCCGTCGCTCGCGCCCGGAGACCTCGTGCTGGCGCGGCGTGCCGTGTCCGTCTCGGGTGGCGAGATGTTCACGCAGGGCGCACTGTTCGAGGCGGCTCGCCGGGCGATGCGGTCCAGCGGCCTGGGCTTCGTGTCGTCATCGCTGTTCACGACCGGACGGCCGGTCGCGGACCGCGCGGAGAAGACGGCGCTCTGGAACGCGCACGGGGCCGGCGGCGTCGACATGGAGACATACGGCGTGGCGCAGACCGCGGACGCGCACGGCGTGCCGTGGCTCGCGCTGCGCGCCGTGCTCGACCCGGCGCACGCCGGCCTGCCGGCTTCGCTGCGCGGGTGGCAGGGCGAAGGGGACGCGGCCGTCCTGCGCCGGGCCGTCCGCCGGCCGCTGGAATGGCCGTCGTACGCGCGTCTGGCACTCGCGATGCGCCGGGCGACGCGCTCGCTGCGCACCGCTCTGCCGGCGGTCATCGCATCCGTGGAGGATGCCCTGGACCCGGAAGTCGCGTCCGGCACACCGATCGCGGTGCTACCGATCCCGCGTTCGGTAGCCACGTAGGGCGCTGGGCTTCAGAAACAGTTCGCCCGGCCGGGGCGTCCGGACCGGGCGAATCTGAAGTGCGCTAGTGGCGACCCCGAAGGGATTCGAACCCTCGATCTCCACCGTGACAGGGTGGCATGTTAGACCGCTACACCACGGGGCCGCGCGTGTCGATCAGCGCCCGAAGCCTCGCCGACGGCGCTCCTTCGGGCGCCTCATTCTACGGACGGGCCGCCGGGGGTGTCAATTCGAACCCGCCTGCCCGGGCGCCAGCCACTGGCCGTAGTTGTACTGCGCCATGCTCCCGACCAGCTCCGGATGCCGGTCGCGCACGTAGGGCCACGCGGAGGAATAGGCGGAGCTGGTGAAGAGCTGGATCAGCGGCCGCGCCTTGACCATCAGCCGCTGCGCGTCCAGCACCGTGCGCCGGCGCGTCTCGCGCTCCATCTCGCCCCACGACCGCTCGACGAGCGCGTCGATCTGCGGGTCGCTGAAGCCGAACGGGCTGCCCGTGCCGTCGATGCCGGCGGAGTGATACAGCCGGAGTGGCATGTCCGGCGATTCGTACGGCGGCTGGCTGATCAGCGTCGCCTCGAACGACCCGCGGTGAAAGTTCGCGTGCCACGCGATGCGTTCGACCGTCTGCAGCTCGACGTCGAGGCCGATCTGCCGGATCTGCTCGCGCAGCGCCCCGGCGACGTCCAGCAGCTCCGGCACATTCGGCACCTGCAGCCGCACGACGGCGCCGTCGAAGCCCGCGCGCTCGACCATCGCTTTCGCGTTCGCGCGGCGCTGAGGGAGCGGGTCGAGGCCCCGGAACGCATCGACGATCTCATTGCGCGGGAGCGACCAGTAGCCTCCGGCCAGGTGCGGGTTCACCGGCCCGGTCACCTCGCCCTCGCCGAGCGCCAGATCGCGGATGAGCGCGTCGCGGTCGATACCGATGTCGATTGCCTCGCGCACGCGCTCGTCGCTGAACGGCGGGCGGTCCGTGCGCAGGCCGATCGACAGGTAGGCGAGGCCCGGCTCGCGCACCGTCTCGATCCGCTTGCCGTCAGCATCGAGCGCCGCCGCCTGCGAGCGGTCGCGGCTCGCGACCACGTCGATCTCGCCCCGCTGAAACGCCGCCGTCTTGTCATCGTCCCGGGCGAACACGCGCCACTCCATGGCGTCCAGGTACGGCAGCGGCGCGTTGAAGTAGCCGTCGTGCCGTTCGATGCGCACCAGCTCCGATGACACGCCGGCGATGCGGAACGGGCCGCTCCCCACCCCGGACGTGTTGAAGTCGACGCCGGGGCCCGCCAACTCTCGCGGCACGATCGCGCCTGACGAGATGCCCCCCAGCTCGTTCAGCGAGTAGACGTACGGCCGCAACGTCGTGACGAGGACGAGCCGCTGGTCGATGGCGTGGACGCCGCTCATCAGCGTCAGGTGCCAGGTCTTGCCCAACGAGAGCGGGTGGTCGCGAAACCTCTCGACCGAGCGTACGACGTCGTCCGCCGTCACGATACGGCCGTTGACGGGCGGCAGATCGTGGTAGCGCACGCCGTCGCGAAGGCGCACGATGTACGTCGTGGCGTCGGGCTGCTCCAGTGTCTCGCCCTGGTCGTAGCGGATGGAGTCGTCGGCCGGGTCGACGTGCAGCATGTAGCCGAAGACGCGCGGAAAGATGGCCAGCCCCGTGCCCTGCTCGGCATGCGGGTCAAGACCGTACGAGAGCGGCAGCGTCGTGCCGGTGCGAAGCGTGCCGCCGCGAAGCGGCTGCGGTGCAATCGTCTCGCCGACCCAGGTCCGCCGGCCGCTGCCGCAGCCCGCGACGGCCAGAGCGGCGACGCCGGCCGCGCCGACTGCTCCGGCGGCGAGCGCGCGCCGACGCGACACGCGTGCCTGCAGGGGCCCGGGCTGTCGCCCGGTATCAGGAGAACTCATCAGCCACTTTCTAGATTCGGGGAGCGAGACGACTTTACCATAACATTGGCGCCAATCGCCGCACGCCTGTCAAGGCCGGCGCCCCGCCCGCCGCGGCTTCCGTGCTTGACACTCATGCGACCCCCGCCTATCGTGGCCTGACGAAACCAGGCCGGAGAAGGGCGGAGCGTTGCCGTTTACGAAGCCAGATGCCGTAGATCAGCATATTCTCAGCATCCTCGAGCAGAACGGCCGTGCGACCAACCGCGAGATCGCGGAGGCGGTCGGCGTCTCCGAGGGCACCGTCCGCAACCGCATCGAGCGCCTGATCCGCGACGACGTGCTGCGCATCGTCGGCGTCACGAACCCGGCGAAGCTCGGGCTGAACACCGCGGCGGTCATCAGTATCTCCAGCGAGCTGTCACGCATCACTGCCATCGCGGAGAGCATCGCCGAGGCCGATGGCGTGGTATACGTCGGCTACACGACGGGGAACGCCGACATCATCGTGCTCGCATTCTTCCCCAGCAACGACGAGTTGACCGATTTCATGACGCAGACGCTGGCCGGCATCCCCGGCATCCTCAAGGCGGAGACGAACATCATCCTGAAGCCGGTCCGCAGCCTCTTCCCGCGCGCCGTCGGCATCGTCGGCCGGCAGGCGGCCGTGCTCACCGGCTCAGTTTCGTAGCCCCTCGCGTCGGTCCAACGCGGATCTCGCCGTCCGGCGCCATGCCGACAAGGCGTGTGCCTTGCCCGGGCCGTTGTGCTGCCGCATGATCGAGCGGAGATAAAGGAGCGGCCGAAGATGATTGATGCGATTGCGACGCAGCCGGCCAGGCGGGTGGTCACCTACGACCACGCCGGGAAGGAGAACGGCTGGCTCATCGAGCTGTACAAGGACGGGCGGCTGACGACGGCGTATCTGACCGCCGCGAAGCCGGGCGCGTTCAAGGGCTACCACCTGCACCGTGTCCGCGCCGCCCGCTACGTCTGCGTCCGCGGCCGCATGAAGATCATCCTGTACCAAGACGGCCGCCGGCAGGAGCACATCCTGGACGCCGCCGACCCGCGGCGGCTGTTCATCCCGCCAAACGTGGCCACCGGGCTCGAGAACATCGGCGACGAGGAGGCGTGGCTCGTCAATTACCCTGACCCGCCCTACGACCCCGAGCTGAAGGACGAGCAGATGGAGTACACCGAGGCGGAGCTGGAAGCGGGCGTGGTGAAATGAGCGACGGCATGCTCCGGCTCGAAGGACGCCTGCGTGGCATCAGCGACGCCTACAGCGCGCACTGCACGTGGGCGCTGACCGACCTCACGTCGGGCGAGCACATCGGCCACGACGAGGATGTTGCCATGCCCACGGCGTCGCTGATCAAGGTGCCGGTGCTCGTGTCGCTGTACCAGGCCGTCGCCGACGGACGGGTCTCGCTCGCCGATCGCCTGAAGTACGGGCCGGAGCACCGCTGCCTCGGCTCCGGCGTCCTCGCTCGACTCGACTACGGCGTTGACCTGTCGGTCCGCGATGCCGCCGTCCTGATGATGATCATCTCGGACAACTCGGCGACCAACATCTGCATCGACCTGGCAGGGATTGACTTCGTCAACGAGATGGCCCTGCGGCTGGGGCTGCAGACGACACGGCTGTTTCTCCGGCTCGGCGATGCAGCGGCGGGCCTCGATGCGCGAAAGATGTCGGTCAGCTCGGCCGGCGACATCGCCGCCTTGATGACGATGATCGCCCGTCACGAGTGCGTCTCGCCGGAGGCGTCGGAGGACATGCTGCGCATCATGCGGCGCAGCGACTACCGCCACGAGCTGTCACGTGAGCTGCCATGGAACGAGATGAACATGCTCGGCGACCCGAAGCAGGCGTGGGTCGCGGAGAAGGGCGGCTCGTTCCTCAACGGCGTCCGCACCGGCGGCGCCGTGTTCAAGGGCCCGCGCGGCTCGTTCGCCATGGCGGCGTTCTGCGAGGGAAGCACCGGCCCGGGCACCGGCCGCGAGTCGGAGGGCAACGTCACGCTCCGCCGCCTCGGCAAGGCGGCGTGGGGCACCCTTGCGGCGCCGGACTAACCCGCCCGGGCCAGCGTGGCCTCGACTGCGTCGATCGCCACGCGCACCTGGTCCGTCTCGTCGCTCCCCGTCGCCGCAACGGCGTCCAGGAACATCAAGTCATCCTTCACGGCCTCATGCGCGCCCCGCAGCCGCTCCGACCCGATGTCGAACGAGCCGACGAGTGTGTCCACCAGCGACTGCAGCGACTGCCGGTGCAGCCGGTAGTCGACGATCGCCGCCCGCATGTGCGCCACCAGCCGGTCGTCCCGACCCGAGCCGTCGGGTTCGGGCGCTCCCGCCGCCGCAGCCCGGACCGGGTGCGCCGGCACGCCGACGACCGTCGTGTTCGCCGGCACGTCGTGTACGACGACGGCGTTCGCCCCGATGCGGGCATAGTCGCCGACCTTCACCGGCCCCAGCACCTTCGCGCCGGTGCCGATGTGTACGTGGTCGCCGATCGTCGGTCCCTCGATGCTGAAACCCAGCTTCTTGCTGTTGGAAAGGCCGATCGTCACCCAGGGGTTGATCTGGCAGTTGCGGCCGATCGTAGTCCTGCCGTCGATGACGACGTTACCGTGCGTCACCATCAGCCCCGGCCCGATCGTCACCCTGTTGCCGATCTGCACGCCGAACAGCGCGCGCGAGATCATGTCGCAGAGCCCGGGCAGGAACGGCACACGCGCCCGCCGCAGCCGCGCCTTCGCGCGGAACAGCCACACCGCCAGCCAGCTCTCGACGAAGGCGATGACGAACCAGCGCTTGACGCGCGCCCACCGGTTCGCCAGCGCCGGCGCCTCCGGGATCTCCGCGAAGGTGAAGAGCGCGTGCGCGTCGAAATCCTGGGTCAGGCCGTCGTCGTCCATGCGCCACCGCTCCCCTTGCGCCAGACGGAGATGATCATGTCGGCATGCCGTGGCAGCGGCCGTGCCGAGCGGTCGAGGGCGCGCCACAGCACGCCCGCCGCAGCCTCCGGCAGCCGGTCCAGCAGCCAGCCGACGGGCTCGGTGTTCCAGAGCAGCGAGATGCCGAAGCAGCGCTCCATCTCGAGCGCCTCGCCGCCGAGCGAGCGCACGTACCGCAAGTCACCCTTCACGTTGTGGTCTTCAGGGATCTGCCAGTAGAGCCGCCACGGCGGCCGCGGCCGGCCGAGCCGTCGCTTGACGCGGTCGACGGTGCGGCCCGCGCGGCAGGAAATGCTCTCGAAGTTCGCCAGCGCGACGATCACGCGCCCGCCGTCCTTCGTGACGCGCGCGGCCTCGCGCATGAACGCCGGCGGGTCGGAGAAGTGGTCGAGCGAGCCCTGGCACATCACCCGGTCGAACGCCGCGTCGCGGAACGGCAGCGACTCGGCGATGCTGCGTGCCATCCGCGCCCGGCTCTCCGGGTGTACCCAGCGCCCCAGCCCGATCATCTCGGCCGACGCTTCCGCGCCGACGGCGTAGCAGCCGCGCTCCGCGATGCGCATCGCCTGCTTGCCGGTCCCGCAGGCGACGTCGAGCACGCGGCCGCCGCGCACCTCCGTCGCCAGCTCGAGCATCGTGTCCTCGATCGCTCGGTACAGGAAGTGCGAGTCGCGGCGCGTGCCCGCGTCGAAGTCCTCGATGGAATACGAGAGGTCGAGGCCGGGACGCTCCGTCTCGGTGGTCATAGCTCCGGCGATCCGCCGCCGAGTGGCCGCGCCGGAAGGCTCTCCGGCAGGTCGATGTTCGGCGACACGTCGTCGATCTGCGGCTCCACGGCCGCCGCCTCGTGCTCCACGTCGCTCGTCGCGCGCAGGCTCGACGTATCGGGCACGGTGGCGTGCGCCGGTTGCGCCCGGGGCTCTTGCTTCACGGCCGCGAGCACGACGTCGAACTCCTCGAAGCCGCCGATCAGCCCCGCGAACCAGCGCTCGAAGCGGTACTGGCTGCCGCGGCTGCCGTTCGCCAGCTTTTCGACGAGCTGCGCGAACGGTCCGCGCGCCAGCGCCAACCCCGTGTCATCGCCCCGCTGCCCGGCCACGCGCAGCCGCGCGCGCTCGACGGTGAACGTCGTCGGCGGTGCGTCGGGCGGCTTGAGGCGCGGGTCGTAGTAGTTGAACGTGTTGAGCGTGAGCAGCGGCCGTGGCCGCGCGTCCCGCGAGACCGCGATCGTCGACGAGGCATGCGGCAGCGTCAGGTGGATGAGCGCGCCCGGCTTGCTGATCCGCCACAGCTCGTCGAGCGTAGCCGCCACGTCGTCACGGTAGGCGATGGCGCGTCCGACGAACAGCTCGTCCACGCTGCCGTCGCGAAACGGCAGGTGCGGGCCCGCCTCGGCCACGAACGCCATACCTGGCTCGGGGCGCGGACCGACACGCAGCGCGCGCGCCGCCTTCTTCGCCCGGCCTCCGAAGTCGAGCCGCACCATCATGGCGCGGCCCCCTGCGCCACCTTCAGGCGCTCGCGCTCTTCCACGCGCAACGCCAGCAGCTTCTCGACCCGCGACAGGTAGTTGTGTACGACCTGCTGCGGCGTCCCTTCGTCCGTGATCTGGCCGTGCTCGATGAGGATGCCGCGGTCGCAGAACATCGGCAGATTCATCATGTCGTGCGTCACCAGCACCAGCGTCACACCCTGCTTGCGCAGACCGTGGATGTGGTCCATGCACTTCTTCTGGAACTCCGCGTCACCGACGGCCAGCACCTCGTCGATCAGCAGGATCTCCGGCTGCACGTGTACCGCCACGGCGAAGCCGAGCCGGAAGAACATGCCCGACGAATACGTGCGCATCGGCTGGTCGATGAAGTCGCCCAGCTCGGAGAACTCGATGATCTGCGGCAGCACGTCGCGCGCCTCGCGCAGCGTGAGCCCGAGCAGCACGGCGTTGAGGACCGCGTTCTCACGACCACTGATCCGCGGGTGGAAGCCGGAGCCGAGCTCCAGCAGTGCCGACACGCGTCCGTTCACTGCGACGGTGCCTGACGTCGGCGGCGCGATGCCCGCCATCACGCGCAGCGTCGTGCTCTTGCCGGAGCCGTTCGGCCCGATGATGCCCAGGCTCTCGCCGCGCCGCACGCGCAGCGTGACGTTATCCAGGGCCACGAACGGGCGCCGCGCGTTCGACAGGAACTTCGGCAGATGCAGGAGCGCCGTCTTGATGTCTGTCGCCTCCTTCTGGAGCGACAGCGAGTAATGCTTCGACACGTCGTCGAAGGCGATGGCGACGTCCAGGTCGCGGCCCCGCTCAGAGCGCATCGGCGAAGCCTCCCTGCAGGCCCCGGAACGACATCGATCCGAGGGCCGCCGCGCCCGCCGCGAAGACCAGCGCCGGCCACATGTCGGCGCCGGGGAGCTGGTTGTGGAGGAAAAGGTCGCGCCAGCCCTCGATCAGCGACGCCATCGGGTTCAGCAGTACCCAGTCGTGGTAGCGTGCCGGCACGATCGAGAGCGGGTAGATCACGGGTGTCAGGTAGAACCAGATGAGGCCCACGAACACGTCTGTCAGGTGCTCCAGGTCGCGGAAGTACACGTCCAGCGACGCGATGAGCAACACGACCCCCATGATCAGCACCGCCTCCACGAGGAGCAGGTAAGGGATGCCGATAAGCCACGCCCAGTTTGGCGTGTAGCCGCTCGCCAGCAGCAGCAGCACCAGCACGGGCACGGAGAGGGTGTACTGCACGCCGTTGTTCATCACGGTCGCGAGCGGCAGCACAAAGCGGGGGAAGTACACCTTCTTGATTAGCGCGCCGTTCGCGGCGAACGAGCCCACGCCGAGCACCAGCGACACCTGGAACCAGGTCCACGGGAAGAGCCCGGCGAGCAAAACGAGGTGGTAGTCCGGCACGTCGATCCGGATGAACTTGCGCAGCACGACGAACAGTACGGCGCCTTGCAGCAGCGGCCGGATCAGCGACCAGAGAAATCCGAAGACGGTATCCTGGTATCGAAGCTTCAGCTCACGGAACGTGAGGAGATACAGCAGCTCCCACGCCCTCCGCACCTGCCGGTTGATACCTTCACCCCCGTCGACTGGCGAATCTGGAATCGACGCCTAGCGTATCACATCCCGTTGCTTGCTGGTCGCACTCGCAACGACATAACGAAAGGGCTCCGGCGTGGATGCCGGAGCCCTCGTCTTACGTGATCGTCGGCCAACGCCGGCCTGTGTGTCTATCCTGGCGGCCTGTCTCCGGCCACCTGACTACGGGGATCAGCAGCGTCCCGACGCCACCACCTGGTCGCAGGTGCGGACCTCGGTGACCTCCACCGTGCCAACCATCGAAAACGGCTGCATGAACTTGTCGACCGGCTCCTGCGTGGGCGCCGCCAGCACCATCATCAGGTGGTGTTGGCCAGGCAGCACCACGTCCGAATGGATCTGGATCCCGAACTTGCTGGCGTTCTCCTGCGACACGTGCTGGCCGAGCATCTGCATCATTTCGGGCTGCTTGGTCGGGCACGTGTCGGCCGTGTGCTTGTGTTCGGCGAAATAGAGCGGCATGGTAGGGCGCCTCCGGGCTGATAATTGTCGAGTGAGTGACTCAATAATATCAAGAGGCTAGCGATTCGAGCAAGAATCCACCCGCCAGCTTCGCAAGTGCCCGGCCATCTGAGTATTAGCGCTTCGGTCAGCCCGCGCACTCGGGGCCGAGCGGCCTCAGGCGCTTCCGCGCTTCCGCGACAGCGCCCGCCGCGCCATCTCCACTGCCGCCAGCTCGTCCAGCGAGCCTTCGACGACCTTCCGCTGCCGCTCCTCCGTCACGTGCAGGTAGATCTGCGTCGTGTTGGGGTTGGCGTGGCCCAGCAGCTCCTGCACCACCCGCAGCTCGGCGCCGCCATCCAGCAGGTGCGTGGCGAAGGTATGGCGCAGCAGGTGCGGGTGTACGCGCTCATCGATGCCCGCCGCCAGCGCGTACTTCCGCACGATGAGCTGGATCGCCCGCTGCGACAGCCGCCCGCCGCTCCGATTGAAAAACAGCGCCCCGGCTGTCGCAGCGTCCTTCTTCCGCGTGCCGTACAGCAGGCCGCGGCCGTGCCGCAGGTATCTCTCGACCGCCGCCCGCGCCGGCTCGCCCATCACGACGAGCCGCTCTTTGTTGCCCTTGCCGGTGACGCGCATCGACCGCTGCTCCAGGTCGACGCCGCTCACGTCCAGCCCCGCCGCCTCGCTCACGCGCAGCCCGCAGGCGTACAGCAGCTCCAGCAGCGCCCGGTCGCGCAGGTCCGCAGGGCGGTCGCCGTCGGCGGCGGCGATCAAGTCCGTGATCGCCGCGACGTCGAGCACATGTGGCAGTCGCCGCGGCTGCTTCGGTCCGCGGACGTTCGCCAGCGGGTCCTCCGCCATCACGCCCGTCAGCCGCAGCCAGCGGTAGAACGAGCGGGCGGTGCTGACCCGCCGCGTCACGCTGCCGCGCGCAACATCGGCGTCGATCAGCGACGCCAGATAGCCGCGAAAGACCGTGCGCGTCACCGCCAGCGGGTCGATGCGCCGCTCGTCGAGGTACGCGAACAGGTGCCGCAGGTCCGTCGCGTAGTTGCGCACGGTGAACCGCGACAGGTTGCGCTGGCGCTCCAGCACCGCCAGGTAGCGGTCCAGCAGCACCTCCGCGCGCGACGCCGGAGCAGGGGACGCACTCATAGTGCGATCTTCACATAAGACGGCGCGCGGAGCTATAGGGGAAACGCTGATGTACGCCAAAGGGATAGCGGTAACGCATCCCCGAATGCCTGACGGCAGCGATCGACGCCACCAAGAACGCAAAGGCCCGGCACGCGAGGTCGACGGCTACACCTCAGCAGCGGTCCAGCCACGCCGGAGGAGTGCGGCGATTGAAGCGACGAGCGCACCCAGCGTCGCCGGAAGGATGAAGATACCGACGCTGAACATCGTCAAGAAGGTCAGCAAGGCAAGCACTGTGGCAGCGGAGAACAGCAGCAAACGATGGCGCTTGCCGCCCTGGGTGTCTACCACAGCGCCCACCGCAACGAGCAGCACCACGCCGGCAATGACGGCGAGTCCCGTGACGGCGGCGCCGCGGTCGTCCTGCCAGAGGTTTGTAGACCAACTGGTGCAGGTCGACCCGCCGTCAACCGCGGCCGAACATTCCTGGTTCGAGCTGAGGGGCGCGAACAGCGCGAACCCGGCCCCGCCGATCCCCAGGAACGCTGCCAGCAGTCCGGCGAAGCGCTCGATTCTCATCTCGCGAGTCCGTGCGCGGGGCCTGCTCACCGAGCCCGCTTACGCCGGCACAGCCGCCACGGGCCGCCCGGGGATCGAGAGGTCCGGCGGCGGCGGCGCCGGGTTCTGCAGACCGTACATGAGCTGCGACGGCACCAGCTCCCGCAGCTCGTCCACCGTCCACATCCCCTGCTTCATGATCTGCCGCATCGGCGCCTCTTCGTGCGCCAGCGAGACGCGACCCCCCGCGACGTAGAACACCTTGCCGTTGATGTTCCACGCCTCATCGCACGCCAGGAACACCGTCATCGGCGCCACGTACTCCGGCTCGCGCATCGCCGGCACCGACGACGGCCGCGGCTCCGCGACGACCGGCGCCGTGCCCGCGCGGGCGCGCAACTGCGCCGTGTTCTGCGGGACCGTCGCCGTCATGCGCGTCGCCGCCCCCGGCGCGATCGCGTTGCACGTCACGCCGTAGCGCCCCAGGTCGCGCGCCACGACGCGCGTGAAGCCCGCGATGCCAGCCTTCGCCGCGCCGTAGTTCGCCTGGCCGGGCAGCCCGCCCAGCCCGGAGATCGACGAAAAGTTGATGATGCGGCCGGACCGCTGCTGCCGCATCAGGATCGACGCCGGCTTCGTCGTGCAGAAGTGGCCCTTCAAGTGGACGGCGATGACGTCGTCCCACTCCTGCTCGCTCATGTTGAAGATCATCCGGTCGCGCAGGATGCCCGCGACGTTCACGAGGATGTCGAGCCGTCCGAAGTTGTCGAGCGCCGTCTTGATCAGGTTCTCGCCGCCCTCCACCGTCGCCACGGTGTCGAAGTTCGGCACCGCCTTGCCACCCTTCGCGCGGATCTCTTCCGCCACCTCCGCCGCCGGCCCGGAGCTCGGCGCCGAGCCGTCGACGTTCACGCCGTAGTCGTTGACGACGACGTTCGCCCCCTCCTCCGCCAGCAGCAGCGCCAAGCCGCGGCCGATGCCGCGCCCGCCGCCCGTTACGATCGCCGTGCGTCCTTCGAGCCGTGCCATCAGTTCGACCCTCCCGCCAGCGACCCCTCGGGCCGCTCCACCGGCCGTCCGGGCACGTCGAGGTCGGGCGGTGGCGGCGCAGGATTCGGGATCCCCGCCATGAGCTGGCCCGGCACCACCTCGCACAGCTCGTCGAGCGTCCACATCGCGGGCTTCCAGATCGTCCGCATCGGCGTCGGGTGCCATGCGAGGCCGACGCTGCCGCCGGACACGTGGAAGATCTGGCCGTTGACGTTCCAGGCGTCGTCGCTCGCCAGGTAGGCCACCATCGGCGCGACGTACTCCGGATCGCGGAGTTGCATCGCCGCGGGCGGGCGATTGGCCGCCGCTCCCGTGATGCCCGCGCGTGCCCGCAGCTCGCGCGCCGCGTCTGGCACCTGCGTTGTCATGCGCGTCGCCGCCCCGGGGGCGATCGCGTTGCAGGTGACGCCGTAGCGCCCGAGATCCTTCGCCACGACGCGCGTGAACCCGGCGATGCCGGACTTCGCCGCGCCGTAGTTCGCCTGCCCCGGGTTGCCGATGATGCCGGACGTCGACGAGAAGTTGATGATGCGGCCGGAGCGCTGCTGCCGCATCAGGATCGACGCCGGCTTCGTGCAGTTGAAGTGGCCCTTGAGGTGAACGGCGATGACCGCGTCCCACTCCTCCTCGGTCATGTTGAAGATCATCCGGTCGCGCAGGATGCCCGCGTTGTTGACCAGGATGTCGATGCGGCCCCACGTGTCGACGGCCGTCTTGACGATCGCCTCGCCGCCGTCCACGGTCGCGACGGAGTCGTAGTTCGCTACGGCCTCGCCGCCCGCCGCCTTGATCTCGGCGACGACCTGGTCGGCCGGGCCGTTGTCGTGGCCGGTGCCGTCCGTGTTGACGCCCGGGTCGTTGAC
>Ga0153916_10001538_pt1 | contig 16623 bp, 18 predicted proteins | sample Opewatmetagenome_FD_109642 | JGI IMG/M metagenome (GOLD analysis project Ga0153916, IMG submission 109642) | Freshwater wetland microbial communities from Ohio, USA - Open water 3 Core 3 Depth 4 metaG | ecosystem: Environmental > Aquatic > Freshwater > Wetlands | place: USA: Ohio, Lake Erie...
CGCGCGACCAGCTCTACGCCGTCGTCAACAACCTCAACACCACCGCCCTGATGCTCTGCATCATCATCGGCGCGCTGGTCGCCTGGCGACGCTCGGCCAAGGCCAGGAAGGTCGCCTGAAATACGCTGACGGCCCGCGCCTCAGCCCAGCGGGTGCAGCCGGTTCACGTGGCCCATCTTGCGGCCTTCCTTGATCTCGCGCTTGCCGTAGAGGTGCAGACGGGTCTCCGGCTCGCCGGCGAGCTTCAGCCAGTCCTCCGCCTCCTCGCCCAGCAGATTGACCATCTCCACACGCGAATGGGCATGCGTCGGCCCTAGCGGCCAGCCGGCCACGGCGCGGATGTGCTGCTCGAACTGATCGACCTCGCAGCCGTCCTGGGTCCAGTGGCCGGTGTTGTGGACGCGGGGCGCGATCTCGTTGACCAGCAGGCTGCCGTCGGCGAGCTCGAACAGCTCGATGCCGATCACCCCCACATAGTCCAGGCCGTTCAGGATCTGGTGGGCGATCCGTTCGGCGTGCTCGGCGACGTCGGCCGGGAGCTCGGCCGGCGCCATGGTGCGGCGCAGGATTCCGCCCTCGTGATAGTTCTCACCGAGGGGATAGACAGCGATCTCCCCGTCGCGGGCGCGGGCGGCGATCACCGACAGCTCGCGAACGAAATCGGCCGGCGCCTCGACGATGGCCGGTTTCGAGCCCAGGGCCTGGAACACGGCGTAGGCGTCGACGGCGTGCTCGATCCACCTCTGACCCTTGCCGTCATAGCCGTCGCGGCGCGTCTTCATGAGCGCCGGCGCGCCGATGTAGCGGAGGGCTTCGGCGGCGCTCTCGGCGTCGTCGACAGGCGCGAAGGCGACGGTCTTCACGCCCGCGGCGTTGAGGAAGGTCTTCTCCTCCACACGATCCTGGGCGACGGCGAGCGCGCGGGGGCCCGGGGCCACCCCGACGCCCAGCTCGTGCAGCCGGGCCACGGCGGCGGCGGGAACGTTCTCGAACTCGTAGGTGACCACCGCGGCCAGATCGGAGAGGCGCGCCAGGGCTTCGGGATCGTCATAGGCCGCCACGATCGTGTGGGCGGCCACCCGCGAGGCCGGCGAGTCGGGCTCGGGCTCGAGGATCGCCACGTCGAAGCCCAGCCTCGCGGCGGCGAGCGCCAGCATGCGCCCAAGCTGCCCCCCGCCGAGAATGCCGATGGTGGAGCCGGGAGGCAGCGGGAATTGGGACATGGGGGGCTCGGTGATCTCAGGCGTCCTCGACCGTTTCCGCCACGCTGGCGGTCAGTCGGGCGCTGTGGGCGGCGAGGCGCTCGGCCAGGGCGGGATCGGAAAGGGCCAGGATCTTGGCGGCCAACAGGCCCGCATTTCGCGCGCCGGCCTCGCCGATGGCAAGGGTTCCCACGGGGATGCCGGCGGGCATCTGAACGATCGAGAGCATGGAATCCATCCCCTTCAAGGTCTTGGACTCCACCGGCACGCCCAGGACGGGCAGGTCGGTGAGGGAGGCGGTCATGCCCGGGAGGTGAGCCGCGCCGCCCGCGCCGGCGATGATCACCTTGAATCCCGCCGCCTTGGCGCTCTTGGCGAAGGCGTACATCCGTTCCGGCGTGCGGTGGGCCGAGATGATCCTCGCCTCATAGGCGACGCCCAGGGCCTCCAGACTCTCGGCCGCGCCGCGCATGGTCGGCCAGTCGGACCGGCTGCCCATGATGATGGCGACAGGCGCCGTCTGTGCGCTCAAGGAACTAGCCATCTATTCGTAGGCCCCTACGAGGAAAGGCGCGGAGTATAGGCGCCGGCTTTGCGCCCGCAACCGTGGACAGTTAGGTTAATGGACGGTTTCGGTCGGGGGCGATTCGGACTGCGATGAAGATCACTGGCGCACGCAACGAACCGTTCTCCAATATCCGCCGCCGGGCGCTCGCCCAGGCGGGCGCGCAAGCGGTTGCGATCGCCCCGTCCGCGGACAAGACGCAGTTCCTGGGGCTCGACGAGGCCGACATGACGCCGGCGGTGCGCGGTGCGGTCCAGACCCTGCTCAGCGAGATCGACGACCTGCGGGGCGAGGTGTCGCGGCTGAAGGCCCGTCTGACCGAGGTGGAGGACCTGGCCGACCGCGACCCATTGACGCCCTTGTTGAACCGGCGGGCCCTGCTGCGCGAGCTGTCGCGCATCCGCACCTTCGCCCAGCGCTATGGTTCCCCGGCCAGCCTGATCTATTTCGACCTGGACGGCTTCAAGCTGGTCAACGACCGGTTCGGCCACGCGGCGGGCGACGCGGCGCTGAAGGCCGTGGCCGAACGGCTCGCGGCCCAGGTTCGCGAAAGCGACGTGGTGGGCCGGATGGGCGGCGACGAGTTCGCGGTGATCCTGGCCCAGGCCGACCGGGCCACCGCCGAGGCCAAGGGCCACTCCCTGGCGCGGGCGGTCGAAAGCCTGCCCATCACCTTCGGCGACTGGTCGGCGCCGCTGCATGTCTCCTTCGGGGTCTGCGAGATCGTCCCGGAGCTGGAGCCCGAAGCGGTGATCGCAGAGGCCGACGCGGCCATGTTCGCCCGCAAGCGCGAACGCAAGGCGGGGTGAGGCGCAGCCCTACTTCCAGACGCCGAAGGGATCGCTGAATGGCTTGCCCAGCGCCGCGGCGACAGCCGGGTGGGTGATCTGCCCCTTCAGCACGTTGAGGCCGTGAGCCAGGTGGACGTTGGCGGCGAGGGCGTCCAGGCCCTTGTCGGCGAGCGACAGACCGAAGGGCAGGGTGGCGTTGCCGAGCGCCTCGGACGATGTCCGGGGGGCGGCGCCCGGCATGTTGGCGACGCAGTAGTGGACGACGTCGTCGACCACGTAGGTCGGATCGGCGTGGGTGGTCGGCTTGCTGGTCTCGAAGCAGCCGCCCTGGTCGATCGAGACGTCCACCAGCACCGAGCCGGGCTTCATGTGGGTCAGATGCTCGCGGCGGACCAGCTTGGGCGCCGCAGCGCCGGCTGTGAGCACCGCGCCGATGATCACGTCGGCCTTGAGGACCTCCTCCTCCACGGCGGCGAAGGTCGAATACCGGGTCAGGATGCGGCCCTGGTAGAGATCGTCCAGTTCGCGCATGCGCGGGATGGAGCGTTCCAGCACCACCACCTCGGCGCCGAGGCCGGCGGCCATCCGTGCAGCGTTGGAGCCGACCACCCCGCCGCCGAGAACGACAACGCGGGCCGGGGGCACGCCGGGCACGCCGCAGAGCAGCAGGCCCATGCCGCCGTTGTGCTTCAGGAGCGTCTCGGCCGCCGAGAACACCGCGATCCGCCCGGCCACCTCCGACATGGGAGCCAGCAGCGGCAGGCCGCCGCGGGCGTCGGTGACGGTCTCATAGGCGATGGCCGCGCAGCCCGACGCCAACAGCCCCTCGGTCTGGTCCGGATCGGGGGCGAGGTGGAGGTAGGTGAAGAGAATGTGCTCCGGCGTCAGGCGGGCCCATTCCGCCTTCTGCGGCTCCTTGACCTTCACGATCATCTGGCTGCGGGCGAAGAGCGCCTCGGCGTCGGGCGCGATGGCCGCGCCGGCCTTGCGGTAGGCCTCGTCGGAATAGCCCGCGCCCTGGCCGGCGCCGGTCTCCACCAGCACCTCATGGCCGTGGCCCACATATTCCCGGACGGCGATAGGGGTAAGACCGACGCGATGCTCGCCCGGCTTGATTTCACGAGGAACACCGACGCGCATGCTCAAATCTCCCTGTGGATGGGATCTGACGTAGCCGATCGCCCGTGACGATATCAGCTTTGTTCGGGGGACGGACTCGGCATTCCCGTGTTATTCCAGCATCATTCCTGAATTTGACGGGGGAATCCTGCGTGGATCAGTTCGACTGGAAGATGCTCCGCCACCTGCGGCAGAACGGACGGGCGAGTTTCGTGGAGCTGGCGGCCGCCGTTCACCTGTCGGAGACCTCGTGCCAGAGGCGGGTGCGGGCGCTGGAGGAGGCCGGCGTGATCCGCGGCTACGCCGCCGAGATCGACGAGCGGGCGCTGGGCTTCACCCTGTCGGTCTTCGTGACGGTGACCTTGGCGTCCCAGGCCGAAGCCGCGCTGAGCGCCTTCGAGACCGCCATCAAGGACGTGCGCGAGGTCGCCGAGTGCCACCTTATGACCGGCGGCGCCGACTACCTGGTGCGGCTGGCGGTGCGCGACGTGGACGACCTGGAGCGGATCCACTCCAAGGTGCTGACCCGCATCCCCGGCGTCGAGCGGATCAGCTCCAGCCTGGCCATGCGCACGGTGGTGAGGCGCCCGGCGTTGCCGGTATAGGGGCCTATTCGAGCACGCAGCCGGCCAGTCCTTGGCGGCGGACCGTGCCGGCGGCGCGGGTGATGCGGCCCGAGCGCTTCTTCACATAGGGGCCGGGCTTGGCCGCGCGCCATTTCAGCGGGCTGGGCAGGATGGCGGCCATGCGGGCGGCCTGGGCCGGCGTCAGCTTGTCGGCTCCGACGCCGAAGTTCTTCCGCGCAGCGGCCTCGGCGCCGTAGACGCCCGGGCCCCATTCGATGGAGTTCAGATAGACCTCCATGATCCGGCGCTTGCCCCAGATCGTCTCGATCAGCACCGTGAAGTAGGCTTCCAGTCCCTTGCGGACGTAGGAGCGCTGCGGCCAGAGGAAGACATTCTTGGCGGTCTGCTGGCTGATGGTCGACCCGCCGCGGACCTTCTTGGACTTGGCGTTGTGGGCGAAGGCCTTCTCCATGGCCTCGAAGTCGAACCCGTGGTGTTCGCAGAAGCGGGCGTCCTCGGCGGCGATCACGGACCGGACCAGTTGGGGGGAGATCTCGTCGATGGGCCGCCAGTGGCGCTCGAAGCCCTTCCCCTCGAACATCCGCTGGACCATCAGATAGGTGATCGGCGGCGGCACGAACCGATAGGCCACGGTCACCGTCACCGGCCCGATCAGTCCGAAGACCAGGACGAGCGACATCGCCAGCCGAAACAGCCGTCCGATGAGCCCACGCTTGGGTGTTCTGCCGGCCATGGGCCCCCCTTGCCTTACCCTGACGGACAGCTGCTAGCGGTGGGTTAACCTCACGTCCAGGTCACCTGAAGAGATGCCTCCCATGAACGTCGCCGACGCCGTCGCCGCCCGAGTCTCCATCCGCGCCTTCAAGCCCGACCCCGTGCCGGGCGCGTTGGTGCGCAGCATCCTCGAGGCCGCCGCCCGCGCGCCCTCGGGCGGGAACCTGCAGCCCTGGCGCGTCTACGCCCTGGCTGGCGAGCCCCTGGCCGAGCTGAAGCGCCAGGTGGCGGCCAGTCCCTTCGGCGAGACCCCGGAATATGACGTCTACCCGCCCAACCTGTGGGACCCGCTGCGGACGCGCCGCTTCGAGTGCGGCGAGGACCTCTACGCCACCATCGGCATCCCGCGCGACGACAAGCCTGCGCGCCTGCGCCAACTGGCCCGCAACGGCGAACTGTTCGGCGCGCCGGTAGGCCTGTTCTTCTGTCTCGACCGCAAGGTCGGCCCGCCGCAGTGGGCGGACGTGGGCATGTTCATGCAGACAGTGATGCTGCTGGCGGTGGAGCACGGGCTCGGCACCTGCGCCCAGGAGTACTGGGCCCGCTATCACGAGACGGTGGCCAAGGCCGTGGGCCTGCCCGACGACCACATGCTGTTTTCCGGCATGGCGCTGGGCTATCCCGACGAGACGGCGCCCATCAACAGCCTGCGCACCCGCCGCGACCCGTTCGAGGTCTGGGGCGAGATGAAGGGGTTCGACTGATCGGAGGCCCCGGCCTCCGGGGGTGGAGTCGGCGGCGCGAACGGGCGCTATAAGGCCAATGTTCGACGAACCGATGGAGCGCCCGCATGGACATCCAACTGGCCGTTCTGTGTGCGCTCACCTTCGTGATCCACTTGATCGGCGCCCTGGCCTACGCCGTGCGGATCGCCGGGGTGCGCACCCGGCGGATCGCCGTGTCCTTCGCCCTGTTCAATGTGCTGGTGCTGGTCTCGCGGGCCTCGAACTCGTTTCAAGGCCCGTTCCTGGGCAAGCGAATCGAAAACAGCCTGGCGGCGGGAACCGGCGGGCAGCTGCTAGGCGACTTCCGCTGGCTGCTGCTGTCGGCCACCCTGGCGGCCCTGGTCGGCACTCTGGCGGTCCCCACGTTCCAGCGGATCTTCAGCCGCGCCGTCGAGCATTTCCAGGTCCACCGATCGATTCCCAAGCTGCTGCTGCACGGCTTCGCCAGGGGCGGGATCTCCTACATCCGCGATTCGGTGACCCTGCCCTCGCCCAGGCACCTGGAGGGACTGCGAAAGGAGATCGGCACGCCAATGCGGGTGATCGCGCTCAACATCGGCGCGCAGGCGCTGCTGACGGTCGGGGTCTTCGCATCGCTCTATGCGGGCTATCTGGCCCCTGAATTCCGGGTGACGGCGGTGAGCCTGTCGTCGGTGATCAACGGCGTGGCGACGATCCTGTTGTTCGTCTTCATCGATCCGCATCTGTCGGTCATGACCGACGACGTCATGGACGGACGCACCAGCGAGGCCAGCTTCAGACGTGCGGTCGTCTGGCTGGCGGGCAGCCGGGTGGTCGGCACCCTGCTCGCGCAGGTCATGTTCGTGCCGGCCGCGACGGCGATCGCAATACTCGCCCGGGCGATCTAGCCGGGGCCTCGCCGCCTGGATCCCCCGCTCTATAGCCCCGTATCGCCGACGCCCGCGGCGCCGTCCTCGTCGCCCCAGGCCACACGGCGGCCGTCGGGGGAAATGGCGAGCGCGGTGATCGGCGCGCCCTTCTCGGCCTTGACCGGATTGAGCCGCTGACCGGTCAGGTCGCAGGCCCAGACCCGGCCGTCGTCCAGGCCGGCGGCGACGACGGAGCCCGCGGGAGTGGCGTCGGCGCGGACGACAAGCGCGGTCTCGTCGAAGCCGATCTCGGCCGCCTGCTTGCCCATCGGCCCGGTCGAGCCGGAAAAGGGCCAGACCACCAGGCCGTTGGCGCCCGAGGTGGCCAGCAGGGCGCCCTTGGACGCGAACACGAGGCTCTTCACCTTGGCGGGATAGCCGCCCATCCGCATGTTCTTCTCGTCGGCGACGCGCCAGCCGTGCAGCTGGTTCTCCTGCATTGACGACATCAGGAACTTGGCGTCCGGGCTCCAGGCGAGCGCGATGTGGCTGCCGGCCCAGGCCAGGACCACCGGCTTCTGTTCGGCGATCCGCGCGTACCAGAGCCACGCGCCATTGTAGGTCGCCGCAGCGATCCGGCGGCCCTTGGGATCGAAGGCGAGGCCCGCGACCGACTTCTCATGCTGGAAGGACCGGGCGAAGGCCGGATCCTTGATGTCACGCACATGAAGCTCGCGCCCGGCGGCGAAGGCGATCAGGCCCGACTCCGCGCTGGCCGCCACCGCCTCGATCCACTTCCCGGGGATCTTGGCGATCTCCTCGGCCCCCGAGGCGCGCGTCCAGACCAGGCGCCCGTCGTCGCCGCCGGTGAGCAGGCCCTGGCCGCCGGGATGAACGCAGGCGCAGAGCACCGCCCCGTCATGGGCCTGCAGGATCTCGCCGCTCTCGAATCGGACGGTCCCGTCGCCAAGCGCGAAGACGGCCTGGCCCGAGCGGTCGAACAGGGCGGCGGAAACATAGGCGTCGAAGTCGTAGGTCATGGCGAGCCCATAGAGCGCAATCGGCGGCGGAAGCAACCGCCCCGGCTCTCCGACCAGCGAACACGGTTCTCAGCAAGGACCGCGAGCGCCCCGGAATCGGCCGTCCCCGCCCCTGGGATTGCGACCGTCCGGCGAGCAGAGCGCGCAATGCGGCGATCAGCCCGAGGTTCGGGCTTTACTTTCGGAAAACGACAGGCGAATGGATTGGCGATTATCTACGGGCCGTCCACCGGCGGACCCCCAGGGAAGGAATTGCATATGGGTGCGAAGCTGGGTGGCGGGGGAGGCAAGAACAAGTTTGACCTCGGCCAGAACAGCGACATCAACGTGACGCCCTTTGTGGACGTCATGCTGGTGCTCCTCATCATCTTCATGGTGGCCATTCCGGCCGCGACCGTGTCGATCAAGCTCGACCTGCCGCCGGCGATTCCGCCGCCGCCCGGGACCAAGGTGAAGGAACCTGTCCTGGTGAACATCCAGCAGGGCGGCGGCATATTCATCGGTGAACAGGCCACCACGCTCGACGGCCTGACCGAGGACCTCGCGGTCGTGCTCACCAAGGACGATCCGACGCTCCCACCGACCGAACAGCGCGTCTATATCCGCGCTGACCGGACCGTGCGCTACGGCGACTTCATGGCGGTGATGAACGACCTGCAGGCCAACGGCTTCTACCAGGTCGCTCTGATCAACGAAGAGCTCTAGGCGCTTCGGACTGCAGAGACAAAAGAGCCCGCCCGGGGAGACCTGGGCGGGCTTTTTGTTTGGGCGGTCATCTGCCCCTTCGTCCGCCGGTCGACCCCGGCGATGACGCCGCCCCCTAAGCCGCGCAGGCCTCGAAGCCGGAGCGGAGCATGGTCTCGTCGAGGTTGCGGCCGATGAACACCAGGCGGCTGAAGCGGGGCTCGCCCTCGCGCCACGGCCGCTGGAAGTCGCCCTCCAGGATCATGTGCACGGCCTGGAAGACCAGGCGCCGGTCCTCGCCCTTCACATCGATGATGCCCTTGGCGCGCAGGATGTCGGGGCCCTGGGCCTGCAGCACGTTGTTCAGCCACTGGGTGATGCGCTGGCCGTCGATGGGCTTGTTCAGGGTCAGCGAGATGCCGCGGATGCCGGCCTCCGCAGCATGGTCATGGGCCGCGTGGTCGTGGTGATCATGATGATGGTGGCCGTGATCATGGTCGTGATCGCAGTGCTCGTCGTGCACGTGGCCCGGCGCGCCGTGGGCCGGGTTCAGGAACTCCGGCTGCAGTTCGGTGATGCGCGCCAGGTCGAAGCCGCCGCGGCCGAGGATGGCGTCCAGCGGCACGTTGGAGCGCTGGGCCCGGTGGATCGGGGCCAGCGGATTGAGGCGGCGGATCTGGGCCTCGACGGCGGCCAGCTCGGCCGGGGTGACGAGGTCGGTCTTGTTGAGGACGATCTGGTCGGCGAAGGCGATCTGCTCGACGGCCTCCTTGGAGTCGGCCAGGCGCAGCGGCAGGTGCTTGGCGTCGACCACGGTGGTGACGCTGTCGAGCTCGGCCTTGGCCCGCACGTCGTCGTCGACGAAGAAGGTCTGGGCCACCGGGCCGGGATCGGCCAGGCCCGTGGTCTCGATGATGATGGCGTCGAACTTGCCTTTGCGGCGCATCAGGCCCGAGAGCACGCGGATCAGGTCGCCGCGCACGGTGCAGCAGACGCAGCCGTTGTTCATCTCGAAGACTTCTTCGTCGGCGCCGACGATGAGGTCGTTGTCGATGCCCACCTCGCCGAACTCGTTGACGATCACGGCGTAGCGCTTGCCGTGGTCCTCGCTGAGGATGCGGTTGAGCAGGGTGGTCTTGCCGGCGCCGAGGTAGCCGGTGAGCACGGTGACGGGAGTCTTTTCGATCATGACGCCCATCTAGTCATTGCAGAGCCCATATGGAACAGGCGACTGCGACGCGGCGTTCGCCCAGTGCGGCGCGACCGGCTCCACAGCGTGCCTTGACCGACGGGAATGTTATAGAATAACACCCGAAGACAAGTAAGAGAAAGACATGCGCCCGTGACCGCATCGAACCCCCGCGAGTCCAGCGACAGCGCGCTCGACGCCTTCCGAGGCGATCGCGTCTATCTCGGCGCCGACCACGTGCGTAACGAGCGGCGCACCTGGCTGGTGGCGGCGATCTGCGTCGGCGCCCTGGTTCTGCAGGTGGGCGGGGGGCTGGCGTTCAACTCCATGGCCCTGGTGGCCGGCGGCCTGCACATGGCCGCCCACGTGGCCGCCCTGGTGGTGGCGGCGGCCGCCTACGGTCTGGCGCGGCGCTATGCGGCCGACCCCAGGTTCAGCTTCGGCACCGGTAAGCTCGGCTACCTGGCGGCGTTCGGCAACGCGGTGGTGCTGGGGGGCGCGGCGGTGGCCGTGCTGGTGGAAAGCCTGCATCGGCTGATCACCCCCGAACACGTGGGATATGAAGAGGCCCTGCCGCTGGCGGCCGCGGCGCTCGCCATCAATATACTCTGCGCCTGGCTGTTGCGGCCGGGCGCTGTGCGCCACAGCCACGACGAGGCGGGCGACCTCAATCTCAGCGTGGCCCACTTCCACCTCGCCGCCGACGCCGCGGTCTCGGTCCTGGCCATCGCCGGCCTGGCGGCCGGCCGTCTGCTGGGGTGGACTTGGGCCGACCCCCTCGCCGGTCTACTGGGCGCGGGCCTGATCGCCCACTTCGCGATCAATCTGCTGCGCCGCGCCGGCGCCGTCCTCCTGGATATGAATCCGAGCCCGGAGCTCGCCGCGCAGATCCGCACCCGGTTGGAGCGCGAGGACGAACGGGTGATCGATCTGCACCTTTGGCGCCTGGGCCCCGGACACCACGCCGCGATCGTGGTCCTGGCCGTGCGCTCGCCCCAGTCGGCGGAAGCCTATCGCTCGCGCCTGGCTGGGCTTTTGGGCCTGAGCCACCTGACGATCGAGGTGCGCCAGGAGCCCTTCCCGCGTTGACTCAACAGCGCGCCTCTGTATAACCGCGCCTCTCGCCCGTGGGACCGCCTACGGGCGCGATCCTTTTTTTGCTGAAGAACCTAAGGCGCGAACGATGTACGCGGTGATCAAAACCGGCGGCAAGCAGTACCGAGTTAAGGCCGGCGATCTGCTCGTGGTCGAAAAGCTCGAAGGCGAGCCGGGCGCCAATGTGGCCTTCGGTGAAGTGTTGATGCTGGGCGAGGGCGACGCGGTGACCGTCGGCGCTCCCGTCGTGGACGGCGCCACCGTCAGCGCGACCCTGATCGAAACCCGCAAGGGCGAGAAGATCAAGATCTTCAAGAAGATCCGTCGTCAGGGCTATCGCCGGACGCGCGGCCACCGCCAGAACGAGACCGTTCTGCGCGTGACCGCCATCGACGGCGCCGGCAAGTCCTCCAAGTGGGAGGGCGCGGTGGACCTGACCCCGAAGGCCGTGCTCGACGCGCGCGCCCGCGGACTGGACCCGGCCGTGGCTCTGGCCACCGGCCCGAAGGCCAAGGCCGCGAAGGCCGAAGCCCCGGTCGTCGAAGCCAAGCCCGCCAAGGCGCCGGCCAAGAAGGCCGCGGCCCCCAAGGCCGAAGCCAAGGCTGACGCGGGCGAGAAGAAAGCGGCGCCGAAGAAGGCCGCCGCCAAGAAAACGGAGTCGGACGCCGAATAAGGCGTCCACGCAGGACAGGTTTAGGAGAGCGGTATGGCTCACAAGAAATCAGGCGGCTCCTCGCGCAACGGGCGCGACTCCGCGGGTCGCCGTCTCGGCGTGAAGAAGTTCGGCGGCGAGTCCGTCGTGGCCGGCAACATCATCATCCGCCAGCGCGGCACGAAGTTCTTCCCGGGCGACAATGTCGGCATCGGCAAGGACCACACGCTCTTCGCGATCGCCAACGGCGCGGTGAAGTTCATCACCAAGCGTGATGACCGAACCTACGTGACGGTCGTGCCGGTAGCGATGGCGGCCGAGTAAGCGGAACCTCCTTATCCGGTTCCGCTCTGAGTACATCAGGCGGACCGGACGCAAAACCAAGCGGGGAGTCCGGAACGCCGGGCTCCCCGCTTTGTTTTGGGCCTATGGGCCGAGGAGGATGAGATGGTCGACCTCGACGTCTCCCCGATCGTCGAAACCGAACGGCTGCGGCTGCGCCCGCCCGCCATGCGCGACGCCCCGCGCGTGGCCGCGCTCGCCAACGACCTCGATATCGCCCGGATGACCACGACCATGCCTCACCCCTACGGGCTGGAGGACGCCGAGGCGTTCCTGGCGCGCAGCGACCACAGCCGTCGCGGCCAACACGCCGAATTCGCCATCGAGCTGCAGGACGAAGGGGACGGCGAACTGATCGGCTTGCTGGGTTTCCATCCCATGGAGGATGGGCGCACCGAGGTCGGCTACTGGCTGGGCCGGCCCTACTGGGGCCGCGGCTACGCCACCGAGGCGGTCAGGGGCGCGCTGAAGTGGGCCTCGCGCGAATGGCGCAAGCGGTTCGTCATGGCGCGGCACTTCTCCGACAATCCGGCGTCGGGGCAGGTCCTGTGCAAGGCGGGCTTCCTATATACGGGCGAGGTCACCCTGGCTCACTCCAGGGCGCGGGGCGGTCAAGTCGCCAGCCGGACCATGGTCTGGCTGGCGTGAACGTCCTCGATACGACCACCTTGTCTCGACGCAGCGGCTCTGCTGGTTCAAAAGGCGCGCAATGAAGTTTCTCGACCAGTGCAAGATCTACTGCCGCTCCGGCAACGGCGGCGCCGGCGCGGTGTCGTTCCGGCGTGAGAAGTACATCGAGTACGGCGGGCCGGACGGCGGCGACGGCGGCCGTGGCGGCGATGTCTGGATCGAGGCGGTCGAGGGGCTGAACACCCTGATCGACTTCCGCTACCACCAGCACTTCAAGGCCGGGACCGGCGTGCATGGCATGGGCCGCAACCGCCACGGCGCGGCCGGCGAGGATGTGGTGCTGAAGGTGCCGGTGGGCACCGAGGTGCTGGCCGAGGACAAGGAAACCCTGATCGCCGACATGAGGGAGCCCGGGCAGCGGGTTCTGCTGCTCAAGGGCGGCAATGGCGGCTGGGGTAACGACCGCTTCAAGGGCCCGGTCAACCAGGCCCCGCGCCACGCCAACCCCGGCCAGGAGGGCGAGGAGCGCTGGATCTGGCTGCGGCTCAAGCTGATCGCCGACGTGGGCCTGGTGGGCCTGCCCAACGCGGGCAAGTCGACCTTCCTGGCGGCGGCCTCGGCGGCCAAGCCGAAGATCGCCGACTATCCGTTCACGACGCTGGCGCCGAACCTGGGCGTGGTGGACCTGTCGACCAACGAGCGCTTCGTCATCGCCGACATCCCCGGCCTGATCGAAGGCGCCTCGGAAGGCGCGGGCCTCGGCACCCGATTCCTCGGACACGTGGAGCGCAGCGCCAGCCTGATCCACCTGGTCGACGGGACCCAGGACGACGTGGTCGGCGCCTGGCGCACGGTGCGCAACGAACTCGAAGCCTATGGCGAGGGCCTGAGCGACAAGACCGAGTTCCTGGCGCTGAACAAGATCGACGCCCTGGACGCCGAAACCCGCGACGCCAAGGCCGCCGAGCTCGAGGCGGCGTCGGGCAAGAAGCCCTTCCTGGTCTCCGGGGTGTCCGGAGAAGGCGTGACCGAACTGCTGCGCGCCGCCTTCGCCGAGGTCCGCTCCCGCCGCGCCGAAGCCGCCGAAGAGGCCGCCGAGAAGAAGCCCGAGGGCTGGACGCCGTGAGCGGGCTGGAGCGCGCCAAGCGCGTCGTGGTCAAGGTGGGCTCGGCCCTGGTGGCCGGCGGCGACGGGGACACCGCCGACCGGGCGTGGCTCGCCGCCTTCGCCGCCGACGCCGCCCGCCTGCGCGCCCGCGGCCAGCAGGTGCTGATCGTCTCCTCCGGCGCGGTGGCGCTGGGCCGCCGCCGCCTGGGCCTTGGCCGCCGGGCGCTGACCATGCCGGAGAAGCAGGCCGCCGCCGCGGCGGGGCAGTCGGGCCTGATGCGCGCCTGGGAAGAGGCCTTCGAACCGCACGGCCTGGCCGTGGCCCAGGTGCTGCTGACCCGCGACGATACCGAGGTGCGCCGCCGCTGGCTGAACGGCCGCGCGACCATGGACACCCTGCTGGACCTGGGCGTCATCCCGGTGGTCAATGAGAACGACACCGTGGTCACCGAGGAGATCCGCTACGGCGACAACGACCGCCTGGCCGCTCGCGTGGCCCAGATGATCGGCGCCGACGTGCTGGTGCTGCTGTCGGACATCGACGGGCTCTACACCGCCGATCCCCGGCGCGATCCGCAGGCCAGGCACCTGGCTCGCATCACCCATCTGACGCCCGAGATCGAGGCCATGGCCGGCGGCGCGAACGCCGGGGCGGGCGTGGGCACCGGCGGCATGACCACCAAGCTCGCCGCCGCGCGCATGGCCCAGGCGGCCGGCTGCGCCACGGTGATCACTCTGGGAACCCGGCCTGCGCCCCTGTCGGCCCTGGAAGCCGGCGAACGCGCCACGGTGATCGAACCCTCCATCACCCCGGCCGCCGCCTACAAGGCCTGGATCGCCGGCTCGCTGGCGCCGGGCGGGGCCCTGGTGGTCGACGCCGGCGCCGCCCAGGCGCTCGGCCGGGGCAAGAGCCTGCTGGCCGCGGGCCTGCGCCGCGTGGAGGGCGACTTCGACAAGGGCGACGCCGTGGTGATCCGCGACGAGGCGGGCCGCGAGATCGGCCGCGGCCTGGCCCGCTACGACGCGTCCGACGCCGGACGCATCTGCGGGCTGAAGTCCGACGCCATCGAGGGCGTGCTCGGCTACACGTCCGGCCCGGTGATCCACGTGGACGACCTTGCCCTGGGGCACTGGCCGGTCGAGGCCTGAGAGGGCGTCCCTAGGCCGCCAGGGGCCGCATGCGCGCGTCCTCGCCGAGGCCGCCGTAGAGGGCCCGGCCCCGGGCCAGCCAGTCGTTGAGCGGATCGTCGGCGGCGAGCGGCGGCAGGCTGGAGACCGCCGCCACCCACAGGAAGCCGCCCAGAGCGATGTAGTCGGCGTAGTTGGCCGTGTCGCCGCCGAGGAAGGGTGCGTTGCGCAGGGCCAGGCGCATGGGCTGCAGGGCCGCGCGCAGGGCCGGGAGCCGCTCCTCCCGCCCGGCGGTGAAGGCCTCCAGTGTCTGGCCGCCCAGGCGCTGTTCGCGGCTCTGGCGGAAGTAGGGCTGGTCCTCGGGGCGGGCGCGGTCGTGGATGTCGCAGACATAGAGCCCGAACATCGGAGCCATCACCTGCGAGGAGAACCAGCCGTCGAAGAAGCGGACCATGGCGTGCTCCTGCGGCGAGGAGAACAGGGCCGGAAGTTCGGGATAGGCCTCGTCCAGATAGTCGGCGATGGCCCAGCTGTCGGCCACCCAGCGCTCGCCGTCAGCGATCACCGGCACGGTCTTGGACCGGCCTTCCAGCAGGGTCGGGATCTGGGTGAAGCCCACCGGGACGGTCTCATAGGCCAAGCCCTTGTGGGCCAGGGCGTACTTGGCGCGCCAGACGAAGGGGCTCACCGGGCACCCGTCGGCCAGGATCAGTTCATAGAGCTGGATCATGCGTCCCTTCCGCTTGTCGGCGCGAACCTACGCCACGCCGTCGCCGACCGAAAGGCTTGGGGTCGCCCCAAGCATTTGCCGCGCGGGCGAAGAGCGCCTACTAAGCCTCATCTTGAGCATATCGGACCGGACACGGACGATGGACGACGCCGCCGCCAGGTCTTCCCAGGAAGACGCCGCCGCCCCCTCGGGCCGGCTGGAGGCGCTCGCGCCCGGCATGGCCGTGCTCTACGGCGGCGACCGGGTGGCCCATGTCAGCCCGGCCCTGGCCGCGGCCTTCCGGGCCGGCGACCGGCTGCTGGTGGTGCAGGACACCGGGGACCTGCTGCACGTGCCCGCCGACCAGGCCCGCATCGCCGCCGAGGCCGTGGGCCGGGCGCATGAGGCCTTCTGCCGGATGGGCGCGGTCTCCGACGACCAGATCAGCGCCTTCTTCGAAGCCTTCGCGGCTCATCTGGAGGACGACGCCCGCTGGACGGCGATCGCCCAGGCGAACGCCGCCGACGTGGCGAGCGCCAGGACCCGCGGCCGCACCACCACCCGGCTCCAGGCTTCAGAGGCCATGCGGCGCGACATGATCGCGGGCCTGCGGGCCTGGCGCGACGCGCCCGCCGCCCGCGGCCGGGTGATCGAGACCGTGACCCACGACGGCTGGCGGGTCGAGCAGACCGTGGCCCCGCTGGGCGTGGTGGGCTTCGTCTTCGAGGGCCGGCCCAATGTCTTCGCCGACGCCACCGGCGTGCTGCGCACCGGCAACACGGTGGTGTTCCGCATCGGCTCGGACGCGCTTGGCACCGCCCGGGCCATCGTCGAGCACGCGCTGGACCCCGCCCTGAAGGCCGCCGGCCTGCCCGAGGGCGCGGCGGCCCTGGTGGACAGCGCCGGCCACGCGGCGGGCTGGTCGATGTTCGGCGACAAGCGCCTGGCGCTGGCCGTGGCGCGGGGATCGGGCGCAGCCGTGGCCCAGCTGGGCGCCATCGCCCGTCAGGCCGGCGTGCCGGTCAGCCTGCACGGCACGGGCGGCGCCTGGATGCTGGCCGACCGCGCCGCCGACGCCGCGCGCTTCCACGCGGTCGCCTACCATTCGCTGGACCGCAAGGTCTGCAATACGCTCAACGTCTGCTGCATCGTCCGCGACCGGGCCCACGAGCTGGTTCCCGTGTTCCTGAAGGCGCTGGAACAGGCCGGGCGACGCCGTGGCCACGGCGCCAAGCTGCATGTGGTCGAGGGCGACGAGGCCTTCATCCCCGCCGACTGGCGCGCCGCACGCGTCACGGTCGCCCGCGCCGAAGGCCCCCGCGACGAGGCCCTGGTCGAGGTCATCGCCGAGGCCGAGCTGGCCCGCGAGTGGGAGTGGGAGGAGACGCCCGAGGTCAGCCTGAAGATCGTGGCCGACCTGGACGAGGCCGCCGCGCTCTTCAATCGCTACAGCC
>Ga0153916_10001539_pt1 | contig 16620 bp, 14 predicted proteins | sample Opewatmetagenome_FD_109642 | JGI IMG/M metagenome (GOLD analysis project Ga0153916, IMG submission 109642) | Freshwater wetland microbial communities from Ohio, USA - Open water 3 Core 3 Depth 4 metaG | ecosystem: Environmental > Aquatic > Freshwater > Wetlands | place: USA: Ohio, Lake Erie...
GTGCCGCTGAGCTAACGGGTCCCGATGATTCCTTGTGATTCACCCATACAGCGTCGATCTGAGCACGTTTTATGAGGTCGAGTCTTTTTGCGAATGATCAATTCTTCAGTTTTCACACAGTCTCGGTCGCAAGCAGACACCCATCAATCCTCCCGACCAGTGCTCAAAGCCCCGGCATCTTTGACCTCGCTAGGCACCGTGGGAAATCCAGAATTACACGCAGCGCGCAAGGCACCTTGGCACTCAATTCTCCAGCTTTACTCCGGCCGACTTGATGATCTTCGACCACTTCTCGGTTTCGGTGCCAACCAACCGCACGTATTCCTGAGGCGTGCTGCCCCACGCCTCCACCCCTTGCTTGGTGAGCGTGTCCTGCAGTTCCTTGTCCGCCACGGCGCGATTTATTTCCGCATTCAAGCGCGTCACGATGAGTGCCGGCGTACCGTGGGCGGCGGTCAGCCCGAACCAAGTGTAGGTCTCGAGCCCCGGCAGGCCAGCTTCGGCAGAGGTCGGCACGTCGGGAAGCGATGGCAGGCGCTTGGGGCCCGCCACGGCAATTGCGCGGAGCCTCCCGGCTTGCAGATGTTGCTCCAGACCCGCGGGTACGATGAAGCCGAGCTGGACATCGCCGGCGAGCAGCGCGGTCGTGACCTGCCCCGCTCCCTTATACGGCACGTGCACCAGATCGATCCCGGCGAGTGACTTGAAAAGCTCGCCTGCGAGATGCGGAACGGCGCCTACGCCATTCGATCCGTAGTTGAGCGTGCCGGGCTTCGCCCGAGCAAGTTCGATCAGCTGCCGCAGATCTTTCGCGGGAACCGAGGAGCTGATGATCAGCACCTGGGTCGCCTTGGCGATCAGACCGATGTGAGTGAAGGACTTGACCGGGTCGTAGTGCAGGCTGGGTTTGAGCAGCGGCGCCAGAACCAGCGTCGATACGCTGCCGAGCGCAACGGTGTAACCGTCGGGCTGCGAGCGCGCCAGCGTTTCGGTGGCGATGGTGCCTCCGCCGCCGCCTTGGTTTTCGATCAACATCGGCTGGCCCAAGCCCTCGGACATTCGCTTGCCCACAAGGCGCGCCATGACATCGGCCGAGCCGGCCGGCGCGAACGGAACCAGGAAACGCAGCGGCTTGGCCGGATAGGTTTGTGCGAGCGCGGTAGTTGAAACCAGAGCCAGAGCGGCTGCGGCGATGAGCTTCATATTGTCCTCCCAGCAATGAAATCGCGATGGAACAAGCTCCATCAACTCTGCATGTATCATAAATCATGCAAAACCAAACAACAGAAGTCCTGATCGTCGGCGGCGGCCCTGTCGGCTTGTCCCTCGCCGGTGATCTGGGCTCGCGCGGCGTGCGATGCGTGCTGGTCGAGCAGACCGACGGGGTCATCGGCCAGCCCAAAATGGACGGAGTCAATGTCCGGACCATGGAGTTCTGCCGCCGCTGGGGAATAAGCGACGAGGTGCGCAACTGCGGCTACCCCAAGGAGTTTCCGCAGGACATGGTCTACCTGACTTCCTTCAACAACGGCTTCGAACTCGGACGCGAGGAATTTGCCACGCCCTCGGGCGGCAGCGAGGAGCGTCGCAGTGGTACCAGCCCGGAAACGCGTTTCCGTTGTCCGCAGAACCTGTTCGATCCCATCCTGCAGCGCTTCGCAACCTCGTTCGACTGCGTCAGAGCGCACTACCGCTGCCGGCTGGTGGATTTTGCCGAGCGCGACGACGAAGTCCTGAGCGTGATCGAGCAGGTTGAAACCGGCGAGCGCTTCGAAATCGCTTCGAGCTACCTCGTCGGTTGCGACGGCGCCTCGAGCGTAGTGCGAAAGCAGCTCGGCATCCCGATGCGCGGGCTCGGGGTGCTCACCTACACCACCAATGTTCTGTTCCGTTGCGCGACGCTGCGCGAAACGAGCTCGGTGCGCCTGGGATACCGGCATCTGCTCATCGGGCCGGAAGGGACCTGGGCGACCGTGGTGGCCATCAACGGCCGCGACGAGTGGCGCCTCTCGATCATCGGCTCGAAGGAGAAAGTCGTCCTTTCCGAGGCGGACGTGCGCTCGGCGATCGAGCGCGTCATCGGAAAACCGGCCGAGTACGAGGTTATTTCAGTGGTCCCCTGGGTACGGCGCGAGCTGGTTGCCGAGCAGTGGCGCAAGGGACGCATCTTCCTCGCGGGCGATGCGGTGCACCTCACTTCGCCCACGGGAGGCTTCGGCATGAACCTCGGCATTGCCGACGCGGTGGATCTTTCGTGGAAGCTTGAGGCGAGCCTGCGAGGCTGGGGCGGTTCGCTCCTGCTCGAGAGCTACCAGCCGGAGAGAAAGCCCGTTGCCGAACGCGCGGTGCGCGAGTCGAGCGGCAATTTGCTGCGCACCTTGTCTGCGGGCCCGAATTCCTCCCTGCTCGATCCGAGCTACGAGGGTGCGCTCGCGCGCTACCAGGTGGGCCAGCACTTCTCGGCAACGATGCTGCGCGAGTGGTACAAGCTCGGCATCGACCTGGGCTACGTGTACCGGCACTCGCCGATCGTGTGTGCCGAAGACGAGGATTTCGATGCCGTGCCGGCGGCGCCGGGGGCGCCTCTCGATCCGCCCGAAGGCTACCTGCACGACGGCACGCGAATCACGGCATCGCTGCTGCGCGAGTGGCAACGGTTGAGCCTGCACCTTGCGCTCGCGAACGAGGTCAAGCCAGACTGGCAGGAGTTGCCTGCCCGCGAGGTAATGCTCTACCGTCAGTCCGCGCGGCCGGGCGCGCGGGCACCGCACGCCTGGCTGTCGGACGGCACATCGACCCTCGACTGGTTTGGCATCGGGTTCGTGCTGGTGGATACCGGAGCGGACGAAGCAAGCCGTGAGGCATTTCTCGATGTTGCACGGGCGAGCGCGGTGCCGCTCACCCTGAGAAGCGACCCAGCACTGGCCGCGCTTTACGCTGCTCCATTGACCCTGGTCCGGCCGGACGGCCACGTCGCCTGGCGGGGGCGCGCAGCCGGCGCTGCGAAAGCGCGGGAAATCATCGACCGGGCACGGGGAATCGCACCTTCCGGCCGATGACGGCAACCCACCGTAGTTCATGGTGGTGCGCTACGAGCCCTGCTGTTTGCACCGACGCGTAGAGCACTACTCCTCGCGTCCCTCCGCGCCCACCAGAGGGGCCGACGGCAGCCTGCGACCGCGGATCAGATCGGCGGCCTTCTCGCCGATCATGATGGTGGGCACGTTGGTGTTACCGCCGACAGCCTCGGGCATGACCGAGGCGTCGACCACGCGCAGGCCCCCGAGGCCGCGCACCCGCAGCTCGGCATCGACCACCGCGTCCTCGCCGCTTCCCATCCGGCAGGTGCCGACCGGGTGCGAGCGGTGGTTGCTAGTTGCGCGGATCGCCTCGGCGAGGTTCGCATCGGTAACAAGACCGGGACCGGGCGAGACCTCGCGGTCGATCATCTCGCGCAGCGGGCTGTGGCCGAAGATGTCGCGGCATGCGCGCACTCCGCGGACCATGGTGTCGAGGTCCTCGCTCGCCGCGTACATATTGAACTGGATGCGCGGCTTCGCCCTCGGATCCGCTGAAGCGAGGCGCACCCAGCCGCGCGAGCGCGGGTGTATGACACCGATGCGTATCGAATAGCAGAACATGGGCGCCGGCGTCAGCCCGGGAAACCACAGCCGCGCACCGTTGTGCACCGGCATCGGCGTGAGCTGTACGTCGGGCCGGTCGAGGCCCGGCATCGTTCGCAGGAAAATGTTGGCCGCGGCGCCGTTGACGGCGAAAGCGCCATCGTGCCGCAGGAACCAGCGGGCCACGCCCAGCGTGGCGCGGTCGAGCCGCAAGTGCCGGGTCAGGCCGACGTGCTCGCGCAACGCGTACACGGACAAGAAATTCGGATGCTCGGAAAGGTTCTGCCCTACCCCTGGCAAATCGTGAACCGGCGCGATGCCGTGCTTCTTCAGGTGATCCGCCGGGCCGATGCCCGAGAGCATCAGAATCTGCGGCGAGTTGTAGCTTCCGGCCGAAAGCAGGACCTCGCGCGCAGCGCGCACCTGCTGAACCTGTCCGCGCTGCAGGTACTCGATACCCACTGCACGCCCGCGCTCGACCAGGATACGCCGGACCAGCGCGCCGGTGCGTATCTGAAGGTTCGGTCGTCCGCGGGCGGGATACAGATAGGCCCGCGCGGTGCTCGAGCGCCTGCCCTCTCCGATGGTCGCCTCCATGCGGGCGATGCCCTCCTGCTTCGGCCCGTACGGGTCTTCATTCAGCGGAATGCCCGCAGCCCGTGCCGCGTCGACGAGCGGCTCGAACAGCATGTCCGGAGAGTCGATCGGCGTGACGCGGATCGGCCCGTCGCCGCCGTGGTAGGGCCCCGCGCCGCGCCAGTGCGACTCGAGCTTCCGAAAATACGGCAGCACGTCGTCGTAGCCCCAGCCCGGCAGCCCCCACGCGTCGTAGTCGCGTCGATTTCCCCGGCTGTAGATGAGAGCATTGATCGAACTCGAACCGCCGAGTGTCCTGCCGCGCGCTATTGGCAAGCGCCGGCCGTGCAGGCCCGCTTCCGGCTCGGTTTCGTACTTCCAGTTGAAGCCGGGCGTCGCGCCGACCGTGAGAAAGACAAGCGGCATGAGTTGAAACGGATGGCGATCCATGCCGCCTGCTTCCAGAAGCAGGATCGAGACCTTCGGGTCCTCGCTCAGCCGGGCCGCGAGCACCGCCCCGGCCGAGCCGGAGCCAATGACTATGTAATCGAATTCGATCATTGAACTCCCGCCCTACGCTTCCTGAAGCACTGCCCGCACTGCGGCTGCGATCCTTTCCTTGTCCGGAACGGCGAAGCGTTCCATGGGTGGGCTGAACGGTATCGGCACGTCCAGTCCGCATACCCGCGCCGGCTGCGACTTAAGACAACGGAACAGCCGCCGGTCCTCCACCACCAGCGAGATGATCTCGGCCGCGGCCCCGCAGGTCTGGCAGGCCTCGTCGACCACCACCAGACGGCCGGTCTTCGCCACCGATTCCCTGATCGACTCCTTGTCCAGCGGAACGAGCGTGCGCGGGTCGATCACTTCGAGCGAAATGCCCTCGCGCTCCATCTCGTTCGCCACCTCGGCGGCGAGATGCGCCATGCGTGCAAGCGCAACCACGGTGATGTCCGTACCGGCCCTTCTCACCGCTGCCTGGCCGAGCGCGATGGTGTATTCCTCCTGCGGGACCTCGCCCGAAAGATTCGTGAGCGCGGCATGCTCGAAAGAGATCACCGGGTTGTTGTCCCGGATCGCCGTCTTCAGCAGCCCCTTGGCGTCGTACGGCGTCGAAGGGAGAATGATCTTCAGGCCCGGCACGTTCATGTACATCGGATACGGGTTGATCGAGTGCTGCGCGGCCATGGACTGTCCCGCACCCACGGTCATCCGGTAGACGATCGGAAACCGGGCCTGGCCGCCGAACATGTAAGTGATCTTGGCCGCCTGGTTCACCATCTGGTCCATGGCGACGAAACCGAAGGTCGCCATCCTCAGATTGACCACTGGGCGGAATCCGGACCCCGCGAGGCCGACCGCCGCGCCGACGATCGAGGACTCCGCAATCGGCGTGGCCCTGATCCTCGCCGCGCCGAATTCTTTTCTGAGAGGAATGGCGACGTCGGTGGAAAGATGCACCGTCTTTTCGTCCCGGCGGAATTCCTCCTGCAGCGCTTCGAGCGTCGCTTCTGCGAACGTTATCTTCCTCGTGTTGCGTGTCATGGCAGGTTCCGGCTTCATTCGGAAAAGACGTCCTCGAGGGCCTCGGCAGGTTCAGGCAGCGGGCTCGCGAGCGCAAACCCGACTGCGTCCTCGATTCGCGACAGGACTTCGGCGTCCAGTCTTGCGAGGTCTTCCTTCTTCAGAACTCCCTCGCGCAGCAGCCGGCGTTCGACATGGGCGATGGGACACCTCTCCTTCCACGCTTCGATCTCCTCGCGCGGGCGCAGGTCGGGGATGGAGGTCATTTCGAAGTGGTGGCGCCAGCGGTAAGTCTTGAATTCGAGCAGGCTCGGTCCATCGCCCGCCCTCGCGCTCGCCACCGCGTCGCGGGTCGCCCGGTATACGGCCGCGAGGTCGTTCCCCTCGACCACGGTCCCGGGCATCGCGTAGGCGGCGGCGCGGTCGGCAACATGTTCGACCGCCATCGCGTCGCGCACTGGCGTGTTCACGCCATAGTGATTGTTCTCGCACGCGAAGATGATCGGCAGCTTCCAGATCGAAGCGAGATTGAGGGACTCGTGGAATTCGCCTTCGCTGCACGCTCCGTCGCCGAAGAACACCACCGATACCCGGTCGCCCCCTTCCAGTTGCGCGGCAAGCGCGGTGCCGACCGCGATCGGCAGGCCCGCCGCGACGATGCCGTTCGCGCCCAGCATGCCGATCGAAAAGTCGGCGATGTGCATCGAACCGCCCTTGCCCTTGCAATAGCCGCTTTTCCTGCCGTAGATCTCGGCCATCATGCGGTTCAGATCGGCTCCCTTCGCGATGCAATGCCCGTGGCCCCGATGATTGCTTACGATGCGGTCGTCGTTCCTCAGATTGGCGCAGACGCCGACCGCGACCGCCTCCTGGCCGATATAGGAATGGACCACGCCGGGGATCGTCTCGCGCTTGAATTCCAGCGCCACCCTTTCCTCGAAGCGGCGGATGGTGAGCATCTTGCGGTACAGATCGATGAGTTCTTGGTTTGGGATGGGCACGGATTCCTCCCGGCGATCTCAGGGCAGATCGCGCAAGACGAGCATCAAGCCGCCGAGCACCGCGAAGTCCGCGTAGAACAGCAGCTGTTTGAACTTGCACTTGATCGGGTCTTGCTCTCTCCAATAGCGGTTGTACAGGGCGTTAGACACGAGCGTGAAGGCGATCAGGCACCACACGCCGACTTCGACCTGCCATCCCACCGCGAGCAGCACTCCGCCGACCGTCATCACCGCGAGTCCGATCCAGAAGGCAAGCGCCGGAAACGGCACATGGAAAATGCCCAGCATCTGCACATGATGCTTGCGCTCTCCCGGCACGAGGGCATAAACCACAGAGACGAGAAAGTACAGCGCAATAAGCAGCCGCGCGGCCGCACCGAACGCATCGTAGGTAGTCATGGGTCCTCCCGGACAAGGCCGTAATGTCGCAAGTTTTGACCCGTTCGGCAATGCTATCGTCGTTGGTGCCAGGCTTAACGGCAGCACTCAGCATGTCAGCGGCCGCCTGACCGGGCGGATGAGAGGTGTTCACTGGGCGCATTGCCCTACAAGTACGCCGGTGAAACTATTGAATGCGTCCGAGGCGCAGTAAGCTGACACGCGAATCCGGGTGCCGTGAGGAAATGTTCGCACCTGAAACCCTGCCAAGCTAAAAGGTCCGATCAATCGCGGGCGCGGCTAATCGATCCTGAGCCCGAGTTCCTTTACCAGCTTGCCGTATTTTTCGTAGTCCTCGCGAATCAATTCGGCGAATTCACCGGGGGTGGTGATCAGCGGATCGAGCCCGCCTGCCCGGTTGAATTTTTCCTTAACTTCTGCTGTCGCCAGCTGTTTGTTTATTTCGGCCCGGAGGCGCGCCAGCACCGGTTCCGGCGTCAAGCGCGGCGCGCACAGGCCCAGCCAGACGCTGTTGGCAAACCCCGGTAAGAACTCGCCGACGGTGGGCACCTCGGGAAGTGCTGCCACCCGCTTTCTCCCCGCTACAGCCAGCGCGCGCAGCCTGCCGCTGCGAATCAGCGGCCCGGCAGCGCCGCCGGAGAATAACGCCGCCACCTCGCCCGTGATGGCCGCGGTGGCGGCCGGAGTGGCTCCCTTGTAGGGCACATGCAATAAATCGATTCCGGCGCGCGCTTTGAACATTTCCATGGTCAGGTGATGCTGGCCGCCCACACCGTTGGAGCCATAGGCAAGCGGCGGGCGGGCCTTCTTCGCATGTTCAATGAACTCGGGGACTGTTTTGAAAGGCTGGCCGGGACCGACCGCCAGAAACAATTCGCTCGACGCAACCGTTGCCACCGGCACGAAATCCTTAGTCGGATTGAAATTCATCTTCGCCAGGACATGCGGGGTGATCGTCATCATGGCGTCAGTGCATAACAGCAGGGTATGGCCATCGGGAGTGGCCCTGGCGACGATCTCGCCGGCGACACTGCCGCTGCCGCCGAGGCGATCCTCGACCAAGACAGGCTGGCCGAAGACTTGGCCGAGTTTCTCGCCCAGCACCCGCGAGATGAGGTCGGGCGCGCCGGTGGCGGTGACAAAAATCTTGATGGGTTGCGTCGGGTATCGCTGGGCGGCGATGGTGCCGGCGAACAGGGCCATGAGGAGAGTCGCGGCGAGTCGGGTTAAGACCATGGCACAAGACTCCATTCTTCCGAAGAAATGCCTCTTCAGGCTATCTTACATGTTGCCGATGCTTGGCGCCCGGCACGTGTTCCGAGTTGACGCGAGGAGCGATTGGACCCAGCCTGCGGCAGCGTCTTGTGCTAATTTCACTCCCGTCGTACCTCTCAGATGGGAGCGATGGGAGCGGAGCAGTGGCAAATTCAAGGGGGCACGCAATGGCGACGCACGACTTAAACCGGCAGGTGATCGAGGAGTTCCGCGCGAACGCCGGCACGGTCGGCGGCAACTACGAGGGCCGCCCGTTGCTCCTGCTCACGACCACCGGCAGGAAGACGGGTCGCACGCACACGACGCCGGTCATGTACCTCGCGGACGGCAAGGGCTACTGCGTCTTCGCCTCGAAGGGCGGCGCCCCGGAGCATCTCAACCCAAAGCGGACGCCGGTGATCAACATCATCCAAGACGAGGACGACTGGCGACCGTAGCGCTGCTGATTCAGACGCCTTCGGTGCGCATCGGCACCCGCGGCTTCTCCGTCACTCCCGTCTCGATGTTTTCGTATTCCGCAATCACCTGCGCGCCCAGCAACAGCAAGGTAGCGGCCACTTCTAGGCTGAGCAGCACGATGATGGCCGTAGTGAGCGAGCCGTACACCACACTCACTTGCGATAGCGTGCCGAAATACCAGCCCAGCGCAGGGCGGATCATTTCCCAAAGTGCGCCCGCCGCGGCGCCGCCGATCAGCGCGTGCTCCGCCGACCGTCTGCCTACCGGCATGAAGTAGTAGAACGCGGAGAAGAGCAGGATCTCCGCGATGACGCCAACGGCGTAGATCAGGAAGCGCGAGAAGCCGCTCAGCGACCAGCTGTGCCCGAGAAACGACAGCTGCGAGGCTCCTATGGTCGTCAGGTCGGCGAGTACGAAAGTGGCCACGAACAGCGCCGCGCCGATGAAAGTGATGTAGCCGAAGGGCAGCAGCAGGGAAACGATGAAATGCCGCCCTCGCACGGCCACGTGGTGCAGGAAAATCACCGAGATCGCGTTCTCCAGCACCTTGAAACCGAGCTGGCTGAAAAACAGCATCGTGATGAGCAGCACCCAGCCGATCAGGTCGCGGTGATCGAGGAACGCCCTCAGTTCCACCACCACCGCCTTGCCTTCGCCAGGCACCACGTACTCCAGCGCCCTGCGTAGCGTCGCCAGCAGCACGTCCTGGTCGATCACGTGCGACAGCGCGATCACCATGAGGATGAGCAGCGGCACGATTGAGAGCAGCGCGTAGTAGGCGACTGCGCCGGCGAGGAGCAGGCCTTGGTTGGCCTGGAAGGCTCTCAGGACCCGGAGCGCGAAGCCAACGGGATTTTTCAGGACATGGGCTATGCGGGGGTTGATGAGATTCATCGGTAGCCGAAGTTAGCAGGCTGATTCTATCGCTTTAGCACAATGGGTCGGTCTTGCCTTTTGCCTAGCGAAGTGATCGGGGGCTGAGTACAACTTGATAGAAGCCCTCCTTGCAATTTCACTACCGGATCCTTCCGCGACACTGTGTGCGGCTGCGACTCCTTGTGAGACGCCGAGCCCCTCGCGAGCGTCCAGTTGATCATCCCTGACCGTGCCTTGGGGCTTACCGCGTAGCGTGCGCTTTCCTTGTGTACATGCGTCGCCGGGGCGAACCGTTATCCAGGCGGCGATAGGTCCCGACCAAATTCCGATCGAGCGTGGCCACGGTCCGCGGTGGCGTGCTCACGCGCGGCCGGCGCTACGCGGCGTGGGGCACTGGCCGGGTTGGGCGTCGCGGCGTTCTCCGTGCCGATGCCGGCGCGACGACCTGCCGCTTCAACTCGGCATAGCAGGCTGCAGGCAATAGCGCATCGACTACTTTTTCCCCTTGGCTTTCCGCGCTGAAAGCATGTTCCATACGACGGCCGGCGTGGCAGGCATTGGAATGTCTTCGACTCCGGCATCGGAAAGAGCATCGCACAACGCATTTATGACTGCCGCCGTAGCCGGCATTATTCCGGCTTCGGCGCCTCCTTTTATGCGCAAAGGGTTGCCGTCGGTCGGATCCTCGGCGTGTCCAACGCAGAACGAAGGCAGGCTGTCAGCGCGACAGAGACAATAGTCGGCGAATGAGCCTGTCAGGATCTGTCCTGATTCGGCGTCAAAGACGATACTCTCGAAAAGAGCCTGCCCGACGCCCTGGGCGATCCCGCCGTGTGTCTGGCCGGCAATGAGCATGGGGTTGATCGGCCGGCCGGCATCGTCGACCGTCGTGTAGCGCGTAATCTCGACCGTTCCCGTGTCGGGATCGATTTCCAGCTCGCACACTGCGGCGCCCGCCGGATAAGCGGGAATCCTGCCTTTGAAATCGCACGTTGCTTCCAGTCTTCCGTTCAATTCGTCGCGGCAAGCGCCCGCGCATCTTCCCGCTTCGATCGCACCTGCGACTTCGAACAACCCGATCACTCGGTCCGTCCCGTTGATGCGATAGAACGGCGCTTCGTAGACCAGGTCCTGGGCTGCCGCTTCAAGTAACGAGGCGGCGGCCGCGCGGCCTCGTTCAATGATTTCCGCAGAAGCTCTGACCATTAACGTGCCCGAGATCCGCAGCGACCGTTCGGAATGGGTGCCACCACCGAGCGTCACGAACGCGGTATCGCCATATCGTATGTGGATCGACTCGATGGAAACCCCCAGCGAGTCCGCGATTATCTGTGCGAAGCTCGTTTCATGGCCTTGCCCGCTCGATTGCGTTCCGACCGTCACCTCGATCTTTCCGGTCCCGAGGACTCTTATGGTTGTCCGCTCGAAGGGCGCGCCGACCGGCCCCGAGATATGGTTCGCCAGGCCGATGCCGGCAAGTCTGCCGCGGCCGCGGGCCTGTGCCTTTCTTGCCGGAAAGCTTCTCCATTCGGACGCGGCAAGCACTTTGTCCATGTACCCCTGGAAGTCACCGCTGTCATAAACGATGTCCATCACGCTGCGATAGGGAAGCATTTCCCTGCGCACGATATTGCGGCGGCGGATCTCCGCGCGTTCGATGCCCATTCGCCGCGCGACAATATCCAGCAGGCGCTCTAGCATGTGAATCGCCTCCGGCCGACCGGATCCACGGTAAGGCGCCGTGGGAATGGTGTTGGTAAGCAACGCATGAGAGCGAACGTGTGCCACGGGAACGTGATAAACGCTGGCAGGGATCCTTCTTCCGTTTGCCAGCGCGACAAAAGCGACGGTATTGGATCCGATGTTGCCGAACCATTCGAGTTCGTAGGCCTGGATGACGCCGTCGCGGTCCAGTGCCAGTGCAGCACGCACAACACAGTCGCGGCCCTGGTAGTCGGATTGGAACGCCTCGCTGCGGTCGGCCACCCATTTCACCGGCCTGCCGAGGCGCTTGGCAGCCCACATTACGGCTACCTGTTCGGGATAGACGTTCGTTCTCGATCCGAACGCACCGCCAACATCAGGGCATACGACGCGTACGCGCTCAGGGGGTACCTTGAGGGCAGCTGCGAGCGCCATCTTCTGCTGGAAGACGCCCTGGTTGCCCGAAATAAGCGTGTGCAGACCCATTTCCGCATCGTAATTGCCAAGCGCTGCGCGGGGTTCCAGATGGCAGCTCGCCACTCGATTGTGGACGAACTCGTGCCGGATAACGTGCGCAGCCTGTTCGATCGCGCGCGAGGTGGCCTCCGCATTACCGTAGCTCAGTGAAAAGCACAGATTTCGCGGCGCCTCATCCCAGAGCTGCGGTGCCCCCTCGGCCATGGCTTCGACAGGAGACACAACCGCCGGCAGCACCTCGTACTCGACTTCGACGAGTTCCGCTGCGTCGCGCGCGGCATCGGCGGTTGTCGCCACGACGAGCACCACCGGCTGTCCGACATGCCTCACCCGCTCTACTGCAAGCGGCCAGTGCGGCAGATCGACGATCGATTCGCCGGGGGGCGGGATAAATGCGCGCAGCGAGACATCGACGGGATCCGCCGGATTGGGCATGTGGCGAACGCCATCCAGGCCGTCGGCCAGGTAATCGGCGCCGGTCAGGCAAGCGATTACGCCTTGCGCCCGCCGCGCCTGGGCCACGTCGATGGCAATGACCCTTGCATGCGCGTGGGGCGAGCGCAGGAAAGCACAATAGACCTGTCCTGGCAGTGCGATATCGTCGGTATAGCTGCCTTGGCCCTGAAGGAACCGCAAGTCCTCCACGCGCCGGATCGATTGACCTATGTACTCGTTCATCTCAGCTTGCCGTTCCTTGCATTCCGGAGCGCGGCCGGGCGGTCGCCGTGCCGTCCGATGTGTGGCAACCTGGGACTAAGAAGAGAACGCCCGCGGCGTTTGCCCAGTGATCGGGGCGTGCGAGGGGGCCTGCCCCTCGCTTCGTGGAAGACTCAGAACGGCACATGGGTGGGCTGTATGCCGATGGACTTGAAAAGCTTGCCGGCATTCACTCGATCCGCTTTGGCGAACTCCGCAAATTCAGCGGCCGAGTTCCCCACGGCTTCAAGAGTGTAGGAACGGCGGAAGTCCTCGAGGCGTGGCGAGCGGATGGCATTCGCGAACTCCCTGTTGAGCTTCTCCAGCACGGGCTGCGGCAGTTTCGCCGGACCGAAGACGCCAAAGTAGCTGGTGAGATTCGGATCACCGCCTTCCTCGGCCAGGGTCGGCAATTCCGGCATGTGCACCGAGCGGCGGGAACCCACAGTCGCGACGGGCTTGAGCTTCCCGGCCTTGATTGCCGGCAGTGCGGTCCCGAATCCGATGTACGTCATGTCGACCTCTCCGGAATAAAGCGCGGCGATGACCGGAGCAAGCCCTTTGTATGGGACGGCCGTGATATCCACGCCCGCCATGTGTCGAACCCACCTGAGGTAGACATCGGGGAGCGTTGCTGCGCCCCATGTTCCCCAGTTGATTGAACCCGGCTTGGCCTTTGCGTGCGCCACCATTTCCTTGAAGGTGTTGAACGGCGCCCTGGCGCTTGCCACCAGCAGGTTACTGGTGAAGGCGAGGTTCGTTATCGGTGTGAAATCCCGGTCGGGGTCGTAGTGGACGTCCGTGAACAGATGCGGGTTGTACGAAAGACTGTCCGGAACCGTAATGCACACGGTGTATCCATCCGGAGCCGCGTTGGCGCAGGCTCTCATTCCCACGACGGTCCCTGCACCGGGCCGATAATCGACAATGACTGGCTGGCCGGTCGACTCGGTGATCTGCGGACCGACGGCTCGCGCTATCGCGTCCGTGGTCCCGCCCGGCCCGTATGGAATGATGATATGAATCGGTTTGCTCGGGAACACCTGGGCTGTTGCAGATAAAACGCACAGACATCCGAGCAGCACGAGCGTAAGACGAATAGTGACTGAATTCATTTGAATCTCCTCCTCGCGTTTATCTTGCGCCGATTCAAACTCGAAGCGCAAAGGCCGGTGGCAAAGATTGGCGTGCCTCGTTTTTCAAGTTACCATCAGCGGCTGTACGAACGGCAACCGAAGTCGATTGGATAATCTTATCAAATCCCGGCTTGCCAAAATTGGATTCAAGTGCGGTTCTTCGAGAAGGGGGATGGACATGCGACGCACTGGCAGCAATGCAGTTGCAATTGCCTTGGCGGCAGCTGCGATGGTTGTATCGACAAACGCCGCTTTAGCTCAGAGCTATCCTTCGAAGCCCATTCATTTCATATCGCCGCAGCCGCCGGCCGGTACATTCGACTACGTCACAAGAGTCTTCGGAGAGCGGCTTCAGGCTTCCCTTGGCCAGCCGGTCGTCGTGGAAAACCGGGCGGGAGCGGCTCTCGTGGTCGGGCTCGACTACACGGCGAGGCAACCCGCCGACGGCTACACCATAGTGATGTCCGCATCGACGCACGCGATCATGCCGAACGTGATGGCGAAATTGCCTTTCGATCCGGTGAAGTCATTTGATCCGGTCAGTCTCGTGGCGATATCGGTTTTCGTGCTTGCCGTGCGATCGGATTCGCCGATCAAGAATGTTCAGGAATACATCGCTTACGCCAAGGCGAAGCCGGGCGAGATCACGTTCGGCAGTTCCGGAGTCGGTTCGCCGCTGCATTTTGCGGGCGAACTGATGAAATCCATGGCAGGTATCGATATTCTCCACGTGCCTTACAAGGGCGCCAACCCGGTGGTCCAGGCGCTGCTGAGCGGCGAACTGTACTCAACATTCGGCCCGCTGACGCCGCTCCTGCCACATATCCGCTCCGGAAAGATCCGCGCGCTTGGCATGGTGGGTTCCACGCGCTCGCAAACACTTCCGGATTTGCCAACCATTTCCGAATCCGCTCTCAAGGGATTCGCACTCGACTCATGGTTCGGCGTGTTTTCCCCTGCCGGGACGCCGCGACCCATCATCAACCGGCTGAATACCGAACTCAATCGTATTGCCCGCGATCCGCAATTCGTGAAGGAAAAGCTTCTTTCTGCGGGGATCGAAGGCGTGGGCTCCACGCCCGAGCATTTGATGGACGTGCTGAAAGCCGACATTGAAAAATACGCCAAGATCGTGAAGGACGCGCGAATTCCGCCTCAATAGCAAATGCTGATCCGCCAAGCGAACAATAACTTGAAGGTTTAAGAATGATCATTGATACGCATCAACACTTCTGGAACATCGAATTGCCGCGGGGGAAGGCTCCCGACGACTACCGGATTTTTGCAGCGCCGGAAGGGATCACGGGGACAATCCTTCGCCTGGCGGAAACGCAAGACGCCTTGGCTTTGGCCGCCACGGAACCACTCATCGTCGGTGTGTGCGGAGGGATCAAGCGGGGACCGGGCTTCGAGGCGGAGCTCAAAACGTTTTCGGCGAATCCACTTTTTCGCGGCATATGCTATATCGGACGGGAAATCGAGGACGTCGAAAAGGACGGCTTTCTTTCAGATCTGGAGAAGCTGGCAGCAAGAGACTTGCAGCTCGATCTTCTGCGAGTCTGTCCTGGCTTTTTTGGGGGGCCGAAGGCCATGCAGGCCCTTTATACGGGAACCCAGAAGAGCCTGGAAGCCATGTTTACCATAGCAGAGCGGATCCCCACACTTCGGCTCGTTGTCGAGCATATCGGCGGCATGCCGATAGACGGCGGGGCGCCAAGCAAGGCTTGGGAGGCGATCTTCAGAAGGATGGCGAAGTACCCGCAGATTTATATCAAGGTCTCCGGGTTGATGGAGCGAGCGACGACGCGGGGTGACGGCGAACGGGCAACGGAAGCCTTCAGCTTCTATCGACCGACTCTCGACGCTTTATGGAACATTTTCGGAGAGGACCGCCTCTTTTACGGGAGCGACTGGCCGGTCTGCGAGCATGCAGGAGACTTCATCGGCAATGGCGTTCGCATCTACCGGCGGTATTTCTCCGAAAAGGGCGAAGAGGCATGCGGGAAATTCTTCTGGAAGAACTCCAAGAACGTATACAAATGGGTGGCCCGTCTGCCCTCTCAGCAATGATGCTCGTGCTCGAAACTGAAGCGAAGTCGAATCGCCGGGGTGGGAGAAGCGGTCTTACGCTGCAGATTGAAAAAACTGGGGAGTAAACCTCATGTCGCGCATACCTCTTTTGAAGCCCGAGCAGATGGACAGCGAACAGCGTCGCGTCTACGAGCAAACCGTCGCCAAGACCGGCCGCGCCTCGGGCGGCCCCTCCGTCGGCTATGCCTACGCGCCGCTTTTGTGGGAGGCGAACAGCGCGATCAGCGCCTATCTCGAAACCAAGTCCTCGCTAAACCCGGCGCAGTTGCGCATCGCGGCGCTGGTTACCGTGCGGTGCTGGAACTCCGGTTTTCCCTGGGCCGCGCAGGCGCGCATGGGATTGGCGGCGGGCATCGATCCGAAAGCGGTCGAGGCAATCAATGCCAGGCAGCGCCCGAGCCTCGCCAATGCCGAGGATCAGGCGGTGCACGATATGGCGCGCGAGCTGGTCGAGACCGGAACCCTGTCCGACGCCACCTTCGCGTCAGCGCATACGGTGCTCGGCACGCGCAGACTGGTCGATGTTGTCGGATGTGTGGGACACTTCACCAAGACCGCGATGATGGCCAACGTCGTTGGCGCCGAGGCGCCCGCCGACGCGCCGTCAAAACTCAAATAAGGCCGTCACTTCGCCATCACCAGCAGCAGCCCGCCGATCACAGCGATGTTGTCGCGGAAGAAATGGATTCTGCGCCACTGAACGTCTGCTTTCAGGTGCGCCGCGAAGGCGGCCAACCATGAAGCCGCTGGGCGCGATCACGGCACGTTCACGCTATCAAAAGA
>Ga0153916_10001540_pt1 | contig 16618 bp, 17 predicted proteins | sample Opewatmetagenome_FD_109642 | JGI IMG/M metagenome (GOLD analysis project Ga0153916, IMG submission 109642) | Freshwater wetland microbial communities from Ohio, USA - Open water 3 Core 3 Depth 4 metaG | ecosystem: Environmental > Aquatic > Freshwater > Wetlands | place: USA: Ohio, Lake Erie...
AAACATGGTCACCTTTTGGATTGTGGATGACGATCTTATTGCCTGTAACCGAGGTCACTTCGCCATCCTCTTCGGCGATCACCACCTGACCCGAATCCATGGCGGCGTGATATTCCATGCCGGTGGAGACGCAGGGGATGTCGGGGTTAAGCAGGGGAACTGCCTGAGCCTGCATATTCGAACCCATCAAAGCCCGGTTGGCATCATCGTGTTCAAGGAAGGGGATGAGGGCGGCGCTGATACCGACGATCTGGTGGGGGGCGACATCCATATAATCGATGTTATCGCTGGTGGCAAAGATGAAATCTGAGAAGTGACGCGAGGAGATGCTGGTGCGGATGAATTCATCATACTCGTTCAATGGCGTGTTCGCTTGAGCGATCACGAAACGGTCCTCGACATCAGCAGATAGGTACTCAGTTTCATCGGTCACGAACGGGGCAACCAGAACTTCCTTGACCTTCAGCTTTTTGATCTTTTCAACCATATCGAGGGTGATACGCTCACCAGTCTTGGCGATTACCTTGCCGGTATCTGGATTTTTCACATCTTCGCGTATCGAACGATTTACGAGGCGCTCGTCTTTCGGAGATAGGGACTTGCGCACCCTGCGGTATGGGGTCTCGATGAAACCATACTCGTTGACACGGGCGAAGGACGCCAGACGACCGATCAAACCGATGTTCGGACCTTCGGGAGTCTCAATAGGGCATATCCGGCCGTAATGCGAGTGGTGGACATCGCGCACATCGAACCCTGCCCGCTCTCGGCGCAAGCCACCCGGGCCAAGGGCGGAAAGGGTACGCTTATGGCGCAACTCGGCCAGTGGGTTGGTCTGATCCATGAATTGTGACAGCTGGCTTGAGCCGAAGAACTCACGCAGGGCTGCCACTACCGGGCGGATATTGATCAGGGTGATGGGGGTCAGCTGATCCTGATCACGGATGGACATGCGCTCCTTGATCACCCGCTCCATGCGGCGCAGGCCGATGCGGAGCTTGTTCTGGATCAGCTCGCCTACCGTCTTGGCACGGCGGTTACCCAGATGGTCGATATCATCGGGTGCCTGGGTGCCGTTGTTGATCATGATCATACGGCGAACCAGCTGGACGATATCCCACTTGGTGATCATGCGGTGGGTGATGGGTACCCTGTCGTGCAGGTCGAGTTTTTGATTCAGCTTATATCGGCCGACACGTTCGAGGTCATAATGGCGCTGGTCAAAGAGCTGTTCCTGCAAGAAACCACGCGCATTATCGAGGGTAGCTGGATCGCCAGGGCGCATGCGTTTGAAAAACTCAAGCAAGGCAGCTTGGGAGATGGTCTGGTTTGTGTTGACTTCCCACTGCGGCTCCTGCTGGAAAGAGGAGGCGATGAACATGCGGTCGGGGTTATTATCCACGTCCTGGAATAATTCGATCAGCTCCTCATCGGTGCCCGTGTTCAAAGGTGAATCGGGCAGGCCGTCATTGACAGCTGCCAGAGCACGCAGGAAGATGGTGATTGGGACGGTGCGCTTGCGGTTGAAGCGCAAGGTCAGGTAATCGCTTTTACGAGTTTCGAATTCCATCCAGGCGCCGCGATCGGGGATCAATTTGGCTATGGCGAGCAAACGACCGGTGGCGCGATCGACCGGGGCTTCGAAATATACCCCAGGCGAGCGGATCAATTGCGAGACCACCACGCGCTCGGTGCCATTGACGATAAAAGTGCCTTTTTCGGTCATTTCGGGGAAATCACCCAGGAAGATGTCTTGCTTAATCGGCTGGGGGACTTCTGTGCCGGCCAGTAATACCGTTACGTAGAGGGGACTGGCGTATGTCAGGTCACGTTCCACACATTCTTCCAGCGAGTGCTTAGGATCACCGAACCAATAGCTGAGCTTCCACTCTTCTGATTCCTTGGTGCGGGAGGGGAAGTACAATTTCATCCCCTTGTTATACGATTCGATGGGGGAAATCTCATGGAAGAGGTCAGCCAATCCTTCATTTTTCAGGCGTTGGAAGGATTCGAGCTGAACTTCGATCAAGTCCGGCAGCTTAAGGTCGATGTTAATTCGAGCGTAGGACTTGCTTGGCAAAGTGGATGCCATATTTCTCTCCTGTAAATACAGTTGTTAGCTGATAGGTATAACTAGGTAAAAAAACAAATATGGCGTGATGAAAATTTACCCATCACGCTTGGAGTTGTCAGATCCCTTAATTCTTATCCATTTTTTCGCAATCAATAACACAAGCCAAACACGCAAACGAGTATTATATCATTAGATTTACGAAGATCAAGAGATATAGATTAGGAATAGATAAATGTTTATTTCCTGTATTTTTACAATTCTCGAGCTTTTACGTACATAACTTATTTACCAAATAAGGGTATATGATTAAAACAAAGGATAGCCAAACCTATACATATTGGGTTGGCTATCCTGTGTTAATTAGAAATTATTTTAGGGCAATTGGCAAGTTCACGACTTGTGTGTAAGCTATCCCTGCTGGGACATCGAAAAGGACATAATTTCCTTCCTGTGGCCTTATTATTCCATCATTGTCCAAGATAAAATGCACGGTCGCGTGTGGATTGACAGCAGCAGTGACACTATACATGCCCTCATCAGCATTGGAAGTTGAGAGGATGAAGTTGAAAGTACCTGCTGCAGAAGATTGAATACTTCCGATAGACTGCCCATTCACTGTGATCTGGACCAGCTGGTTTGGTGGGTACTGGCTGCCTGAAATGGTGAAGAAGCTACCTGGGGAACCTGTAGAAAAATTAATAGTCAGGGTTGGATGGAACTCATAGTGCAATATTAATCCATTTGATCCTGCTGCCCAGAGCTCGTGGAGCGTAGAATATGCAATTGCTTGTAAATTTAACATGGATGGAGAATTAACTTGTGTCCAGTTCGTACCATTCCAATGGAGTACAGTACCTTGATTCCCTACTGCCCAGCCTTCATCAGCTGCATACAACTCAACATCGTTCAGATTGGATGTTGTCGGACTTGTTTGTGGAGACCATATCATCCCATCCCAACGGAGGATTTTGCCTTCTTCCCCAACTATCCAACCCGAAGAGCCAACCATCTTGATGGATGTTAAATCCGGAAATGACCCAATCGAATTGATTTGCCATGATATTCCATCCCATTTTAATATCATCCCTTGTTCTCCAACTGCCCATCCGTTAGTTGGTGAAATCATCGAAATATCATTTATCCTGTTAGTTGTAGGCACTGTGACAGTTATCCACTCACTATCCGTATAGTGAAGTATCGTCCCAATTCCAACTGCCCAAGCCTCATCTGTCGAGAGCATATCAACAGCATTGAGGTTGTTGTTGACTGGACTAGCTACTAAAGACCAGCTAGCGTCATTCAACTGATAGATTCTTCCGAACCATCCCACTCCCCAGCCAGTCGTGCCATTGCTATCGGTAAAGAAGTCGCCTCCAGTGGCACTCATCGCTTGAGTTTTTAACCATTCGGAACCGGTCCAATGGATGGCATTTCCTTGTGCAACCACCCCTCCATTTCCGAACGCCCAACCGTTAGTGGTAGATAGCATGTTTATGCCAGTTACATTTTTCGTATAGGGTTCATTGACTGGGATCCAATTACTTCCATTCCATCGGGTGATATACGCTGAGGTTCCAACTACCCACGCTTCCTTCCCAGCTGTACCTGGGGTGACTGCGATATCTTCATAAAAAATGGCGTCGGAATTCCCTGCCGCAATTGACCAAGCTATTCCATTCCAATGATAGATATAAATGCCTCCATTATCGAAACCGATTGCCCAGACATCATTGGTTGAGGCTGCATCTATTCCCCAGATGGATGCAAAAGGATTACCCGGAAAATCAACTGCAGACCAGATCGATCCATTCCAATGGAGAAAAGTGCCTTCACTCCCGACAATCCAGCCATCTGAATGTGAAATCATAACCACATCTTCTAGAAATGCGCGCGTCGGGCTAGAAAATCTAGACCATTGAACTCCATTCCACCGCAGGATCGAACCTCCCCATCCTACAGCCCATCCATCGCTCCCATTTGATGCTGGCACCATATCCAGAGCTACACTGTTATTGTTGGGTGTAGGTGTCTGTTGCCATCCACTGCCATCCCAATGGTAGATATTCCATCCTGCCACCCAGGCATTAGTAGAAGATATTAATGAGATACCAAAAAGGGCATTATCTGTCGGACTTAATTGTTGTGACCACTCACTTCCATCCCAGCGGAGTATAGTACCCTCATCACCCACAGCCCATCCGTTATTATCTTTTATTTCCACTGCATTTAGGGTGGAGGTTGTTGGACTTATTATTTTGGCCCATTTATTTCCATCCCAATGGAAGATGGCTCCGTTTTCACCCACCGACCAACCATTGTTTGAAGAATCCATACTAATGGAATACATCGAATCATGGCAAGGATCGATAGTCCCATCGTCCCAGCAGCTCCATTCGCCTAGGGTAGCGTCTGCACGATTAATCGGTGAGGCGGAAATCTGAGTGGGCCCTAACAAACTTATTGAAAGAATCAGAATAATAATAGAAATCATTGAAATGAATTTCATCGCGCCAATTCCTTTCTTTTTTGAGCGAAGTATGGTTTTAAAAAATAATCTTCACCAACTGTATGAAGGACATCAGTCTAAATTACAGAGAAATATTTGCATTATTGAGATTACGACCCTTGAATTCATACTAGTATATATGGTTATTTACAAAAAGAAAAGCCAGTTAACCGCTTTATTCGAGCCCTTATAAAAATCTACCTATCAAACATCATCGATGGTTTTTTTTACATGCTGAGATAACTCTCGGATTTATAACCAGAGCCTAGTGTAAATTGGTTTAGTTTATCGTCCGATATCTGGTCGCCAATCTGATAGAATTTAGCTATGATGGATGGGAGCATGGTATATAAATCCGGTTTTGTGGCTGTAATGGGACGGCCCAATGTGGGTAAATCAACCTTGATCAACGCCCTGGTCGGGCAGAAAGTGGCTGCCGTGTCACCTCGACCGCAGACCACACGCCGCCGGCAGGAGGGCATCATTACCACGGAGCATTACCAGATCATCCTGATCGATACCCCGGGCGTGCACAATGCGCGCAACAAGCTGGGCGAAAGCATGAACACCGAAGCGCGAGCAGCGCTCGAGCATAGTGACCTGGTGTTGTTCATGGTGGATGCCGGGCAGATGCCTTCTGATGAAGACCGGCTGTTGGCGAAGATGCTGCATTCCACGGTGCACCAGGAGAAAATCCTGCTGATCTTGAATAAAATCGATCTCGTCCCAGCCTCCCGCATCCCTGAGTTGCAGGCAGCCTACCAGGATCTACTACCGAACGGAGAAGCCCTGTGGGTATCAGCCACAAGAGGGGATCACCGCGACGAGCTGATGCAAAAAATCATCACATTCATGCCGCCAGGAGAACCTTTTTATCCAGAGGAACAGATCACTGACCTGTACGAGCGGGATATCAGCGCCGACCTGATCAGAGAGGCATGCCTAAATTTCTTGCGTTACGAAGTGCCGCATGGCATCGTCGTGCGCATCGATGAATTCACCGAGCGAGGCGAGCAAGGCGTTTATATCGAAGCCACAATTTTCGTGGAACGCGAATCGCATAAGGGCATCGTGATAGGCCAGAAAGGTCAAATGCTGAAGAAAATCGGCATGGCGGCGCGTAAGGAGATCGAAGCCATGAGTGGCAAGAAGGCATACCTACAGCTACGGGTGAAGGTGCGGAAAAACTGGCGCGATGACGAAAAAATGATGAAGCAATTATTCAGCCATTAATATCCTGAGAGGAGGGTGCAATGACCTATTATCCCATTATCCTGGTTCTGGCATGCGCAGCGATAGATTGGTACGCTGCCGACCGTAAAGTGAAGATCCTGGAATATATTTTCAAACCTGCCACCATGCTGGTCCTGTTGGGATGGGTATGGCAGACCGTGGGTCTGGGAGGCGGAATGATATGGTTTTCCATCGGGGCGGTTTTTTGCCTGTTAGGTGATGTGTTCCTGATGATCCCACGCGACTTGTTCATTTTTGGGCTTTCGGCTTTCCTATTGGGGCATATTTGTTACATTATTGGTCTGAACAACGTGAACCCGTTTATCAATCTATGGGGGGTGTTATTCATCGTGGTCCTGGCAGCATATATCGGATGGCTGTACCCAAAGCTGGCAGCCAGTATAAAGGAAAAAGGGAAGAATGCCTTAAAAATGCCGGTCCTGGTTTATTCCATAGTCATCAGCCTGATGGTTTATTCAGCACTCATGACATGGACTCGCCCTGGCTGGCTTACTCCGGCAGCCGTATCCGTCAGCCTGGGGGCAATATTGTTTTATGCATCCGATTCGATCCTGGCTTGGGACCGGTTTGTCAATCCGCTTTCACATGGGCGCTTGAAAGTGATGGTGACTTATCACCTGGGTCAAATCGGGATCATCCTGGGCGGGATACTACATATCCTAAATAATTAGAACAGCTGGAGAATCTTAGGTCCTTTATTACTCACCGGAAATAAGTTCTCGGTGTTCAAATAATATATAGATAAAGTGCGGATTGCTTCGGGTAAAGAACACCCTCGCAATGACGACCGGACGAGCGGATTACTTCGTGTAAAGAACACCCTCGCAATGACGATCGAACCAGCGGTGTACTTCGAGACCGGAAAAATCACCGGTCTCTTCCCCCGAAAACCAGGGGGATAGCCGCAATGACAGTCTTTTTTTAACCCGGCTGAGTGCCAATAGTACTGCTGGGGGGCAGGCTTGGGCTGGGAGTATAGGTTTTGGTGCCGAATTGAGTCAGTAAGACAGCTCCCAAGCCGATGACGCTCACGACGAGCTTGGGTATCCAACCGACGCACGGGACGATCGCTTCCAGGCCATTGAGACCTGCCATTAAGATAAGCGTGCCCAACCCAGCCGAGATGGCAGGGTGCCACACCTGCTGGAAAGCGCGGCCGACCCTCTGGCCGATTTCATAACCCAGGGCCATCAGACCAAATGCCCAAGCAATAAGCAATAAGAATGCTCCGATAAACGAGACGGGGATCAAGCAGATGGTAATTAGTAATAAGACTAAAATGATCGGCAAGACAATCGCAGTCAGCAAACCCAATCCACCGGAATATAACGGCTGGGAAAGGGCTGTCTGTGAAACCCTGGTCAGGTGAGCAGGGATGAAGACTGCCACCAGCATGGCAACCAGAGCCCACAGGAAGAGCTGCAGGAAAAAGCTTATCACCCGAAAAATGGGGTCAAAACCGGATCTGATGTTGGGAACGCGGAAGCCACCGGGGAGAATGAAGTATTGGATGTTTTCTCCGGTGCGAATTTGCCCATTGACCTGAGCACCAGGGTCACGGTTTACAGATGCACCCGCTGTAGTCAGGTTGCCATTCAATACAAACGTGCTTTCCAGGTTCAGAGTGCCACCCAGCACAGTTATATTGCCAGTGATTGTCCCGCCGGCAGTTAGGCTACCCCCGAGGAGGAACACGTCCCCCTGCACGCTTGATCCACCCATTAAATTGACGCTACCACCGAGGATGAACAGGTCATCATTCAGCGTTTTGCCACTCTCAAGCGTGTAGCTATTGCCAATGATTACATCAGCTGGTGAAGCAGCATAAGCCGTTATAGGCAAGGCTGCCAAAACAATCATCGCCAGGAGTAAAGCCGAGAGAATCTTCCTTCCAGATCGGATCATATGGTCCTCCGTACCATGCTCAGTTTTCGATATGCAGCTAACCACAATACGCTCATAAAACTGATCATCCCCAGCAGGAAAAACAATGCGATGAAAGTATAAACAGTCATGTAGGTGGCTCCAATATGAATGTGATCCACCAGAGCATAATAAATCGATACCAGGCTCACCAGACTGTTGAACCAAATAGCTACAAATTGATCTGGGGATTGAATAAATGACCATATTTGCGTGATCAATATCACCAATAATGTAATTATGATACCAACATAGATACCCATGGTCGTCCACACCCTGGACTTCTGCTTCATCTGCTGATATTCAGCCAGATGAGCTTGCCAACGTGCGGTGAAACCCGGAAGCGGGCTGACCTGCGCAGGCTGGCGCAGGGCAGAGTCCACCTCCAACCAGGCATCTTTCAGATGGCAGCATGCGTCACAGGAATCGAGATGGTCTTGTAAAGCCAGATCCTGTTCGGCCGATAATTTCTCCTGCGAGAATATCCATTCTCTAAAAGGCTGGTGATTCATGGGTCTTCCTCTCTACGTTCCTTTTTACGGAAAAATTATTCATCCCTTGCTCCTGCCAGGTTTGAGCCAAGGTGATGCGTGCCCGGTGCAACCTGCTCTTGACCGCGCTGACGGTCAACGAAAGGCTTTGAGCAATTTCCTCATAGGAAAAGTCATACCAATAATACATGACCACGGCAGCGCGATCGTGTGGGGAGAGTGATTTCAACATCGTTTGCACGCGCTTTTGATCCTCCATCACGTGGTAAGCTGTTTCCGGACCTGGAGCTCCATCCGGTATATCCAGATATGGATGGCTATCCATCGATATCATGACCATGCGCCTCTTACGCAGCAGATCGATGCAATAGTGGGCGGCAATCGATAATAACCAGGTGGAAAATGGTCGTTTATGATCATAATATTTTATATTCTTATACACCCGCAGAAATGTCTCTTGTGAGGCATCCTCGGCTTCCACGGCATCACCCAACATTCGATAACACAGGTTGTACACAGGTCTCTGGTAGGACTCAACCAGGTGGGTGAATGCTTCTTGGTTTCCTATTTGAACCTGGCTGAGGATCTCAGGCTCGATGTGATACACGGCATTGCTCCTGTATGGTTATCTGATCCTGTATACGCTCATTTCTAATTCAAGTTGCACGAATACAGGTTGATAAAAATATCAATCCCTTATTCGACCATATCCTGACCATACAGGCACTCAGATTCTCTGAGGATATGGTAGCGAGAATGATAGGTTTTATACTCCTCCCCCCAATCTCATCCTATCAAGCTCGTCTTTGCCAGGGTTTCAATGACGCCCAAGACGGCTGAATTGTCCATTTCACCCATCCCCATTTCGAGCATAGCATTGAAGAGCTGAGCATCGATAGCAGCCGAAGGTAAGGGGATGCCATACTGGCGGGCGGTTTCCATGATGATATTCATATCTTTGGCTTGCATATGAGCTTTAAACCCGGGTGCCCGATTTCCTGAAAATAAGCGGGGAGGCTTGACGTCCAGAGTCCAGCATTGAGCTGCCCCACCTTTGATGGCATCAACCACTTTTTGAGGGTCAGCTCCTGCCTTTTTCGCAAAGATCAGCAGCTCACCCATGGCGACCATCTGAGCAGCCACCATGATCTGGTTAGCAGCCTTGGCGATCTGCCCTGCGCCAGCCTCGCCGACGTGAGTTACAGTCTTTCCCATAGCTGCAAAGACTGGATAAACAACTTCAACGGCATCAGCAGGACCACCCACCATTATCGCCAGGGTTCCCTGACGCGCACCAACATCCCCACCGCTCACAGGAGCATCCAAGCACTTCACACCTTTTTTGCCCAGCACATCTGCGATATGGCGCGCTGTCGATGGCTTGATGGTCGAGTTGTCGACGAATATCAATCCGAGATGAGATCCATCCATGATCCCGTTTTTTCCCAAGGCCACCTGTTCTACATCAGGTGAATCCGGTAAGTTAGTGAAAACGATGTCCACCTGAGAGGCCACTTCAGCGGGTGAGGCGGCGGATACTGCCCCTTCAGCGACCAATTCTTCCACCGCATTTTGACTCCGATTGTGAACAAGCAGTGGAAAACCAGCTTTCAGGATGTTGCGAGCGATTGACTTACCCATGATGCCCAAGCCAATGTAGCCTATTTTCGAGGCAGGTGACATATTATGTCCTCCGGGAGGTTTAAATTCTCAGTTTTTGCTGGTCGATATCTTCCTGCATACAGGGCCATCTTTTGTGTCGAGTACTTTCCAGCCAAGTTGTTCAATCTGGACACGCAGCTGGTCGGCTATGGACCAGTTGCCAGCCCGGCGGCTCTCGTTGCGTTCTCGAACCAGGGTGATAATCTCATCCGGAGGCATATCCGCGACCTTGGATACCCTGGCCGAGCTGGCACGCAAAGCGGCTTGCCAGATGTGGGGAGGCAGATTGGCTTGCGGTTTGTATGGGTGAAATGGCCCGATTTCAGCCATCGGAAAGCTATCGCCAACTCGATATTGGTGGACATGGCTGTTCCGCTGTTCCACAACGCGGGTCAAGTCTTTATTCAGACGGCCGAATTCCTGCAACAGGCGTGGATCTGAGGACAGACCAGAACCCAGGATATGCTTATGGCCGGTGTGCAGCAAGGTGACATGACCCAACCCACTCACACGGCATTCCCGGCGCGAAGGATCCATGATCAAGGCGGTCTTTTCATCCAGGCCGATTACGGTCATGCATTCCGGAAGTATTTCCATCAATTGAACGAAGCGCTCCTGGCCCATAAAACAACGGCTGGTGTCCAGCTCAGCCCCGCCCTCATGATTGTTCCAATGTGGAATAAAGACCGGCTGTAAGCCATAAAACTTGAAAAAATCCAGGCCCTGGTTCCAATGAATATCCTCACCAGCCTTGTAAATCTCATACACAGGCAGAGAGCAGGCGCTGAAAGCCACGGTAGCTGCACTGGCCAAAGCTAATGCAGCCCCTAGCCGGTGGCGGGCAACCAGATAGTACCAGGCCAGGCTTTCATGAAGCTGGCGCACGGCATAGGTCGGGCTACCAGGCCCCATAAAGATCAAATCAGCCAGGAGCAACGGCGCTACTACGTCGGGATCGTCAGGGCTATAAGGCGTACCGCGTTTCCGGGCGGGGACGATCTCCACCTGGGGGTTAAAATTTTGCAATCGAGTGGAGAAAAAATCACCCACCCGGCTGATTACCTGGTGTGAATTCAGCTCAAAGCCGGCAGGTGTCTCCAGCAAGGCGATGCGTGGAGAGGCAGGCAGCGAGCGAAATACCGGTTCCAGTATTTTACGGCCGGTAGGCGAAGTTTCGCCAGAGCCAAAAAGGATGATTAAACCAGGTTGTGGGATGCATTGCCCGGCCATCTCATCCAGGTTAGCATAAGGCCAGTCTTGCTTGTGGAGATCTAACTCGCCATTCATGCCTTTTGATAACGGTCGCGAATGTTTGGCACCAGGTATTCGGCAAACGAACGGCTCGCATCATAATCGGGCTGCCAGGCCCAATTGCGACGAGCCGCGCTGTCGTCAAGGTCAGCCGGCCATGAATCAACAATCGCCTGGCGCTTGAGATCGGGCTCAAACGTGATCTGCACATCGGGGAAGAACTTGACTACCCAATCGCGGAACTCAGCCGCCGAAAGGCTGAAGCTGGTGACGTTATAAACTGAATGTTTGATAGCGGTCTTGGGAGCATTGGTGAGCATCAGGAGCGATTTCACTGCGTCTGGCATGACCATAAAGGGGATACGCACATCTTCACGCACGAAACAGGCATAAGGCTTGTTCTGAGCGGCAAAATGCAACATCTCGGGACCGTAATCACTGGTACCCCCGCTGGGGAGGGTGAATGCGCTGATCAGACCGGGGAAGCGCAAACAGCGAAAATCCAGCATCACAGGCAGGTCGGCTGCCAGCTGGCGATAGTATTTGCTGTAGTAAATGCCCAGCTGCTCGCAATATAGCTTATTACAGCCGTACATGGTGCGCGGGTTATTCCATTCCCATTCCCTCACCCGAGTATAAGCAGCCTTGGTCTCCAGGTCCGGCAGGCCATAAGCGGCGATTGAGCTTGGAAAGATGAACTTGACCGGTTCATCACGCCAATCAGATTGTTCGGCGGCCAGATTGAGCAACCCAAGCGTGCCCTCGACATTCACTTTATGAGCAGCCTCAGGGGTAAATTCGCTGCGCGTGGAGAGCAGTGCCGCCAGATGGTAAATGGTATCCACCTCGTACTCACTGACCAGGCGGGAAAGCAAGGCCTTATCCATGATGTCCCCCTGGGTGGGGGTTACATCGGCAGGCAGCTCACCGAGCAAGGGGGCAATGTCAAGGGTGATGACGGGCATTTCCCTTTGTTCAGCCAGGCTTTTTACCAATGCCTGGCCAATTTCACCGGATGCTCCTGTGACCAGGATGACTTTTTTACGCATGCATGCTCCTTAAATCGAATTGTCAGATAGTGTTGTGTTTATATCCAGGTATATGCTAGAATGAACAAAAAAATTATACAACAGCTTTGGGTTTTATCCCCACCATTATTTTAAAGCAAAGATTTAAATCCCATGGATGTCCGTTCCTTGTCGGTAATAAAAAAAATACTATGTATTAGCATCATCGGGACCATACTGGAGGCGTGCGCAATAACCTCTGCCTCCACCCCCACACAAGCGCCGGCGACTGCTACACCTGAAATTAACGCTACCCCCACGGCGACGATCGTGTGGTTCCCTCCCACGCCCACCCAGACTGCTTTTCCCACTCCGGTGATCACCCCGACTGAAGATATGCGCCCGAAACTCGGAGGCATCTTACTGGAGGATGATTTTTCCACCGAGAGTGACTGGAGCCTGGCCCAATCTCAAACCGGGAGCATCGCCTACGGCAAGGATGAGCTGACCATCGCCATCGGGGAGACGAACGCTTACCTGTTCAGCATCCGTGAAGAGCCAATCTTCACTGACTTCTACCTCGAAATCACCGCTGAACCCAACCTTTGCACGGGCCTGGATGAATATGGGGTGCTATTCCGGGTTTCACCGACCGTCGATTATTACCGGTTTTCGTTATCCTGCGATGGGCAGGTGAGGCTCGACCGGGTGAGCGGAGGCCAGGCATCCTCGCCTCAACCCTGGTTATTGAGTGGTGCAGTCCCACCAGGGGCACCCAGCTCCTCCCGCCTCGGCCTCTCGGCAGTGGGCGATGAGATGCGCTTTTTTGTCAATGGACAATACCAATTTTCAGTCAATGATCCACTGCTCACCTCAGGAGGATTGGGTGTATTTGCCCGTTCGGTCAATAAAAGAGCCGTAACGGTTAATTTCTCCGACCTGGTGGTCAGTGAAGCCATGCCATAGCTTGCAGAATATGAATTAACAAGAGCAGCCTGAAAATATGCCCAAACGCCCTTATACCAACCGTATGAACGACCTTTCGAGCAAGGATTGGCTGAAATTCCAAAAATCCTGGTTCATCCATAACCCTCCACCACGCCAGAAAGAGGTGCTACGCCACCCGGCTAAGTTCCCGGAAACAATGGCGATGGAATTTATCACTTTCTTCACCAAATCCAAGCAGGTAGTGCTGGACCCCATGGCTGGCACCGGGAGTGCCCTGGTGGCTGCCCTGCGCAGCGGCAGACACGCTTTTGGCATTGAGCTGGTCCCAGCCTATGCACAAATCGCCTGCCAGGTATTGGATGAAGAGCGACGTACGCTCGGCAAGTCGGTCGAGGGATTGCGATGCGAGATGATCACCGGAGATGCAGCCAGGCTGGACGAGCTCATCAAGCGACACCGCATCCCGCTTGCCGATTATGTGCTCACCTCGCCGCCATATTGGGACATGCTGCACGCACGAGGTGCGGCCACCCAAAAATCACGCCGTGACTCTCAGGAGCTGGATGTATTCTATTCCGAAGATCCGCACGACCTGGGAAATATCGGTGATTACGATGAATTCCTGGAGCGCCTGGTACAAATATATAGCGGGGTGAAGCCTCACCTACGCGCTGGCGCGTACCTGACCATCATTGTTAAGAATATAAAAAAGGGAGGCAAGGTGTACCCGCTGGCTTGGGATTTGGGGCGAGGCCTGGCTGACATATACGCCTTAAAAGACGAAAAAATCTGGTGCCAGGATAACCAACGCCTGGCCCCGTATGGATTAGGAAATGCCTGGGTAAGCAATACTTTCCATCATTATTGCTTGCAATTCAGGAATGAATGAGGCAGCGCCTGACTTTTTTCTTAGTTTCAGTGTACAATTGTTCTGATTAATCAGATGAGTGTGCATTTGGATTGGCCCCGGATAGTATGTATCGGGAACAACAGATAAACCACTCGTCAAATAAAACGGAGGATCCCCATGTATCACACAATCATATTGGTAGGCAATCTCGGCCGCGATCCCGAAATGCGTTACACACCCAGCGGCCAGGCGGTGACGAATTTCAGTGTGGCGACCAACCGCCAATACACGGGAAACGACGGTCAACTGGTCAAGGAAACGATCTGGTTCCGAATTTCCACCTGGGGTAAGAACGCCGAAAACTGCAATCAATTTCTCAAGCGAGGCAGTAAAGTATTGGTAGAAGGCAGGCTTATCCCGGATGCGAATACAGGCGGTCCACGCGTGTGGAACCGGCAGGATGGCTCACCCAGCGCCTCATTCGAAGTCAGCGCCCAAACCGTACGCTTCTTGTCCACACGGGGCGAGGACGAAACCGGTGCCGTGCCACCGGGTGAAGGCGCACAGGCGGAAGATGCAGGCGATATTCCATTCTAATTATATTGTCAGGAGGGGTTGTCAAAATAAGGGCGAAGCTTGCCGTAGCTAGCTTATGTTTCATTGCTAATGCTGCTTCGTCCTTACGTCTGACGTTCAAATCCCTCGAAAAGGTTCTTTATTAACATCCCAAATTATCTTATTAAAAAGGATGCATCGATATGACCACACCCGCTCAGAACCGCCCGCCAGCTCCCCAACCACCCACGTTGGAAATACCGCCCGACTTGCACACCGAGTATGCCAACGTGGTACGCATCGCGCATTCGCCATCAGAGCTGGTTTTCGATTTCGCCCATTACCTGCCGGGTGTCACCCCTGCGCGTGTGTGCACACGGGTGGTGATGTCACCCCTGGGGGCTAAATTGCTGCAGAGGGCATTGGCAGAAAACCTATCACGTTACGAAGCAGCCTTCGGTGAGATCAAAGTGCCCGGGGAGAGCTCCCTGGCGGATTTCCTGTTCCACCCACCGGCACCGCCGAAAGAGTGATCATGATGCCAGGGAAGCTTGAAGATATCGCTGAAAAAATCCATCATACCTTCGAGGTATGCACGGAGGAACGTGACCGGGCATTGGCTCAGGCACGCACGCTCACACGCCACTGTGCCAATGCCATCCGGGCGATCCACCGAGATGAGCACAACCTGGCGCGCCAGCACCTCGATGAAGCACGAGAGCTGGTGTACTCGCTTCGTTCCAACCTGAAAGACCTACCAGACCTTTTTTACGCCGGCTATACCCAGGATGCGCTCAAAGAGTATGCAGAGGCTGCGCTGACCTATGCCCTGATCAATAATACGGAATTCCCAGAGCCGAGTGACCTGCAGCTGGAGCCTGCCACATACCTGCAAGGCCTGGCAGAATCCATCGGCGAGCTCCGGCGGCGCTGCCTGGATATGCTGCTTAAAGATAATCCGGATGAAGCCGTCAGGCTGATGGATGAGATGGATGATATTTATGCCATCCTGGTGACCATGGACTATCCTGACGCCATCACAGGCGGATTACGCCGCCTGACGGATGTGGCCAGGGGCATCATCGAGCGCACCAGAGGTGACATCACCCTCAGCTTGCGCCAAAGCCGGCTGGAAAACAGCTTGCGTGAATTGGAAATACGATTGGACGAGAACTACCAATCGGAATGAAAATCATCCGCGCTTCAGAAATTGGCACTTACCAGTTCTGTCACCGGGCATGGTGGTATCAATTACAGGGGTACGAGCCTGAAAATAAGGCGGAAATGGCTGGGGGGAGCGCAGTCCACGAGAGACATGGCAGGGTGGTGATGGCGAGCAGCTGTATGCAATTGGTTGCATATGCATTTTTGTTATTGGCTGTCCTGACGGCGACCATCTGGCTTGTGGACCGCATCTTGTGAGAGGTGTAGGCCAGGCATAAAGCTCAATGCTGCTACCTTACCTGGCTATCACCTTCGTGTGTTTCGCATTAACCTTGTTCTGGCTGGTTGCCCGCCAGAAGCGCAGGTCAGGCATCCCTGCCGGCAGGTTGATCTATACGGATACCAGCCGATGGAGCAAGGTTGAGAAACCACTGTATAACCCTGAATATCAATTAACCGGAAAACCCGATTACCTGGTAGATCAAGGGGATCAGGTGGTGCCCGTGGAGGTCAAGTCGAGGCGGGCTCCGCAGGCACCATTTGATTCACACATCTACCAGCTGGCAGCATATTGTTTGCTAGTTGAGCATACATTTGGCTCGCGGCCTGCACAAGGATACATTCATTATTCCAATCGTACCTTCGCCATCGATTACACGCCTACCCTTGAAGCTACGATCAAGAAGACCATCCAAGAGATGCAAGCAGTGAGCACCCGCACCCAGCTAAACCGCTCGCATGAAAATTCAGGCTCGTGCCTGCACTGCGGTTATCGATCCGTATGCGATCAATCTCTCAGGAAATAGGAGATACTCACTCATTCCCCCAGGTCTGATATAGTTAAAAAAAGAAGGATCGAAGCATGCCATGTGCCTGGGGTGGGGGATAGGAGTCTGGGTGGGGATAATAAAAGGATATAATTAATCCATTATG
>Ga0153916_10001541_pt1 | contig 16616 bp, 12 predicted proteins | sample Opewatmetagenome_FD_109642 | JGI IMG/M metagenome (GOLD analysis project Ga0153916, IMG submission 109642) | Freshwater wetland microbial communities from Ohio, USA - Open water 3 Core 3 Depth 4 metaG | ecosystem: Environmental > Aquatic > Freshwater > Wetlands | place: USA: Ohio, Lake Erie...
GCCCCCCATAACTCAGCCTCGCGTAGAGTAAATTCGCTGCGTCGATTCCCTTGTTTAATTTTTGCCTGTGATGTGTATGTGCCTCGATGAGCTTGAAAATATAACTCACCTACATATCGCTCTTTTGGTAAACCTTGACGCTTTAAATCAGTAAAAAATTCACCTGGTGAAGCTAGTTTCACCCTGGGCAATCCTTCAAGGTCTCTGACTCTCGATAAAAACTCCAAATGGTCGCGGGTTGGTCCCCCACCGCCATCACCCCATCCAAAAGCGAGTAACATGGAACGAATACCATCTTTTTGAAAGCGAGATTCCCATCTGTCCAAAATATTTCCTGGTCGTGTCTGACTGTTGTAATCCGTAAATATGTGCGCTGGGATGGTCGATCCATCGATCCCTTCCCACAAAAAAGTATTGTATGGAAATGGGTCACCGCCGTTATACATCCAGGCAATCTTTTGAGTAGCAAAGCTCGTACAGCCACAATTTAGCATTATTTGCGGGAGAGCCCCAGAATAACCAAATACGTCCGGTAGCCACATCACCTCCATATCCATGGAGAATTCCTGTTTAAAAAATTGCTTGGCGTACATAATTTGACGAATCAGACTTTCTCCACCCGTGATATTCGTGTCGGCCTCGACCCACATCGCAGCATCTGCAATAACTTTGCCTGAAAGCAAGGCTTGTTTAAAACGCTCATACAGCTCAGGGTAATGATTTTTAAGCATGAGATAAAGTTGAGGTTGCGATTGTAAGAATCGATATTCTGGGTATTCTTCCATGAGAGATAGTTGGTTGATCACCGTTCGGGCGATCTTACGCTCGGATTCTGCCCATGGCCAAAGCCAGGCTACATCAAGGTGAGCATGACCAAAGGCATAGAACGTTGGTGCAGTTGTACCGTTTACACATGCTAATAATGGTCGTAATCTTTCCCGTCCGAGATTAACAGTCTCCAGCATTTCTGCCTCAGGCAGTTCGAGATCGATCGAAAGTGTGACGTCTTTCAAGCCTTGATCGATTTCTGATACGCGCAGGGAAGATTGGTCTAAACGGTTACGGAGTTCAAACAGGGTAGTGAAATCCAAAGCTAATTGGTAGGCTTGTTCCCGCCAAATGCCAAAACTACTTTCTCCAACCGCCACTTGAGTTTTTCCAGACTCGGGGACCGATTCGTGGCCATATCGTATTGGACCGCCACCCATGACGAGAGGGCCATGACCAGCATATGCTTCAACTAAAATTGAGAAAATTTCTCCAGGAATGCCATTCCGCGTCAGTGTAATATCTCGCCTCGCTGAACCGTAAGATCCGACTACCTTGCCATTTGCCCATACAAGGCACTCGCCATCTTCAGCAGGTTTGGATGCAGGATTCATATGTAACACGATTCGCCTTCCAGCAGCTTTTTCGGGCAGGGTTATATCGCATTTGAACCAGCCATATTCCCACTTTGCTCCCCAAGAGGTGCCAAGGGGCATTGGGCGAAAAGAATGCTTTATGGCTTGTTCAGCAGATAGCTGCTTTCGAGTTACAAAGCCACTCAGCTCAAGATTAACTAATGGCTCATAACAGATTTCCCATAGAGCATTATCCCAATGGGTGATGCGATTTAACCATTCTTTGGTCAATGACATATATAATCTCCGCTATTATCTTTACATTATATTCCCCAGGCCAACCTGGTAAGTTTGTTTGATCGAAATTGAGTGCTATTTTGAAAGCAATAATTTTGCCGTGCTTACTGCGCGACTGGCATCTGGCGCGTACCCATCTGCACCGATTTGTCGTGCGAACTCTTCAGTCAATGGAGCACCTCCTACCAATACCTTTACTTGCTGGCGACGTCCTGATTCTTCCAAAGCATCAATGACCGGTCTCATATTTTGCATAGTGGTAGTTATTAAAGCTGACATCGCCAGGATATCGACCTGTTCTTTTATTATTGTAGAAATAAATGTCCCTGGATCGACATCCACTCCCAGGTCGATCACCTCAAACCCCGAACCTTCAAGCATCATCTTGACGAGATTCTTACCTATATCATGATAATCACCCTGGACAGTACCTATAGCCACTTTCCCAGCTGGGTGAACATCTTTACCGGCAAGGTATGGCTTAAGGATGCGCATGCCTGATTGCATCGCTCTTGCTGCTACCAGCATCTCTGGGACATAGTATTCACCAGCTTCGAATAGCCGTCCGACTTCCTGCATGGCTGCGATCATGCCATCATTCATGATCGATAACTGTGACAAGCCTAACTTAAGCGCTGATTTGATCTTAAGTGTCACCTCTTTTTGGTGACCCTGTAAGACATCAATATAAATCTGGTCTATGATAGGTTCCATATTCAGTTCAATCGTTGGCAGGTGATTTATCGATTAGCTCCATAGTATATGTGAATTTATACTTGGATTTAAGTAAGCGATATTGATCCAAGGTATCTGGTCCACAACTGGCTGTGCCCAAACCACGCATACAATAGTCGAGGTTTAACCAGGTATCCCTCCGGGGTAATAATTCAAAGGTATGGCGGGCTGAATAAAGATCATTGGATATAAAATGACTAGCTGAAAACTCAAATGTCGGACTACCTTCCACTTTGATCCCACGCCCGTCATGATTACATAACGATAACCACCGGACATCTGTTTTATGACCATGCTCCTGAGGCATGATATAAGGAACATATTCTTCATTCACAGTGTTTGTATAATGCCCAATCATCGCGGAGGATTTTCGATCAGAGTAATTCTCCCATGGTCCACGGCCATACCATTCCAATTGCTCCAGGCTTGAATTTAGGCAAATGTCGATTCCCACTCTTGGTAGATCGATAATCCCGTTTGCAATGATCACTTGATTCATAACAAGCAATTTTCCCGATGACAGAAGGGTATAGCAATGAATATGTGTGAAGTCATTCCAGTTATCCCTACCGGACGCCGAATGGGTGATTATTACAGATGAAGGCTGGTCAGGTTTCGTTAGGACTCTACAAGTTTTTAAGCAATGTTGGAGTGCAGGTAACCCAAGCGATTTCCAGAAAGATAACACTTTCCAGGTCTCGTCCGACCTGTCAGATAAAAGCTTGATCCCGTCATTATCGATTGCAGCCCGCCAAACATTCATTAAGGGTCCACGTTGGATCAGGTTGATCCCGCCGCCAAATTCTACCAATTCTCCTAATTCCTGATTAAAAACCACACTCACGCCATCTAAAGATAACGTGATTAAATTCCCATTCTCGATCACTTCCGGTACGCGAATTACTTCATGTTTACGAATGTTATATTTTTTGCTCCTATACGGTTTGGAAAGCAGGAGCTGCTCCCAGGCAACTTCATGCCCGGCTGGTGCCCATGCAGTAGATTCACGCTGGAAAAAATGAAAATTGAGAAAATATTCGCCATCATCTCGAGTGACGGAGGTGATGGGGAGCTCATATAGCTTGGATTTACCCGGAAGGATATCCAGGTTTGGTAATTCCCCCTTTGTTACAACTGCGCCATTACATGTTAACTCCCATAAGCCGTATAACCAGCTCAAAGTGATGAAGTCTTGTTTATTAAAGATGCGAATTATCCCCCGCGTACTGTTGTCTTGCTCAACCTTCAGGGGTTGAGCTAGATATTTGAATTCATGCAAAGCTGGATGTGGCGTTCTGTTTGGCCAGACGATACCATCAATACAATAGTTGGCGTCATTAGGCTCATCGCCAAAATCACCACCATACGCCCAAAATACTTTTCCATCTGGAGAAGTCTGTAAAATACCGTGGTCGATCCATTCCCAAAGGAATCCTCCTTGAAGCCCAGCATATTTTTCAAAAGCAGCCCAATAATCAGCCAGGCTACCATTGCTGTTTCCCATGCAATGGGAATATTCGCATACTATAAGGGGGCGAACACCTTTATCCGTGTCGGACCATCTGATCAGATCGTCGATCGGTGGGTACATCGGGCACAACACATCCAAAACGCGTTGCCCGCCGTGCCAACCATTTTCCTCCCAGTAATGTCCGATGGCTGATTCGTAATGCAACGGTCGAGTTGGGTCAATCCCCCGCACGTAACCCGCAGCCGCGTCGTGATTAGGACCGTATCCGCTTTCGTTCCCTAATGACCATAAAACGATACTTGGATGATTTTTATCCCGCTCAACCATAGCTTGTACGCGTTCCACTAATGCATTGGTATAGCGTGGGTCGCGACACAGATCATGAAAGTAGGCGTGGGTTTCGATGTTTGCTTAATCGATTACGTAAAAACCGAGTTGGTCACATAAATCATAAAAAAATGGATCTTTTGGATAATTGGGCGTGCGGATGGCGTTAATATTGAACTGCTTCATCAGGTGTAAATCTTTCTCAAACAATTCACACGCAATGGCTTTACCCGTTATATCGTCATGGTCATGATAATTAACCCCTTTGAACATAATTCGCTCGCCATTTATAAGCAACATCCGGTCATGAATTTCTATTTTGCGAAAGCCTACCTTACAACTGGTAGATTCATTTCCATTCGTTGATTTTAAAGTAACAATTACGGTATACAGGTTAGTGATTTCAGCTGACCACTGTAAAGGCTTAGGAATGGTTTGTTCGAAAAAAACCTCATTGACCGGGAATAATGTAGCTCTCCATTCGTCACGGGAGGCATTGAAAGTGGTCATGAGGGGCTGAGGAATGACTTGATTCTTTTGAGGATCGTATAATTGAGCCTCAACCACACTATCTTTGGGATAATCCCCAGGGAACCCAATTTTAACCCACAAACGAAGGATGCCGTCCTGATAATCATCCGTTAAATCGCCAATCGCAAAGATATCCTGAATATGTGGAATACGAGTAGAGTATAAGTACACTTCGCGCTGCAAACCAGCCTGCCACCAATGGTCTTGATCTTCCAGGAACGATGCATCTGACCACTGAATTACGAGCATGATCAGCTCATTTAGGTCCGAAGGGCTAGTCAACGCGGTAATGTCAAATTCCGCTGGTGTGCGCGAATCTTTGCTGATACCAACAGGTTGACCGTTCAGATAAATATATAACGCCCCCTCACATCCACCGATATGTAGTACAACACGTCTACCAACCCACGATGGGGGTAAGTGAAATGTCCTCCGGTAGATGCCAGTTGGATTTATTTCTGGAACATCAGGCGGAATGTTTGGGAAAGGCATCGCCACATTTGTATAATGTGGATGCCCAAATCCCTGCATAGTCCAATTTCCCGGAACGTGGATAAGATGCCAATTTGCATCACCAATGATGTTATCTGCGATTTCCTCAGGTCGTGAAAGGATTTTAAAATCCCAGACGCCATTCAAGCTGAGGAACCTGGGCGATGTTTCTCGATCCAAGGTCAACGCTTCTATTGGCGATGAAAATGGATAGGATGTGGTGCGTGGGGGAAGTTTGTTAAAACCTGTCAATTGTGGGAGTTTCCAGGTTTTTCGACCGCCGATTTCAAGAAGTGTATCTAAATAGGACATACAGATTATTGGTGTGTCATGATTTAGCGATTTGATAAATCCCCCCGGAAATACCCGGAAGTGCAATTTCCCAACTGTCATGTTGATTGCTAAATACGTTATCCAAACCGTAAACGGTTTTTGGTATTACCGAGGAAACGGAGGGGAATTCAGCTTCAACAGCCTGGGAAGAGGGATTCACAGCAATAATAAACCCAGCCTCACCATCCGATCTCTTATAAACAAGAGGGTATTTACCCGGTTGAGCGAAAAGAATTTCGAATGCTGCCGAAGCCTGGAGAGCAGGACGGGTTTTTCGTATAGCCACCAATCTTCGTACTCGTTGGAGCAATGAATCAGGATCATTTTCCTGTTGGAGCACTGTAGGTCTATCCGGTGAGGGGTCTATTGGCAGATATAATTCTTCCGGATTTGCATTTGAAAAACCGGCATTTTTCGTATTGGACCATTGCATTGGAGTGCGTGATCCGGTGCGGTTGTAGCCCCCTTCTTTAGAGACGAGATCATCAAATGAGCGCAAACCAATCTCATCGCCATACCAAATGAAAGGTACTCCAGGCATAGTCAAGAGAAACATGAACACTAGCTCAAGCTCCTCGGTTGTACGACCTTTACTAAGGCGGGGGTTGATATCATGGTTCCCGGTGGGAAGGGCTATCTGACCCTTCCCGTGAATCTTCTGGTAATGCTTTAAATAATCATCCAGGAATTCCATAATATTACCGTGCCCATGCGAGTCGAAGAAGCTGAAGCCATACGGGTCAGACCCAGGGCCAGAATCGAAAGGTTTTCTCAATAGTGCAGTGTAGCCTGGCATGCCAAAAGGAAGGCAAAAATCCACATGAAAACCTGCGGGGATAGCGATGAAAGGCTTTCCCCATTCAGAAACTAAACATGCCTCTGGAAACTCTATATCCAACCATGCGCGGATTTCCTGCCAGATTTTTATTGTTCCTAGGTACCTTGGATCTGCTTTCACAAGCCATCCAGCCATATCCACTCTGAATCCACTGGCACCCATTTCAAGCCAATAACGCATGATATTTTTCAACTCCAGGCGCACTTGCTGCGGACCAGTCGCATCCATTGGTTGTTGCCAATGTTGAGATGGATCGGGACAGGCAAAACCATAGTTTAAGGCGGGCTGTGAATAAAAGAAGTTGGTGATATAACAACCATTGCGTTGTGCATATCCGCTCACCACTTTATACCCGGGGACTTCCCACATCCAAGCGGAATCTGTCCAAATGTAATAATCGGTGTATTGGTTTCTTTCCGGTTTACATGACTCTTTGAACCATGGATGCTGAATTGAGGTATGACCCGGTACCAGATCGAGTAATATCCGAATTCCTCTCTTACTGGCTTCATCAAATAGTCGTTTTAGATCAGCGTTCGTGCCATAACGTGGTGCAACCTTGTAATAATCTGCCACGTCATAACCAGCATCCTGGAACGGTGATTCGAAACACGGATTCAACCAACATGCTGTCACGCCCAGGGATTGGATGTAATCCAATTTATCTATGATCCCAGGGATATCTCCAATGCCATCACCATTCGAGTCATAGTAAGATTGAGGATAGATTTGGTAAAATATTGCACCTTCAAGCCAGGCAGGGATGGATTTGCTTTTTTGTTCTTCCATGAGCTCTCCGAGTTTTAGAAATAATCTTTTTTTGCATGCGTGAAGTCGCCCACGCTGTCAGTTAATCCACCCGGACGGTTTCGTGTTAGCCAAATCAATTGATATTCAGCGATGATCTTCTCCAAACCATCGAGAAGGTATTTTGGTGAATATTCCGGTGAGCCATATCCATAAATGCCTCGCATACATGCATGTCGTAGTAAATCAACTGTCAGCTTAAATTCACGCTCCAATAGTTCTTTGTCGGGATGCAACGATGTATATTTAAATCGGTTTTCCGATATCTGAGCGATCAAATTTAAGGAGTTATGTAATGCTCGGATAGCAGACCCAGGTTCCAAATCATCTTTCCACTCAGCGATCGATCTTTGTAGGATATTGAATAAAGCTGATTCATTCTCAGGTTCAATCCCTATTTCATGGTAGACATTTCCCAGATCATAAGCTATATTTCCCATGTTGCCTGTCGGGTCAAGGAAAGCATATCGATTTAAAGCTCCTCGTATATCCAGATTCTGGTTGGTTTGGAAAGACCAGGCATAAGCAGCACCAGCAGCAAAGCCAAGGTAACTCACCGGTAACATCTGCCAATGGCCATTATCCCCCCAATCGGTAATCAGATAACCTTGGGCTCCATATGTAAGGCCATTTTTCGCTGCATTGGATAAATTCTGAAGGCAGTTATCTGTACGACCTGCGATTGAATTCCAGCTAGAGGTGCCTGGACAAACGTAGATATCCAGTCCAGCTTGAGCGTATTTTTCACAATGCTCTTCAAAGGGGTGATCTGCCTCGTATCCCCATTCTAAAACGATGATGTCCTTAGGCAGCTCATGGACAAGTTCCGGATATGTCATAATCATGTCGCCCCAGCATTGCATGCGAAAGCCACGCTTGATTACTTCATCATAAATCTTAAGCAGAAAATCAAGGTAAACACGACCAGTTCCAACCCGCTCACATTCAGCTTTGCTGCGCCCGAGACCAAGATCGAAGGTTTCATCACAGCCAACATTGAATTGCTTGCTTGAAAAGTGTGGCAATAGCTCATCATACAAGCTTGTGAGAAAGGTTATGCTCTGAGGATCCAATGGACATAAGCCGAAAGGTGCATCGTGATGCTCCACCGGTGTATCAAATCCATCTGGTGCTTCTGCCAAATTTTTATAACGTGGGAGCTTCAACCAAGGTTCCATATGACCAAATGAGTTTTGGTTGGGGACCAATTCAATGTACCGCTCACTGCAATATCTATCCAATTTCAAGATTTCTTCACCCGTGAATGGAGACGCTACTGCCCACACTTCTGGATGCTTTTGGTAAGCAAATGTGTGCTCAGTGTAAAGCTGAAGCTGATTTATTTTCCAGGATGCCAGTAAATCGACTAAATTGAAAATGGTTACCAGCGTGGGGACTTTATCACGCGAGATGTCAAGCAATACACCTCGGTTGGAGAAATCTGGGTAATCGAGAATCTCCAGGCAAGGCAAAGACTTGTTGGGTATGTCGTCATTATTCTCAGAGCGGAAAGAGTAGTATTGGAGCAGTTGGATAAGTGTGCAACACGCATAGAACAATCCAGGCTCATCTCGAGCTTCAATTGCAATTCCTGCTGTTGTTATCTTTAACTTATAACCTTGGGGCTCTGTCTTTAATTGTGGATCCAATCGCAGTGAAATTCCAACACTTTCCAGTTGGATGGCACTACTGGCATAGATTTCCATTTTTGGATAATGATAGGCGTTTAAAGCATCTCCTACTCTTAGAGCTGAAAAAAATAACGATTGTGGGTGATTAGTATCCAAGAGAATCAAGCTTTTGTCTTGTAGAGTGTAGAGACCACCAGTGAGCCTTAGATTGCGTGGGGTGGGTAAGAGGATGGGAGTATTCTGCATACCTGTTAAGCCTGATCCTAGCAAGATCAAAAAATACTAGCATACACCTAACGAAAAGTCAATTTGACGTATACAATTATAAGTGATAGATTGAACAATAATTCTGGAGGTTCTATGAAGCAACCCTTTATATTAGGTGTAAATTACTTGCCCAGGAAAAAAGGCATGTATTGGTGGTCTGATTTTGATGCAGGGGAGGTCGGAGAAGAGTTTTCCATCATCCATGAGCTTGGGCTGACTTTGGTACGTATTTTTTTACTATGGGATGACTTTCAACCTGCACCCGGTGATATTTCAGCAACCAGCCTAAAAAATCTGATCACCGTATGTGACATCGCAGCAAATCACAACCTTCAGCTGGATGTGACCTTCTTTGCAGGCCACATGAGCGGACCGAATTGGGCACCTCGTTGGATGCTTCACGGTGAAAAGCCTCAATATATTCGTCAGGTGGTTAGTGGCGGAAAAATAGTTGATAGTGGTTACTTAAATCAATTTTCAGATGAATTAGTGATTGAGGCAGAAAAATTACAATTGCGTACAATTTGCCAGTTATTGAAGGATCATCCTGCTATTTGGTGTTGGAATTTAGGCAATGAGCCGGATATATTTTCTATGCCAGCGAGCGATGTCGTAGGCGAAAAATGGGCTTCTGATATGATTGCAACGATTCACGAGATTGATGCGATCCATCCTGTGACCTGCGGCTTACATGTCACTAGCTTACTTTACAATAATGGTTTGCGGTTGGACCAAATATTTTCCAAAACAGATTTTGCTGTCATGCATTCTTACCCGATGTATATGACAGAATTAACAGGAAACCCATTGGATACGGATTATGTACCTTTCACTTGCGCATTAACTACCGCAATATCCGGTAAGCCCGTGCTGATGGAGGAATTTGGTGGTTGTACCGCACCCCCAGGGAAAGAATCGTTCGTATGGGAATGGACCAGTTACGGAAAAGAGACCAAGCAATTTATGGCTTCTGAGGAAGCTCTGGCTGAATATTTTGCGGCGGTTTTACCCAAGCTTGTAGATGTAGGCGTTATTGGTGCCTTAGCTTGGTGTTTTGCGGATTATCACCCAAGCCTCTGGGATAAACCACCCTGTTCAGAATCCTGGCATGAACGTTTTTTTGGATTAATTCGACCCGATGGAAGCCTGAAACCACATGCAAAGATCATCAGCGATTTTGCTGCAACTCATCCTGTTGTGATGCCTGCCAAGAAGGTGATAACCTTGCCTTATAAAAGCTCAGAATATTATGAAAACACATTAGAAAAATTGTTGTATTTGTATCAACAATGGAAGGTTGATCTCTAAAGGGAATCATTGGCTCGCTATTTAATTGATAGCATTTGAAGCTACGTAAATTACTTTTTAGGGGAGAAATATCTATTGATTGCTTTGGTCGATCAGATCTCAGGGCAGGAACAATCAATACCATCAAGATTACAGCTCCGATGAATAATCTGGGGATGAAGGTGGTGTACTGAGTTCAATCGATAACGGAGGCAGTTCTTCAAGCGAATTCAGGCCGAAGTACTGTAAAAAGTCGGTAGTAGTAGTGTAGATGATCGGTCGACCTGGTCGTTCCGCCCGCCCGACCTCCTGAACTAATCCTTTGCTCAGCAAGCTTTTCAAGACACCATCTGAGCTAACACCTCTGACTGCATCAATTTCTGGTCGGGTGACAGGTTGTTGATATGCAATTATAGCCAAAGTCTCAAGCGCTGCCCGGCTCAACTTGCTGGTAGCTTCTAAACCCAGGAATCGTTCGACATCAGCCGCGGTTTCAGGGGAAGTGGTGAGCTGTACTCGACCGTGATGCCGTTGGATGCGTAAACCATGCGGATACGAATCTGAGGTCAGTCTGGTTTCAAGAATGTCAATATGGTTTTCGACCGCTCTTAATGGCAAATCAAGAGCAGTAGCCAGTTGGGTAAGAGGTACAGCGCCTGCAGCTACAAATAGTAGAGCCTCAAGACGAGCAATGATCTGTTCAGCATTGGTTTCTGGGAGAGCTTCGTCGGACATGCTATAATGTTATGGTACCGGTTAGTGTCAGATGAATATTAGCTAATAGGTGAACTTTGCGATTATACCATCGGACTAATTTTAAATTCCTACAGTCCTTTATTTTTATTTTCATGTCAATGGTGATCTGGGGATGTTCAGCACCTCGTGTGACGCAGGAGCTTATCACAGTTAGCATTCATACAGACGACAGAGGGATTCAATTAAACATGACCTCTGGGAGTACAGTTCAAGAGGCACTTAATTCAGCAGAAATCACATTAGGCGATTTGGATAAAGTAGAGCCTCCTATTTACACCGTGTTATCCGATAATTCTAAAATAAATGTAGTTCGAGTTAGGGAGGAATATTATATTGAACAAGTAATCATTCCTTTTGAACACCAGGAATTGAGAAATGAAGCATTGCCGGAAGGTGAAAGAAGGTTAAGCCAACCTGGGGTAAATGGTTTGCAGGAAATCACCTATCGCCGAGTTTTTGAAGATAATGTTGAGGTTTCCAATAATGTCGTCAAGTCGATTGTTTTAAACAAAGCCACTCCTGAAGTTGTGATGATTGGAAGTCGATCGACGTTTGCTTCCATTACCATACCAGGCAGAATTGCATACTTATCCGCTGGGAATGCTTGGGTCATTGATAATACCACAGGCAATCGTCGATTAGTGGTATCGACAGGTGATCTTGATGGACGCATATTCTCTTTATCAAAAGATAGCAATTTTCTTCTATTTACCCGGTATTCGAGCGCTGAAAACACTATCAATTCACTTTGGATTGCGTCATTAAAAAACGATCCCGCTAGAATCATCGATCTTGGGGTGGAAAATATAGTCCATTTTGCCGAGTTTGATCCTGGTTCCACAATTGTGGCTTACTCCACGGTCGAATGGCGTGAGACATCCCCTGGTTGGCAAGCCAATAATGATTTATATGAGCTTGGCGTGAGTGCAAGTGGAATTATTGACTCGCCGCGAATGGATTTGGAAACAAACTCTGGAGGTATATACGGGTGGTGGGGTACTGAATATTCATGGGCACCTGACCAACTCCGATTTTTATTTTCGCGTCCAGATAGCATTGGGATAATCGACAGCCGTGATGGAACACAAATCTCAATCCTCAATATCACTCCCTACCAAACGGGAGGAAATTGGGCATGGGTACCTGGAACTGCTTGGTCACCAGATGGGAATGCGGTATATGCCGTTACTCATTTATCATCAGGTGATAACAGTTCAGACGAATCGCAGGAGTTCGATTTAGCCGCAATTCCCTTACTGGGTGGCTCATTGATAAATCTGGTAAAAAATGTCGGCATGTTTGCCTACCCAGTGCCCTCACCGGTTGATAGAAATAGTACTTTCATCGATACTAACTCCGGAGTCATGCCCGATCAGAACTCATTTTCTGTGGCTTTCTTGCAAGCAATTTTCCCTGATCAAAGTGAGACGAGCCAGTATAGATTAAATATAATTGATCGAGATGGCTCTAATCAAAAAAGTTTATTCCCTGAAGAAGATGCCGTGGGTCTGGATCCACAGTATGTTGTCTGGTCTCCGGACAGCATGGGATCTGATAATAATTATGCGATTGCGCTCATTTATGATGGAAATATATGGATAATTGATGTTGGATCAGGGGCGGCACAGCAAATTACTGGAGACGGATTGACCAGCCGGATCGATTGGAGATAAATTGTGATGAGGATATTGATAACCGGTGCAGCGGGTTTTTTAGGATCACATTTATGCGAGCGACTTTTAAGAAATGGAAATGAAGTAGTTGGCATGGATAACTTCATCACGGGAAGCCCTGAAAATATAGCTCACTTGTCAGGTGATCCGAAATTTTCATTTATCAGGCACGATGTTTCCGATTTCATATTTGTTCCTCGGCAGGTGGATGCAGTTTTACACTTCGCCTCCCCAGCCAGCCCGAACCCAAAATCACCTTATGGTTATGTGAATTTACCCATTCAGACTATGAAAGCTGGTGCCTTGGGAACTCATAATACCCTGGGGGTTGCCCGGACGAATAATTCGAAGTTTTTATTAGCCAGCACAAGTGAGATCTACGGAGATCCGTTGGAGCATCCGCAAACAGAGAGTTATTGGGGTCATGTCGACCCGATTGGTACTCGTTCTGTCTATGATGAAGCGAAACGCTTCGCAGAAGCATTGACCATGGCCTATCATCGATTTCATGGGATTGATACTCGTATCGCTCGAATATTTAATACCTATGGACCAAGGATGCATCTTGACGATGGCCGGGTTGTTCCGAATTTTATTCAACAGGCTTTGCGAGGCGAACCGTTAACCGTATATGGCGATGGTAAACAAACACGCAGTTTTTGTTACGTGGAGGACCTTATTGAGGGGATTGTACGGTTGCTGTTATCGGATGAGCATCTGCCAGTCAATATTGGCAATCCAGAAGAATTAACCATCCTCGATTTTGCACAAATGATAAACCAAATCGTTGGAAATAAAGCTGGGATTGTATTTGTACCTGGAGACCGGTTGGAAAGTGACCCACAACGTCGACGACCTGATGTCACACGTGCTCGCGCAATCCTTGGATGGGAGCCGAAATTTAGTTTAGAAGATGGGTTACTTAAAACCATTCCTTATTTTCGTCAAAAGCTCGGATTAGGATGACGACCATTTTAATTGATCCGCGTGAACGGACACGCTTTCTTCGATTTCTTACCGTCGGTGTGATTGGTGCCGCAGTCGATTTTGGGATAGAAAATCTCCTTCATCGTGTGTTTGGTGTTCCTTATGTATGGTCAGGGGCTATTTCCTTTATCTGTGCTATATTAAGTAACTTTTTTTGGAACCGAATCTGGACTTATCCAGATTCGCGTTCTAAGCCAATCGTAAGACAACTATTTCAATTTGCTCTTGTAAATATAATTGGATTGACTATCCGGATACCGATTTTGAAGTTTTTGGAACCGGAAATGACCAAATTGTTTCATTCAGTACCAGCTCGCTATTTATTCCTTCCTCCAGATGCAATGGGCGAAAATGTCACTCTGGCTATCGCGGTAGGAATTGTTTTATTTTGGAATTATTTCGTAAATCGCTATTGGACCTATAACGATGTGCAATGACGAAGTATATTAATAAGTGTATATTAAATGGTATGAAATGTGTATAATCTTTGGAGAGTGAGTTATGCCAACGGATAATGCGCTTGTTCCCATTTTTACCACGTTAGGAGATGTTGCTGCATTCATGGCCTACCCATATATTTTTAGCGCTGAAGGCGATTGGATCGGTTGGATCTCCTCGGATCGATTCATATATTCTACTCACGGACATTATGTGGGCTGGTTGGCAGATGGACCACGAATTTTACGAAAATTAGCTGATGGTTATACGAGACCCAGGATTGATATTATTCCTCCTTTTACATTAAAAATTGTCGCACCCGCAAGCTCGCCCTTACCGCCTATGATGTCAGAGTTGACATTTGGGGAGATGGACGTATTGTTAGACAGACCAGATTTGCTTCCTCCGGTAGACTTTGGTGAATTACGCGAGGATATGGATTAATTCGGGCAGAAATGTCTCATGGTCGATGATAATACCAATCAAGTAATTGGATCTAATAATCCTCCTGAGGACGATAAAACTTTTCGCTCTTTGAAGGATCTCCTTGACCACGTCTCAGGGAAAAGACTAGGTGAATCTCAAGTACAGCAGGATAGCGGACTGGCGGAAGTGCTGCCTTTTCCATTTCTTGCCATGGTTGGTCAGGTTGAGATGAAATATGCACTTCTCCTTGCCTTGATTAATCCTTCAATCGGTGGTGTCTTGCTTATCGGTCCCCGAGGGACAGGGAAAACCACCGCGATTCGAGGATTGATCGATCTTGTTCCTGAAGTTCAGAGAAGCTTATGTTATTACGGGTGTCTTCCAGAAGACATTGAAACCGGTGGAATTGACGCGGTGTGCCCGAATTGTGCCAAAAAGTTCGCCAGAGGTGAACCTTTGGCTGTGATGGATAAAATAAGATTAGTTGAGTTGCCTTTAAACGCCCGCATTGAAGATGTAATCGGGATTGCCGATGAAAATCCAAGTGATCATGAACGCTTAAGATTACATCGCGGCATACTATCCCATGCTGATCGCAATTTACTACTTGTAGACGAAGTAAATTTATTATCTGACGAAGTGGTTGATGCCATATTGGATGCAGCTGCCTATGGATCGTACACTGTCAGACGAGGGACTTCTGCCGCCACGTATCGATCACGCTTTGTATTAATTGGTACAATGAATCCGGAAGAAGGACGGCTTCGCCCACAAATTATGGATCGTTTTGGATTGCGCATCGTCGTCAAAGGACTTGATGACATTAATATGCGTATGGAAGCCTATAAAAGAGTCCAGGCGTACCTTTCTAATCCACGCCAAGTAATGCTAGAATATAGTGACGAGACAAGTATTGCGCAAACTGAGGTTCAAATGGCTAAAGATATTCTCCCAGAAGTGATAATCCCTGAGCAAATATCCAGCCTGGGACTAGATTTAATTCGGCAACTGAATATTGATTCATTAAGAGCAGAGATCACCTTATTTGAAGCAAGTAGAGCCTTCGCTGCATTAGATAATAGAAAGGTGGTTAGTTCTGAAGACCTTCAAATAATTGCACCGATGGCTTTGCGAATGCGCCGGTCAGAATTCATTGAAAAATATTTAACTGATCAGTCTATCGAAGAAAAAGAAATCAAGAATGCAATCAACGATACATTGATGACACCTTAAAATGAGGAGATATGCAAAATGAGAAAGTTGTTTAAGAAGAAGGAAATATTTAAGGTTAAATCTCTTTCAGTAGACCCACGAAGTATGGGAGAACCATCAACGGTGGAAGAATTACAAAAGCGGGGAATGGCCTATTATGCACGAAAGCAATTTGAGGAAGCCGAGGCCGACTTAAAAAAAGCCGTTTCGATGGATGAGAATAATATAGACTCTTTTTACAGCCTCGGTATGGTATTAAAAGCCGTGAATCGAAAAGAAGATGCAGTGGCAGCATTTAAGCTGGCATTAAATCTAATTAACGCCATACCTGATTCAAAAACAACTAAATATGATATGCTTCGACGTTTGGCTCTTGGGCATGTAAATGAAATGACTCAAGGAGATTGGAATCTGGAGAAAGAGATTTGGAAGCATACAGGATAACTCATCGCCATCTTATCGAAAAATGTCTCCAAGGTGAATTACCAGATAAAACACCTATCGCGATGTGGAGGCATTTCCCTGTCGACGATCAAACCCCAGAAGGGCTTGCACATGCTATTCTAGAATTCCAGGAATTATTCGATTTTGATCTTGTTAAAGTAACTCCATCCTCGTCTTATTGTTTAAAAGATTGGGGAATGGAGGATGAGTGGCGGGGAAATCCTGAGGGCACAAGGCAATATATTAGTAGAGTTATCAATTCACCTGAGGACTGGCTTAAATTACCAATCCTCGATCCATACAAAGGTGCTCTGGGTGACC
>Ga0153916_10001542_pt1 | contig 16616 bp, 13 predicted proteins | sample Opewatmetagenome_FD_109642 | JGI IMG/M metagenome (GOLD analysis project Ga0153916, IMG submission 109642) | Freshwater wetland microbial communities from Ohio, USA - Open water 3 Core 3 Depth 4 metaG | ecosystem: Environmental > Aquatic > Freshwater > Wetlands | place: USA: Ohio, Lake Erie...
ACACCCGAGCGAACGACTGGGCAGCCTCGTCGAGGCGACCTTGCGCAATCATTGCATTTCCCAGATTAATAAAAGCAGGAATGCAATCTGGCCATACTTCCAGGGTTCTGCGGGCACATACTTCAGCTTCGTCCGGATTGCCCAGCTGGCCATAAATACCACTTAGCACTAACCAAGCATGCTCGTGATCGGGCAGGATTTGAGTAGCACGCAAGCAATGATCGCGCGCCTCACTCAACTGTCCAGTTGCACACAGGATACTCGCCAAAGATACATGCGCGTCTGGATTTTCCGGCTGCAAGCGTATAGCTGCTTGTATATAGGTAATTGCTTCAGTAACCTGACCCAATTCGCCACTAACGGCTCCGAGCATCAGCCAAGCATCGGCTCGATTAGGATCCTCCCGACAGATGCTAAAAAACATTTCCTTTGCGTCATGAAACTGGCCACTGTTTATCAGGAATTCAGCCTGCCCGATCATCTGATCAATATCTGTCTGTGACATGCATGCAAGTTTCTCAGGTAAAGAATTAGAGAGTATATCGTTTCACGTGTCCCGCATTCACCTTCACAGGGCAAGCAGCAAATATATTTGCTGTCATTACAGCAACATAGCGCCCAACAATCCTGACGTCCCAGTTACCAAGGATAGAGAGATTGAATCAGGACACTATACCCCGCACTAGTAATACTGATCTGGCCCAAAATTTGTTAAGATACCAATTAATCAATTGGTTATAATGGTTATTATATATTTTTCCGTAGCATGTGGTAACCAGACGGCTGTATGAAGGCTGCGTGTTTATCGGAAATTTCCAGCTGGGGTATGCTGTTCGCTGGAAATCAAAATTTAGCATCATGGATTCAGAATGCATGATTCGGTAAAGCTGATTACCAGCGTTGCCCCACATAATGTTGAGAACCAGCGCCGTGCCATGGACAGCTGGTTACGTGCCGGGTTTGTTGTGACCTCATTGAACGCGGAAGCGGAAATCGACCAATGCCGGGAGGCGTTTCCCGACTTGAGTTTTCACGCCGTCGCGCAAGACGCGCGCGCCGAGTGTGGCCGTCCGCTGGTGTATCTGGATGATGTGTTCGCTTTCCTGAAAAAAACCGGGTCGGAAGTCTGTGGCCTGATCAACTCCGACATCCATTTGCGCGCGGACGCGGCAGCGATTGATTACGTGCTGGAACAGGCTCGGGGGGCGTTGGTGCTGACGTGCCGAACCGACGTCGACACGCTGGAAAGCCGCACGGGGGAGGTCTTCAAACACGGCATCGATGTCTTCCTTTTCGATAAAAAGATCCTCGATCAGGTTCCAGCGAGCCGGTTCTGCCTGGGGCAACCCTGGTGGGATTACTGGTTCCCGTCCTGCATTCTGGGCATGCAGAAACAAATCACACTCAAGCTCGTGACCTTCCCCTTTATGGCGCATGTCAGGCACGCGAGCAACTGGGATCGGGATCGGAATTTCGAGAAATACGGACTACACTGCTTGCAGTACTTCGATCCGGCACGGCGGGAGGTGCTCCTGAAACAATCAGCCGAGCAGCTCCGGCTTTCCATCGGCCAATACAGCGTTCAGGTAGCACAGACTATCTGGCGGCACAGCCGGTGGCTGTCGTATTCCGGCCATGGGGCACGAACTGATATCTGACCCATGAACCCGGCCACTCTAATCACCATGGTCGACGGCGTGCGCCTCGTGGTCCCGAACTTGTTGGAGCGGATGACGTCCTATCTTCTGTTTGAGCAACAAGACTGGTTCGAACACGAGAGAAAATTCCTGCACTGTCAGCTACAGACGGGACGGAAAGTTGGCGTCATCGCCCCCTGCACATCAAAGACATGAGCATTCAACCCAAAATCATCTGGATTGCGTCCTATCCGAAAAGCGGGAATACGTGGATTCGGTTTATGCTTCTGAATCTTCTTATGGGCAGGCAGGCATCCACAGAAAATATGGATAAATACATTCCGGACATTCACGTCCTCATGCCCAACTATATGTACCCGCCACGGCTGAACTTTCCTCCCGGAGCCACGGCGCTGATAAAGACCCATTTCATGTTGTGGCCGAAAATGCCTTTCATCAATCTGACAGCGGGATTCATTTATATCGTGAGAAATCCGCTGGATGTCGTCGCCTCAGCGGTCAATTATGAATTTCTCAAAAAACCGGTCCCTGCGAATTCAGGTGACCGTCAGCAAGCGAGAGACCAGTACGTCCGTGATTTTATCGCCCACGGCGCGGTGCCTGGTTGGATTGAGGCGCGCTGGGGGTCGTGGGACCAGAACGTACGAAGTTATGCACTCGACAAGCCGCGCTATCCGGGACTCGTCCTAAAATACGAAGACATGGTTAGCGACCCTCTTGCGCAACTTACGCGTATCACTGCCTTCCTCGGTCATCAATTTGAGCCACAGCGATTGCAAGAGGCAGTTGCGGCCAGCTCATTCGAAAACATGAGAGCGATCGAAGACCAGGAAGTACGCGAGGGCAAACCGGGTTTCTTTTCCCGAGAGACGTCACCCGCCGGTCTCGATGCAGGACATCGATTCATGTCTCGTGGCAAACCTGGCGGAAGCGAATTGGCACTTACCGGCTCTGAGCGAGCGCAGTTGCTGGAGCGCTTCGGGCCGACGATGGAGCAGCTCGGTTACCCTGTACACGGATGATTTCATGCCAGCCATCGAACATCCGGACGTGAATACGTTGTTCAAACTCGCGGACGAGCGGAAAGCAAACAACCGTTTGCTTGTCGTGTTCTCGGACAGCAAGTACATGGGCGTATTGCTGAATTGGCTTATCGCCATCCATCGGCTCGGCATCCGGAATTATCTCGTGGTTTCCCTGGACGAGGCGATGCACGCATTTCTTGTCGAGCGCGGGTTTCCCTCTATCCTCCGCCAGATGGAGGGCCCATTGCACAATTTGTGGCGCCTGCGTTTGGTTGTTCTGCGTGAAATCTGCAGCTACGGGGTGGATGTGATTCACTCCGATATTGACGCCGTGTGGCTGCGCGACCCGGTCACCGAGTATTTCTCACGGGATGCCGACCATCTTGTTGTTTCACAGGGAACCGTGTGGCCGGATGACGTTCTGAAGAGGCAGGGGTTTGTGCTTTGTTGTGGTCTTTTCTACCTCCGGAGCAGCGGCGAGACCATGACGCTGCTTGACCACATGCTGCGAGATATTGTCTCTACCAACGATGATCAGATCAGCCTTAATCGACTCATTAGCGCATCCGTTACGTGGGATCGGCAGCTAAAAAACACATATCAGTTCACGTTCCGAGGGCACGTGGTTACCTGTTCTGAAGAGCCCATACGGGGACGTTGCCGCAAAACAGGGCTGTCCGTTACACTTCTTCCGCACCACCTGTTCCAGAGAATACACATGCCCGACCGTCCGGCATTCGTAAAGCACCTGTTCAGCGAAAAGACGGATCAGGACAAGTTCGAGTCCTTCAGGCAATCTGGCTGCCTGTTTCTGCACGAAGATTGGAAGAATATTGAATTTGATGTCGGCACTATCCAACGAATCGCCTTGCATCCCTGATTCTGCGCACGCTAAGGAAAAGCGAACTCATGTCTGATCCGGTTGTTATTTTAGGAATGCATCGCAGCGGAACGTCGTTTCTCGTTCGCACGCTGAATCTCGCAGGCCTGTGGCTAGGTGGGGACGATCAGCTTCACACAATCGAGGGCCGGGCTAAAATCGGAAACCCAAAGGGTAACTACGAAAACAGGGAAGGCATCGATATCAACGATGCGATTCTCACGAGATCGGGAGGCTCCTGGTACAATCCACCGAAACAACTGATCACCAATGCGGATGACGCGGCCCGCATCGTTGCGCTCTGCAACACACTGGCACACGGGCAACCCGATGGATTTCGGCGATGGGGCTGGAAGGACCCGCGCACGGTCCTGACGTTGGATATCTGGCTTGAAGCGCTGAAAAGCAATATTTTTATCGTCGGGTCGTCCCGGCATCCATCGGCCGTGGCGAAATCCCTGCTGGCAAGGGATGGAATACGGTTGGAGACCGGTTATGCATTATGGGCGTTTTATGTGCAACGCTTGATTACTCACATCAAGAAATATCCGTCTGTGCTTATCCGTTTCGATGTTGAAAAGGAGGTGCTGCTGGACCAGGTAGTCAATATTTGCAATCGCACTGGTCTTAACGCAGACAAAAGCATGATTTCTTCCTGGTATGACTCAAAGCTCGTACGAAGCACAACGATAGCCGATGACAGTTCACCCATGTTCAGGCGCGTTGCTCCCTTGTGGGAGGAGCTAACGTCACTTCACGAGCATCGCTAAATTAATAGGGTATTCGTGAAGTCATGTGGGTGACTTTCGTCCATTTTAGAACGGTCCGCAGAAGTTGCACCGCTTTCTTGGACGCATCACACCCCAGCCGAGCAGAGATCCCACTTATTGATCTGTTCAGATTGGTGGTGCCACTTCTTGTGGCCGTACGGTACCGACTTCGGGCTGTTTGCGGGGAAGTCCACACTCTTCTGAGCTACCGTTCGACAAGCAGGGTGTTGTTAAAGCAGAAAATATTCTCGCCCCTGTAGACGAAATCGAAGTTCAAATCGGAGATTGCTCGAAAAAAATTCCTCGAATTGGCTTTGCCAGGGAAAAGCCAATCATGTAATTCAATAATGATCACAGGAAATTTTACCAACCATCCAGTACTCATTCTAAACAGATCAAGCCCCCTTCAATGTCGATTTTGAAAATGAAAGGACAGTCCCCTTGCGCAATACGTTTATTGACCAGATCGTCCGCAGAATAGACCCTGACAGCGCGGTCCCCTGTCTCGCAAAGGCGAAAACCCCAGTCGCTTCGGCCAGGGTCATCTAAAAATAATGTTGCATTCTCAGAGCCAATTCCACCCTCCAGCAAACGATAATTAAGTCCCTCGCAATTCATTTCCAGCAACCGGCAATTGTTTCCCTCCGGTTCAATGGCGACAACAAGACTGTCTGGGTATACAGAGCAAGAATAAACGACACTCGCTCCAATGTTCGCACCAGCGTCGATAATCAATGGGGCTCTTCCTGCCCGGGTCAGATTCTCGTAATACGAGGTCAACCCGTGTTCAAATTCTGTTACCAGAGTTACGGGGATGCAAAAAGCATTTCATTGCAAGAAGTTCACGGAATAAGCCAGACAGGTATGATACCCGAGCAGCTAAAACTATTAGCTCTATTGTGCCGAAAGCAAAGGACTGTATCAGTGAATCACGCTTGCCTAAGCATCGATCATGATGCTTGAGCGGAAGTTTGAATTGGAATTCCGATTGGACTCCTCGCTAGACGGCATCTATCAGCAATATGAGCACTATAAATCGTCGGTAACTGGTGAATTGACGGACTTATACCCAAGAATCCCGTTGATGCAACTTGCAAAGTTGCTCTAGAAAAGCGGGCATCAGCGGGGCTGGTCTTGCCGTGACATATTCACCCTGCTACTCTGCTGTCTATATCACGACTTCTGGAACTGGAACTGGAACCGGCCGACGGGCCGGCTTCATACGCCGCTCGCACTGCCTCCACCGATGGCCGACATAATCGTTTTTACAGTTCACAAGGCCGCATCAATGGTCTTGCACAACATCTTGATGCAGGTGACCGCCGTCACCGGAATGAACTACTACTCGCCGAACCTGCCGGAGACGCCATTTTTCTTTCCGCCACCAAAGCACAACTGGGATCCAGCGTCCGCCAAGCATCTTGCCAAACTTTCCGGCTGCATTGGGCCGATCCGGCGGCCGATTGATATTGCGAATCCCGACCAATCCCGGATAATTTTGCATCTTCGCGATCCACGCGATGTTCTGACATCGCTTTTTTTCTCGCACTGTTATAGCCATTTCGGCTTCGAGACACGCGCGCAGGAACGCGAAGAATGGATCAAAGCCGGTATCGACAAGTTTGTCCTCGATAAATCACATGATTACGCCGAGCGGTACGATGCATACTGTAATACTTTATTCGGCAGGCCCAATGTAACATTCGTGACTTACGAAGAAATGGTCCAATCTTTCGAAACATGGTTGATAAAGTTTTTAGCTCCTTTCAGGCTGCCTCAGAACGAACAAATTACGGGAAATATATTATTGCAATACAAGAACGAGTTCCGTGTACCGTCCGAAGACATCACGCAACACAAGAGAAAAATTACACCTGGAGACTATCTGGAAAAGCTCCGGCCGGAAACCATCCACACCCTCAACCAGAAATTTAGTCGCAGCCTAGAGAAGCTAGGCTATCAGCCGTAAATGGCAAACAGCGAAGATCTGAGAAACTCTTCAGACGACAAGAAACACAATAGCAATGCCAGAGACCCCAGCCCCGATGGGCACGCATACTGGAAGAGAACAGGTTGGAACGCCCGCGTTTATCCAATGGCTTACTGACTGTGTAACTGCTTATTCGCACAATCCGTGGGACAGCGCCGCGCAGGATAGTCTCCGACGCGCCCGTTCGCTGCTCGCTGAATTTTTCCTTGGTGCACAAGAGGAAACACTCAAACAACTCTTCTCCAATCAGCTTGCGAAACTTCACCTTTCCATGGCTGGGAGCGGCCTGCGCGACTTTCCGCTGAGCGCAGAGGAGCAATCGTCACTCGATCGAGTGCTGTCCGCGTTTACCGAAAAATCAAAACAAAGTGTCCCCCCGGGCCACGTTTTGACGGCGATGCTCTATTGCCGACCGGACCACGCCATTGCCGCATTTCTTGACAGGCAGATACCGGATTGGCTGTATGGGGTTTTCACCGCATTTCTGGTGATCGAGCCAATTTTCTTTACCGATGCCACCGCGTTTAAAAATTATTGCGCGTTTGCAAAACGGGTAGTCCAGTACACACGTAACGCCATCTCTGAAGGTTACGACACCACGTCCGGACTGGGCCCCAAAGCGCGGGTGACCGCACTTACCTTCGCAACCTTCTCATGCCCGATCCATCCTTACTTTGGAGACGGCGATCTGAAGGACTTCAGTGAAAACCGTGCATATATTCTGGAACAGAATGCCCGCGCAACCGGGTTGCCATTGGATTACAATCCCCCGCCTCGCCCGGGGGATCGCAAAAAAATCCGGATCGGTATCCTCAAGCCGCATTTTTCGGGCCAGACAGAAACTTTTGCGACCCTGCCCGTATTCGAGCATCTGGACCGAAATCAATTCGAGATCGGTCTCTATGCGCTGGAGGCGGCGCGCAATGACCTGGAGCGTTATTGTGCGAGCCGCGCTGACCGCCTGTTGCTGTTGCCCAAGAGTCCGCGCGACCAGGCAGCTGCTATCCGAGGCGAACGCCTTGATATCCTTTTTTTCGGTTCAAACCTGACCGCCGGTGCAGACGCCTGCACAACGCTGGCGCTGCATCGGCTTGCGCCGATTCAGATGACGTCAATCTGCTGCCCCGTCACCACGGCCTTTTCCAATATGGACTACTACGTTGCTGGCGACCTGCTCGCATCGATCCATGAGATGCAATCCCAGTATCGTGAGAAGCTGGTCAATATTCCAGGCTCGGGAATATGTTTCAGTTTCGGTCCGGAACAGGCAAGTCAAGCCAAAAATATTGGCCGCCAACAGTTGGGTATTCCGGCCGACGCGGTCATGTTCATTTCCGGCGCAAACTACTTCAAGATTACCCCGGAAGTAAGAGAGGGGTGGGCAACCATTATCTCCCGGACACCGGGGTCGGTGCTTGTGCTTTACCCCTTTAACCCAAACTGGTCGGGACGCTACAACGCCGAACCATTCATCAACGACATCAAGGCGCGGTTTGCCCGGCTTGGGCTCGCCGAGCATCGGCTCAAAATCCTCGATCCCCTTCCAGGCCGTGCAGATATCAAGGAGCTGCTCAGACTCGCCGACGTTTATCTTGATAGCTATCCCTATGGCGGTGCTACCTCACTCATTGACACCCTGGAATCCGGTTTACCGCCCGTGGTCATAGAGGGGAACACGCTGCGGTTCCGGCAAGCGGCTTCCATGCTGAAAGAATTATCCGTGCCTGAACTGATCGCCGACACCGAAGGCTCCTACATCAAGCTGGCATGCCAGCTCGGATCGGACACTGCGTTGCGGCAGAAACTGCGCAATGCCATCCAGACCAACATGGGGAATCGTCCTGCGTTTTTGGATAGCCATGCCTATGCACAAAAGATGTCGCGGCTGTTTCAAGCCCTGCATGAACGGAAATCCCCATAGCCTCTCCAGGCATGCACCTACTGAATAAACACGGAAACGCGGAGGAACACCAGTGCCGCCACATCAGGTAAAATGATTTCCCTGATGAGCCCGGACCGAAACTGAATAATGAGCAATCTCTCAAAGCTGCTGGCCAAAGGCGGTGTACTCGCCCGGCAAGGCGACATTGCCGGCGCACGGGTGATATTCGAGAAAGCCGCAAGTGAGCACGGAAGCAACAGTGAGCCCTGGATCAGTCTGTCTGCCATCCACGGGATGCAAGGCAATTTCACCGAAGCGTATCGCTTTGCTCGTAAAGCCGTCGAGTTGGCTCCAAAGTCACTTCAGGGATGGGTTAATCTCGGACACGCTGCCAAGTCGTGTGGTGAAATCACCCAAGCCACGGAGGCATTCCAACATGCACGTGGCCTTCCTGGCTGTCCGCCCAATGTGACGCTTGAGCTGGGGTTCACCTATGCACAGATGGGTAAACTGTCAGAGGCTGAGCAACTACTGCGCGAGTTTCTCGCGCGCAACCCCAATCATCGCGAAGCTTCGCTTGTGTTAAGCAAAATACTGGTTAGCAGCGGTGAGACCAAGGCTGCAACAGTCGTTTCCGAGGAATATTGCCACCGTCAACCCGGAGATGTGGCCGCACTCCTGAATCTGGGCGGCATTTATCTCGAATCAGGACAGATCAAGAAGGCGTGGCACATCAGCGACCAGGCGACAAAAGTGAACCCCGGTGGAACCGATGTGCTGTTTTTCAGGGCCGGACTTCTGAAACACGACGGACGCTTCACCGAGGCACGGAATGTCTATGAGCAACTGGACCGGAAGAACCCCGGAAATCCTCAGATACTGTTGGCCTTGTCCGAGGTATGTTCGGACCTGTCCGATAAAAATGCCAGCATCGCTTATACCAAAGCGGTTCTGAAACTTGATCCTCGTAACGTCAAGGCGCTGCTGACATTAAGTTCCGCCTTAATTTATCAGGACAGCGCTGAAGCATGGAGACTATTAGAGCAGGCCATGGCCATGGCGCCTAATGAACCTGCTGTACTGGTGCTTAAGGGGGAACTGCTTGAATTCGGCGGAGATAAGCTGGGCGCATGGGAATGCGTGAAAAGAATAATTGAGAATGGATCCACCGATATACGCGCCGTCAACGTTGCCGCGAGCGTGGCACCGGCAATCGGAAAGTCGGAGGAAGCGATCACGCGGCTCGAGCAACTCGTCAGCCGGCCGGAGATTTCCTTCTCGGACCACAGGAGCCTGCGCTTCACACTCGCCAATTTATATGACAAGGCGAAACAATATGACCGCGCCTTCGAACACGCCATTCTCGCCAACCAGATGAAGAATGTGCGCCATGACGACAATACCCATATAACACAGGTCAGCCAACTCAAGGGCGTATATTCTGCAGCCGGGATTGCCTCCCTGTCCCGCTCCGGCAATCGCTCAGAGTTGCCGGTCTTCATCGTCGGGATGCCGCGCTCTGGCACAAGCTTGGTGGAGCAGATTCTTTCCTGCCACAGCAAGATCCACGCCCGCGGCGAGACCAGCGACATCCCGGCCATCACGGAGACGATTCCCTATTATCCCGACGGCGCGCGAAACCTCACGCAGGAGAAACTCGATGCATTGGCTGACGCGCACATCAAGCGCCTCCGTGGGATATCGCCTACCGCTGCCCGCTTCACCGACAAACTGCCTGGTAACTTCCTGCTGCTTGGCCTCATTTACCAGCTCTTTCCGGGCGCACGGGTATTGAATTGCCGTCGCGACCCACGTGATGTCTGCCTCTCCAATTTTATGACAGACTTTGGTGGCGGCCACGAGCACTCCTACAACCTTGAATCCCTGGCGCGCGTCTGCCAGTCTTACCAGGAACTGATGGAACACTGGAAGCAGGTCCTGCCAATACCCATCCTGGATGTTCGGTACGAAGAGTTGGTCGCCGATCCCCGGTCGCAGGTCGAAAAAATCCTAAAATTCTGCGGGCTCGATTGGGAGGATGCCTGCCTTGATTTCCATAAATCAGCACGGCAAGTCGTGACGGCGAGCTACGACCAGGTGCGACAACCACTGTACAAGAAATCGATAGCCCGCTGGAAAAACTATGCGCGCCACCTGGAACCGGTGAACCGGATACTCGGCCTGCACGACGACACCTACCCATAGATGCACATCGAGCGTAATGCGTGACGAAAACGGAAGAAAGGAAGCATTCGCCGCGCACCGCCACGGCGATCTTGCCGAAGCGGAACGCCTGTATCGTGAGTTGCTCCTGACCGCTCCCACGGATGCAAAACTTCACTACCATCTGGGATTGTTATGCTACCAGACCGGCCGTGCCCCCGAATGTGTGCAGTGCTTGAAAACTGCCATTGCGCTCGCGCCGGGATCGGCACCGGCGCTGCAGCTGCTGATCCGTGTATGCGATGAGACAGGCAACGCGCAAGGCGCCCTCCTCGCGCTCGATCAATACCTTATGCACCACCCCGGCGACACGGGGATGCTCAATGTGAAAGGGCGGCAGCTTGTTCGCCTTGGACACCTGCACGATGCCGAGCAGGCCTTTCATCAGGCGGCGGTACGGACCGGGAACGCAGCCATGTTTCACGATCTTGGGTTATGTCGCCAATTACTTGGCAATCCGGCCGGGGCAGCGGATGCTTTTGCAGAGGCCATCCGGGGCGGCCATGGTCATCCACGGACGCGGCTGTGGCTTGCCCAGTGTCTGCGGGCAACCGGGAGAACGAAGGAATACTACGATGTTGCCACGGACGCCGCCCGATCAGTTCCCGGCAACATCGAACTCCTTATCGAGGCGCAATCGGCGCGCCGCTACGTATGCGACTGGGACAGTTTCGATAGTAACCAGCAGCAACTCCTGACGGGTCTCAGGCAAGTACTGGAGAAAAACGATGGTCAGGATATTCCACCGGGGATCCTGAATTACCTGGAGACAGATGAAGAAATGATCTCGGCCGTCGCGCGCCGATATGCCGGGAAAATTTCCGCGGCGGGAAAATTGCTGCGCCAGAAACTGTGCGCACCGGCAGAACACAGGACAGATAAAAAAATACGCCTGGGCTACCTGTCCACCGATTTCTTTGCTCATGCCGTCGGCTCCCTGGTGTGCGACCTTTTTGCCTCCCACGATCGCACCCGTTTCGAGGTCTATGGGTACTCCCTGCGACATCAGCCAGACACGGTGCAGGCCCGCATCCAGCAGGGATTCGACCAGTACCGAAACTTGTCAGGCAGAAACGCGGATGACATCGCAAGCACAGTCCTTGAAGACCAAATTGACATCCTCATTGATTTGGCCGGCTATACCAGCGCGGCCCAACCGACCGCGCTGGCCGCCCGTCCGGCGCCGATCCAGATATCCTGGCTCGGTTATTTGGGCACCAGCGGCAGCGATTTCATTGACTACATCATCGCCGATGACATCGCACTTCCACCAAAGCTGGCCCGGGATTACACCGAGCGGATCATCCGGTTGCCGCGTTTCATGGTGGCCTCGCCGCTGCCGGTGGCGGAACAATATGCTGCACGCAACGAAGTGGGCCTCACCGGCGAGGGCTTCGTGTTCTGCAGTTTCAACCAACCTTACAAACTGGATCGTTCAACCTTCGCGGCCTGGATGGAAATACTGTATCGCTCCCCGGGCAGCAGGCTGTGGATGTATGTCCCCGACCCGGAAGTCTGTGGCAAAAATCTGCGCCGTGAGGCGACCCGTCTGGGGGTGGAGCCAGACCGGATCGTTTTCGCCGGGCGCGAGCCGATGGCGAGACACATGGCGCGAATGCCGCTCGCCGACCTGTCGCTCGACCCGTTCCACATCAGTGGTGGCGCCACCAGCGTGGCCACCTTGGCTGCCGGCGTGCCCGTGCTGACGCTCCGGGGTAACTCCTACCTCGCGCGCATGGGCAGCTCGATCAATGTAAGCCTGGGAATGGACGATCTGGATTGTCCGGGACCGGCACAATATGTAACGAAAGCGGTAGAGTTAGCCATGACGCCATCCGCACTGGCTGCTGTCAAGGAAAGACTCGCGATGGCACTTCAAACGAACAACTTCTTCGATACAAAATATTTCACGCGCTCACTGGAAGCAGCGTTGCAGGTCATATGGGATCGTTACAAAGCGGGCCTGCCTCCGGCAGATATCCAGTGAAACACCAGGGGCCAAAAGGGATAGGCTGCGCTGGCATATAGGATTTTTCTGCCTTGCTATGTAACAATTATGCCGTCTACCTTCTAGGGAACCCTTGGTTTATTCCGTCATTCTGGCCAAGGCCGATGGTCCGCGAGTCGGAATCCAGGAAAATCACAATGATTGCTGGATTCCCGCTTTCGCGGGAATGACTAAATCGGAGTTAATCAGGGCTTCCTCAGGTTATGTTTCGGGGTATTTCATTTCAGAAATTGAGGATACATGGACTTGAAAAAAGTATTGAACGTCGGGGGCAATAACAAGGCAATTCCACTGCCCCCTCAGTACGCCGGATTTGAGCATGTGTTGCTCGATATCGACCCGAAAGGTTCTCCCGACATTGTGTGTGACGCACGTAAGCTCACTACGCTCGAAGGTTGTCAGTTTGACGCGGTTTATTGCTCGCACAATCTTGAACACTACTACCGGCACGATGTACCGAAGGTTCTTACTGGGTTCTTGCATGTCCTTAAGGACGGTGGGTATGCACAAATACGGGTGCCAGACATCAGTGAAGTGATGCGGCTTACCATTGAAGGAAACTTGGATATTGATGATGTACTTTACCAATCACCAGCTGGGCCGATTACGGTTCTAGATGTACTGTATGGGTATGGCATCGAAATTGAGCGAAGCGGGCAGGATTTTTACGCCCACAAAACCGGCTTCACACAGAAATCGCTATTGGCTGCACTGCAGAGATCCGGGTTCTCAAGAACATACAGCGCGACTGGGGACCTTGAAATTAATGCCTTGGCATTTAAGGGAATGCCTGACCAAGTTACGCGCGCACTTTTCAATCTTCCTCATGACTAAAAGTACTCATTTCAGGACGGGCCATCGTAAGCTTCCTCCTCAATCAGTTACAGCAGAAAACATTACGTAGTACCGAAGCGCCGCTGACGTCACGCCTGTCCTTGTTCACTTGACTCGCCCTTGGGCAGCTCGATTCCCTCAAACACTTCCTGTCACACCCGGCACTAACCGTGGTGCTGAAATGCGATCGGCAGCGGTGTGCGATTCCACGAGAAACTCCCGCCGCGCGTTTCTTTACACTGGCAGTGACGGAAACGCACATGTTCGCCAAAATCGTTGGCGGCAAAAAGAAACCGGCGATCGTCGCCGACCGCCTTGCCAAGCGAAACCAACGTCGAAGTCTGTCAATATGCCCTTCCGCCGGCGGGCGGCACCGAGAAGCCCGATCAGACCGGAGCCGAACAGCCACACGGCGCCGGGTACCGGGACTGCCGAGGGTATCGGCGTGGCCGTCAGATTGGCGTTGAAGTTGGCGCTGAAGCCCGCGAGCGGGCCGCCGGCTGCCATGGGGATACCCATGACACTGTCGCCGTTGCCATCCGCGGAGGAAAGCATCCACATCTGATTCTTTGCGGGTGCGCCAGCGCTGCCGTAACCGGGGCCATCGTAGAGGCAGTTCTTGGTGATGGTGTTAGTGTAATTGTAATCGCACGTGAATTGACCTTTGGTATTTGTCTGCGTGCTGTACAGCAGGCCAGAACCGAAGACGTTGTTCTGGGCAAGCACGATAAAGATGTCAATGTTGTTGTTGCCTTTCCAATCCCACAGCATGTGCATGCCAAGCTGGCCGGCGCCAACGGTCGCGCTTATCGTACCCGACTCGGGGCTGCCACCACCGACCGAAGCATCGAACGAATAGCTGCCCGGCATGAATATCTGGACGTCATGCATTGCCCAGCTATGGCCGAAGAACGGTCCGGTGGAGGATAAGGTGACATTCGCTGCACCACCCGGCCCGGCGTAGTCCGAGTTGTCGCTGTAGGCGCTGCCATCCCACTGGATGTTGACGTTGCTGGTCCCGCCAATAACTCCACCGTTGGAGTGCAACACGGTGAAATTGGCGCTGTCAGTGGACCAGGTATTGGCGCCGAATACATTGGTGACAAGCGCGGCTTCGACATTGGTTGCACCGAGGGTCAGCGCGGCGCTGGAGGCGAGAATAGATTTTTTCAGAGCAGGGTTCATGGCAATCTCCTTTATTCTTTAAACTAACGATGGTTCTTTGGAAACATTTTTTGTGATCGTTCACCGCCAGAGTGCAAAGAATTCCTATCTTTATTTCTGATTGTTCTCTGTTTTTCTTTGTGTCCTTTGCATTTTTGAGGCAAAACTATTATTCACGATATCCTTTCTGAACCGCGCAAATCAAGAAATAAAAACGGGGTGATCGTTGCCGATCACCCCGCAAGTACAATCTACTTTTCTAAATTTTAAGTCTGATTAGGCGCTCTTCTTGCGACGAGCAACACCAACCAAGCCGATCAGGCCAGAGCCGAACAGCCAGACGGCGGCCGGGACCGGCACTGCTGACGCGACCGGAACGTCCGAAACGTCAGCAATCGCACCCATGTTGGCCTGGAAGTTGGCATTGAAGCCCGCGAACGGACCGTTGGGTGCCATGGGCATACCATTGACGCCGTCACCATCCGGATCACCTGAAGCCAGCATCCAGACCTGGTTCTTCACGGGCTGACCAGCAGAGCCGTACGGACCGCTATCAAACAGACAGTTCTTGACGATCGTGCCCGTGAAGCTGGAGTCGCACTTGAACTGACCTTTGCTGTTTGTCTGCGTGCTGTAAAGCAAGCCGGCACCGAAGACGGAACCCGGGTTGGCCACAACGAACACATCGATGTTGAGGTTGCCGTTCCAGTCGAACAGCATGTGCATACCGATCTGGCCGGCACCGACGGTCGCGTTCAGCATGCCGATTTCGGGGTTGCCGCCACCGATCGTGGTGTCGAACGAGTAGCTGCCCGGCACAAACACCTGAATGTCATGTGCGGTCCAAGAGTGGCCGAAGAACGGTGCGGTGGAAGTCGCCGTGACGTTGGCGTAGCTGCCTGGGCCGGTGTAGTCGGAGCTGGACGTAAAGGCATCGCCATCCCACGTCATGACCACATTGTTGGTGCCGCCAACGACGCCGCCGCCGCCAGACAACATGTTGAAGTTGGCGCTGTCGGTGAAGAAGCTGGCATTGCCGTAGAGGTCATTCATGCCTACGGCGAATGCGCTCGGGGCACCGAGAGCCATCGCGACGCTCGAAGCAAACAGTGTTTTTTTCATCGTAGAGTTCATAATTATCTATACTCCTCCAATTGAATGTTGAGTGAATCTTACAAAATTACAATTACATCAATGCATTAATGGCCAAGCGCACCGCTACTGAAATGTTTCCTCTGCATACACAGCCAGTGAAAGCATTGCCAACAGACAGAACACCCGTCCCCTATGTCTATAGCAAACCATGTGCCAACAAAAATTATTAAGTATAAACAATCAGTTACTATATTTTTGGTGGCATATAACATATAACTGTAATAATTTCCGACAAAATTCCCTCAACATGGGTCTGACTTTAGTACGCTATATTTATGCTGATTCATGCTTAATAAATACAGGAAATACATTACATAACAATATGTTTTTATTAATAAATAATAATATATATTAACTGCTGCAACTATCATTATTCAAGCTCAGAAAATCCCATTGCTCTGATAAGGAGATAAAATATAGACAGAGAGCGGTAAAAAATGTAAAAAAAACTGACGTCCATATTGAATTGCTTAAATTTCAATATGTTATTTCAGCTAAATCGCAGATTTTTCGACTCTGATATTATGCCGCCATGACTGGATACCGCAACCCAACATCTCCCGCCGATACCGGAAAACCTGATATCACACATGGTGAACCCGGAGGTGAAAATCGGAACCCAGCGGGCCAGGACAAGGAACTACGCCGCAGTCTCGAGCTCGCGGCATCCGGTAACCTGAAAGCCGCGGAAGAATGTGTGCGCGTGTTGCTGCAGGAATCCCCGAATCACCCGCCTGCATGGCTTCACCTTGCCCGCCTTCTTCTTGCCAGCGGCCGGCCGGTGGAAGCGACTTCCGAGCTGAGGAAATTGCTGGCCGGTCACGGGCCACTGGGAATCCACGAAATTGAAGCCCTCCTCCTGCTTGCCGAGGCCGAGCTCCTGGTCGGACGGCTGGCAGAGGCTGAAACATGCGCTCGCCGAGCATTGGCGCTGGCGCCGCAAGACGCCCGTGTCCAATTTACTCTCGCTTTGGCGTGTCAGCAGACGGGTCAGCTTGACGAGGCGCTTACCCTGCTCAAGAGAGGG